>Ga0307517_10001411_pt1 | contig 40418 bp, 25 predicted proteins | sample 23_EM_MG_FD_194515 | JGI IMG/M metagenome (GOLD analysis project Ga0307517, IMG submission 194515) | Populus trichocarpa ectomycorrhiza microbial communities from riparian zone in the Pacific Northwest, United States - 23_EM | ecosystem: Host-associated > Plants > Roots > Unclassified | place...
AAAGAAATCACGCAAGAGCATTAGAAATTGAATGCTTGAACTGTGCAATTTTTTTCCTATTCAGAGAGGAAGGGTCGATAGGTTTCTCAGGAGCTCTACAAACACTCAGTCAACCTGGTTAAACAACCGAGGACTGATGAGAAATAATACATCACAGCAAATGGAATTATGGTCCATCAGTGCGAAAGCTCAGCTGACGGAACTAAATGTCTTGATCCATATTTATCTAGAAAGCGACATGTATAGCGCACCCCACTTAACTTAATATGTGGGGGTGAGGTAGGCTTAGTTCACCATCAGAGTGAAAGCTTATTTTCTGCTCCATACTGATTGTCTCAATTGACAAGGTCGCCAAGAAACAATGACACACACACCTGCATGTTCACCCACCACACCGCCTCCTCTCATCTCTCCTAATTAGTAATATGAATTTACAGTTAATGATAGTTGCGTACCCCCAAGGAACATCTCCCACGAGCATCCAGTCTCCCTCTTTATCTTCATAAGTGAGCACAAACTCAGACGACCCATCCAATAGCTTAGAGAACTTTGATAGTGGCTTCTGTCCACCTGATAATTAATACAAAATCAGCAAGTCAGTATAAGAATACATCAAAATATACAGTACAGGTCTTTCGATCGTTTCATGCGGAATGAGAAGCTGGCATATAAATAACCAAGCTAGTTTTTCTTATGTTTTTGAAGCAATCAAACGTGTACAATGCTGTGCTTATTGTCATTTGCAATGGAAATTATACCAGGTTTATCGCCAGGATTTTTGCAGGCAGGGAATCTGTGTACTCATATACTTTGCATTGCAATTGATGAAAAGAAATCCGTGGTGGGAAATAAAAGATCAAATCCAAGCTTCTATCCGACTTCAAAATTAAAATAGAGAAATTAAGGGCACCGTCTCACCGATGGAATTGATAGTGGTGGTGGACCTGAAGAACATTTCCTCTAATGCCTGGGCTAATGTTTCATAACAAGCATGGGCATTCAAATCTACCTTCCTTCCAATTGGAACTCCATCCATATTCACCTTGACAAATCCAAGATGCCCCTTTTCATTACCAGTAGCATTGGTCTTGTTACCATTACAGATTTTCTTCTTCAAATTCTCCTTAGATTTATCCTTCTCACCAATTCCCTTTTCTTCTTCAGCTCTCGCAGCCTTTGCTTGGCTCACCAAGCTATTCATCCGATAAGCCCTTATAGGAGGCCACCCCACAACCTGACTGCTCCCAGGAAGAAATTTAATATAATCAGAAACTTAAACCACCAAAGGAGAAATTAATGAAGTATGAAGGGAAGAGAGAAAGTTCGCACAGACAGATCAATTCCCTATAAGCAAGCTTTGTAATGTAACAAAAACAAAATTCAAGATTTTCTTTCATGTCAAAGGAGGAGAAAGGACATGAACATGGATAAATCAGGAAACGTAGGCAAACAAGAAAAAAATATTATCAACTAGCAAACAAACAGATACAAGGGAAAACAACTAAACAAGGGACGATACAACACATCAAGTTTCAGTATTGTAAAAGAAGCAATCGTTTACAAAACGACTTGCTCAACAAAATATAGAAGCAAGCAACGGAAAGAAGATAAAGAAAAATTGAAACTTTATGCATATATATTTAGTTCTAGGATAGAGTGGTCAGAAAATAAGAAGATTAAAGAAACCCCTTAGACCAGAGAGAAAAAGAATGTACTATTAGACACAACAACAACATATAATCACCAGGAAAGAAAATACTGTCAAAATATGCAAATTTCACCTAACGTTTCTAGTAACTGAACAAAGTAGATTCAATCTGAAGAAAAATAACAGATAACAAAGAATGGAGTCGCCACCTGCCAGCAGTAGGGGATCCACCCTCATGGGAGACAGAGTCAGCAGCTCTCTTAGTCCCAGAAACAGCACCAACAACACAGGTAGAAGGCATAGAGTTGTTGTTGTTGGGCCTTTGAGGCTGAGAGACCACCGAAGGAAAGTCCTTGGCAGTCAAGATTCTACCACACTCACCCCATGCATTTGCCTTACCCTTTCCTCCTCCACCACTACCAAGACTCAGCCCCAGACCCAACTCTAGCTCAGCTTCCACTGGATATGAACTTGCCTCAGCCTCGATCACCTCCACTTTTGACAGTGTGGACTTATTCGTGGAGGCTCCAGAAGAACCACCGCCACCAAGTAAACCAAGACAGCCTTCCATCATCAAGATACAGTCTTTGAATTTTCAAGATTCAAGAAAAGGTTAAAGAAGTGTGCTTTTTTTAAAGAGAAGAAACCAGAATGCGTTACAGTATAGGAGACAAGGAGAAAAATACCGGGCACCAGCACTAGAAGTACAGGAATTAGGAGGGAAAGGGGAGGTAAGATGTAGCTAGGGGTGGAAGGAAGGTGGTGGAGGAAGTGATGACCGTGGGGCCATATGTCTGCTAGTGCGCCAAGCACTCTCAACACAGGTCCACAACACACTGTCAATTTTTCTTGACATGATCATCATGTCTGTTTAGAATCTGATTTTCTCTGTTGGTACACAAAATTAAATGAAGAATTCCCACCCATAACAATAAAGAATAAACATTTTTTCTTAAAAAATACCTACTGTAATTTACTGTTTAATTTCTCGAGAGGAGACCTTTTAAAGAGACTAGGATATAGATGCCTATATATTGAGTTATAAAAATCAAAATCTAGCTACTTGTGTGAATTTACCAGCAATAATATTGAAATATAATCCTTCAAGTCCAATCGATTTATTTTAGAATTTCTTTTTATCGAGAATCTTAAAAAATAAGATTTTTGTTTCAACTCACATACATATACAAGTATCAAATCACTACGTACAGATAAAGATAGAGAGAGGCCTTTGGCTAAATTGGGGTTTTTGTGCAGCAAAAAAGGAGTTTATAATGTATGATTAAAACTAAGAAATGGGTAACAAACTATAATGATTCTAATTAAGTTGTAGTAATTTTCTTAGGAATATCGTAATGGATGCCTAAATAGGATAAGAATTCTTGAAAAAAGTTGCAGATGTAGACGATGATGATAATTTAATGACTCGTGATTAAAGAACAAACCGAGACTTTAATTTGAGCTTAGGTGTCTCTTAGCTTTAATGTAAAAGCATAGGTTAAAGTCTAAAGCTCGAGTCTTTTTACAAGCAAAAGCATATACTAATCTCTACTGGGCTATACACCTTCCTTTCTTCCTATGTGCTGTCTACTATTTTAAGGACAAACGGCACAAACCCTTGTTTTAGAAAGTTGAGACCTAAAGATCAGATGCATTATCGACGGACAGCAGGGCTGCCTGCATGAAAAAGCTTGAGATAAATGGCAAGAAAGCACAGCAATACTCTTTTTTAACCAAATATTTATCATTCCAAGCTATCTTGAAAGGGACCACTTCTATGCTGTGTATTTTGTTGGCCGGGGAGGGTCTAACTCACTTGATTGTTTAGAATAAATGGAGATTTAATAAATCCTGAATTGATTAAGTGAAAGTGTTGCTGATATATAAATATAGAGGTTGCTGGTTTTTCTGTCTCGTCGATGGTATTCTTCTGAAATGCCTCCATCATCATTAACAGAGAGTTTTAAAAAACAAAAGAAAATCACAACCTAATCCAAGGGTTCAAGAATCGAATCTACATATATTATTGATGTTACCTGACACAATGTCACCGACTGCTGAACCAATCTCTCAAAATATTATAGAGCCTGTGTTAGGTTTCTGTATCCTTCGTATTTCCGGTGAAATGCAGGCCTGTGCATGCATAGATCCTTACGACATAAATGCATTAAGAAGTCATTTAATACTGGTTAATGGATGTTTTTTAGAGTTTTTTATTTTATTTTAAAATATATTAAAATAATATTTTAGTTTTTATTTTATAAAATTTATTTTTGACATTAACACAATAAAATGATATAAAAACATAAATTTCTTTTAATTTCGATAATATAATTAGTTTTTCCTTTGCATCCACGCACTAGTTTTAGTTTTTTTTTTTGTTTTTTTGAAAATAAATGTTTATATAGGTTAATATATGCATCTAATAGATAAATATTTTAATAGATCCAATCACAATTATATACAACGTCAAGATTAGATTGTTTGGAATCACGTGAATTGAATTATTTACATTATTAAATCAATTCTTGTGCTTGAAATATTTTTTAGGATATTGATTTAAATTTTAAATGAGATTCAATTTATATATAAAAAAAAAGCAAAAGCAAATAAGAGAAGAGACTCTCTGATTTACTACAATAACAATTCCTTTTAGAATTATCATTGAAAATAATATTCTAAAAATATCTGCCTGTTTTTTTTCCTTTCAAACACCTCAGAGTAACCACTGCTTTATTATACAAAGTAATCTCATAACCCACCTTCTCTTTCTTGTCTCTTCTTTCACCTTCTTCACTCCTCCATCATTGTCTAGAACTTCATCTTTGAAAAGTAAAATATGAAAAGTTAATTCAATGACAAATGATTTTACTTTGGAGTTTAAAGAAATGACTAAGTGCAATGAATAATATTGCATAATATATTATCAACATAAACCATCAAGTTTGAAAGATGGTCGGGATAATTGAAGCAATGAGAAAATTAAGATTAGAGGGATTAAATATTTTTGAAAGTGTTGAATGACTTGTAAATCATCTTAATCTTGTTGGAATATTTTTTGGATATTCGAATGAGCCACGTTTGAATGGTTGACAAAAAAAAATAAAAAAAAATAGATTGGTAATATGTAATATTTATGAAAGTTAGAAGTAATATTTATATAATTACCACAAACTTATTTATGCAATTTTCATAAATTTATTTTGAAGTTGAAACTTCTTATTCCATGATTTGTATGGTGATGTCTTTTGAATTATTAGAGCTCTAAGTTAGGTATCTTTTTTAATTATTAACATTATTAAAATTATTTTAGTCATTGACTTGTCTATTTGACTATGTAAATTGTGTTGATTTGATATTTATTTTATTTAAGTTTGATTTGAGAAAAAGTCAAAAAATTTTATTGGGATATTTCTAGAATTTTTTTCTTAACATTCCAATGAAAAGATTTTAATGGAGAAATTTTTTCAACAAATATTTAATAAACAATTAATATAATATAGGTCTATTTATATCTTCATTAAAATGTCTATATTTCATGTCATTTTAAATAAATATAAGGGTACTAGTAAAAACAAAAAGATTAATGTAACAAAAAAGATTTCTAAATTAAAAAAAGTAGTCAAGATTGTTAATTCAATTCATTTCCAGTGTATTTCAAACAATATAATTGAATTTAATTATATAATTTAGTATTTTATTATAAACATAAGAATTATAATACATTATCAATTGAATTTAAATATGTTTATAAATTAAATTCAATTCAGTTTGCGATTTGATTCTAAACAAGTTGTAAAGTTTGAGTTATATTTACACATTTACTAATTAAACATAAATACATCAACAACAAAACTTAAACATGTGATCTTTAATTAAATAAATTCTTTTCTTATTACAAGAACCAACAATCTTTGGAAGGTATACATTAATGACTTTATTTTGCTCCATCACTGCTTTGTTTTGAGAAATTACCATACTAGAAATAATTTTTTTTTAATGATTAGAGATATTAATTTTCAGGTCAGTTTTTTCACACTAAAACTGTTCATACATACATACATACATACATACATATAATTATATATATTCTGACAATTCATTTTAATATTAATATGCTTCAAGGATTGAATATAATTACTGACATAAATTTAACTCATTCAAGTGCAGCAGAAGAAGAAAAAAAAAAAAAACCCTTCGATTATCTACATAAAAAGTCCTCAACAGGGAATCTTTCATTACTGGTTTGCCACGTGGCTGCTCTGTGTTATTTTGCATTTCTTCTATTTAATCCTTCATGTTGTTGTTAATTGTATTTTTTCTGATTGATTACTAATAGTAAATTTCGGATTCTCATTAGTTATGTTATTTTGGGGTGTTTTACTTTATAGTTTTTTTTTTTGTTTAAAAATATATTAAAATAATTTTTTTATATTTAACATCAACACATTAAAATCATAAAAAACATTAAAAAAATATAAATTTAATATTTTTCCAAATCACAGACACTAAAACATATGTTTTTCATTGTTTTTCTCCTAAGATGGTAAACATATAGCTTAGCTGGAAAAACATTACATTGGTACTGGAAAAAAAAATAAAAAAAAGAAGGCTAATTGTACAGTTGGAAATGGAAGGCAGGGGATTAATTAAGTGAAATGAAAATTAATTAGGATGGGAAATCCAAAGATTAGGGAAGGTAAAAGGTTGTCTGATTCAAGGGACAAGCCGACAACGTGGGAGCCAATCCACGTGCCTCCAAGCTACGAGCTAATGCCACGTCAGTAGACAGGGTACGCGGCTGGCCGGGGGGCTTATGGGGAGGTTTTGGGACCAGAATGCCCTCCTTCGAGTTTTTCAACCCTAGATAGCTCGACACTTTTTGTTAAAAGCTTGTTAAGGAATGGGATAACTACAAATCAGTCCCTTGTCTATATAGAAATTACGAACCAGTATTAAATCTTTGTTTCTTTTCTTTTTCTCTCCCTCAATTTCTCAATCATTTATGGCTTGTTTGGACCAATTCATGCTATAGTTGATTTCAACTATTTAAGTAGATCGAATTAATTAATTTATTTTTTATTTTAAATAGGTTTTAAAATTATAAAATTCTTTTTTAACATGCTATAGTTGATTTCAACTATTTAAGTAGATCGAATTAATTAATTTATTTTTTATTTTAAATAGGTTTTAAAATTATAAAATTCTTTTTTTAAAAAAATCACCAATGATAAATTTTAAATCCATAAATCATGACTGAACCAAAAGTCACATGACATTGATAGTGAAAATATTTAATGTTATCACATATATTATATATAAATGAATTCTTTTTAAATTGTAAAAGTTAAATTACATAATTTATAAAAACATGTTATTTAAATTGTTTATCATTTTCTTACATATTTAATATAGATGCAAATCTTAATTAATTCATCCCCGTAATAAAATAATATTTGAATATCTTTAACTCTAATTTTAATCCATGTGATTATTAATTCCAACCTATTTAAGTTGCAGTGATGAATTTAAAATAACGAGTTAACTCTTTCATTTTAAAAATTTACTCCGACAAAAATATATTTTAATTTGAAAAATACTCAAATGAGTCCTCCGATTATCTATTTATTCTGATATAACTTATATTTTTTTAATCTCGATCAAGTCTCCTTGATCTTATTATATTTTTCAATTGTATCTCCTAGCAAAAACCATTAGAATTTTTTAGCAAAACTTTCTCTTCAAATTAGCATAGTTTTTATCACATATATTATACATTTTTTTTTAAAAAAAAATATAGAAGGTAGGGGACTCAAACGAGAAATTAATTATGATAGGTGAAGGATTAAATTAAGATGATTTCTTAATCGAGGAACACAACTGAGAATTAGTCGATAATTAGGAGACTAACTTAAGAGTTTTCCCTACACATTCCACAATCTCATGCTTCATTATTTTGCAGGAAGTGGTGGACCAGGAGGAGTGGTGCCGGAAGTAACCTTTTGGGATTCTTGTTTGCAGATTATAGCTGGGAGGACAGAGAAGGCTAAGGCGCATGGGGTTTCTCCTTGGACGAGTAGCTTAATCTAAACCTAGGCAGTGGCCATTAAAATGATGACTTGGTACGGAAGGTTTCTTTCGAAATGGCCCCCAGAAATGTGGGAGAAAGGGACATTGTGCTTCCGAAATGAGTAGCTTAATCTTACTGCCTTTTCGAGGCCTACGTTTAGATGGTTGCTATCATTTTAATTTCTTTTGTTTTCTCCCCACGCCTCCTCCCTCCCTCCTCCCCTACCTGGTTCTTTTTGCCGGCCGCCGTTCCTTCTCTTTCACAGTTCAACCAAACCTTCTCTCTCTCTTGCCTTCACTCGCTTTTCTAACTCTCTCCTCACATGGTAAATGAATTCATTTTCATGTTTCTGTTATAATCTAACAAAAGAACAGCAAAAAAAATTAGATGGATATATATCACTACCAGTAAATTAACAAATAAAAATAAAAATAAAAATAAAAATATTAGTGACTAAACTCTTGTTAATAAATTATAGTTAAATTCACCAACTAAATAGTTCATCATTATGTTACTTGGTATACACTAACAATTTTTATTTTTATTTTTGTATATTAAGAGAATTACAGTAAAAAAAAAACATGGATCCTAATTCCTCATCATTTTTAAAAAAAGAGTGAGAAATATTATCTGCTAATAACCTTAAAATGGACATCCTTGGTTGGAAGATATATTAGTGAATTAATTAAGATGTAGCTCTGGTTTGATATTGTATTCCAATCCTATAAATTTTGAAATTGTTTTATATTTTGAAATTGTTTTGAAGTGCTAAAATTAAAAAAAAAAAATTTTAAAAATATTATTTTAATATATTTTTAAATAAAAAATATTTTAAAAAATAACTGTTATAATACTCTCCTTAATAACAAATAAAAAAAAAATAATCAAGAATACAAGTCGTCAACAATACCTAAACAAAACTGTCTAGGAGAGCTGGGAAGCCCATCCTTTCAATCAATGCTAACAGTTTGTTTGGTAATTTGGTTTATGTTTTTTTTTTACTGTTTTATTTTTAAAATAAAGTGTATCAAAGAAATGTTTGATAAGGATTTTAAAAATGAATGATTTAAATAACAAGGAAAATAATTATAATGCTATTTTCTTAGAGATGGGAGGCTTCTTATTTTATTTAAAAGACAAAATGATAATAAATAAATTTAAATTATAAAATATCAATGTTTCATACTTTGTATTAATATATAGTTTAATATTAATGATTAAAAAGTATTATATGATTCTTTTATTCTTGTTTTCTATTTATATTACTACTGACTTTTGATTTTAATTATGAAAGTGTTTTTTTTTTAAAAAATTAATTTATTTTTTAATAAAAATCTTGAAATGCTATCCTCAATAGTAATGAACTTAATCTAAATAACATACCAATATTAGATTATCAAATATTAATTGAATGATTTTATTTAAATATTCTTACGACATAATGCAGCACTCACATTAACACATCACAACATGGTTTAAATAACCTCTAAAACAATGCCTTTTAATTTTGACATTAACGCCTTATTCCACTATTTTATTTCATCTTTAGGTCTTGACTGCAAGTGTATAACAATAGCTGGAGAGAAAGGCCATTAAGCTTAATTAAACAATTGACATGAAGCAATAGAAAAATGTAATTTGACACACAACGGTTTGTGATAACATTCCAAAATATCCTAGAAACTTAGAAATAAAGTTTATATATTGAATAATTGGTTTATCTCTTAGTTCAAGTAATTTAATTTATTTTTTCTAGCCAACGTATTCGGTAGTTTGATAAATAGTTGATATATGTAAATGATTTTTTTTTTTAAATTCAAGAACTCTCATATGCTTAAATAAATATCATTTTAGAGAAATAATATAATGATATTTTAGAGAAATAGATTATAAAAATTTATATGCTAAAAATGTTAAAAATAAAGAGATTGTAAACATGAAATTTGAAGGACTCATGGTGTATTTTATAACCCATGCGCCTTATCCTTTCGTGGAGAGGAAGAGCTGGAATGTAATTTTATCCTTGTGATATTTCAAGTTGTATTCTACTCAAAACGATACATATTGAATCAATATAAAATAATGAGAGACTTGGGTGAGAATCTGAAAATATTTCCAAATAGGTGTTAGGCTTGGACAAGGTGCCTAAGCCTATTAGAGAATGGTTCTAGATGCTTTGCCTGAATCCAAGCACATTGGGCTCATACATGATAGCCTAAGCCGATGTAGGTGTTGGTGTGCATACCCAACATCAACCTCAGCATGTTGAGCTTGGACATGGTAGCTCAAGTCCATGTTGGTGAGTGCTGGGGTGCATACCCAGCTTGAACGTGCGCCTAGCATGGGCTCCAAGCTATCATCCCCGAGCCCATACTCCTTGATCATAATTGGGCTTGGGCATGGTAGCCCAAGCCCATCAAGATAGTTTTTTTAATTTTTTAAAGGATTTTTTTTTCATGTTAAATTTATCAGTTTGTTATAATTTTTGTCTCCCAAGAAAAACAAAGTACCATTGATCATTGATGACTTGAAGAAAAAAAAAGAGGAACATCAAATACTTCCGAGCTATTAGTTTGGTATCATTTTGTATCTACACTATTTTTTTAATCAATTTTACTTTTAAATTATTTTATTTTTTCATTTAGAACTTTTGTTGAAACTATCTATATAGTTGGAAGATATTTGACATTTTCTAAAAAAAAAGACGTAAGTGACTTAAGCTATTGTTTTATTCGACAATAAACATATACTAAAACTAGTTTATACTTTAATTAAAACAATTTTTTTTTTAATAATTTTAAAACGGTTTTGTCAACGGTGCATTCATAAAAGTACTTAAGTGACTAATTGTTTTTGGGTGTACCTCAAAAAACATCTTCCTGATACTTTTAACGAGGTTGAAACGGATCAAACCAGCCATAATTTAAGAAAAAAAAACTTTTTGCCACGGTTCTTAAGGAAGAACTTCCTATAGAGAGAATGTTTATCTGAATTCGACCTCTCCCTATCCTTTATATCGCTAGCCAAAGTGATAAGATCCTTGTTTCAAATCAGTCCCAGTACTCCTCTCTTGTTCCCACCCATTTCCAGTTTCGTTAACTTAAATTTACTTCACAAGGAAACTCCAGCAAATATTCGTTCCTCCAAAATGTTTGTAAGATATAGCATAGTTACTATAGTCGTCATGGAAATTAAATCCTTGCGGTGCTACTCCGTAGCTTATCATAAATGGAATCCACTGATGCACACTTTTTGCTAGCTGATACTGCAGACTGCTTTGACATCAAACAGTATCAGAAAGGAACTTGCCTAGACATATCAATCAATGAATAACATCAAACTTAATTACCAACTGTATTACGAATAAAATTCATCTACTCTCCCATATATATATATATATATATATATATATATAGCTAGCAAGGTGCCCATTTTTTATAGATAAAATTACCCTACTCTGTTAAATACAAGTGTTTTTAAGAGAGAGGATATATCAGAATTACTCTTGAACTCTAAATTTAATGTCCTTTCAGTTCTTCAAGTTATCTTATTGTGTATCTGAATTATTCATAGATTAGTATAAATACATGTATTGAAATTGTAATCTAAGTCAAAAAGTTCAAGTCCTTCAAAAATCTTAAAAGAAAAGTGTTTCATAAGAGAAATATTATGACGATCACAAGAGAAGAAAAATTGATAATAATAGCTATATTAAGATGATAAATACAATTATTGAAGATAAACATATTGAAAAGATGATAATGAGATGCTATTAGCTATTCATGATAAGAATCATCTCAATTTAATTATAATTTAAGTTGTTAGGTAAGGTTCTAAGATATAGTTTATATTATTCTCTAATACACTCTCTTAAATAAAAGTCTTTTGAGTTTCAAACTTGTACAAACCTATATTATCTTGGACTTAATTTTTATCAAATAAATAGGGATGGTAAGATTCGAACTCGTGACCGTTTGATCATCAAAGCTCTGATACTATGTCAATGAATCATCTCAACCCAATAATTTAAACTATTAGATGATATCCCAAGATATAATTTATATTATTTTTTAATAAAAAAAAATGACTAGTACAAAGATGGAAGAAAGATTTTTTTGAAGATGAAGATGAAAGATTAAAAAATAGTGACAAAGTAATGAGATTTTCAAAAATAAAATAACGTGTTAGAATTAATTTTAAATATTAAATGAGTATAAATAGTCCTTGAAACTTCCTATCTTTGAAGAATAGTATGATATGAAAGAGTTTTGTCTTCCAGTACCATACTTCCCTTCCTACCTGTTCTCCCTTAATTATTTCCAGCAAAAATTATCATTCTTTGTTAAATACAAGTGTATTTAAGAGAGAGGATGAAATCACGATTTTCACAAAAACACAGTTGATTTTGATTCCATCCTACTTAACTTTCTATTGATTTCCTGTATCTGATTTATGTTTTGAAAAGTATAGGGAACCATGCACGATCGATGCACAGTACATAATATTTAGCATGGCTCCTAGGCAAGAATGACAGGCACAAATGGAACAAGGAGGATTCTGAAGCATCTGGTCTTACTATTTAAACAGGCCTTCTTGATTAATACTGAAGACAACAGAAACTCTTTAAATTTGACAAAATGCAAAAGAAAATTGGAGAGCAAGAGAGAGAGGGAGAGTGTTGCGGTGTGATTAAAGTTTATAACAGATAACAGAAACAATATACAAATTTTACGCAGGCAAAGCAAAGTGAAAACATTCCTGGCCAGCAGAGAATATGATCTGAAAGCTGGCATTGCTAATTTCAGGAATGGAATGTGACGAGATTCACATATACAGTCAACAACAGGCATTTCTGTAGCAAAGAGCTGTTTTTAACTGATCGGATTATCAAATCACGAAAAAAAAAAAATGATCCGATCAGTCACTCAGGTAAATTTAAACACTGTACCTCAAATTATCCATGGAATGGCTCCGAATCCCCTGCCTGGTCGTTTTCCTCCTGGGAGGGCCGCCACATACAATTGAACACTCTAAACCGCAAAATCTACCGAAGCAAGAAAACGTGCCATCATCATCCGTGTGCTTGTGGTTGTGTCGTTTAACAACTTTGCCTCCTTTAGAAGTGCCACTAGTAGGAAAACTTGAGATATTACTGGCATCATAAGCTGGAGGAAGCTCTGTCCTCCATCTTTCCAGTTTAGATTGAAGAGCCTCCATGCTTCCATCCAAGCTCATTTCGCCAATTATCTCGCTCTCTGTCTCTTCCACGCGACGATGTTTGTTTCTTGCAATTACTGCCGCCACCTCTGATGCTGATGGCCCCAATTGTGATTCGGTAATAACTGGCTTACTCACAAAATTTGCCTTTTTCGGAGTTGCATACCTGAAGTTGTTGTTGCATGGAGAACCAAGATCCAACCCCGTAAATTTTGGCGAGGGTTTCAGAATGTGATCCAATTCGGTTGATTTGGTATCTGTTTTTGTCAGTGATTCAGAGGTCAACGAGGCTTTTCCAAATGCCCCATTTTCGTCCTCCTTGACAATCTCCGAGCCACCTGTCAAGGAACTAGCTTTTGATCTCCCTTTATTGAGCATCTTCCTCTCCTCTACTTCTGAGCCACTAATCATGGAACTACCCTTCCCTTTCATTATCATTTTTCTCTTTGCCATCACGATTGACCCGAACATGGAACTGGAATCACTCTTCGTACGTCTTAATTCAGGTTTTGGAAGCCAAGGAAGCAAGAAGGAATTGGAATGAATACCACTACTTTTATCATCAGAATCATCTTTATGATGATTCAACTCCCCTTCACCCATAAGCTGACGATACCCAACGGCGGATACGCTTATCTGGGAATACAATGGCATGCTTCGCATTGAGCTATCAAGAAGCGCCACGCCAATGTTAAGAATCCCCTGGGGGCGTCCTGATGGTCGGCGGACCTGGAGGGCAACAAAGCGCATGCCAAGCTGAAACTGGTTGTGATGGTGAGGACGAGGCGGGGGAATCAGGTTCCCAACAATAACACGGACGGTGCCAATATGAATGTCACGGAACCAATGTAGGGCGTAGATTTCAATCATGACAGCGGAGGTGTCACCATGGAGGAACCTGTCATCAACGCGGAAAACAAACTTGTCATTCCAGGTGGGATTGTTGCATCCTTCAGAGTCGACTCTTGTCGAAAGTCTCCGGTCAGGGTGAACCCATGCAACTGCATAGGTTTTCATCTTTCGCGAGACCTTGACGAGATCTTGTGCAGAAATAACATTGAGTTCCAATAGTTGAAAGGGTGACAGGATCATATGAGACATTGTAATGATCAATGATCAAAACAATTGTTGTTGCTGTAATGATTGTAATGGAGATTTAAAAAAGCCTCCACAGTGTCGTCCAAGGAGAGGACGAAAAAAGGAGGGTTGGCATCAAGCGGCAAGACCTGCTCTGGGAGGTTGCATTAGGGTCTGGTTTCCTGTCTCTGTGTTTTTATTTTTTATTTTTATTTCCTTCTCTCTCTTATATTGGCTGTGGGTTGTAAAACCTGCGAAACAAATGGAATGGCCAGTTAATAATTGGCTCTTGCTTCTGACCTAAGCACCACAACACAGCAATCACAGGTTTGAAAAGAGAAGGTTTTAGGTGGGGATATGGTAGCTCGGTCGTGTTGAATATAGGTTTCCTCGAGTCAGCAAGACTGGCTAGTTTCCAGCTATTGGGGTGGGGAGATTGGCTTTTCTTTTCCATTTTTTTTTTAAAGTTCAGAGTCAATATCAGAATTAGACTGGCTATGATTAGAGAACATTTTTGTTGTCAATGCTTGTAAAGGAAACACGTACGGATTTGAGTTGTCTCGGTGCTAAACTACATCAGGGCAATCTGTTCTAGAAACGGACCAAGTCCAGAACAGTGAAAGTGGCAAAATATCTGTATTATTAGCTATTGGGATTCGAATTTCAGGTCCAGAACAGATTCAGGCCATTTGTGATACTGCTGGGCTATGGATCTTCATAAACTTAGGCTATTGGTGATGGTCCAAGAAAAATGTCGAAGCCCTTGGTCCAATTACTTAACAAAGAGATAAGAAAACAGCATGCATGCCATGTCGATTTGAGTCCTCGGAGGCTAAATTGTTGGCCTCCGATCTCCATCCATCCCTTCTCGAGTCTTGAGGGGACAGAGAATTAAATTAAATGCTTGGTCCATTCCATTCCCCATGTTCTGCTGCCCTATCTATGAAGAAATGTCCATTCCATTCCATAGCTCCTCCGTGCTCCACCCCCGAGAACACCCACCTCCCTCTCCCTCAACTCCCGCTCGGACCACGAAATATACAGGAGTGAAGAGGATTGAGTTGTGCCAGTTCCCCGAACATAATTTGCATCACACCAAGTTATAAGTATAGTTATCGCTCCCGTCTCGGGAGGTATTTTGAATCAACTAGCATGACAAGTTTTTAGTACCAGTTCATTTAGGTCTTTCGTTTTGAAGTTAATTTTATAACATATATTTTTATATAATTAAAAATATTTATTATTGATTAATCGATTGTCTCTTATCTATAACACCTAGTTGTTTAAGTAGCATGGGTGTCCACGTTTTGCCGCATGGTTAAACTATTTTTTTTTTAAATGATGTTTAAATATTAAAATTGTATTAAAAAGATATAAAAAACGATCATAATAAATATATAACAATATTAGTTAAGGTTAAAACAACATTATTTATTTTTGGATAACACTTGTCACTCATAATATAAAAGAAGACAACAAGAAATAAAATTATACAACAAAAATCTATTTTTGACCACTGGGAGTCATCGTCCAAAGTGCGTGGCGGCCTCAACATACCAATACTTTTTAAAAAAATTTAAAATATTATTTAAATAGCAAATTACATTATCATCATCAATCAAACATATAATTAATAGAAAAAACCTATGCTAAAAGACCCTAACACTCCTGACCTCAATTACTTACATTTCTTGGATTCAAGGGCGCGTGTATAATTTGACTATTTATATAAAAAAATACTAAAATGCCCCTATCCCTGTTATGTTGAGCCTTTTATTATTGGGAGTATTTTTATTGCCATTAAAAACATTGAATGTAAAAAATGCCATCAGTCAAATCTATGATAATTAATAAGTTGTGTGAAAATACAAAAATACCCCTAGCTCCAAGGCAAGTTTTTCTTTTGGAAGGTCATAAACATCGCTTGACTATTATAATGAATAGTGGATTATCTCTATGTCTACAAGGAAACCCCCTTCCTCTTTAATTGTTTTTTTATCAGTTTAATCATCTTCATCACTATTATTATTATTATTATTATTATTATTATTATTATTATTATTATCATCATCTTCATTATTATTATTATTATTATTATTATTATTATCATCTTCATTATTATTATTATTATTATTATTATTATTACTACTACTATAACTATTAAAAAATAATTATTATTATCATCATCATCATTATAATCACCGTCACCACTACTATTACCATATCTTTTTCTTGACAAAAATATATTTTATCATTTTATTATATCCATATTTTTTTTTTATCTTAATATTCACACCATTATCTAGATCCTATTTTGGAATAGCTACGTGAAATATTTTACATTTAATTACCTATTATATTTAATTAATAGAATGCATCTACATCTAGATTTATATAATATATTTAACTTATATGATATTTTTATATATTTTATTTTTTATTCCATTTTATTTTAATAGAATTAAAATTTATATTCATTTAGAATTTATTAAAAATGTAATTTAGAATTTCTTAGAATTTATTATTCTAAATTAGAATTTAGAATGATCTACCATTATTATTATTATTATTATTATTGAAATAAAAAAAACAAACTTGATTTGAATGATAAAATTAAAAACCATAAAAACTTTGACAAAAAAACAAAATCAAAAAAATAAAAAATCAAAAGAAAAAAGACCAAATCAAAATTAGTATTATTCCTATTGAAAAAACAAAAATAAAAAAACCTGATATGAGGGATCAAATTGAAAACCATAAAAACTTTGATAAAAAAGCAAAAAAAAAAAAGAAATCAAGAGTAGAAGGACCAAATTAAAAATAATTATAATTCTTTTACTGTAGTGGGTGCTGTAGCAATGGTAAATCTATCATTTTTTGGTTTTTTTTGTAGAAGAAATATTTTGTTTAGATTTTCCTCCCCTTTTTTTCTTCTTTATATATATTTTTCACTTTACACTTATCCTATCTATCACTATTTTTTTATTTTTATCTTCATTCTTTTATAATATTTATCACCTAATAAAAAAGAATTGTTAATTGCCCCTCCTTTTATTAGTTTAGGCGGTGTTAATTTTAAGCAAGGAAATCTTTGAATTCCTGTCAGATTAAAATTAATAAAATACTAACAAGAAAATCACAAATGAAGTGAGCCATGCTTAAACCAAGTGGCCTTAAACGTGGGTCAGATCCTAGATCAGTGGAGGCTTCGACAATGCTCGTGAAAACCCTCGTCATTTATCATGTAAAGCCTTGCTAGCTACCTTTTCTTGTTCGAGCTATTCGGTTATGGAAAAGATTAGTAGAGAGTTTACAAGGGAAAACCTTACCTTATGAGCTAGTTTTTCAGAGGTAAATATGTTAATGACCATATATTAATGACTAGGACTAATTAAATTGATTTGTTTCAGCTCCGATCCCGGGAAAGATGTGTGAAAAGGAGATCGTTGAAGTTATCCCGTACCAGTAGAGACCTTGCAAGTGGTGGCGAAAACCTCTTTTCATGAATGGTTTTTGAGAAGGGAATGGCCTCAAGATCACCTAACACATCCCTGGCCTCATTTACTGGTCTAGAAAACACTCACGGTCATCTTGCTATTCTACAACTCAAGAGAGAAGAGACCAGCATGAAAAGAAATATTACTCGCTCGTGACAATATTTATGGCCATCTTTTCTTGTACAGTTTGAAATAAAAGAAACAATCAAAAAAGTAAAAAAGAACTCTTTACGTAAGGAACAATTTTCACCAGTAGTTATTTTGTGCAAGGTCAAAGGAATCTCGAGCCGCCATAAGACAAGATCCAATAAAAATGCTTCTGAGGAGGTCACCGCTTCAGCTTCAGCAACTGGACACTTGTTTTCACCCTTCTCAGACGGCCCTGATAGAGACTTAGAAACTACTATCAACAACGTCCACACCAACCACATCGAACACCACAAACTATCATTCCGTCATGGTTTGCCCCGCCTCAACTTGACACCATTATCAGGCAGCAGCTCATCTCCACTGTCTGAACTCAATCAAGAAAAGGGTAGTTAATTTGCGATTTGACAGCTTTCGAAGAGCTTGGTCGGATATCAACTTGGAAAATTTAGTCTATACATCTTGTGATCAAGAAGAGTTTCATAACTCGACTACCACACCAAACAAGTTTCAATATAGACATCACAAGAGAATGTTGCTTTCTTCACTTTCTTTATCAATATTTAACAAAAATGAAGGGCCAGAGGATGAAGAACAAAGTGGACTAGATATGAGAACAGAAGAGGAATTGATGAGAACTATTACTATTGGAGAAAACATAGAATCTATTGGTAGTGGGGATTTCAGTTTTGGAAAGAAGAGCATGGGGTTAATAGAAGAGGAAGGAGAGGAGCAGAAACAAGGTTCAGATGGGATTGAGAATTTTGATAATGAAGAAGTAAAGGATCCGGTTAGTCCTTCCATGTATCTTGCTGGAGGGCTTGGGATTGATGATATAGATTTCGGTGGTGATAGTGGCGGCGGCGGCGGCGGCGGCGGCGGTTTTCATTTAAGTGTTCCAAACTTTGACGAGGGTGGTGATGCGGAAGAGTACTTTAAGAAAATGATTGATGAGTATCCCTGCCACCCTTTGCTTCTATCAAACTATGCTCGGTTCTTGCAGGTATGATTGGTGTTTTCTTCTTTTCTGACTTTACTCTTGAATAATTGTCACTTCAAATCCCTATTTAATATAACTCACACCTGCATTATGATCTATCAATCTTACCGTGATTGATTCATCACCAATTGTCGTTGTGTTTACCAGAATAGCTGCTCGGTTATTTTTTGACCTCCTTATTGTAGAACATGTGATCTAAACTTTGAATAATCATGTCCTAAAAATGATAGTTATTTCTATGTTCAGATCTTTGTCAAGATCCGATTATTTAATGATAAAGTCCGGTCATGTTCAGTAGGTTTGAGTGTCTAAAGTAAATGTCTTCTTGTTGGTGCTTCTGTGACAATTTTGGAGTAAATTGTAAGGTTGGTTTGGCTTGCTAGCTGCTATTTTTTCAATTATTCCAGCTGCTGCTGGTACTTTTTGTACTCTTGCTTTATGCAAATCTTTGGATGTCTGTTCGCTACATGGCAGAACAATCGATAAAATATTGAAATACTTCTAACCGGTAAGAATGCCCATCTAATTTTTTATGAAGGAAACGAAGCATTCCAACAAAAGTTCTCATTTAAGTAAGAATGGTGTTCAAACAGGCATACTGTTAATAGTGTTGTTCTTCAATATTGTAATTTCTCAAACATTCTGAGAATGGACATTTATATTTTGTCGAGGTCAAAAGAAAATGATCGGTTTTTCATTGTAAAGCTTCTCTTTTCTAACAGTCTAAGGGAGAGCTTCGTGGAGCTGAGGAATATTATCATCTTGCCACACTAGCAGATCCTACAGATAGTGAAATTCTGATGCAGTACGCGAAACTGGAATGGGAGCTGAACCATGATCAAGGCAGAGCATTAGTTAACTTTGAACGTGCAGTTCAGGCAGCCCCTCAGAACAGGTGACTAATAACTTGCTTTCATCTAGCTCCTTTGCAAAGTGTTGCAAATCTAATTACCCGTAGTAGCACCCTGTCTATTATTGCGGTGGAGGTACTTTTACAAAGTGCTTTTGTGCTGAAAATGCACCATATTGATGCATTTGTGTGCTTTTGATATGGTGTTGCGAAAAGCATGAAAAGCACCCCAGGCATCAATTTGATGATTTAAGTGCAAAAGCTCTTTCAGCTGTAGTGCCACAAGATGATTATCCTGCATGGACTTTGAAAATGATCGCAACCGTATTTTAATTGAGATGAATAAGCATAACTTTCCTTTCCATATTTTCAGCGATGTTCTTGCAGCTTATGCCAGTTTTCTCTGGGAAATAGAAGACGATGGGGAAGGGGATACATCTCAACCAGAATACATCCAGGTGTCTCTTCCGGGTCATAAATTTGTGAATGTTTTATCATATGGTTCTAATGTCGTTTTGAACTTGTTGAAGGTTAGAGAGGAGGCAATTCTAACTAAGCTTGACAGCCTAGCCACTAACTAAGATTTTAAACTCTTGCAGCTTCCATCTGAGCTTAATATTGACGTGGAAGACCATGCTGCATCTGATGCCAACGAGGGTGGCAATGCTGAGGAGTATTGTAGGAGGATGGTTGAGGAGAATCCTTGCAACTCTTTGGTTCTAAAAAATTATGCTGAGTTTCTGTATCAGGTGAGATCTGTGCCCACTTTTATCTCTTTTCTTCGTAAGGTCACTCAGTTAGTATTCTTGTTGTAGAATACAAGGAAAATCTACAATTCGTGTTTGAGCTTTGTTTTCATAACTGGATATATTTTCACCAGATTTCATTCTCTAGAGGTGAAGCATGGTGGAAGAAGAGATTTATGGCTCGCTTTCAAAACTATTGTATGGAATATCTTTGTACTGATGCCTCTAGACTAATTAATTCTTTTAACAGTTTGAATACGTGGAGGGATATTTTGCTAGCCTGAAAAACTGTTTCAAAAAAGTTAGGAAGATCTGGAGAGATCTAATAGAGGACCAGTAGTTTGATAAGGACATACCTAACCTAGGTAAAGGACACTTTTCCATGACCATGGCATACAACTACAAGTCGATCATCAAAGAGGAAAGTCTATCTTATGATCCAAGGAAATAGATCTTTCCAATGGGGGTGAGCGACTAAACGTATAATTCAATATGCCATCTGGAACACATTCCATTAAGGACTAGGTGTTAGTCACCATTTATTTTTCTTGAGACAATATTCCTGGGTTGAGGGTAGAGATATTACTATAGATGTAGCTCTGACATGGGAGTAAGAGAAAGAAAGTCATTCAATGCATCCATTTGTTACTCTGGCGTATTTACAATTTGAACATATTTAGGCTATAATAGCGAAATTCATTGAATCCCATGATGGATCGAGTTGTCCTTCAACTGTCATTGCACTTCATCATGAAGGGTAGTTAGAAAACACTATCTGGAAAGATTAATAAAAAAAACATGCACAACATGTATCATATGTCTAGTTAAAAATTCAAGTAAAGCAAGTTTTGCAAATACGTGAGTTGCAGTTAAGACATGGCTTAGGACTTGGCAGATCTTAAATTGTGGTAAAGATATCATTCTGTAAAAGGATGCAAGGGTTTGGCACTGGAAATCAAAATCTGAAAAAAGCTGCAAACGGTGAGAAAGGTAAATAAACATGTTAACCAAATCTAAGAAACATGTTTAGTGATATACAGATCTTCTATTTTAGGCTTTTGTAAACAAAATCAAGCAGTATCCATGTAATCTCTAATGCAGAAACATAAATACAAGTTTATATTGATGACAAGGATGATTTTGCGAATGTGTTCTGTATTTAGAGTAACATCCCATGTAAAATTGAAGAAAGCATGCAGCAGGGGGCGGAGATCACAGTGCAAATTTTTTATTAGGTGTTGTGGGAACAAGCTATGCTGTGGACTATAGTGTATTGCGTGTTATGCTTCGTTTACTATGTTGTTTACTTCTTTCATGTGAACATCGACATTGGAGTCTGGAGTTGTCATTAGTCCACTGTCATTCTTGACTAGAACAATTGTTTTCAACTGACAGTCCAAGAGAGACCTTGAAGGGGCTGAGGAATACTACTCCCGAGCCATACTGGCTGATCCTAGTGATGGTGAAATCCTGTCGCAGTACGCAAAATTGGTGTGGGAACTTTATCATGATCATGATAAAGCCTTGAGTTTCTATGAGGAAGCAGTTCAAGCAACTCCTTCGGACAGGTACATCCCTTTCTCCATAATTCAGAATTCTTAGAACTCAGAGGGGTTTTGATATTCTTTAACGTTCATAAGATGGTCCTTCAGAGCTCTAAAGTTTACGGTCTTCAGTTGGAAAATGTACAGTATTGATGCTGGGCCTCCTGTTTCTTTTCCTTACTACTCTCTGCATGTATGTCTATAAATGAACATTCACTACAAGGAAGAGACTCTCTCGAAGAAAAGGGAGATGGTATAAAGGAGTCTAGTTTTAGAGATTAATACGTGTTTACCAGCCACTGGTTTCCCTATAGAAAAATTTTCTGTTTTGGCAAGTGTATTTTACTGGTCCGATGATTTGCATGATATAAGATGCTTTGATTGTTTGATAGGAATAGCAGCCAAATTATACCTTCCAAGACTGACTGATTCTTGCCTTGTTTTTTTCTTTCTTTCTTTCCAGCAATGTTCTCGCGGCGTATGCTAGTTTCCTATGGGAAACAGAAGAAAATGAAGAAGATAGCACAAGTCAGTTTCAGATCCCCAATCACCATGAAGGTGCTGCAGCAGCTGCCAATGCTTAAATCCATCATAAATAATAAGCCAGGAGTATAGTTACTAATACTTTATCGGAAGTAAAACAACAATAATGTGTTAAGATGGAAGCTCCAACTGAATAAATTAAAATATTATTAAAACTGAGAGAAATTGCGACCAAATTAACAGCATTTTCTGATCTTTTCCATCTGCTTTATTCAGTTCCCAGCAGTCTAGAACAACATTTCTGTAACATCAGTGGGTTTCCGTTATATTTACAGATATAGTGTTGTGTGTTGTATGCAGAGACTGTGTAAAGGAGGGTGAGGCCATTTTTGTGCAATGCTTGATCTAGTGACTTCTGGGACAACTAGTCCTGCCATAGTTCTTCAAATGCCAACACCTTGCTTTTGGGGCATGGAACACGTAGGGTTACAGGCCGAAGGATAAAGCTATTGTGTTTAAGAACTATTTAGGTTGAAAGTTGGAAGACGGAGTATTATTACAACCACGCATACAATACTTCCATGACTTGAACAGAGATAAAACACTCCATGCCTGCCATGTGCAGACATCAATACTTTTGGACTTGTGCATATGACCTGCATGCCAACATCACTATTTCATAATACGTGTGAAATGGAATGACCGTAGGAGCGCTCAAGAACCTTAGAAACATTGAAAAATTTTGAATAAACAAATACATCCAGCTCAAGGAGCTTCATCAACCAGAGGTGCTCGATTCACATCAAACAAATGATCTCAAAATTGCAAACATATTGCCTAGAATAATGAATGTTCACTAGAAACAAGTATCAAGAAACCCCAGAAGAGTGATTCATATGGGCAACATCTAAATCAACCTGACCTGAAAATATCAACACATCCTTCTTAAAACTAATAAATGTGACTGTGACTGATTTGCAACTGCTAAACCAAAAACTTTTGCTCTCCCTTAGTTAGGAAACCTAAACTATCTACTCTGTTTGATCTTGTCCATTTCTTGATACTTGGTGACCTGAGAACCCTCTATCTTGGCGTGGACCAGGCCTGTAATAACCATTTCCTTTTGGTCTGTTGTAGTCCCTGTCACCTCCATCATAGCTACCTCCTCTACCAGAACTCCGAGAGCTAAAACCACCCCTTGGAGCATCTGTTGGGTAGCCACCCCTGCCTCTACCCCTTCCTCCTGTTTGGGACATTTCAATCACCACAAAATTACAACAAAGATGCAATACCATACAAGATAACTGCTCAATAGAGAACCAGATGCTTTGTATTGCTTCAACATTCCAACAATGCTTATCCTAAAAACATAATAAGACAGAAAATTCCCGACAACAAAAACTGTTCATATATTGCTTATACCAATGCAAGATGTTATCATTCACTCTGCAGGTGTACTGGACAGATTAGATATTTATTGCCATCAAGACATTTCTGTCACCATGCTTCCAAAAGGAAAGCCAGAGGGAGAAACAAGGAATAAAGGTTTATAGTAAATATCATTGTCAAGCTTTTGTTATCATTATGATCAATAGAAAGCAAAGCGGTGGTAATAAATGATGGCAAGAAAAAAAAAAGTGACAGGTCAAATTGGGGACTTGGCATAAACAAAGTCATCCAAAAGCTCCCAGGTAATTATTAAAATTATATATAATAAAATCATGCAAATCTAATTTTATGCAGCAATCAAACAATAGCAAGGTAATAAGGAACATAATATTAGTGTTAATGATAGTGGCATGGGAAAAATACGTACTTCCTGCTCGAAATGGGATGTTGCTGTTTGGTCTTCGTTCTTCAATGTAAACTTGCCGTCCACCAACAATTGCACTACCCGCCTATAGATATACAATAATATATAAGGATGTATTGCTACATTACTCAAAAAAAATAAAAATACTTGCCTTTAAGGAAGGTTTTTTTTTCACATCAATGTTATAACCAGAATAAAAAAGACATTACAAAGTGAAACAATGGCTTTTCAAAAAAAAACCAAGCACCCAAGAATCTACTAGGTAGGGAGAAAAGGAAACACAAATGAATTGGCAATCAGTTCACAAAAAATCAGCCTCCCCACCATCAAGAAAATGATCAGCAGAAAACTTGTTTCTGATGTGGACTTACAAAGTAGAAAGACATGAGAAAAAGTTCAGAATTTGAAGTTGCAGTAAAGCTTGGTAGAAAAAAGCACCAAATGCCTCAAAATTGTACAAATTTATACTGAGACTCCAAAATGTACATTGGAATTTTCTTTTTAAGAGAAACCGTGGATGTTACACATCCTTCACATTTGGAAGGAACACAGTTAATCAGTGAAAGTTCTTAATTACAAACTGAATGATGAGAAAGAGTAACACATGATGAAAAAGCAAGGTGTGATAAAAATGCTGATTTTAAGGTTATTTAAACTTATTTAGACCTTGACTGCATTATGAACACCAGCCATATCTTCAAATTCAACAAATGCATAACATACACCAACATCCTGCATGTAAACAAGAATCAACCTTTCAGCACAATAGATTTAAGGAAGACAAGCAAAAATATACAGACAAAACAGATGCATGGATTTAACCTTGCGACTTCGAATGACTACTCCATCAGGCACGATTTCACCAAAATTCTTGAATTCCTCTTCAATCTCAGCTTCTGATAAGGTAGGCAGCAAGTTTCTCACATATACAGACCTTATTTCATCTGAAAGTGATTCACACACCCACCCACCCCAGAACAAAAAAAGAATCAGTTTGAATGCTCCAGAAATTTAAGGAAGTCACTTTCAAGTTCCAAAATATAAATAAAAATACTTGTGCCGGTCAAAGTCATAATCAATTCAATCAAATTGTTATAGATGTTGAAGGTGGCATGATTTATTGGAAATATCAATCACTGTGCCAAAGTGATAAAATGTAAAGGCAGAGCTCAAATATAACCTTCATGAATTTCCTCAGCTGTCTCTGCCTCTGGCCTTTCAAATGAATCTGACATCACAGTTGATTGTTGAACAGGGGCCTGTGAAGTGTGATTCCATTCTGAAGCAGTAGGTACATTCTTATTGACAGAAGGCTGGGGAGTCACTGATGTGGCAGATTGCCCCTTAGCAACACGTAACTTTCAATACAATTTAGGAAAAAGGAAAAGAAAATTCAGTCTTCTGTATATAGATGAATCTCAAATACTACAGATACACATTTTATGCATATATGTGCTATTTATGGAATCAACATAACTACCATGTATGGTACATACAATAGAAGCATATGTGTGTTTTTGGGGCTCTCTAGCAGGTTCCTCAACAGAGGCAGGCTGGCGGTCTTGTGCATTGCTTGCTGTATTTTTAAGTGAGCCATTTGGCTTTTCCACAGAGTTTTCCTCCAGAATGTTTTCAGACTCAGATGCTTGCTGCAACCTTTTCTCTGGGAAAGTATAGCTGTCAACAGGACCATTTTCTTTGGCGTCAGCAGGGGCCACAAATTCCCTAGCCTGGGTTTCTCCACCCATTAAATAGGTAGGAACTGTAAAGTTGTAGATAAAAAAAAATTATTTTCTGTATCTGGTGAAATTGACTTTTGGCCGCACTCGATTTTAACTACAGATATTTGGTAGCATAATTAGATTCCAGTCATAGCTTCACAACTCCTGACCTTGAAAGTAAATATACATCCAGTAGCTGTACACTTTCCATTACTCTATTGCTTAGAACTCGAATGTCAATCACACAGATTCCATCAAAGAACAATGACAACATCAGTAACTTACTTCCTCCTCATCTATGTTGAATAACAAAGCAATATGTGAACAAAATCCAGTATTCATCGTATAGACAGTTCAGGCTAATCCATAATACCTGGCTCAGGAATGGCATTAGGAGAATTGAGTTTGGAATCAAGATGGATCTGGGCTAAGAAGACTGCTGGATGATGGTGAGTTGGTTGTTCGTCAATGAAGTGAAAAACATCATTAAGAACAAAATAGCCTTTCTCCTGAGGGGCAAGAAAAAATGTCTCTACAAATTTCCTCTTATTATCAAAGCCTTTTACTTGCACGTAACCAGAAACCATCACAAGAACACCTCCATTCCAAGAATCCAGGGCATGCGCTGTCCTGATCTCAATTCCAGTATACTTGAGTGACATAATGAGAGCATGGATTTGCTGCCGAAATAGAAAAGGAAAGGGAAACTGTTAGCAGGGTCCTAATTAATACACATCTATGCATGATATATGAGATGTACAGAACAAAAAAAGGGGTCATTGACTGGAAAACTATAAACTTTTCAGGTTTGCAACCAAACATCATTATGCATCAATGTTAAAGACTATGTATCTCTATATTCTTTGTCCAGGACCCCACATCAGAAGAACTGTAATTGGTAACGGTCTTTTATCAAAATACAAGTAGCACGGGAGGGGGGAGAAGAGAAACTGACATAATGTTAATAAAGCATACTTGATTTCAGGTAACATAAAAGCTTAGAAAGAATGTCTGTGTGTGTACATGTGTGCCTGCAAGGGAAATCACATTCTGCCATGAAGGCACAGAAAGGGAACTACAGTTTCCCAAATCGATTCAATTAATAGAGCCTAAATGTTCAATTGTAATAATATTTATATAAATTAAAAAATTCCATGGGCCCATATGCTAGTGCGGTGGCTTATGTAAAAGTACTATAATTAGAAGCTCTGCACTTATAAGAGGTTGTTGTAAGGAGTTTATCATGTTTTAGCTGGCATGATTTTGAAAAAAGCTTCTACAACAAAGAATAATGTGTTTTCTTATCCTTTGGTAAATAAATGGTACAAAAGTAACCTTTCTTCATACAGAAAAGTTTATTGAGATTATAACATCCTGTCCTTGTGAAATCACCACTGGTGAGCTCTGAGCCTCTTTACCTCTTAACTTTAAATTACTTTTAACGCGAACCAAACCCTTACTAAACTTTACGCAGCAACTAGGAAGCAACTTGAAACCAAAGCACCAAACAAGACCTTAGGTTGTCTTCTAAGAAAAGCTAAAATCAAATTGTGAAAATTCATCACTATAAGATAGAATACAGACAATAATTTCCCATAATAAATGAACTAACATCTCTTTAAGAAGAATGTAATTTATAACTAAGATTGAGAAAAAATTTCAAGAATACGTTTATAATTTAGGTCAGAAATAATTTAATATTTTTCTTTTCTTTTTTCTTTTTGAATGTTTCTGTTTGTTGATAATAAATTACAAAAAGATCCTTAATATGAGTTTGTGGCTAAATAAGCTATGGTTTTTATCTTTTAATTTTACTACGAGTCTCATATCTTTTAAATGCAAATATTTTTGTATATCAAATGTGTGTGCCTTGCTTAACACCGTGCATGCATATATGCTCTGCGCTAGCCACATTGGATTCAACACGCACTCACAAACACGAGCATGTATTGACATAAACACATATGTTCAGTTTACAAGTTGGTTTTATTTAATGCTCTCTGTGACCATATTATGTCTCCTTGGAGATGGTTATCAAAAATTTATCCCTAATAAACAGTAAAATTTTGCTTCAAGGTTGTAATAAACAAAATGCATAACACAGCATAAAAGAAGTAGAAAAATGCTGTCACTATCGTACTCGTGTAGTGAAACATTTCTTTTCTGATTGAGAAAAAAAGAAAACACACACACAACTTAAAGCTATGTCTCTAATGATGGAAAGTAAAATCAAATCGTAAATTGCTGACCATTCCAAACAAGAATACACAGGACATCATCGTTTGCATAATTTTCCTTCTTTTCTTTAGTTAATTAGCGTTAAAAAAGAGCAATTACCTTGTTGCCATTTTTTTTTCTAGTAGCTAATTTGATTCAAAACAGGCATACATTTAAGGGTACTCAAAATTTTAGCTTGTATTAAAACTGGGAATTTCTCGTTAAAGAAATCGAAAGACACCAAATAATAAGAAAAAAAAAAAAAAAACAATGATGGCACAAGTAAAGCAACTGCAAAATGGCCAATCAAATATTATAGAAATCAATTAAAAGAGAGAGAGAAAGAAAGGGAAGATTACTGACGAGCATTGTAGCAGCGGATTCTCTGATAGAGCCATCAATACGAAGCATAGTACTGGCATCGCTGTAGAACTGGTGGACAAACTCGGGTTGTTGCTGTAATACTTGATAGTACTGTGCCACAAAGTAAGTCCCTACCTACAACAACCAAGCATTTCTTTATTTTCAGTTACAAATGATAACGTAAAGAGTATAAAAATATATGTTTTTTAAGGAGCCAACGGACGGACGGACCTGAGCAGCACTGACTGGAATGTGATAGGGCACCGACGACGACATTTCCGAAAAAAGAAAAATCTAGATCTATAAATGTCCCTCTCTGTCTCTCTGTCTCTCAAGATCTGCAGCATCAACACATTGTCTAAAAATAGAAGATAATAAACAGAGAGAAAGCAGGATCCGAGTGGTGACTGTTGTATTTGCTAGATAAAGAAAGAGAGATACCTGGAGACTCACTCACTCACTCACGGGAGGGAGGGAGGGAGGGAGGATAAATAATACTAATACCCTACAAGATTTGAGTGAAGAAGATTTTCTCCCACTCCTTTCCCCCTTTTCTTTTTTTCTTTTTGTTTTGATCATGTGTTGTTTGTATTACTATATATTACGTTGTGTTCTTTCTTTGCCCTTTCTTTGTTTTTTTGGGACAAATGCATCATCATCTTGTCCCTTAGGTTTCGGAAATCGGTTAAATTAACCCCCTTGTAGTTTGATTTTAACATAACAATCCTTGTATTTTTATTTCGTTGTCACATATGGTCCCTCTTACAATTAATGAATGTACGGATGTTTATTTTTGCTGTTAAAAAGTATTTTTGTATTTTTTTAGTATTTTTGTATTTTAAATTAATTTTTGTATTTTTTTATTATTTTAATGTGCTAATGTAAAAAACAAGTTTAAAAAAAAAATAAGTATTATTTTAATATATTTTTAAATAAAAAAACATTTTAAAAAGTAATTATTATTATAATTTTAAAAACTAATTCTATATTGCTAGTTACTAGTAGTAGACATTTGTATAAGAAATAATCATAGATTAACAAATATGAAGGTTAACCTAGAAATTATAAATATATCACTTCTTTTTTATTTTTATAAATATGGAATATATCAGAATAGAGAGAAATGCAACTTTTAATATATTAATTAATTTTTTTAAAATAATATTAGATATTAAGAAAATATCATTGAAATCTATATTATTATTATTATTGTTATTATTTTTCATATTAAACATGGCCACAGTTGAAAAGATATTGATTTTAGCGTGTTTAAAAGTATGGTCGGGATTATTTTTTAAAGTGTTTTTTACTCAAAAATGTATTAAAATAATAATTTTTATTTTTTAAAAATTATTTTTGACATCAGCTCATCAAAATAAATTAAAAATACTAAAAAAATATTAATCTAAAATAAAAAATAAAAAAAATAAATTTTTTAAAACACAAAAATAAAAAAAATAAAAACCTAACCAATTTCAAAGGCTGAGAGACCAGACAATGTCTTTAGCCCTCCTATGATGTTTGTTAGTGCTAGCCGTCAAAATAACTATAAAAAAAATAATTAAAGGGACTTTTAATTTACTAGCTAACCCTACTGCTTGGTGCTATCTTGCGCTCGTGGAACATGGCTCGCTTTCCTTTTTGTCTACCTTTTCATTTTCTTTCAAGGACTCCCGAAAATAAATAAAGAACCATTATTACTTTCTTTTTCATATTACTTTTTCATTTGAAGCTTGTTTATTACTGTTTTTTAAAATATTTTTTATTTAAAAATATATTAAAATAATATTTTTTTATTTTTAAAAATTTATTTTTATATCAAATATTAAAAAAATCTTAAAAATATAAGAAAATTAGTTTGAAGTAAAAACAAATTAGATTTTTTCAAAAATATTTTACAATCGTGAAAACAAATTCATTTTTATATCAAATATTAAAACAATCTTAAAATTCTTTTTTAGTTTTATTTTTTTAATAAAATACTAAAAAATATATTATAACTTATAATAGTTATCTTAAAATTTTGTATTTAAAAAATTTATATGGTTAACTAAAAAAGAATCAAATTTATAATACTAACTAAATATCAAAATATAAAAAAATAAATTTAATTTCTTACATTGTTAAAAAGTGCTTCCATATAAAAAATGTGTTGTTTTCATTTGAAAAACAATAAAAAGCTTTTGAAGAAAACAAAAAAATTATAGAACATGTTTTCCAAACTCTGCTTAAATTCGAAAAATTGAAAAACTAGTTTTAACATAGATTAATTCTTAACAACACTAAAATTTCTGGGAAATTACTTCATCACTTAATCAATGGAATGTATCCTATAGTGCAAAATGTCATCACCATATTTACAGATTGATTTTTGAAAGGACAATTCAGATCTTCTGTATCACTGCATGAAGGTCATTTGTTGTCTGACTCAATCATAGCAATGCCAAATCTATGCTTCTGCTAAACACTGTCAAATACTGTGTTTGATTCCTTAATTATATAATGCTGTTGCTGTTTCTTGTTTACTCCATCATGCTAAAATGGAAAAGTTGCCCCTTTTTTGTTTACAAAATGAGGGACATCCGGGATCTCCAAGGATCTAATGGCAAGCCATGGCAGAGACCATGTCTCTAAAACATCATCATAGCAAATCATGACCATCGGGTGTCCATCCACTACAGCTTATTCTGGAAAAAAACTAGCAATTGTAGATGAAAGTGATACACAGGTCTTTTGTTTGTCAGCATTGTCAAGTAAAAATGTTAGCTAGGTATAAAATGCAGCAATACAAGCAGCATGGCAGCATCTCGCTAACACGAGATTTTTTTCTTTTTTCTTTTTTGTAGCGAATTCATAGCCTTACCAAATAAAACCACAACAGATTTCATAAGGAACTTCCACTCATGGATCAGAAGGGGAAGATCAGGCAAACACAATAGACATGTAAGAGAAGAGAATCCCAGGTTGCCAAGTTACTGCAATAGCAAAAGTAACTATTGTTTCCTTCCATTAATTCTCGGTGCTATCGGCATTGATGTTCAGCATCCCTTAAAAAATCTGCACTTTTTCGTCCACAATCTCATGATTTTCTCCCTTCAGCTAAGCTTACGCGCAATGCTCGTCCCTCTAGTTCCTAAATAAGGAACACAAGAGCCATTGATTAATTGCTTTCCAAAGAAAAAAAATGGTAGTAGTAACTGAGAAAGTATTCAGAGAGTAGAGGGAGATGGACTGTACCACTCCATCAAGAGATACAAGGGCTGTTTGCATCTCTGCTTTTGTTGAATAACATACAAAACCGTAACCACGGGATTTTCCTGTCTCCCCATCATATAGAACCCTTGCTCCAACAACGTTACCATATTCTTGAAAGGCTTGTGTCAAACTTTCAGATGTTGCTGACCAAGATAAATTTCCAACAAAAAGTTTGTATTCTGTTTCTGGATATAATGGTTCCTTAGGTTTAGGATTGTCTGAAAAGTTCACCCTCAAGATGCGACCCATGTATTGCTGAAAAGGAGAAAAATACTGAAGCTTGAGGTCAAATGACTTTTACATATTTTAATCATTCACACTCACTCACAGAGAGATAGACAGAGAAAATCATAGATGTGAAAGATGAGTTCTTACGCTTTCATCAAGATTTTCAATGACTGCATTACAATCTTCAATGCTGCTCATTGTCACGAATGCGAAACCTCTGCTTCTTCCAGTTTCTCTGTGATAGAGAACCTGCAGCCATGCTCATTCTTCAGTAAAGGAAATAAAACAGTGCTATAGAATCCCATGAAAGCATTAGTAGCGGGATCAGGGCACATTGTAAGCTAAAGAGTAAAGAGTAATCAATACTTGAGCACAAGTTCTAAAATATTCAAAGCATTTCATTACCAATAGTCAAGTTTCCATCATGATATAGTACTTAAGCATCAATGTCCTGAAAAAAGTATGAAATCAGCAATAACAAGAGAAGGGCTGTCTAAATTTGGATGTTCAGGAGTCTTGAAAACGAAGGAAAATCAATGCAGTGCTTTATTGCACACTGAAGCGGATTTCACTCTTTCACTTCCCCAAACCCCGTGAAGCAGTGAAAATTGGGAATAAAACTTCTCTAGTAGCAAATGCGAGATCACCAGTTAAACAATCATTCACCTCCCTTTTTTCATAGGCAACAATTATGCACCTCCTCGGGCATCGGTTCACATTGAACAACCTACTTAGTTACGACTCATCCTTGAATCCAAGTGAATGTAGCAGATAACAAGGAAACTGTTGCCACAATGATAACATGTGGCTCCTCCTTCACTCCTTGTACCATAGTTTTTTTCTAAGACAGTGGACCACATTCCTGACTGATGGAGTGATCGTGATAACAAGGGAATAACAGCATACTCAAGCCTCCAATTTGCCGATCCAATCTTTTCAAAGAGGCAACCTACAACTTTGTCTTGAGATTATAAAACTGAATTATCAGGCTTGTTCCATTCATCCAAGTTCAAGAAGCTCATATAGTTATGTTCAATCTATTACCATTTACCACTCTATTGCCAACTGATCACCAACACAGGAATTTCACTACTTAGATTGAATTGTCCAATTAACCTACATTTTAAAGTTATTAGAACCTTCACTCATGGCATATTAATGCAAACATATGCACCTTGCTCACACTACCAAAGCAAGCTCAAGTTTTCATAGCGCATCAAAAAATTTAGATTTAAAGCACATGCCATCTGTCGATCTAAGTATCTCTATGGTGAACTTTCGAGCTGAATTTTCTAGCTATAGCAGAGCTATATTTAACAAAGTTATTTGGTTCTTGCATGTTTGATGAACCCACTTTGCCACCACACTATATACGTTGGCATCATACACAGGCTTTGCTTATTCATGAGTTGATGGTAAATCTAGTCATAATTGCATATCCTACTTAAGTAAAGTATAAAATAGCTAATATGTTTAGAAGGAAATAAATCACACTCCCAATTATCTCATCAGATGCATTAATGTTTAACATACCTCGACCATCTCTGGACTACCATACTCTTGAATGATTCCAGCAAGCTGTGCGCTGTCAACATTATATGGCAAATTCCCAAAGTAAAGCTTAGTATTAACAGGGATCTCATTAGTTTCTCCTTTTGCTTCTTCTGAAGCCAGTTCCTCTTCCTCCACCGCAGAAGCAGTTGCAGGTGCCTCCTCTTGAGCAACAGAAGCAGATACTCTCGGCACCCTCCATGTGACTGCAACTTGTGAAAGTGGTTCTATAGCATAATCAGAGCGATATAACGAGGCTAACATGATGCGAGCTGGCGAGACTTTGAGGAGAGAATGACTCAATGGACAGTGCTTGATATGCATGCGTTTGAAGGTGTGAATTGATGAAGGAGAGAAAGATGAGCCTGCAGCTGCAGCAGCAGAGGCAGCCATGGTGCAAGAAATTGGCTCGAAAAGTGCTGGTGATGGTTTTTTCAGTTATGGGTGGGGGTATGATGAGTTGAAAGTAAGTGCTAATGGAGGGATGGGAGAAGGGTTAAGCTGTGCAAGCTGATGTGGGCAGATTGTGTCCAATGAGATGAGGGTAGAGATATGCATGGGGGGATAAGGTGAGTTTAGCATGGATCAGACTCAGACTTCAGTGTTGGTAATTTTTGGTCTCTCTTGCGTTTTTCACTGCCAGAACTGATGCTTGGTCTATCCGTTGTTTGACATGTCTTTCTAGATTCATCAAGGAAAAAAATGAACGACACGCCTTCCAAGATCTGTAACTGAGAAACATGTCTTTTGGACTAACTGCTGTTGTCACTCCACACTTGATAATAGCATTTCACTCAACAGTATCGTTATAAGTTCAAATGATTTTGATGAGTGAGCAATGAAGTGTTAGATCTTTCGATTGGCAATTGCCTAAAAGCTAGTACATGAATGGGAAATTGTTTAAGATCCACATTTGCATGCATACATATGTATATTTGCTATTAAAAAAAAATGGAAAAAATAAAAAAAACAATGGCTGCGGCCAAGAAACATAAGGGTTCTGGCATATGTTCTTAAGGAAGTTAAAAGTTTGGTTCTCAAGAACTACTTCTGTGCTTTTAATGCAGAAGCGAGTTCTAAGGAGATCTACTGTTACTAAATCACAAGTAATTTTGTTCCTGGGTAGTCTGGATCAACAATTTCAATAAGATGTTGGGCACAATCTGGCTGCTATGAGATATTTTGGATGTTACTCATCCCGCGACATCCATGCATCCATGTGCTGTTTTGCCACTCTCATGTACACGTTAAATGATGATACTGAACATATAGTCTGAGTTTGTTTGCTCCACGAATCACCATGGACTTTGGCTGGAGAGCCATGCCTGCAACTGCCCCATGTATTGTTGAACCTTTCCATCGATGATTTGTGCGGGCTGGCTGGTCTTTCTGATCTCCCTTTCTCTGGATTCCCCTGAACTACAAGCTCATAAAGTGAGGATTTCTTCTTCTGGGCTACAAACTCATAATGTAAGGACTCTGTTATGTGAACAGTGCTCTTCATGTGGTTTCTATTACAGTATAGCAAAATTGCAACTGAGGCTATCACGCTTCCATTAGGAAACAAAAAAGCCCTAGCTATAATCATAGCTATCATGATCTCAACTGTCGATCCAGTGTGTACAATCAAACAATTAGATTCTCATGAAACGTGGTTTATCGGTTGCGATCTTTCTTCTCTGGCTGGATGCTTCAGGTGGTGACCATTTCTTTACTTTAAGCTCACTCTTGTTATCAGAAGTGTTCTTGGACTTCCTTGTACTTGTTGGACTTGCATCAGTGATTTGACCGGGGACAGCTTTACATGGTTCATGTCTACTTTCCATCAGCTTATTATTCTTTGAAGCTGTAGGTCGTGCCACTTTAGTCCTGTTGTTACTTCCAATCACCGCATCATTGTCTAGATACAAATTCGAAAATCCACAAGTTAGAGATCTTCACAGCATCTAAATAGATCGTGGGCATACAAACACATAACTGGAAAGGAGTGCAGATAGCTGGCCAGTGCATAAGCAGCAAAAAGACGTGCATATGAACATATGTGATACAGCAATGGTTATCATGGTATCTGGGCTTTTTGATGCCCAAATAAATACTGGTTTAATTTGTCAAATCCCGATCCTAAGAAAACTGGTCATTATGTTCCTAAACAAGCACAGCATCTTGTTCCCCAAAGTTTTTAAAATCTGATGCTTCCAAACCAGACAGACTTTAAGTTATTTCAGGCTTTATGCATCCAGAGACTTCCCACTGACATGGTTTCCTAATTGCATGGAGTTCATTAGTACCTTCTGCATCTTCCATGGTCTGATTCAATAATTTGAAATGCTCAAAATTTAGAACATAAAAATCAACAAGGATATCATTCGATGAAAATTAAAGCTTGTGCATTGTAAGAAAGGAATTAGACTCTGGATGATTTGCATTGTTGCCTGAAAAGCCAAAAACCAAAAGCATGTTTCATTACTACAATTATAGCTCCTACACAAATATATCAATCTTTTGTGCTACAAACATAAGAGTAATGAAAGCTTACTTTCATTCTCCAACCCTAAACCACGTTGAAGCTGGCTTCGGTTTAATTTATTTTTATGTCTATATGAAGCTCTTTGATGCCCCTATTAAGGCATGATAGAGTACAACACCATAGTAATAGTAGACAGTAAATAGTAAATAGTACTTCAAGAGATAAATTTGGATTAAATGGTTAGCAGGAAAAGAATATTACCAGGACTAGATAAGACAGCACGTGGACGTGGGATCGAACTGGCTCTAATATTCAGTCTATCCTCCTCGGTAGAATAGCTTTTCTTCTCTGCTTCTGAGAATCAATAGAGTTAATTTGTAAGAACTGACAAATATCTCTGCACAGAGTATAATGTGAATTTTGTGTCATGAATGCAACGGGCTAAACTTTAACCTTCAGAAACAGAAACTTGTGGCATGATTACATTCGGTACATAAGACTTCCGAATTCTTGCTACGATTGGTGGAGAAACATCTTGGTGCCCCTTCACTGCAAATAATGAAGGTCAGCAGGAACATATGGACCAAATATCAAAGAACAAACTGATTTGAAAAGGGAAAATTAGCAATAAATTCCATTACTTAATTTGTCAGTGTTTATCTAACTTGAAACAAAGGAGAGCAGCTTCTCAGATGTATGCTCATTGCGTAGCTTCCAATCTAATGTTTATTTCACATTCTGCACATGATTCTGTACCATCTTGTTTCTCAGAGCATAGTACCCCTTATCAAATAATAATATCACCCCCTTGAGTTGTGACATCAAAATTACTAGCAAGGTGGTGAAAGTTCTTAACACCACTATTTAACTTGATAACTGAATATTTCGTAATGATAGCTAATGGAGGCATCATTTTCATAAAATCACCCCCCCCCCTCATTACTAATAGTAAAATTGGAATAAGACAGGCATGTCGTATGCTCGACATTTGTTGCCCTGGTTTATACCCCGGAGTACTGCTACGGCCGATCTGTCACCCAACATCCTGAAACAACCTAAAGGCTTGGGAAAAAATAAACAGCCGTGAATGCTCATCCAGCCGGTTAGAAACAAAAAACAGCTTGACTGAAGACAGAAATTTCTTTTACACCATCCCATCCAACTTAAAAAATAAGACATACATGGACTTGGCAGAGCAAAAAATAACTAATACTTTTTTTATCAACTATCAAAGTTTAACCATACTATCAACAAAGCATGCTGTTGAATTCTTGGCCAAACAGCAACAACCCAGAATAACATGTTCCAAATATTTGTCAGATAGAAAATAAGTATAGCAGATATTATCAAAACCCATATATCCAACTATTTATCCCAGTTAGCACTAGCAGAGGTAGCTCAGCAAGCTCAGACTGCTGATAAGATAAATCAAACTAATTGGAAAAAAGAAAAACTTATGCCACAAAATTCAAAATAAAGAAAGAAAAAGGGCTGGTATAGGAAGGAGAGAGCAGGAAGCACCTGGAACGCAAGAATCCTGCAAACAAAGAAACTGGATATCTTTCAAGGAAAGCAAAGAACTCCAGTCGTGTGCATGTTGATCGTCTCGCCCATCTGTTCTCACCTTCACCTTTGGATACACTTGAAACAAATTCCAAGAAAAAAAAAAACCATGTCAGAATACAACGAAAGTTGACAGCTTTCTATAAAGAAATTCCAAAGATCAAAAACCCACTTTGTGTTTTTTGTAATCAAATCACTTGCTATCCTGTTTTGGATGAAACTATCATTAAGTATGATGAAAAGTGGAGGTGGTTTTATTGCTCTGTTGTGAAGCAAAACCGCAGCAGAAACAGTAAAAACAGGGGCTTTTGTGAAGTGGGCAATCCAAGGTGAGCAGATTGTGTTGATGGATGGGTATGGAACAGAGTTCTGAAACTAAAAAGTCTGTAAGAGATTGAATTGCGTTATGCGTCTGCTGAGTAGAAGAAAGGAAGAGCAATGGTTGGGTTTGGTCAAAGACTCAATTGATGCATATGTTCGGCATTTGGCAAAAGGTTGGGCCCTACTAACCATTTCTTTTTGGCAACGCACTGAAGCGAATCGGATACGCAACAAATAAATGATAATTTATTAATTAGTTTTTAAATTTATATATTTTATTAATCTTCATTTAAGATTTTCTTCTCTTACTTACATATAATTTTAAGAAAAAAAACGAGGCTCAGATAATAATTAATAATATTATTCCATAAAATTTCTTTTACTATTATATTTCTGGAAGAATTGAGATTCGACTAAAAATAAAATTATTTTAACATTATTTATTTAATTTTAATATTTAAGAATATTTAAACAATATAAATAAATTATGCAAGTCAGAGATTTTTATAGATTTAAAAATCCCATTAAAAAAATTTAATATTTTAAAAATCAGTCATATTAACATCCTTCTATTGCCTCCTCTCTTTTTCACATAAATATTTTTAAAATAAGTAGTTTTTTAGATGAAAACAAGTGGAGAATAATGTAATTTCATCCATTCAACTCAAATAAACTCTATAATTTTAAAACCTATTCCATGCAAAATAATTCAATTAACAAATCAAATCAGTTCTAATAAAGAATTGATTGATGCGAAACAAGGTGCCGCTAGGTTTTACAGGTTTTGTAGCTGGTGAAAGTCCTTGATGATTGTTAAACCAGGTGGTGTCAATGTCATGTCACTGCTGATGCTTTAAGCCGTGTAATTTGTAATTACCCCAAAAAGCTCGTTTTGCTTTTATTTTAATGGGCTAATTTCTTGTTTATCCTTTGTCGTTGTGTAGATTTGAGCAGTATGGTGTCAGTTGACTCAGTTGTGTAATCGTGACCTTGTGGATGCTAAAGCAGGTCTAATAATTTCTTATTTCAAGCTGCTTGATACCATAACCAAAGCCCTGTCTGGTTTGTCTTGCAGAATGCATTGTGGAAGTATCTTACCTTTTCTTTGCGACCGCGTCTCTCTCATGCATTTCATCAAACACTTTGCGTGCTTAAACAGGGAAGCGAGTCTTCAAGTAAGAGAAGGGGTTGGTGTTGAGAGAGAGCTTGATAGATAAAGCATGGAGAGCGACACCAGAGGAGAGAACAGAGAGGGTAGTAGCGCAGGTTTTGAAAGGGGAAGCGAGGGTAGGGTGGCGCAACATGGAAAGAAGGGTAGAGAAGTAAATACAGGAATTTGAGTTAGCAGAAATGAGGGTTGTCATCAAAACAATGTTGGAAGGTGGGATTTGAGAGAAGATGCAATGAGTGTAAGAAAGGAATTGTTGCCGGATTTGGAGTGGAATGTTGTTGAAAAAAAAGGAGGGTCCTTTTTTTTCAGGAGGTGTAGTGCTGGATTTTGGTTGATTCGTGGGTCACTTGTCACTGAAACTGAATCCAAATCCATCATGGTCTTCGCCAGATTCTCACGTCTGCTGCTGTCGCTGCTGCCATGCAAATTAATTGATTGATAGCACAGGGATGATGATAACTGCTGTAATATCACCGGAGAAAAATAAAGGTTATATAATAGAGTGTCGCCCACTCTGATCTGTCGACAAACCATCATCTGGTCAGGACCCCAGCTGTTTGAGTTTCAACTGATTATTTATTGGTGCTTTGCCTAACAATTGTCCAATCATTGATCGCCTCCAAGGTGTATAAAAAAATCAAGTAAAATTTAATATGAAAAAAAATTACGTGAATGAATCGAAATAAAAATTAATTAGTAAAAGGGATTAAAAAAATAAAAATTAATTTAATATAAAAATCAAATAAAACTGAAAAAAATTAGAAAGGAAAACATAAATTAAAGGAAGATAAAAAAAAATAAAAAATAGTAATAAAAAAGTAAAATTTAAATTGGATATGAAATATAAATGGAGAACACTCTCATGCTTTGACCAACTACTTTTTTTTATTAATATTTTATATTTTAAAAGACTAAATTACTCATAAGTGAACTTAATAACAAAAAAATCAAAATTTAAAGATGAAAAAACCCCTTAAAAGAAAGCTTTATTTTTATTTTTTCCTATGGTAGTTTAGTAATTTAACTGTGTAAAGAAAGAAAATGTCTAGAAGAGCAGATACAAGTTAATGATTTTTTATTATTATAAGGCTAATTAGGTCATTATATTATTCATAAAGAAAGTAAAAGGTAAATTTTGCTTCTAATTAATGTTCTAATGACTAATGTGTTCATATAAAAAGATTAAATTATCCCTTAATTTATAGGTTAGTGGCTTTATTAGAGTCAAAGCGGAGAAAGTAAGTATTATTTATTGCTACAATAATTTCCTCACAAAGTCCTAGCTTATATTAATTAATTGAGACCCTCACATACAATTGTTGTACAAGTACTTCCTATAATGCTTTTTTAGAATATGGTGAAGTAGTGAATTTAATTTTTTTTAGTTTAACGTGGGTGTCCGGTGAAGTAGTGAATTTAATTTTAAGTATACCAATAATGACTTTTTTTTTATTATTGAAATTGGTATC
>Ga0307517_10001412_pt1 | contig 40407 bp, 31 predicted proteins | sample 23_EM_MG_FD_194515 | JGI IMG/M metagenome (GOLD analysis project Ga0307517, IMG submission 194515) | Populus trichocarpa ectomycorrhiza microbial communities from riparian zone in the Pacific Northwest, United States - 23_EM | ecosystem: Host-associated > Plants > Roots > Unclassified | place...
ACGTATGGATGCCTGGAGATCGGCGATCCCCGGAGCGGTAGTTTGTTCTTGTGTGGGGGGGAGGTTCGCGAGTTGAGAGGAGATGTCATGGAGCTCCTCCCTGAGGTTCTCGTTTTCCTCGGAGATGGTTGCGACTGCCTGGGTTACCCCGCTCAGTTCATGCGAGACGGTCACCAGGCCCTGGACGAGCTGGGAGAGGAGAACAACCGTGATGGATTCAATGGGGAGGGTGCCGGCCTGCGCATCTGGGCTGAGGTCCGGGAAGTCTTGCATGTTGAGCCTGAGGGCGCTCCTCGCCTGAGCGAGTTGCCTCATCATGAACTCGATGGGGTGGTCGGTCGAGGGTGTTCCTGAACGCGATGGGAGGGGGGAGTTGAGAGCAGAGAGACGCCCAAAGGCTGCGTTCCCTGGGGGGAGGTTGTGGGGGTTCGCCATGGCGACGAAAGGGCGAGGAAAAGTGGGAGAGGGTTTTGATCCGGACGCAAAGCGGGGTAGAGTTGAGATTGTATGTGAAATGTAGGGGGGGGGAAGAAGTTTGCGAGAAGCGTGTCCTATCCCTTGGTCAGAACCAAGCGCCTTATATAGGCATCTCCCCACAACCCTAACCCTGGTGACTCATCACCCCGCGCTACATAACCTCTATGACTCGTAGTGAGTCATAGCGCGAAATCCATCGATAACTCATATGAGTCATCGCACAACATTCCGTTTAACCAATCAAAAACTCATAAACCAAGTCATGTGCTCAAGCGAGTCACATGCGTGAAACCCATGACTCATAATGTGAGTCATGTGCGAAAATCATTACCTGATATGACGTCACAATCGTGAGTCATGAAACATTCAACCAATCATATTATAACAATGACTCACAAGTGCGTAGTCATGTGAGAACTATGAGTCAATTGGCATCATAGTGTGAAATCCAACATACCTTATGACTCATAAGTATGAGTCATGTGAAATCTGCCTTGCTTAGTCACAATTTGTGACAGGTGGACGATGAGGCTGGCGTGGCTCGGAAGGCTCGGGTGGTTGAGGTTATTTCCTCGTCCCCTCCTCAGGTTCCCGCTGGTCATTGCGTTTCTCCGGTGGCTTCAGTTGCTGGGGAGGGAGGGTTCGGTCGTCATGCTCGTGACCCAGGTTTTATTACCGTCGGCCGTGGTAGGCGTCGGAAGGGGCGTGGTGGTGGGCGCCATTAGATTGTGCTGGATTTCTTTTGTCGTGTTTGCGTGACCGGTTTGGCGGAATGTAGGCTTGGTTGTGGCTATGGCCTTGCTTGGGGTAGTGTTTGATGGATGGCTATGGGAGGTGGTTTTCTTTGTTTGTACCCTTGTTGGGTGGTTTATTTTATGATTCCCATGTGCTTGCCGGATACTCGGACTTCGGTCTACGAATCGCGCGGGTGGTACTTTTCCAGATATACTGCGGGCTAGGTGGGGTTGGGACTGGCGTACTCCTTGGAACGTACTGCCGTATGGTTGTGCAAGCCCGGATAGGTAGTCGCTCCATTAGCTTATAGTTATAAATAAACGAGATTGAACCCCTCTATTTTCCCTCCAAGTGCAATTTGCACTTTCAGAAACACCACGTACACTATCTCGAGATTTACGCATAACGTGACCTGTCAGGTTACATGGATACCATATGGATCCCTCTGTCCCACCCTTTGGTTCGAGTCGTCGAAACAAAGGAAAAGGCAAAAAGGCCAACCCTCCCCCACAGCCAGCAGGTGCTAGGAGCTCCTCCACTCAGGAGGGCGCCCCGACCCTTTCCCCAATTTTTATGCCAGCAGGCCCCCCCTCGCTTAAGCGACCCAGAAGCAACACGATAACAAGCCTCCCACATATCGATGAGAGATACTTGAGAAACGCCCCTCCGAGTGCCTACTTCCTGAACCTTTTCCACAAGATAAACCAGGACCAGGAAATTGGGGCTACCACCGCCAGCAAAGAGAATGTGGTTATGATCGAGATGATCTATCAGATTCACAAAGACTACAGGACGGCCATCGACGCGCTTAGCGAACAGATCGAAGCCCTTACCGCGGAGGTTAGCACCCTAAAGAACGCTACTCCCAGGCCTGACACCCCCACCCCGATACCTTTCCCACTACCGGTAACAGCCCCTGAGCGGTCTGCTGCCCCCGACTCCCGCCCAGTCGGTCTCCCCACAGCCGCGCCACACAAATCGTGGGCCACAGTGGCCAGAAAGGGCAGAAAGGAAAAGACTACCATGGCTGCTAGGGCTGCTAATGCGCCAGCAAGATCAACTACCAACAATAGGCCCCAGCTGAAGAAGAGTCTCACCGCTAGAGAACGCCGCCTTGTCGTTAAACGCGAGGGTGGGCCACTCCCTACAACCGCCCTAGACCTAAGAGATGATATCAACTTGGCACTAGCCGCAACCTACGTCCAGACTGTCTCCCTCCAGGGGAATACGGTCACCCTTACCACCATGGAATCAATCAAAGCCACCTCACTCAACAGCAAGGTGGGAACATTCCTACACCTAATACCAGGAACGGTTAGCGTTCACCTGGACACCCCCGTATCACACGTTTTGGTACACGGAATCCCAACCTCGAAATCTCTGGCTGAGATAGCCAATGAGCTTACCACCTTCAATTCTGGATTGTCCCTTACTAGCCAACTCAGATGGCTTACCAGCGACGACACTAGGGCTGGTAAAACCGCCTCTACAGTCGTGATCAGCATAACGGGCTCCAGGGCATCTGACTACGTTGGAAAACGCCTCGCCGCTTTCTCATCAACCTATAGGACTGAGCGCCGCTTGCGCTTCAACTCCCACACCCAGTGTTCCAAATGCCAGGGCTATGGACACCACAGTAACCGATGCACCAACCCGGTCTCATGCCGATAGTGTGCCTCCCCACATCCTACAGGAAACCACACCTGTCCCACTGCTACCTGTCGCATACGCGGCCGACCCTGCAGCTACACCATACTTAGGTGTGTAAACTGCCAAGGCCCGCACGACGCCCACACAGCACAATGCCCCTCCCACCCCCAGGTTGCTCAGGCTGAGAACCCAGAAGGAGAAGAGGAGGAAATGACCACTTGATGACTATGATTTATGTTATAGTTATTGCGTAGACTTTGGTTCTACACTTTTATTTGTCAAGAAGACGGTGATGGAGTTTCTTTTGTTATATTAATGGTTTTTCTAGGCCATACCTTAGGGTGCATGCCGGAGTTTTCCTGTAGTTAAATACGAAATAAACTCACAGGATTTTATATAAAAACAATGGCGGTAGCTTAGAAAATACTTGTTACTCAAGTATTTTGCCCTCAGAGCCTCATTGGATCTCAGTGTATGAAAGAAAAAAAAGTTCATCAAACATCACATATTCGAGCGAAGGATCCTGGTCCCCAGCATCGCACCCACAGGTCCTGTCCAGTCTCCATATTACCCGAGCAGAAAGGGGGCAGGCTAAGATCTGAAGTATTTGGTAGGCAAAAAAGCAAATCGCTAAGGCTAGGGTTACAAGTACTATACTCGAGTACTTTAATTACTTGTAATTGATCCCTGTTACAAACAGTGCAGTTTCGTTGGGTGTCATGCCAGTAGCGCCCGCAACGACTGCGGAAACTCGCTAAGCCCGGACCGGGATGGAATAAATCCACGCAGGTCATCTAGTACTGGTAGAATTCATCCTGAGCGAGTGCTCTTATTAGCCAGTATCTATTAACTTAGCAAGCGCACGTCGATAGCAACCTATTGTTTATGTCAAAGCCCAAGAACGTATTCCACGATAGCAAGCACCCGGTATCTCAACTTCCCCCCATAATTGCCAAATGATTAATTTGTTCAAACGTTCTGATAATTACCAAGGCTAATTTGTTTCTACAATGTATTGTCCCTTAGCAAAAGTAACCGAACATTACTATTCAACGGTTCGCACTTCTTCGTCAACACCCAACTCAAAAAATGACCTCCAAACCCATAACCAAAAAATATTTAAAAATAAAATAAATATATAATCCTAATCAACACCTTGTGTATCATCTATTTGCTTTATTGAGATTTTTTTGTGGTGGCAAAAGTATGGCGTGTTCAGGAGTTGGGGGGTCCGGGCTGCGATTCTGTATGGTGGAATGTCGCAAGGTCAAGTGTGTGGTTTCTTTTGCTAAGGCGCAATATATCTTCTCAATTTCAGGTTAAATCTTATTAAGCTAGTAATTGGGTATAGACCTCTGGTCACTCAGAGTAGGTTCAAGTAGTAAGAAGTTACAAGGTTAATATAATTTGTGATTGAAGGGCACCTGCGACTTTGTAATTTACCCGGTAGAGTTGAGGGTGTAGCCTGTTATGACTGTGAGCATTTGTTGCCACATTTCAGAGAACCCCAGCCCAGAGCCGATTATCTTTCCAATTGGTTAAACTCATTTTCAATCTCCAATACTCTTCACTCATCCTGTATTCTATTTGACAAAATAGGTGTTCAACTCACGGTGCCAATAGACTTGCCATTTTGAAAGACCACAGTATTAGTCAAGTGAGTATTTCAGGCTTCTGTCAAAGATGTAAAACGATAAATGATCTTGGGTGAGATCCCCTGAGAGATACCCTAATCTGAACTGAAATAGGAAATTGGCAACTCTATCCCAGATCAGCATCATACATAATGTGTCGAGTAAGGCCAAATATCTGGGCATCGCTATCTACATTAGTGCTGTTCTGTGCCCTACTCTGAGTTTTTATTGTTTCATGCATCAACTGCTTTCCCCTGAGTAACTTGATGCAAGAGAGATGTGCGGTCAAGGAAGCAGATAGAAACTCTCTCAACACTTTGATGTCAAGCCTCATCACTGCCTATCACTCACCGTCTACCAGTTTCAAAAAGTGAATTTGCATGGTATGCGACACAACATAATATCATATGGTAGGGCCGCTTAGCCTAAGTACACCAAACACCGTACCCCGGACGGACGGTGAAACCAACATCTTAACCCCCGGTGGAAATGCTGGGGGAGTTTGCAAATAGCCTACAGGAAAGGAAGCAAAGCCCCAGATTAAAATTTCGGGAACCAACCTCACCATGTTGCATAAGGGAAAATGGATCCCCCTTAGGCTCTCCTCAGCAGCATCCTTCTGCAAACCGCCATCCTCACATGTTACCAAACCCATCTATCATAGTTGATTCCTTCCCGGAGCCAGCCCCCGATTTCTCTAAATTTGATATCCTAAACCAACTTAGAATCAGGAAGCTTACATAATCAGCCCTTTCCGCAACCCGGGCCTTTACGGCAGAGGATTAAATCCCCCGATATCAAGTTGCAGGCTAATGGGGGTTACCCTTTTAGGGATTGAAACATTTTGTGAGCACCGGTATTAGTGGTATGCAATATGGTAACTTCTCCCCCCTTCGTTTGAACCTCATCTGGAGTTGGTCAGGAGCTGTAAATGTACACCTTGTACCTGATGATATTATAATATAATTATTGGTACAGTTTGTCAACCTTCAGTTTTTAGGATAGAGCTGATATTGTGCATAGTATTCGACTGCTCCCCCACTAACCTCTGAAGAGGGGCTCTTAGCTAAGTACAAAATCCTCTAGGTTTCCCTTCGAGTGGGCTTCCGGTACATGTAGGAAATTTCCTAGAGAGGTTTCTGAGTAGCGAGGACTGAGAAAGCCCGCGGGGGACCGGGGCGGGAGGGTGCGGGAGGGGGGGGGGCAGATTCCTCCCTGAGGGGGGCGCGGATTAAGTGTGACGAAAAAGAGGGGGGAGGGATGGGAAGGTAGGGTAGCGTTGGGCTAACAAGGGGGTGTTAATGGGAAGGGGGGTATGAGTGGGTCTGGGCAAGTGGCGGGAGGGGGGGCGGAGGGGAAGGAAAAAACAGCAGATAGGTGAGATTAGACACCTACACCATACGCAATAGGCCGGGCGCATGGCAGCAACCAGAAGAGCAAAGTTAAAGTTAATGATGCGTGATGGGCGGCATTTTCTTCCTTTATTTCTTCTTTTTATCTATTTCTATGGGGCTTCCATCCATCTTTCTTATATCATAACACAATCCTGTTGCTGGCTAAGTTATATTGTAATACAAATTAATACGAGGTCAGCCGTATACAGTGAGATGAGAATGATAAACCGGGGGCAAAACAAAAGTAGGGAGGGTCATCGGCGGGGTACGGATATAGGGAAAATTGATTGAATAGCTGGGGAATGGGGTAACAAGCAGAGAAGGGCCTAGGGTGGTTAAGGGGAGGCAAGGAGATATTCCAGGCAAATAATGTAACGGTTTGGCGCCTCCATTAATTTGGCAGTCTACATGAAATGAACAGACTGTTGGTGCAAGATTATGTTTTGCTATGTTTGTTGCCCTACGGGGAGGTACATCTAGTGGATGGATAGGGAAGTGTCGGGTGGTTTATGCTTGGATATTAAACAGGGGGGCGATTCTGGAAGGAGGTTCAGATAGCTGGGGGAGCTCGGAGGATAGTGGCTTGGTTGATTGTGGGCTTGCTGCATATTTGGGAGCTAAACCCATCGGCTCCGCTTGTTCGCATCATCGGGGTTGGGGTTTTTGGGAATCGGCAGGACCCCGCGATGTCCGCCAGCGCAGTGTTCGATGCCACCTATCCGGTTTGCAGGGATTGGCATTGTTCCGTTCTAGCAGCATCCTTACCACCCCCTCATGCCCATTCTCGGAAGCGCGCGATAATGGTGTTCGACGAAACAAATCGGGTTTGTCGGGATTGACGTCATTCCGTTCCAGCAGCATCCTTACAATCCCCTCGTGCCCACTCCAAGAAGCCCGAAAGAGTGGTGTTCGACGGAACAAACTCGGTTTGTCGGGATTGACGTCGTTCCGCTCCAGCAGCATCCTTACCACCTCGTCATGCCCCTTCCAGGAAGCCCACCATAGTGGTGTTCGACGGAACAAATCAGCTTTGTCGGGATCGACGTCGTTCCGGTGAAGCAGCATCTTTACGACACCCACATTCCCATTGATGGAAGCCCACGATAGTGGTGTTATCCCGAACAAACTCTGTTTGTCGGGATTGACGTCGCTCTGTTACAGCAGGGTCCTCACCACACCCGTATGCCCCATATTAGCAGCCCATGATAGTGGTGTTGTTCCGAGCAAGCCCTGTTGGTCGGGATTGACGTCGCTCCGTTCTAGCAGCATTCTTACGACCCCCTCATGCCCTTTATAGGAAGCCTGAGCTAGTGGTGTGATACCGAGAAAATTTTGTTTGTTGGGATTGACGTCGTTCCGCTCCAGCAGCATCCGAACGACCCCCTCATGGCCGTTCACGGAAGCCAACCATAGTGGTGTTCGACGGAACAAATCCGATTTGTCGGGATTAACGTCGTTCCGCTCTAGAAGTATCCTTACGACCCTCTCTTGTCCATTATAGGAAGCCCACCATAGTGGTGATGTACGGAAGATAGCCATTTTTTTGGGATTGACGTCGTTCCGTTCCAGCAGCATCCTTACAACCCCCTCATGCCCATGGCCGGAAGCCTGAACTAGTGGTGTTTTACCGAGAAAATCCGGTTTGTTGGGATTGACGTCGTCCCGTTCCAACAGCATCCTTACAACCCCCTCATGCCCACTCCTTGAAGCCCACGAGAGCGGCGTTCGACCCCGCCTATCCGGTTTGTCAGGATTGATGTTTTTCTTTTCCAGGAGTATTCTCACTACCCCCTCATGCCCATTTTCAGCAGCCCACAAGAGCGGCGCTGAGCCATATTCGCTGACAGTCGGTGCGCCAGAATAGGCCTCGCTCCATTCCAGAAGTGCCCTCAGTACCCCTTCATTGCCCCTTCTCGAAGCCCAAGCAATTGCTCGGTTTCCATGGAAATCAGTTGCCTGCACATCTCCTTTATTGGTTTCTAATAGTGCAACTGCTAGCTCAAGGCACCCAAAGTATGCGGCACCGTGAAGCCCAGTAAAGCCTGTAGGAGCTCCATCTCCATCGAATGGCTGCTCCGCAGCTCTTACACCATTCAATAAGAGCACCTTTGAAGATATGTGCTTGTCGTACCCATCGAGTAGCTTCAATGCAAGAGTTTTCACACTCTCGGTGGTTTCCGATCTAGCATGTGTACCCCAGTAACAAGAAGCATATTCGACAAAAGGGGCGGTTGGTGGGACGGAACGAAGGGTAGGCGAAAAGCTCCTCACATGCGGAAAATTGAGGTAAGTTAAACACGCCTCCGAAATTATTGAGTGGGGGTTAAGGAACAAATTGGTATTATTGGAGAGGTACTCCTGCAGAGTGTAATGGACAAGCCGGACGGTAGAAGAGGACTTCTCGACAACGACGAGCCCTAAAGAACTTGCTAAGAGGGTTTCTATCGCAGGAATATTCCCAATATCCAAGTCGGTAGACCCTTCTGCCCCTAGGGCGTGGCATAACTCATCGATATGTAATGGTCGCTCCGCATGTGATACCCACATTAGAACTTTCATCCCAAGTTTTGATCTACTTCCGGGCTGCGCTTGTATCCGTGATAGTGTTCCCGTATATGCATCTCCAAGACCCTCCCCCTTGGTCACCTCATCAAGCTTCCTTCTTCTCCGGGAGAGTAATCTCGCCCAGGATTGCATCCATATAGAGAGAAACCAGGAGGAAACTAGAGAACCCACCGTTAGCGAATTACATCTTCGACTTGTCTCAGGAATGCATCTGATATTGTTTCTTACATATCTGAGATCTTCTCGGGGATGATCCTCATAATATCCGCCCGTAATTCGTCGTCCATCGCTTTAGGATCTGTGTCACTACCTAGCCTCCTCTCCAGATACCTCACAATATCTCTACGGGTAGGACTAAGAGGTATCCGGAGGGCCTTGCTAAAGCAGGTCACAATCTCGTCGCCGATATGTGACCTCCCGGTAAGGAATACTCGTGCGCCCGGGAACACTCGAACAATTTCTCGCAGTGACTCAATGAGCTCTCGTCGGTTCTTCGGCGTGCATTCGTCTAACGCGTCAATGCATATAAAGAGCCGCCGTAGTGGTGCAACGGTTTTCTTTAGTATATTTAACATGTCTGGAAGTTGCAGGCCCCGACCACCAAACTCTTTTTTGGCCTTCCTAAAAGCCTCTCGTGTAAGTTTGGAAATTCCCCGTCTGCTGGCAAGTTGCTTGAGCATGGCGCCCAACATATTTGCGGCGGACTGTTCCTGCTGAGCATGGAAATCGGAGTATAGCCCCACGACGGCAACATCTTCCCCTACAGCCTGATCGCACAGGCTATCAATAACAAGGAACTGTTATTTGCGGATTGTCAGCGACATTTGCGTTTTCTTGCTCCAGAGTCTCCCCTACCTGACATAAGTTTTCCCCGCCCCCGGATTCCTGTAACCGAATAACACCGGTTCCACGCTACCGCCTTCCGCGTCACGCCATTTTCTGAACTCGCCAGTTTCTAGTACCCAGTTTCCCACGCTATTGAGTCGGTCGCTTCGCACACTTGGGTGCCGTTTCTGTGGTTCAAGTGGCGATAGCCACTGTAGAATTTGTCGCCCCTCGTCGTCGCACTCCGAAATGAAGTTGGCTGTGCTGATTAAGTTGAACGAGTTGGTATTACCGATGATCTGCTGGTGCCGGGACGTCATCTGCCGTATAACGATGATCTGAATTCATTTCCTTATGAGAGTCAGAGAGATATCCTACGCAGCGACAATATGACTTCTCTCGGAACTACTCGAGTAGAGGGGATCTCAAAGCGTTGAAAAAAGAGGGGGTGGTAACTCATGAGGCTCTGGCGTCGCACAAGTCTGCTCAGGTCCAATTATTATTCACAGCGCTCACAATGTTCGCGATGGAGGCGACTTCGCCAGCTAACATTGCCCCCACCACAGCCCTTATTTCAGCGTAAGAAGCAGGCTCAAAAATCATCATTTACCAGTACCACACCTAACACTCATAATTAATTTTATAGTTCTGTTGGGGTATCTTTTTACAGCCACATGCCTTCACATACTCCCCTCATCCTTCCTACCCAGTGGTGGATACAAATATTTTCATCGAGCCGGGGGCCCTGGTTCTTTATTTTTCCAATGTGGGCGCAGCACTTACACTAGCTGAAGTTAGTGCTAGTATTTTTCTCTTTCCCATCTGTCCAAATCAATCATAACAACGTCGTGTACAGACCGTGCTTGTACTCGAGTACTAGTACTAGTACTTCACCCGAGCATCAGCTCTTTGAGCGCTTTGCAATAGTCTCCAGAAGTATGGAGAATAAGTTTGGCACTTTTTAACAAGGCGGCTACACTCAAGTTAGCACCAAGCCAAAGTCTATGGTTCCGGAAACTCTTGCGGAGGCACTCGGCCCCCGCTGCCCGGGATGAAGGGAGCTTTCTGGTTGACATGTCAGTTTTGTTTGCAAAAAGGAGCTACAAACACCAAAGGGTTTCGACTCCGGTGCTGAAATGAGCCTGGTGACAAAGAAATGGACCCCACCGGGTTTTCTAGACAAAATGCACGAGTTTAGCCACTCACACCGAGGATTGACAACAAATTTTATTCTTTAAAAAAATATTCAAATGAAAAGGAATCACAGTGAATTTAACATATAAAATTGACTATTTTTTTCACACTGCTAAGTGCTAGCAGTAAGCAAGTGAAGACAATTTGATTGCCATTAGAAGTCCATACAGCTTGGCTGTCTTGGCAATGTTTTTGGGCTCTTATTTTAGAACCCTGGCACTCAGAATTCCTTGCATGTTTTCTGTGCCCTGATGTTCAAGTATGTGAACCTCCATGCCAGACTGTACTGTCTAAAAAATCCCTGGATTTTTCCAATGTTATGGGTTGAGTAGGCCTTAAAAAATGGCGATTTTGTATGGAAAGCCCGGTAGGGGCCAATTTCTTCTGGCCACCAAGATCGTACCCAAGCAAGTTTTCCCCACCCACCCCCGGAGTCCCGTAACAAACAACTTGCTCAACGCAACCATCTTTCGCGGTGAACGTTTTTTTTTTTGTTTGTGTTTCGAGTTGTTGTGGTTTGATTTGATTTTGTTGTTTGTTTGAAGTGGCATATACCGGTTAGGTTTGTTCACTATAAAGACCGAATCCCGCCCCAGTCCACTTTCTGAACTCGCTGGTTAGTACGATACCCAGTTTCCAACGCCATTGAGTCTGCTGATTCGCACATCTTGGCGCAGTTGCTGCAGTTCAAGTAAAGGTCGTGATAACCGCAGTAAGATCCAATACTATAGCCCCGCCAAAGTCTATTTCTATGCTTGAGCCGACAATATTACTGAACGAGTTAATACAACCAGCAACCCTGCTGGTATTTTGACGATATCTGCACAATAGCCCATTGTCTGAGTTCAATCTTTTGTGGGAGTTAACTTAAAAGAGGATGGTGTTTGAGGATCTGACTTCCCTTGGAACTAGAGCGGATCTTCAACTGAAAAAGTGGCGGTGGTGTTGCACAATGATACAAGTATGCACTAGTCCAATCATTGCCGGTGGCTTGGGAAATGCTTGCTACTCGAGCAGACACCAGTTTTCAAATCCATTTTGCCCCTAGAGCCGCCTTGGATCCTAGTGTGAAAAAAGGCTCAACTGGCATCAGACATTTGAGCGAAGGATGTCGGTCGCCTGCATCGCACCCACCGGTTCCGTCTACTCTGCATCTTACCCGAGCCGCAAGAGGGCAGGCTGGGATCCGAGGTACAGTACAAGTATTTGGTGGGCAAAAAAGCAAATCTCTAGGGTTAGGGTTAGAGTGGTTTCCTGGTAATTGATCCCTGTTCGTCAACAGCGCAGTTTCGTTGTGGGTCATTCCGGCAGTGCCCGGAAACTTCGGAAACTCGCTAAGCCCGGACCGGGACATATTAAATCCGGGGAGGGGGATCCTGAGCGAGTGTCTCATAGCCAGCATCTAACGTTACTAGCGAGCGCACGCCAATAGCAACCTATTATTTATGCCAAAATCTTAAGTTAATGTATTCCACGCCATCTCGAGCACCCGGTATCTCAACCTCCCCCCATGATTGCCAAATAATTTGTCAAAGGTAAATGTAATAATAACTACCACGGCTAATCGTTCCTAAAATGCATTTCTTTTCAATTTTCCTCTAGGATTTATTAAGCCAGTGCCTTATTTGGTAAACGACATATGGTCATTCAGGGTGAGTTCGGGGAGTAGGTTGTTACAAGGTTAATGAGGTTAGGGTTGAAGAGTACCGGAGACTTTGCTATTCGGGAAGCAGAGTGAAGGACGCAGCACACCATCACTGTGATCATTCGTTGACCCAGAGCACCCCGCCCCAGAGTGGATATCCTTTCAATGTGCTTTATTCCATTCTAGTCTCCGATGACTCCACCTTTGATCTTTTTACCTATTCAGCCAATCAGGCAGTTTAATTCACTGCGCCAATAGACTTGTCATGTTGAAAGACCACTATATTGGTTGCTTGAGTATTTTGAGGTCCCATCAAAAGTGAAAGGCGATCGGAAATCCCAGGCGGGATATATGAACAAATGCCCTAATCTAGCCCGAAATAGAAAATGGACAAATCTATCCCAGATGAACATCATTCATATGCAAATCAAAACCGAATATTGCTGCAAAGCTACTTGAGTATATAATTTAGAGTTACTTTTGTACTCTGCAGGGAGTTTTTGGTGTTGCATGAATTCACCACCTTCTGCCGGGGGCTTGGTGCGGGGCGGGTGCAGTCTGGGGGGGGTAGGGGCCTCGGTTCTCTCGGATAACTTTATATCAATAGGTCCCGAAGCATATGAATAGCAAGAAGTCTCATACCCCCTCGATGCCCAGCCTCATCACTGCACATCACTCGCCCTCACCGGACTTCGAATAGTGAATTTGCCTGGTGTACGATATAGCATAATATCGTATAGTACAGCAACTTACCATAAGCCTACTAGACACAGAAATTCTAAATCGGGGTGAAAAATGGCACCTTAACTCCCAAATGAAATCCCAGGGGCAGGGGGTTGCAAATGGCTGACAGGGAATAAGTGGGAGCCTTGAATTTGAATTTTGGGAAAACAATTAACTGCGCCAGATCGGATTGGACAATATGAGTCTGACCTGAGTCTCCTGTTACCAGCATCCCATTCTTATAATCCTCTTCACAGATGACTAAAGCCTGAGGGTTAAGTCATTCCCGAAATCATCCCCTAATGCCCCCAGATTTTGTTATCCCGAATCCACCTGTTTTGAGGATGCTTACTTGATTGGTGTTTCCTAGGGCCTAGGATCCTATGGAAAGGGATTAAATCACCCAGCATCAAGCCTTATGGTGCGGGTCACCTCCCGGGGGGGCTATACCATACTACGTTGGGTTGTCAATCGGGTCATGCGGGTGGGGGGTTATATGCGTGTGCAGTCGAATAGATATATGATATGGGTATGCGGATGGGTGGATCTGTGGCTTGGAGATAATACAGCTCTGGAGTATTTGGCTTCGTGGCGCATTGCTACTAAGAATTTCGCAGTGGGTGGCTGTTGTTTTCACATCCTATGCGGCTAGGTATAGGGTATTTGTTTCTGGTTTCGTTGATATCATACAGGTTGCCACTGGGTATTAGGCATCCGGTATTTGGTTTCATGATGTCCATACCCCTTATCCTTAGCCATACGCGGGTTCGCACACGGGCAGGACGCGGCCTTTAAGTATTGCCGAGGGCGATGGGAAGAGAGGATAGTTCTAGATTAGTTTCAGTCTCTAGGGTTTAGGTATGTCAACTAAGTGTATTTCTTTAGAGTTTGTTGGGTTTTTGGAAGTTTTGCGGTGATGTTAGTTGGGAGGAGATATATATAATGTATCTCCTTGCCTATCTCTAGCTAGCGGAGGGAGTAGTGAATTAGTCCACCGTACCTCTATGCTCTGCTATGTTCAGAGCATATCACTTTGCACTTTTGTTCTTTCCTTCTTTCATGCTTTATTTAGGTTCCATCACCAGAAAATTCGTTCCTGTATCAGTTGTATACGAGATGGTAACTCTACCCCCGGTCTACGCTCCAAGTGGAGTTAGGTTGGAGATTTAAACCTATAACGTGTATCCAATTGTACCACAATATAATACTAGCATAGTGTGTCAACCTTTAGTTTGAGGACATCGTTGATGCTCTTGTGCGTAGCACACTCCTCTCCGGCAGGTATTGTTAGTATCATAGTAAGTTCGCCTTTGGGGGGTTCTTGATCTAGCGTCGCAGCTTCTAGGAGCTCCTTAGGGTGGGCTTCCGGTACATAAAAGGAAGTTCCCGCAGAGGTTTCGTAATAGTGAGAACCTAAAGGCGGTATGAGGAACAGAGGGCAGGACAGGGAGAGTTTCGCGGTGAGGTTACGATGGGTTGGCGGTGACTAAATAAAGATGGCGGTGTGAGGGGAGGGGATGACTTTGATGTCGGTTAGCAGGTGTTAATAATAAAAGAAGTTTATCTCACAACAGGGTGACCTGATCACTAGCGAAAAAAAGGTGGCGGGGGAGAAGAGAATCCTGAGAAAGGAGAAAAAACAAGGCAAATACTGCTCGCCATGCATCATGAGCCCTGCTCTTCCGGTTCCCGCCATCCATCTAGTCTCTTGTGATTAGTATGAATGCCTAGCATCGCCTGTATCTAGTATCTGTTGGACTTCCATCTATCCTTCCTGTAACCTAATCTGGTTGCCATCCGGGTTATAGTGTAATACCAATAAATGCAGAGCCAATCATAGAGGACCCTTTCATAACTTAACACCATGGGAGTGGGAAACAACAAGAAAATCAAAAGAGTGTACAAAGAGTGAAAAGGAAGCCTGGAAAGGTACCAACGGGGCACGGATATACAGGAAATTGGTTAAACAGCAGATAAGGAGCAATGTAAGAAGTGGGGAAGGGTCTAGGGTGATTTAGGGAAACCACGGGGATAGCAGGAGATTTCAAGGAGATGATGCAAATGTTTGAGGCCTACAGGAATTGGTCAATTTAGGTGAAAATGACTTTGGTGGATGTATGATTGTATTTTAGCATGGTTGTTTCCCTCCTAAAAGGGTAGCCTGGTGAAGGTAGATGGAGTGCCGAGTTTATGCTGGGATATCAAACTAGGGATCATTTTTGGAGAAGGTTCAGATAGCCTTGACAGCCCGGGGGGAAGGGTATTGGCAGCACTCTGATGGCAGCTTGCTTAGAACCCAATAGCTACAGGGGTGGCGCAGCAGGCTCCCACGTGGCACAGGAGAACAGCCCTTCTGTGGTGGTGCAGGGGTGGAGATGTTCGTCGAGGAGCTTTCAATCCCGTAGATAGAGACTATTCACAGGCAGAGAGTGTACTCAACACACAAAATAGGAAAACATACGAAGCAACAGTCACGGTCCCTCTGCCGGTCGTGCACTAAACTAATCACCCCCCCAACAACTGTGAGATGGGATTTCATTCATAAAGGGCTCTCTTGACTGTAGGCTTGCTGCACATTTGGGAAGCAAATTCGTCGATTCCGCTTACCCACCCCCTCAGGATTGAGATTTTTGAGCATCGGCAAGTCCCCGTGATGTCCGCCAGCGTAGTGTTCGATGCCGCTTATCTGTTTTATGAGGATTGACGTGGTTCCGTTCCAACAGGATCCTTACGATACCCAGATGCCCATTCCGCGAAGCCCACGAGAGTGGTGTTCGAAAGAACAAATCCGGCTTGCTAGGATTGACATCATTCCGCTCCAGGAGCATCCTCACGACCCCCTCATGCCCGTTCACCGAAGCCCACCATAGTGGTGTTCGATGGAATATATCCGTTTTATCGGGATTGACGTCGCTCCGTTCTAGTAACATCCTTACAACCTCCATATTCCCACAGCGGGAGGCCCACAATAGTGGTGTTGAGCCGAGCAAATCCGGTTTGTTGGGGTTGACGTCGTTCCGTTCCAGCAGCGCCTTTACGACATCTTCATACCCATCCATGCAAGCCACTAATAGTGGTGTTAGACGGAGCAAATCCGGTTTGTCGGGATTGACATCGTTCCGTTCTAGCAGCATCCTTACGACCCCCTCATGCCCACGCTCGGAAGCCCGCGCGAGTGGTGTTTGAAGCCATTTATCCGGTTTGTCCGGATTGACGTCATTCCGTTCCAGCAACATCCTTACGACCCCCTCGTGCCCACTCCAAGAGGCCCGCAAGAGTGGTGTTTGATGCCATTTATCTGGTTTGTCGGGATTGACGTCGTTCCGTTCCAGCAACATCTTTACGATCCCCTCGTGCCCACGCTCGGAAGCCCGCGCGAGTGGTGTTTGACTCCATTTATCTGGTTTGTCTGGGTTGACGTCGTTCCGTTCTAGCAGCATCTTTACGATCACCTCGTGCCCACCCTCGGAAACCCACAAGAGTGGTGTTTGACGCCATATATCCTGTTTGTCGGGATTAACGTCTTTCCGTTCCAGCAGCATCCTTACGACCCCCTCGTGCCCACTCCAAGAAGCCCGCAAGAGTGGTGTTTGATGCCATTTATCCGGTTTGTCGGGATTAACGTCTTTCCGTTCCAGCAGCATCCTTACGACCCCCTCGTGCCCACTCCAAGAAGCCCGCAAGAGTGGTGTTTGATGCCATTTATCTGGTTTGTCGGGATTGACGTCGTTCCGTTCTAGCAACATCTTTACGATCCCCTCGTGCCCACTCTTGGAAGCCCACAAGAGTGGTGTTTGAAGCCATTTATCCGGTTTGTCCGGATTGACGTCATTCCGTTCCAGCAACATCCTTACGACCCCCTCATGCCCACTCCAAGAGGCCCGCAAGAGCGGTGTTTGATGCCATTTATCTGGTTTGTCGGGATTGACGTCGTTCCGTTCTAGCAGCATCTTTACGATCCCCTCGTGCCCACCCTCGGAAACCCACAAGAGTGGTGTTTGACGCCATATATCCTGTTTGTCGGGATTAACGTCGTTCCGTTCCAGCAACATCTTTACGATCCCCTCGTGCCCACTCTTGGAAGCCCACAAGAGTGGTGTTTGAAGCCATTTATCCGGTTTGTCCGGATTGACGTCATTCCGTTCCAGCAACATCCTTACCACACCCTCATGCCCACTCTTGGAAGCACACGAGAGCGGTGTTCGGCCCCCCCCGTCCGGCTCGTCAGGATTGATGCCTTTCCGTTCCAGGAGTATCCTCACCACTCCCTCATGCCCATTCTCAGCAGCCCACAAGAGCGGCTCTGGGCCATATTTGCACCATTTCAGCAGTACCCTCACCACCTCTTCATTTCCCCTCCTCGAAGCCCAAACAATTGCATTGTTTCTATGGAAATCAGTTGCCTGCACATCTCCTTTATTCGTTTCCAATAAAGTAACTGTTAGCTCGAAGCACCCGAAGTATGCAGCACCGTGAAGCCCTGTAAATCCTGTAGGGACGCCATCTCCATCGAATGGCTGCTCCTCGGCTCTCACACCATGCAATAAGAGCACCTTCGAAGATATGTGTTTGTCGTACCCATCGAGCAGCCTCAGTGCAAGAGTTTTCACACTCTCAGTGGTTCCCGATCTAGCATGTACGCCCCAGTAACAAGAAGCATACTCGACAAAAGGGGCGGTTGGTGGGACGGAAAGAAGGGTAGGCGAAAAGCTCCTCACATGCGGAAAATTGAGGTAGGTTAAACAAACCTCCGCAATTATGGAGTGGGGGTTAGGGAACAAGTTGATGTTATTGGAGAGGAATTCTTGTAAAGTGTAGTGGACAAGCTGGACTGTAGATGAGGACTTCTCCACCGTGACGAGCCCTAGAGAGCATGCTAATAGCGTTTCCATAGCAGGAATATTCCCAATATCCAAGTCGGTAGACCCTTCTACCCCTAGGGCGTGGCATAACTCGTCGACGTGAAGTGGCCGCTCCGCATGTGATACCCACATTAGAACTTCCATTCCCAGTTTTGATCTACTTCCTGGCTGGGCCTGTATTCGTAATAAGGTTCCCGTGTACGCATCTCCCAGACCCCCACCCTTGGTCATGTTATCAAGGGTCTTTCTTCTCCGAGAGAGAGTAATCTCACCCAAGATTGCATCCATAATTAGAGAAACGAGAAGGAAACTAGAGAACACACCGTTAGCGAAGTACACCTCGGACTTGGGAATGTATTTTCATGCTCTTTCTTACATTTCAGAGACTTTCTCGGGGATAATTCTCATAATATCCGCCCGTAATTCGACGTCCATTGCCTTAGGATCTGTGTCACTGTCTAGCCTCATCTCTAGATAACTCGTGATATCGCCATGGGCAGGGCTAAGAGGTATACAGAGGGCTTCGCTAAAACATGTCACGACCTCGTGGTTGATATGGGGCCGTCCTGTGACGAATATTCGTGCGCCCGGTAACACTCGAACAATTTCTCGCAGTGACTCAATAAGCTCCTGTCGGATCTTCGGTGTGCATTCGTCTAATGCGTCGATGCATATAAACAGCCGTGGTAGAGATGTAATGGTCGCCTTTAGTATATCTACCACATCCGGAGGTTGGAGGGCCCGACCACAAAAATCTTTCTTGGCCTTCTTAAAGGCCTCCTGTATATGCTTGGAAACCTCTTCTTTGCTCGCAAGTTGCTTGAGCATGAGGCCCAAAATATTTGCGGTAGACTGTGCCTGCTTGGCAAGGAAATCACAGTATAGTCCCACGACGGCAATATCTTTCCTTACAGCCTCACCGCACAGGTTATCAATGACCAAGGAACTGTTGTTTGCCGACTGTCAGCGACATTTTCGTTGTCTTGCTCCAGGGTCCCCCCTACCTGACATAAGTTTTCCCCACCCCTGGATTCCCGTAACAGAACAACACTGGCTCAACACAACCATCTTCCGCATCGCACCATTTTCTGAACTCGCTAGTTTCTAGTACCCAGTTTCCGACACTATTGAGTCTGTCGCTTCGCACATCTTGGTGGCGTTGCTGTGGGTCAAGTGGTGATAGCCATCGCAGAATTTGACTCCCCTCCTCGTCTCCCTCTGAAATAGAGTTGGCGGTGCTGGTTAGGTTGAACGAGTTGGTACCACCGGCGAGCTGCTGGTGCCAGGAAGGCATCTGTGGTATGACGGTGATTTGAATTCTTTGTGAGAGTTTGAGAGATATTGTGTGCAGTGACAATATGATTTTCTTGGAACCAGAGAGGATCTCAAGGCCTAGATGAAAGACGGGGTGGCTTTCTAGCGCTTTTCAAACCTTGATAATCACAGGATGAGAGCTGCAGCTAGCAGCTGCAATAATCCTATGTCGTCATAATTCGCCCTTTTCGACCTCCAAGTGTTTCTGGCGGCCACAAAAATCAATTTCCAAAAGGCCGCTCGGGGAACCGGAGTAATTATTATGAGAAACACATTGATGCCTGTTTTCAATGCATATTTTATTTTATTTTATATCCTATTTTATTCCAAAAATTGCTTCTTGGGGGTTATCATAGCCATGAACACTATTCCAAAATGAGATTCTGTGGAACACTAGTCAGATCAGTATTTCAGAAACGTTAATTTTGACATCATTATTGTTTTTTGATTGTTGGGTTTATGTGCTAGCTAGACAGACTAGTCAAAAGCAAAATAATGTTTCGCAGCAAACCTCCTTGACCATGCCCCAATTTTTGCAAAGCCAAGTGAATACATGAAGATGATGATATAAAGAGACAATGAAAAAACCCTGAGAAGAAATAAAGAAATCTGAAACCCAGTATCCATCTGAACCTCTCGCACTCTTCGTTTGTAAGTCCACCGTCGGAGGCATTGGGGGAATGTCGCTGCCCTTGTCGCTTGGGATCGTTGCCACCGATATATCCCAAGGTGACAATGAGGGCGCCATATAAGTCTCAGGGGTGGTGGGTGGGAAAACAAAGAACGCGAGCTGTAGCGAGCTTGGAGACGAGAATGCGAGTTGTAGCGAGCTTGGAGGTCTCCAACTCCCGGGAGTGCGGTGGCCCTATATGGGCTGGAGCTATGGCCCCCGGGGAAGGACGCGTCGACTTAGACTAAGCTGTTTTCTACCACCCCCGAGCAAGACTGTGCGCTTTGCCCCATTGGCAATGGGTTGTTCCAACCCCACATAAAACGAAGGCCTACAAAGGCAACTAAGTGCACCCTAAGGGTCTGGTAATTCACAAGTAGATTACGCACTGGTATAATCATCATTAGCGATACTCACAAGGTTTACGATAGCCGCACCTTCACTAACTTAACTAACTTCCTCTCGAGCATCCCCGAGCCTCAGGGCTTAAAAAAAAACCGGCCTCCGATGCACGGAGGTATTCTTGGCAAAGACGGGTACTGTACTCGAATACAATACAAGTACCGTACTATCGGATGTTCTCTCACTCCCGACGTTCCTTTGGGTGGGGAATAGGAACTTCCGAAGGAGGGTAAATTCCCTTCACTTCTCACGATTTCACAGTCTAGGTCAAGTGAGTGAAAAATCAAAGAAAAACCACAATGAAAATTGATGAAAAGGGGGGTTGCGGATGGATGTATTCTCTCCTCCGCTTTTCCTCCTCAAATACCCCCTTTTTCTATGGAGCTAATCTAACAAAATAACGGTAACAAACATTCACGATGTTTTCTGTGTTCTAGCGTACTTTTCCCCATGGCTATCCACGTGACTAACAGTACCTTAACATGCCGGCAGTGCCGTATTCTTCACGGTGGATACACAAGCAAGTTAGGTCCCTGGCTCCCCGTTTTCCCAATCTATACGCACCACTACCGGTAGCCGAAACGAGTGTGCCCTCTCCCATCTCACCACGGTCTAAACCAAGCACCGGCCCAACGGAGAATCCGGTGGGGTTGGATTCAAGGTACTCGTACAAGGGACAGGCATAAAAAGGTGGTACGGTAATAACTAATGTCTCAGAAGCGGTGGCACACTTGAGAAGGGAACCTTTAAGAGAATCCATGTTTCTTCCTATACTATGCAACTGATAAAGGAAATTATGTATGAGTGGTATAGATGACCTCTACTCTAACACATTTACTATCAAATCAAACACTAAGAGGTGTCTGCTGAGGTGGCACCTGAATCTCTAAACTGGGACCAGGTTTAATGCTGGCCTTATAATAAGTGGGCTTCAAGGCCCAGTGGCTTATTGAAGAAAGGAATATTCTTTTTGGATCTATGTATCCCTTAGAGAGGTGAAACAACGAAATTCAGTGCAGCCACGAAGTTGCGCAATAGTGCTGTCTAAGACAGGGGCTTAATAATCAATTAGCAACATCATCTCAACGTAAACTAAGGTGAAAATTTTGCTGAGGCAGGTTGAACGAATAGCTATAATATTGATTATTGAGAAAAAGATGCCACAGTTGTGAAACAAAAAAGGTAATAGAGAAAATACTATCTGAGTTCTTGAGGGAAGACTATTGGCTGACAGAAAGTGCATAGTTGTAGAACCAGCGTTGGGACAAATGGCTTGGCAAAGGCGAACGGCAGTTTCCAAGCGCTGCACAAGATCACAAACTCGACCACTCCACCCAGCGGTTACAGAAACCTACTTTCCTGAAGCGAGAGAGAGTCACACAGGAGGAATAGGCGAGGAGAATGGGCATCTGGAGGGTGGCTCAGAGAGGCAAAGGGCTAAGAAGGCTGACGGAGTCGAAGGTCTGAGTCAGAGAAAAGAAGGAGATCTGGGTGAAAGGGAGAAAGGAAGAGATGGCCAGAAGGGAAGCAGGAAGGGCCCTGGCAAATCTAAGGCCGAGATGGGGACGAGAAAGGAAAAGCAGCCCTCCGCTATCAGCGACAAGCTCTCCACTATTGAGAAGATCAAACAGCTTCCTGCTCCACCATCGCATATTCTCATTCAGGGACTCTTTCCACCTCACAAGGCTCAAGCAATAGGTGCTGCAGCTAGCACTCTGGACCCTTACAAACTCTTTTCTTTGTTTTTTTCCAATGAGCAGGTCAGCCTTCTCGCAAAACATACCAATATGTATGCTGCTTCTCATAGGGCTGGATTAGCTAGTTTACGCCATCCCTTTATCTGCAAGTGGTATCCAACCTGCCCTTCTGAGCTGCTAGTCTATTTCGCAATTTTGATCTACATGGGTTTATCAAAAGCGGCAAGCCCAAAGCTCTCCTGGCGGCGAATTAATGGCACTCTCTCAGAGCCAATGATGCAGATGAGTTACACACGGTTCCAACAGCTAAAGCGGTACTTTCACATCTCTGAGCCAAGCAAGTCACCAATCCCGCGGAAGGAGTGGTGGAAAAAGCTAGAGCCGTTGAATAGCAGTATCCAGGATCAGGCTAAGAAGTGTTTTCTTTCTTCTACCAATGTGGCTATCGACGAGATGATGATTCGGTTTCTGGGCAGATCAGCGCATACTATTAAAATGCCGAATAAGCCTATTGGCTTAGGCTATAAAGTACTTGCAGTATGCGATGCTGCCTATACCTATGATTGGGAGCTTACATCTCGTGTCTAAGGCTTTGCTACTTCAGTTCAGCAAAAGAAGCCTTATCCTCTTTCACCTACTTCCTCAGCTGTTCGTCAGATGCTAGTGAGGCTACCATACCAATCACACTTTTTCACTGCATATATGGATAACTACTTCTCAAATATTCGTCTATTTGCACGCCTACTGGACTATCGTATTGGAGCATGTGGAACGTTCGTACCAGCAGTAAAGACTTTCCTAATATTCTAAATATTAGTAAGGATAAGGCAGTAGGTCTACGAGAGTGGAATTTCGCTACTGGAGTGGTAGTTCATGAGGTACGAGATACACCAAGGAAGGCTAAGGTGGATCAAGCATGCCAATGCGGTATTCCACCCGTTATGGCATTTTTGTGGCAGGATAACAGCACAGTTCATCAACTTTCCACTGTGCATAATCTTGATTGCAGTGCCTGGGTAGAGATAATGCGCCGGAAGCCTAGGGAAACAAATACAAATGCTACCGCGGCTCGAAGACCCTTTGCTAACAATTAGCACAGAAAACTCCTTCCAATTCCCAAGATCGACGATGATTATAATCAGTATATGGGCAGTGTGGATATTGCGGATCAACTCCGATCATATTTTTCTACACAGCGAGTTGCTCGACGCAATTGACAGCCTTTCTTCTACTGGTTACTCGATACAGCTATCATTAATAGCTACCGGCTTGCCCGCACCAATGGTTCTCATGTTTCTCACCGCGACTTTCGCTCCTCCCTTGTCACTGCTCTTTTAACCACGGCTCAAAGATCCCTCACTGGCAACCCAGCTTCCTCATCTTCCTTTCTATTCAATAAGCCTAAGTTTAAGTTTCTCTATAGACAACACAGGCAGTTTCGCCTTTGCAACCCTACACGCCAATCCTATATTACTAATAACAGCTTAGAGCCTAAGCCAGTTGGGAAGTATGGCACACTGAAGGGAGGGCATATCCAGATACATACTGTGAAGATTACTTGGGAATTGTGTTTATAGTGTCAGTGGAGACGGAAGCAGGGAGGGCCGGAGGTCCAAATTGATCAGTCTAGCTTTCAGTTCTAGCGCTGTCATGTTGTTCTTTGTCGCTCGTGTTTTCCTCTATTTCATGGTATTGGACGGTCATAATAGTATTTTTCTTTATATCTTTTACTTTCTTTAGTAATCCGAACCCCTGTATGTCATACGTGAGTATGGCGCAATTTCGTGGCTGCACTGAATTTCATTGTTTTACCTCTCTAAGGGATAGAGGCTACTCTGCTCTGTCATCCTTACCCATTTATTTTCATGCACACAGGAGTGTTGGCTCAAAATACTTACCCGTTGGAGTTGGTCACTGTATGGTAAAGGATGGGGTTTAAGATGTGCTTTACCATCTCAACATATTTTCTGTTTGAGAGTGGTTCGGTTGCAGTGTACCAGAATTTTGTCCAAAATCAACCCACCCCACCCCTGCCGCGTACCACTTTTTTATGCCTGTCCCTTGTACCTGTAAAGCGAACTCCGGGCGTGCTTGGTCTACGATACCCGACCATCCCAATCATTATCGGTAATGCCAAGAAAGTACTCGCCTGGCTTGCAGCCGGCTAGCATACGGATTCCGCCTCCTCATCAGCCTTGGATCCCTGAGCGAAGAGGGTAACCTTTGCTTCAAAATCGCTCCTCGCTTACACTCCACCCAGCCCTTATATTTTACTGTATCGCCCCCGAGTACAGGTAGAGCACCGCACCTGCTGCTCACCATACTTGCACTGCACCACAACACACTACCCCCATTCTTCATACATCCCTGTAAGCAGCCAATTTAGGGCCCCTCTGGTTGCCAGGTCACACATGTTCATCGAGCCAGCCCCGACTCCTTGTTTTCTAACGCGCATTTAGTACTAGCCGAAATTAGTGCTCGTTTTTTCCTCATTCATTTGTCCAAACCAATCATCAACCTAACCAAGAATCCAGACGACTGACCACCGGGGTTCGAGGGGCTGTCTGTCAGAGCCGAATAAGCAATCTTGTACAGTACTGTACAAGTCATAATTCATCACAGGATACCGTGAGAGCTCGCTTTTAATGAACTAGTCCAAATATCTCGTCTCTTCCAAAATTCCCGAAAGCTGAGTTTTCTAAGTAGAATTTACTCCCGTCCAAAATAAGTTATGGTGCACTACCGGTAGTACTCGGTCGCGAGCAATGCGCATCCCCGACCAAACATTCTCCCAATATACAGGTATCATACCGTCGGGTTAGTCAAGCATGGATGCATAGTTCCCCCCTTCGTTTAGAATTAAATTATTGGATCCCCACACAGCCCTGCCGTGATAACCCTGGTCGCGATGAGGCTGGGGCGGTGGCCGGCGGGGTTAGTGGCAGGTAGTTTTCTGAAACCTTGGGAGTGGGGGTTTCTTTTCTCGCCTGCCGGACACCGGTACCCCTGTCCGTCACCACCCGGGTTTCGTCGCTGCGGCGGTGGGGCTTTATCTCTCACCCACGATAACAATACGGTAGCTCCACACTTCCAAAGCAGCAACAAGACCTATCCCCGCCTCCTTCCGTTGTTTCTTGCACTCGTGTCACTACCGTATTACAAGTACCGGTAGTATGATTTTGGTTGGAGAATAGGTTGAGGTTACTTGGTATTTTTGGTTGGGCGACGGGTTGCCAAGCCCCGTTCGGCACCGTGGCTTATCCCGCAAAGACCTAGTCTAGGCTACCATACGGTGTTCACGACGCTCGCACCGTAACATACCCACCATGTCCCCTAAATCTTTTGTTCTCTAAGGCGAGACCAACTTGAGCTTTCCGACTTGGCTTCCCTCAAACCACTACTCGTTCCAGCCAAGAAGTATTGGATATCAGGGTCGTGAATTTGTCTGGGCGCTCGGATATGCTCCGATCTTTTACCATATACCGGTATTTTGTGAATCCCTGCAGCCTGGTCTCGAACACTGCTTGACCGGGGGGAATAGTCAAGATCGGAGCTTCCTTTTTCATCCCATCAGTCCAAATCAATTATTGGCCTAACCGAGACATAGGAGTAACTCTAGGTGTTTGAAAAGCTGTAGGTAAGGTACTGTTACGGTGTAAGTTACCTTACGGTATGGTGGTAGAAGCGATAAATGTGTACCAGTCCTAATTGAAATAGTGCAACCCATCATGTTGGAATATGTATCGGAATATGCGGATATGAAACTAGTCTTAATGCTAGGAGACACCTAGCATTAAGTTAGGAGATGTTTGGCCCTTACGTCAGGGGACTAGTAAGGGGCTGATGTTTGAAGGTTGATGGTGCTCCGAATTCGGACAACCAAAGAAGGGGTTATTGGATTATATAGAGACATGTTTTAGGTACTATCCAAGCAAGCAAGCAATCTTTTCAAATCTACTATTCCTCTACTATTTTTCTCTTACTCGTCGATATTCACATTAGGGTTTCACTACACATCAAGTGCCAAGAGCTCCGAGTGATATCATGTGCATTCGGTATATCAAGCTTCTTTGTAGCTATCTACAAGCGATTAATTACATTGAATGGGTCTCGGGAATCCACCTATGGCTACAATAAGATGCGCCGAATATTGTTCTTAAATTCAGGAGTTCCATAAACCACTCCACTTCCATATGCCTCCATAATACGCCATGAGGACCTCCAAAAGCGCCATCTTAAAGTATCTAGAACAGAATTTAGTCCATGGGTTTTCATAGTGCCATGATCTTCTAGAGGCTGTGTTTGCATGTGAAATGCTTTACTGCACCCCAGAAATACTTGGGTTGGTAGGTGGAATTTTTTTGACTAAATTATCCGATATATCCCATTGTTCGGTTAGCAGGCGAGGTGTTGTTACTGAGATTTCACCGTTGCCATGTTGCACATCTTACACTTTTACACCAAATTTCATGCCGACTAATTGCTAAACGAGGTATGGGAATCAGTTTTTATCTTCATAAAAAAACCACTAGCTTCTAGTGCTTGGTTTGGCCTACGTGGTCGTGGTTTTTTCATAATAAATTTTGCAACATTTATAGGGTCATTTGTATTTGCATGCGTTGAGATCTTGGTGCACGTTTATCGCTTCTAACACTATACTCGAGTACGATCTTTTGACTTCTCTTGCACTCTCTCGCACTTCCCCCCACACCACGGCGACCATCGCGACGAGGGAACACAGCACAACAGAGGAACTGTTGGACTAGGGATTGAGGAAGGAAATTTTGTCCTGTACCTATTTAGTCGGACAACCTATAAGGTTGGGCTTTCTTGCGGTGGGATTTCTCTCTTTTGTGGCGTTTCCGGGTTGGCTCTGGATAAGATGTTTGCGAAGCTGTAGCTTAGCGGATTTGAATTGATCCTGACTTGTGTGGTTTTCCTTTCTAGTTGAGAATTCTTGGTAGTGACAGTTGTTTGCCCGTACCTCTTTCATTCCGCAGAGTAGATACACTTGCCCGGTTATTTTGTTTTCAGTACTATATTCACCTGGAGACTGGAAAAAACAAGAGAGAAAAACACCAGATTTTTCCTGGAAGTATTTTCTTCTCTTTCTTTTCTATTTCGTCCGGGTTGCGTCCTGGTGGGTCGTTGTTACACCTGTGATTGCGCTCTGGGGTGCCGTTTGACAGGCTGCCGGGGATGACCTTTTTCTACTAATAATGAGATGTTTTACCCCGGCACTATCGGACACGAGGATTGTCATGGATTACGACCATGGGATGTTGTATGTATGATACTTGCCATATTCATAAGTATCCGGATGCCTTGGCGCCAAGATGTCTAACTTTCCACCTGAATTCTCCAACCTTGATGCCAAGGCATCTGGATACTTATGAAAATGGCATGTACTCGAGTATATTGGGGGCATGATCATGTGCTCGCCGCGTATTTAGGCCCCTTGTTTTTCCTATAATCGTGCCAAGGTTGCGGCGTCGGCCGCAACCCCCGAATGTTCGCTGGCTCACAACCGGGGACACTCTAAAGAGTGCCTGACAGCTCAAAGGTAATTTACAGCTCAACGGTAATTTGTGGCTTAGCATGAATTTGTGGCTCACCACAGCTTTGTAGCGTAGCATAACATTTTAAACTAGTATTTGATTCCACATCTAATTCTGCAACTTGACATGTTGCTTAATTCCCTTAATAATAAGCCTAGATACCTCCCCCTCATATGCTTGAATAGTAGCTCTGGCTTTTGCCTCAGCTGTTGCACTGGCCTTTATCTTGGCCTTCATCTACCATGCCTTTGCCTTGATCTCATCAAGAAACGGCTTGTGCTTGGGCTAATCCTCCTTGTAAAACAAATGCTGTTTTCAGCAACAAAATTCTCTGACAAAGTGGGTTTAGGCCCTAAGTTGGGGTTTTATTACAGGGTTTCTCTGCTAAGCCACAAATTACCGTTGAGCTGTAAATTACCTTTGAGCTGTCAGGCACTCTTTAGAGTGTCTCCGGTTGTGAGCCAGCGAACATTCGGGGGTTGCGGCCGACGCCGCAACCTTGGCACGATTAGCTCTTATCAAGAAAAACGCCCCTCTCCACACCGTACACGGTCGGCCTCCCGTAGCACCGTTCTGCTTATCCCTTAGCAGCATACCGTAATAAATTTTTGTTTTCGTCGCAACTAGCAGTAAAATAGCTACCAGGCAGGTATAGCATTATTATTTCCGAGCACTATACTGTACTAGTACTCCTGGGCCGAAGGCAATCGAACCTTATCGAAAATTGTATTTTCGTGTTAGCACTGTTAGCTCTACGATATGTTGAGATATGGCTACCTACTTAGGTCATGTCTATGGGTTAGTCTAGGGCCTGTCTACGTTTGCGATTAGGTCTATCATTGGTTGTGCGGGAGTGGGCTTGGCACGGGTGTTTCTCCTTAAATAGTCTCTCTTGTAAGACTGGAATACAGCGAACATCTCACTTCACATACGATAAGTGTTGAGAACTATCGGGTGCGAAAGAGGGGAAGCGAGTAGTTCCACAGGTTCAAAGGGAAAGTGGTCACCGGAGAAAGCAAAAGACTTATTTTACTTATTGAACAAGAGGACAATTAAGAGGGAAAAAGAAGAAGAGAAGAAACAAGAAGGAAGAGAGAAGAGGGGCGAGGATTTGAGAGGGGACAGGGGGGGTGACGTAAGTGGTCACGAGGTATCACTCGCAATTACAGCAACAGATAAGAGGAGAGCGCACCCATAACTACAGTTTCCAACAATAGGCCCACACAACCCAACATTTTGATGATCTCTCATAACTTACCCACTTGTGCGAAAGCGGGAAAAAGATATCTTTTATTTTATGGGATCTTTTATAATGGTATTTGGATATACAAAGAGCCTACTCTATGGCAGATTAATCCAGGGGGCAAGGGAAAGGTTAAGGATCTAGACAAATTAGATAATTTTGTAGTTCCCGTAAAAGAAGTTCAGAACCCTACGCCAAACGAATACAACCCTCACCCAAAGGAAGCCGATTACTCAAGAACGGCGGAATTTTTCTATAGGGGTTTGCTGTTAGCAGATTTTTAGGGCTCTAGGGATTCGTCACCTTCAGTACAGGTGTGTAATATAATATACACTTGAAGATTAAAGTTGAGATTAACATATGGATACCTACTGTAGTAAATCAATGCCGGAAATCAGTGGAAATCGCTTGCCGGACTTGAGTCCTCAAGTATGCTCGACTCAACCGACCAAAATTTCTCATTCCATTATGATCACCTGACTCTGAGGCCCATCACAGCCCATCACTCGCTCCCCACCGAGCTCTAAAGGTACTTTTACAGAGTGTATAAAGCCCTGTGGCTCTTAATGGATCCTTAGGCCTTCACGAGAGTGCTGCACATGACAACGAGTGAAGGGGAGAAAACACCATTATAGATTTCCGGGAGCACGGATTGCCCAGGAGTGCAGATTCGAATCCTGTATCATTCCGAACAGATCAACTGATCGGCGGGGACGACAGCCAAACCAAACGCCAAAGGTTCACACAATGAACACACCATTGCACAACTCAGAAGTGGGGAAGTTCTTCTCGTTCGAAACACTCTCATACACGCTACATCCACTAACTAGCGGTAAAGACAGGAGTATATTTAAAACTATAAAAAATTATCCTATCCTTCCACCGACCCCCACACATATCCATTATAGTCTGTATGTCCCTCTTTCCCTTTTCCATAGTCATGCTAGCAAAGGAAAGACAAAGACTCCGGCTGCTCACAGTCTCCGGGTACTATCCAAAGTCCTAGCTTCCGACTCTTACAGCATTCCGGCTTGCGTTCCGGCAGATGCATAGACCAAAACCCAAGCGCATTCCTGCAGCCTAAATGCTTTCCCGAAAGACACAGCATTCCCAAGGCCAAAGCGTGTTCCTAGAAACTACAGTATCTAAACAATAAAGCGACCATCATGGGAGCATGCCGAGCAGCATCTCACTGTTTCTAATAGGTCCAACTTGGCTCCTCCCTAGCTCCTTCCTGAACAAAATACTCTTTGTAAGCTCCCAATGCCTTCTGTTAAAGTCCTTCGGACAGCCATCCCCCAATCTCCATAAGTGGGCTACCCCAGATCCATATGGAATCACGGTATCCTACTCTAACGCCCCCGCCGGTACACTAGTTCCGATAGCAGGATGGCTTTTAGAGACCCCTCAACATCTTTCCCCGATGTTAGGGTCCACCTTCTGTTGCGCTTCCAATATATAGACGGTTCTACACATCTCCCAGAGTAGTAGAGACTTATGGAGCCTGAGCGGGAGATTAAGCGGGAGTGGGGTGGATTTGGTAGCGCAGCTACTATATGTTCATTATGGTGTTCAAAACGAGATATGGTGAACAAAATGCTATGACGGCTCTGGTACCAGGAACGAGAGGAGTTTGTTTCGCCATCTAGTAATTACCGTAGGTGAGTGGCTAAGTACAGGTGGCGAACAAAGCTCTATTAATCATGCACTATAGATTCTTCTCGGCTGATTGCTACAGTGAACTTTCTCTCACGTGTATGCTGTGCATATCTAAGATGGCAGCTGTCTATATCTATCAAGCTCCCATTCACCGATCGATAACACGGTATGGTTGCTGTCTATGTTATGCGAGAATCCGAGTAAATACAAGGGCAATCATAGACAGATATGGCGTATGTTAGGCTAGTGGAAACGAGAAAAAGGAGGCAAACCAAGAGGGTGTATAGAAAGAGATAAGGGAGTATAGAAATGCACAAACGGTGCACGGATATAGAGAAAATTAGGTAAAGAGAAGGTAGAAAGTGTGGGGATAGGGTCTTGGAGGAGGGAGGGGCAGTTTAAGGGAGCCAAGGAGATAATGAGGCATTCCGGGCGAGTGGCTCGAAGGGTTTACACTTGTAGGAACTTGTCGGGCAGCGTGTAGGGAACTGTTAGGGGCAGTTTTGAAATTTTGTTTTGTCGAGCTTGTTTTCCTGGAGGTAACCTGCGGGTGAAGAGGGAAGGGAGGGGTCTGGTCCTTGGAGGTCAGAGTCTGCGCGTGCTTTTGGAAGGAGATTTAGATGGCTTGAAGCACTCGGCTGGGGAAAGATCTGTTAACTGTAGGGTTGGTGGATGTTTGGGGATCGAATTCGTTGGCTTGCTCAGCTCCCCATGCTCACTCCCTGGGCCCCCCTGCGCGAGCGGCCCCCGGCCCAGCTTATCCTCTTTGTCCGGATTAGCGTCGTTCGAGAAGCGTATCACCGCCCACGGTGCCCACCCCCGGCGGCTCACAGGAGCGGTGCTCGACAATTCGATGTCAAGATTGTTGGGATTGACATCTCTCCGTTCCTACAACATCCATCTCACCCCGCCATGCCATTCTTAGCAACACATCCAGAGCGGTATTTAGCTATTATCATCGCGTCGGGATTGGCGTCGCCCCGCTCCGGCAATATCCTGGTGACGCTCTCATGCCCATTCTTGGCAGCCGGTCTGAACCGTGTTCGGTTCCACGGCTGTGGTCTGTTGGGGATGACGTCGTCCCACCGAAGCAACGACTTCACAACCTCCCCATCCCCGTTCCGGTAGTGTTCTCACAACCCCCCCCCCATGTCCACACTGGGCGGCCCAGGAGAGCGGCGTCTGGCATATTTAGGTCAGTTATTATGGTTTTTTTTTGACGTCGTCCCGCTCCAGTAGTATCTTCACCACTCGCTCATGCCCATTCATAGCAGCATGGAGAGCGGTGTTCGGCTCCAGTTATCCGCTTTGTCGGGGTTGACGTCACTCCTTTCCAGGAGTATCCTAATGACCCCCTCGTGCCCGTTCGTGGCTGCGTGCCAGAGCGGCGTTCGGCACCACCCGTCAGGCTCGCCGGGGTTGATGTCGCGCCGTCCCAGCAGTACCTTTAGGGCCCCCTCATCCCCCCTCTTAGCAGCCCAGGCAAGAGCTGTGTTACCGCCCAAATCAGTTGCATGCACATCCCCTTTGCTCGTCTCCAATAAAGCAACTATTATCTCCACGCAACCGAGGTATGCGGCACCGTGAAGTCCTGTAAATCCGGTAGGGGTGCCATCTCCACTAAATGGCTGCTCCTCAGCTGCCACACCATACAATAACAGCACTTTCGAAGATATGTGCTTACCGTATCCATCGAGTAGCTTCAACGCAAGAGTTTTCACTCTTTCACTGGTTTCCCATCTAGCATGTATGCCCCAGTAGCAAGAAGCGTATTCGGCAAAAGGGGCTGTTGCTGGGATGGAACGAAGGGTAGGCGAAAAACTCCTCACGCGCGGAAAATTTAGGTAAGTTAAACAAACCTCGGCAATGATGGAGTGGGGGTTAGAGAATAAATTGGGGTTATGGGAGAGGTATTCTTGTAGAGTATAGTGGACAAGCTGGACGGTAGACGAGGCCTTCTCGACCGTGACGAGTCCCTGCGAGCATGCTAGCAGTGTTTCTATTGCAGGAATATTCCGAATATCTAAGTCAATTGACCCCTCTTCTACCCCCAAGGCGTGGCATAATTCGTTGACATGTAATGGCCGCTCCGCATGCGATACCCACATTAGAACTCCCATGCCGAGTTTGGATCTATTTCCGGGCTGAGCCTTCACTCGTGATAGGGTTGCCCCGTAAGCATCTCCTAGACTGTCCCCTTTAATCATCTCTTCAAGCTTCCTTCTTCTCCGAGTGAGAGTAATCTCACCCAGGATTGCATCCATGTTTAGAGAAACGAGAAGGAAACTAGGCGCCAGTGTTAGTGAATCACACCCGCGACTTATAATAGGAATGTATTAACATTCTTTCATACATTTCTGAGAACTTCTCGGGGATAATTCTCATAATATCTGCTCGCAATTCGCGGCTCATTGCATGGGGGTCAGTGTCACCATCTAGCCTCACCTTCAGATAACTCTTAATATCGCCCTGGGTAGGACAAAGAAGTATCCGGAGTGTCTTGCTAAAACATCTCACGATCTCGTCGCCGATATGGGGCCTCCCGGTAAGGAATACTCGTGCGCTTGGGGATACCCGAACAATTTCTCGCAGTGACTCAATGAGCTCCCGTCGATGCTTCGGAGTGCATTCGTCTAATGCATCGATGCATATAAACAGCCGCGATTGCGACGCAATAGTTTTCTTTAGCATATTTACCATGTCTTGGAGTCGGAGACTCCGGCCGCCGAACTCTTTTTTGGCCTTCCGAAAGGCTTCACGCGTATGCTCGGGGATTCCTCCTCTGCTGGCCAGTTGCTTGAGGATGGCGCCCAACATATTTGCCGTAGATTGTTCCTGTTGCGCAAGAAAATCGCAGTATAGCTCTACGACGGCAATGTCTTTCCCTGCAGCCTGATCGCACAGACTATCAATAACCAGGGAACTGTTATTTGCTGGTCGTCAGCGACATCGGCGTTATCTGGCTCCAGAGGACTCCCTACCTGACATAAGTTTTCCCCACACCCGGACTCCCGTAACAGAATAACACTGGCTCAACATAACCATCTTCCGCATCTCTCCATTTTCTAAACTCGCTAGCCTCTAGCACCCAGTTTCCTACGCCATCGAGTCGGCCGGTTCGCACATCTTGGTGCCGTATCTGTGGTTCTAGTGGTGATAGCCACTGTAGAATTTCGCGCCCCTCAGTATCTATTTCGGTGGTGAAGTTGACAATATTGTTGAACGAGTTGATATTACTGGTGATCTGCTGGACGACATCTGCGCTATAAACGGTCATCTGAATACTTTTTCTTGCGGGAGTTGGAGATTGATCGTGTGCAGTGAGAATATAGCTTCCCTCAGAACTCGAGAGGATCTAAGATTCAAAGAAAGAGGGGTATCTGATGCGGCTCTGGCGTTGCACAAGTGTGCGATGGGTTTAATCATCATTCGCAATTTTAGCGAGACACAAACTCGCCTACTACCTTACCTCCCGAGCCGCCTCAGATATTAGTACAGTACAAAAAAGCCGAGCCTCGCAGCCATCCAAACCCTCAAGTGAAAAATTCAATTTACCAGCATTGCACTCTTCTCGTCCTATGTTGTGTTTTAAAAAAAATGCGGAGGCGAAATTCACTATGTCAATAGGTTTGTGGCATTGCAAGAAGGCAAAACAACACAGTCGCACCCCGTTTTCCCGGACATCACTTTCCCGGATCCTTCGTTGTCGCGGACGATTTCTCAAGATTTGTGCTAGTTACATAGAAATACACCTCACTGTCCTGGTTTTTGGGGGTTTTTGGACCGGATGCAGATCTAGATATCTCTAACCCCTGTTCACACAGAAAGTATATTCAGTGTCCTGGATCTTCTCCTAATCCTAGCCTCAAATATCACATCACAGCTGCCCAAAGGGACTATTGATATAATACCGCCTGTGGTCCACCGAGTAGGCAACAAGGCTCATATTTCTGCGGCTGTGTTATGCCAAGCTTCTGTGGTGTTTTCCACTTTTTGCTTCCTTAGGCAAGGCTTGATGGTTGCATGCCGGGCGGTCTCTGAGTCCGTAATTTGACTTGATCGTTTGAGATGAAATCCTTCTATTCGAGTTCGGTATTGTGAGGTTTCCTTATATTTTCTCTGTTCTATCTTCTCTCTAGTCTTTTATTTTCCCTTTACCCTCATCCCAACCTTATATGGAATAGCTGGAAGTCATATGATACCTACACAATTATCACTCGCTTTTCAGTTTTTTCAAACCCTATTTTTATCAGCTATTTCACTCTCCCGGATGTTTCATTGCCTCGGAGGGCTAACTCCCGATTTTGACCATCTAGGACAACGGGGCGCAACTGTATCTATGGCTAGTAGCTTAAATTTATATTTTAGGCCGCAGGCAAGGAGGTGAAGCCACAGGAAACCACGGCCAGTATCTGTACTGTACAGTCGCACCTCGTTATCACGGATCGCATTGAACCGGATACCCCGCTGAGCCGGACAAAATCTCTGACCTCTCTGGGTGGTCATACAATTTATCCCTTTGAACTGGAGATTAGAGGTTTCGGGTTCGTATGGTATTATTGGGAATGCCACCCTAGTTCGCATAGAAAGTCCATCTACTGAGCAGGATTCCTCTGTAACTGCAAGAAAAACTATGCCAAAAGGGGAGAGAACACAGGGCCAGAAATCCAGGCTGTGAAAATAATAATAATAAAAAATAAAAGAGGGAGGCTTGAGGAGATGCTATACCAAAGGATATGAAGAACAGTAGAGAACTGGAAGGAAGCCAGGTTGATATATGGTAGACTACTAGGATAATGTAGCAGACTACCGACAATACCTCTAGTCATTAGTACCAATAAGCTACCTTTTGTTCATTTGACTCCCGTAATATCATACCTACTAAGTCCAAATGTTCTTTATTTTAATACCCTCTGAGTCTCTCTATTATTCAGGATACCCCGTTGTCCCGGATGAAATCTGTGAAAAATCGCCATCCGGGATAGCGAGGTGCCACTGTACTCGGTTTTTCCTGAAATAGATTCCTCTAGAGCGCCCACCCTCATATGTATGGAGAGTGTGCTGTCAATGTAGTGAAATGAGGGTAGCACGGAAGTAGCCATTAGACTAAGGGATTTCACCTGGAACTTAGGCACTTTGGAGGAAGGATATGGAACGTAAGTTTTCCGCCTGTAATACTCCGTTCATTCGCTCTCGCTTTTATCTCTCCTCTCTCTAAAACTAAAATAAAACTAACGATAAAAACAGGTGTATAAGTAAAACATAATACCACTTCCTGATCCCCCTATGGATCCCCATACCTATCTCTGTGTTTGCCACATGTCCCTATTCATCCGTACACTCCCGTGATAACAAAGAAAAGAACATGGCGGATAAAACATTTATAGAACATCCTCCCGTATCCGTTCCTTATCCATTCCGTCTGCATATCTCCTGAACCATCCTACCCACTCCCGTAACAAAACCAAGCACATCCGCCTAACATGTGCTTCATCAAATTTTTTCCTTTATCTACGAAGATTCTATTCACCCCTCTTATAATACAATACAGTTTGGTTCAAAACCATGCAACGACACAAGTAAACTGAAAGTGAGTCATCGACAGACATGGAATAGCTTAGCCCAATGGGAATGAGAGTCAAAAGGTAAATCAAAAAGGGCGCACATATAGAGAGAACGGAGTAGATAAACGCACCAACGGGAGACAGGTACTGAGGGATAGACAGAGTTGGTTGAGCGAAAGCCAAAGAATAAGGCAAAAGAGAATGGGAAAGATGTTAGGATGATAGTGAGACATTCACGCGAATGATCCGGGGGATGGCACATGCAGTAAATTTTTAACCCAGCTGCAAAGAACTGTTTGTGGGGAGAGCGGTATTGTCTTCCGCTATGTCCTTTTCCCTGCTGGGAAAGTACGCCTAGTAGACTGAGGTGTCTGTTTTATCCCTCAACAGAGCTGGCGGGTCCTTTTGGAAGGGGAAATAGATAGCTCAGACGGTTCGGGGGAGAGGGAATCTATTGACTGCTGGCTTGGTACATGTTTGGGGGTCAAATTTGTCGACTCCTATTAGCAGGCGTGCAAATTCTCTTGTGCCTATTCTGGAGAGCCGGTGAGAACGGTAAGATGCCCAACCCATCCCGTTTAGTTTGGGTGATGTCATCCCATTGTAGGAGTATCCTTACGACCCCCTCATGCCCATTGTTTGCAGCCCACATGAGCGGTGTTCGGCCATAGCCAGCGTCGACTGCGTCGAGATTGACGCCTTCCCGCTCGAGCAGCATCCTCACGACACTCTCATACCCGTTCTCGGCAGCCCACGAGAGCGGTGTTCGGTTCCAGCGATCGGTTTTATGGGGATTGACTGTGTTTTGTTCCAGCAGAATCCTTACAACCCCCGTACGTCCATTTTTGGCAGCCAACAGGAGAGGTGTTCTGCCATATCTTCTGTCAGCTGTGTCGGGACTGACGTCCTTCCGCTTGAGCAGTGTCCTCACGACACCCTCATGCCCTTTCCTAGCAGCCCATAAGAGGGGTGTTTGGTTCCAATCATCCGCTTTGTCGGGATTGAGGTCTCTCCGCTCGAGTAATATCCTCACAACCCCCTCATGCCCATTCTTGGCCGCCCACAAGAGCGGTGTTTGGCTCTGCCGATCTGGTTCGTTGGGATAGGCTTGGCCCCGTTCCAGCAGCCTCCTCACTATTTCCTCATGCCCATTTTTGGCGGCTAACAAGAGCGGTGTGCGGCCGTATTTAGTGTCAGCTGTGTCAGGATTAACGTCTTTCCGCTCTAGCAGCATCTTCGCGATCCCCTCATGCCCATTTTCAGCAGCCCACAGGAGCGGCGTGTGATACAAATCGTCTGCTTTGTCGGGATTTACGTCGTTCCACTGCAGAAGTGTTCTCAGAACTCTTCCATCCTCATTGTGGGCGTCAATCCAGGGAAGTGTTCGGGTGGCAACCGGGTCAGGATTTGCATCGGTCCGCCCGAGAAGTGTTCTCACGACCCCCTCATGCCCCCCCCTGGCAGCCCACAGGAGCGGTGTTTGGCTCCCATTGTCCACCTTGACGGGATCGACACCGTTCCGCTCTAGCAGCATCCTCACAATCCCCTCATGACCATTCCTAGCAGCCGTCAGGAGCGGCGTCCGACCATATCTAGGGTCAGTTGCGTTGAGACCTGTGACTTGCCTTTCGAGCAGCGTCCTCACCGTCTCTTCATCCCCATTGCTGGCAGCCCACCAGAGCGGTGCCCGGCCATACATGTCAAGCGTGTTGGGATTGACGTCCCTCTGCTCCAGTAACATCCTCACGATCTCCCCGTGCCCATTCGCTGCGGCCCGCGCGAGAGGTGTTTGGCCCCACATATCCTCTTTATCGGGATCGATATGGTTCTGTCTCAAGAGTAGCCCCACGACTCCCTTGTGCCCCCTCTCTGCAGCCCACGCGAGTGGTGTGCCACCTTCAAAATCACTTGCCTGCACATCCCATTTGTTCATCTCCAATAAAGCACTTGTTATCTCCAAGCACCCGAAGTATGAGGCAACATGAAGCCCTGTAAATCCTTCCAAGATTCTATTCCCAGGATGAAGGCAGTAGACCCCCACATGCTCTTCTAGTACTTTCGAGGCTATGTGTTTATAGTATTCGTTGAGTAGCTTCAATGCAAGAGTTTTGACATTTTCTGTGGTTTCCCGTCTAGCATGTGTGCCCCAGTAACAAGAAGCATACTTAACAAATGAGGGAGCTTCTGAGAATGAGTAGCCAGAGGACTGGAGGCTCTTCACGTGTTGAAAATTGAGGTAGGTTAAACAGACCTCGGCGATTATTGAGTGGGGCGTAAAGAACAAGTTGGGGTTATAGGAGAGGTATTCATGCAGGGTATGGTGGACAGGCCGGACGGTAGACGAGGATTTCTCGACCGTGACAAGCCCTAAGGAGCAGGCTAGCAGTGTTTCTATGGCAGGGATATTCCCAATATCGAGGTCGGTAGACCCTTCTACCCCCAGGGCGTGACATAACTCATCGACACGTAGTGGCCGCTCCGCATGTGATACCCACATTAGAACGGCCATGCCAAGTTTTGATCTACTTCCCTGCTGGGCCTTAATTCGTGACAAGGTTGCCATGTATGCACCGCCAAGCCCCTCCCCTTTGGTCATCTCATCAAGCTTCCTTCTTCTGCGGGCGAGAGTAATCTCGCCTAGTATTTCATCCATGTTTAGAGAAACGAGAAGGAAACTAGACACCAGTGAGTGGACCATACCGAGGCTTGTATTAGGAATGTATATGATGCTCTTGCTCACATTTCCGAGATCTTTGGCGGAATGATCCTCATAATATCTGCCCGTAGTTCATCATCCATTGCCTTGGGATCAGTGTCACCTTCCAATCTCATCGCCAGATAACTCTCAATATCCTGCGGAGTAGGGCTGAGACGTATCCGGACCGTTCCGCTAAATGATTTCATGATTTCATCCTCGATATGGGGCCTCCCGGTAAGAAATACTCGCGTATTTGGTGACACTCGGACGACTTCCCGCAGCGACTCAAGCAACTCCCTTCTGTGCTTCGGGGTGGCTTCGTCCAAAGCGTCAATGCATACAAACACCCGCGGTGCCGATGCAACAGTCATCTTCAGAATTTCCACCATTTCGGGATGAAGGAGGCCGCGGGCGCCTAACTCTTCTTTTGCTCTCTGAAAGGCCTCCCGTATATCCTCCGGGATTCCTCCTCTCCTGATAAGTTGCTTGAGCATGGCACCCAACATATTGGAGGTGGATTGTTCCTGGTGGGCAAGGAAATCGCAATAGAGTCCAACGACGGCAGCGTCATTTGCTCCAGCCTGATCACACAGACTGTCAATAACTAAGGAACTATTATTTGCTGGGCGTCAGTGACACCTGCCTTGTCTTTTTCCGGGCAAGAACGCCTCCTACCTAACATAAGTCTTCCCCACACCAGGATTCCCGCAACAGAACAACACCGGCTGGGTGCAGCCGTCTTCCGCATCACGCCATCTTCTGAATTCGATTGTTTCGATCACCCAGTTTCCCACGCCATCGAGTCGGCCGGTTCGCACGCCTTGGTGCCGTTGCTGTGGTTCAAGTGGGGATAGCCACTTCAGAATTTCATGCTCCTCTCCGGCCGTTTCTGTAACGAAGTTGACAATATTGTTGAACGAGTTGATATTACCAGCGATCTGCAGGTGTCCAGATGACATGAACTGTGGTCGGTTCTCAGGACTACTTTTTTGTAAGAGATAGATAGGGAGGGTTCGTGTGCGATGGGAATCTAGCTCTCAGAGCAAGAGGAAATTTCTAGGGCCCGAAGAAAGCGGGGGTGGTATCTTATAACGTTACAGTGTTTCACAAGCTAGGGCTATCGCAATCATTGTCGGAAATGCTTAGAAAGTTCTCGTCTGATCCGGTTCGCAGGCTGATTAGCTTTCAGATTAGCCTTGAATCACATCCCTGAGTGAAACTAGGGTTGGCTCGCATTAATGTTTGAGTGAGAGGGTTTTTTGCCCGTATCGCACGCAGAAATCAGACCATACTTGTCCCAGGCCATAAGTACCCGAAAACAGGGGGGTGTATATGCAGTTGGCGGCAGGGGGTAAGCAGGGGGGTAAAGCCGCCCCAGAGGTCCGTGTACATACACAAAAAAGGGCGCAAATGCCACTTCTAGAAACAAATCAACCTTCTCCAATATCTTCCGCCACATATAATTGTGAGAAAAAAAGAGAGAAAAAAAAGAGCACAAGCGAATTGTAAGTGGTAATACACTGAGTATAGGCAGAGACTAACTAACAATAACTTCAGATGCCACCGATTAAAACACACGAAACATCTTATAAGACAAGATGTTTCGTTCAAGCACTCCGCCTCGAGGCCGGATGGACCTATGCCCAAATCGCTGAAAACCAACGCCTGGGGGTTAGTACTGTATGGGATATATGTCATGCTCCGGCAACTCCCAAAAAGCGAAAAGGTCGACCACGTACGATCGATACACCAAAGCGAGAGCTACTTGTCGCCAGTGTTCCCAACCGTCCCGTCCGGACGCCAGGGCCCTGGCGTCCTATAGTCCCGTCCGTCCCGGGCAGGGTGGGTAAGGACGGCCAGGCACGGCGTCCGTCTTTTGTAAACACCGCAGGACTGTA
>Ga0307517_10001413_pt1 | contig 40405 bp, 33 predicted proteins | sample 23_EM_MG_FD_194515 | JGI IMG/M metagenome (GOLD analysis project Ga0307517, IMG submission 194515) | Populus trichocarpa ectomycorrhiza microbial communities from riparian zone in the Pacific Northwest, United States - 23_EM | ecosystem: Host-associated > Plants > Roots > Unclassified | place...
TATATCCTGCGAACAGGATCCGGTCGGACGGACGGCCGCGACGTATACGGTGTTATAAGATGTGTTCCATTGATAGTGGTCTTTGGTGTTGGGACGCAACTACCCAGGCGGCCAGTGATGACGCGCAGTCCCAACGCCGGGGCTGGAGGGGGGTGTTATCTTTTTCCTTCGAAGTTCGTTTGCGTCAAGGTAGGGTAACTTTGCCCTGTAAATCCTTACGGGGAGTCCGTGCGCCTAACAACTGGTGACAAGAATAAGTTCTCACAACCACCATGTCCCAACTATCGTGAGATTCAGACTTGAGACCAAATTAAAAATCCGGGAGAAGGGGTGACAAACAAAATGTATAGTCGTGGCATATATATCAGGACACTCTTTCCAGATCTTTAGTTTGCGCTCAAGTAATAGTAGTAGTGCTATTGTGACTACAACTATTATGGCTATTAATTCTGAGCCCTGTATACTTTGGTCCCTCCCTCTCTTCAGGAGCATGAAGTCTGACCTTAGATTTTGACTGTTATCTCGATTTGAGTCACCCATAGGATTGCAATAGTTGAGTGCGGGGAATTGTGGTTGTGCCTGTTATCCTCAAGTTCCCCTTAGCTTACACAGCTTACACCTTTACTCTTACCTGTTACCGACCTCAGAACATCGGTAACTGAAGTATTGTATGGTAAGGTAAAGTAATGGTAAACTAGCTTTTTCCGAGTGTGCCAAGCTTACATGAAACAAGTAAGTAAGCTAAGAAATTACAACATTTTGAACTTTGAATACCCTTACTGGTACTCTGGCGGCAAGACAACAATTCGCCTTATCACAACAACCAGTTAGGGTGTCCTTTGCCATTTCACCATTGACACAACGGTGACCATGTAATGGGTTTTATTGGCTAATGTATCGATTCCATAATACAGGTAGGAACTGGCAGAGCAAACAGCTGCTTGGTGTACTAGTAGTCACGGCTCACCTTTCTTCTTCATGACTAATTTCGGCGACATGAGCAGTCAATTATGGGGTGGTGGCGTTTACCGATCCGCTATTTTACTTCCAAAGCAGCCTAGTTTCTAGATTGCGAACTGGTCTTGAAAGTCAAAGCGGTCTGCGGGGAACAATTAACCGGAACAAGCAGGGATATATTTGGCTGGTTAACCTTGAATAACTGTTTCAAAACTTCTTTCGGTCACCTTGTACAATTTAAGGCCTCCAAAGCAGCTTTTTGCGCATGTCTCGGTATACGGTTCTACCACTGCCCTTATCTCCAATACTCAGACTCCATTCTTACCCGCACAGCTCTGCTCCCCCAGCAGTTTTCTAAGACGCATTCACCTACCGTCCAGGTCTTTTCATTGAGGCCTGTTTGCGCCATGCCGGAGAGTCCCACAATTAAACTCTCGTCCAAGTACAAAGCGTTAGGCTATACTCCCTGCTTTTGAAAAGCCCCTTGGGCCCCTTGGCTAACTTCTGTTTAGATTTATGTACGACGGAACCGTCACGTTGTATGTTGGACCAGACCGCAAAAAGATGGAGATGCATAGAAAGCTCCTCGCAAGCATATCCCCCGAGCTCGACAAGTATGTCAACAACAACATGAAAGAGGGTATTGAGGGCGAAATACATCTTCCGGAAGAAGGGGAAGACACGTTCGCCTTTTTTAGCGAATGGGCATACACTGGGGGTTACACCATTGTAGACGAGACGCCTGCTTCACAACTCTTAGACCCCAGTGGGCAGCCCCAGCTACTATCAAACGTGGATCCATGGTCCAAGCTTCGCTTGCATCTTCAGCTCTACGTGTTCGCCGACAAATTTAACGTATCTACCTTAAAGGGGCTTGTCAAGGGCAATTTCTCGGAGGTGATCAACCCCGTCGAGCTAACGCGCGGGGGTGATGTGGCTGGCCTTACTTCGGTAATAGAATATGCATACGACAACCTCCCAGTCTCAGACTCGGTTCCGAAATTCCTGGCGCAATACGCCTCTTGGAGATTGGGGTTGCTGAGGGGGAGAGATGAATTTATTCAACTCATCTCGAGCCGGCCAGAGTTTGCGAAGGAATTGCTTGTAAATTTGACGGGAATGTCATGGAAGCCAGCCCTCTCTTGATGGCGATGGTCTGGATAGTGTAGCTATGAGTTCTCGACCTGCGTCCCCTTGCTGTAATCAAAATACTTTGCACTCTTGCGGCGAGTTAGTGACATCTTTTCTATAATTCACACAAGCGCAGGAATTGACCTCGCTTCTCTAAAAAGTTCACCTCCAGACTACCACACGCCAGTGGAGGCACCTCATCACATCCTTGGTCTTCATAAATCCTCACTCGCTCTTCAACCCAGAACCCCAATGGTCAGAATCAGCAGGTCGCACCCTAACTTGTGTTTCCAGAACTGCGTTTTCCAACCTAAAGTCTCATATCATACCATATAAAGTCCCCTGTCGGGGCGATAAACACTGAGCCCATGTCCTCCGCGCAGAAAAGGAGCCTAAATTTAAGTTCGTGCTATGATAATAATAATATTATAATAATAATTGTAGTGTGAGTATGATACCATTTAATTTTCTGCTCATCCCTCACCTTATGTTAAGTACCCTCCCGAAAGCTTAACTGCAGCTGGCCCGAGCCTGGATTGATAGCCAACCCCAATATCAACCAACACCGTCCTATGCTATGCAACTTAGTTCTAAGCTAAAGTGTAGACGACGAGACACCAACCACATATACACCTATAAACCATTTATTATCCATTGTGTTCCTTCACTAGGTTAGATTCTGGGCGTTGCTAGTAGATCAATGAATGTACCGGTATCATACTGTAAAAACTCGCTTTTTTAATGAATTGCCCTGGACTAGGACAGATCACAATAGGCCAGGTTTCTGAAATTATTAATAGGCCAAATGTGTTGTCTCCTCCGGAGTTCTCAAAAGCTTAGTTTTTAATGTCGAGGATTTCGAAAAGACATAGGGGTTAGTTCATTGAAAGCAAGCTTTTGTGGTGTCATATTGTGGAATTTTCCATCTCAGAATGTATCATGGATGTCACTGGATAATTGTCGCGGCAGCTAGAAAGCCATTTCATAATCAATGAATGACTAACACCAGCGGTCTGGAAATCTTGTGGATAATACTATCATTGATCGCAACACTGGTACAAGTATCCCCCTTTTGATTCGTTAGTTTAGTGGTCATTCTATTGCCCAAATTTGAATACGTATGATACGGTAATGACAAGGTACCCGAGTATTGCTACATAGCTCAAATATTCCTTCCGCTCAAATTGCACCAAGGTAGCCTCGGTGTGTGGTAACGAATCTTGGTGGGTTAAACCACCCAGAGGAGAGGATAGCTCGAGCGAATAGGGTGAATTTTACCCCATTTGGACCTACTTTTGCAGCTAGATTGCCACACAAAGACAACTTACCGGCCCTAGTACTCGCGTCGCCATTTTGTCCTGGCAGTTCCTATTCTGGAATACCTCATTCTCGATACTTGGGCCAAGGGAATCCCCGGAATAATCGCTGTTGCGTCAATGGTGAACCAGCAAAGGATGCCTTAAAACACTACTATCTTTGCTCATTGAACAATTATCCTTGCCGTCCCTCCATTGACATGGACCATTGCAGATAGCATTGAAACTAAGTCCTGCATGCCAATTTAATGCTGAGATCATGGCTCACTTTTGAGTCGGATGCAAGTGGTAGAACCAGGACCTTGGGGCGTCACAAACTCTCTCCATTGGGTGATTCATGCCCCCCTAGTACTATTTGCTGCTCGTGGTGACGGTGCAGAATCTGCAGATGGCTGTCTCGCCAGAACACTACTCTCGCGGTTCTCTGGTAGTCTTGGTTCAAGGGTTTGAGCTTTCTGACCCAGGCTGTATGTATTACTTCCTAACAGATTTTATTAAGCTAAAACACCCGAGGATGAGTGATTCCATAATAGGAACTGGCAGAGAGAAAGGCGGCGACCTGAGTACGGTACTCGTGCAAGTACAGTACTGTACTTGCACTCGAGTACTAAGGGTATTCAAAGTTAAAAGTGTTGAAATCTTTTAGTTTACTTTCCTGTTTCATGTAAGCTTGGCAGGCTCAGAAAAAGCTAGTTTACTGTTACCTTACTTTACTTATACAGAACTCCTGTTACCAATGTCTGGAGGTCGGTAACAGGTAAGAGTAAAAGGTGTAAGCTGGGTGAGCTAAGGAGAACTTGAGAATAACAGGCACAACCACAATTCCCCGCACCCAACCATTGCAATACTATGGGTACAATAACTCAAATCGAGAGAACAGTCAATATATAAGGCCAGACTTCATGCTCCTGAAGAGAGGGAGGAGCCCAAATATACAGGGCTCAGAATTAATAGTCATCATAGCTGTGGTTGCAATTGTACCACAACCATAAATTCTGGCCAAACTCAACTGACCACTATTACCTGTATAGCTGTTAGTATCACTAGAAGGGCAAATTCACCATGGGGTTAATCCCTAAGAGAAACAGTGGCTATTTTAAGGAGCATGGCGGTGGGTCGGGTTTACCCAGAATCTAGGGTATTATGGTTCTCATGATAGTTGGGGCATTGTGGTCACTCCCATCCCATGGTGTAAGGACTTATTCTTGCAACCGGTACTTGTAAGACTTCTTTCTTTTCTGAGCCTCTCAAATATGTTACTCAGTTTCTCTCAACACTATTGGCTAATTCCGCAGAGTACCCTAATGCAAGATCCTGTGCTAAATTTCACTCAAAATTCATGATTTTAACTTTGAATACCCTTACTCCCTTGGGCTGATAAGACACCAAGATTCCCCACTTTTATAATACTGGTGCGGCGCAGCGACCCCGCATCACAACAGTCCCGGTGGGAAGCCTCCTCGCAGCGATAGAGAGCCACCCTGTTCGAATGGCTGGGGATTTGGCACACTCCTTATCGGTCAATAGAATAGTCAGGATAGTATAGTTGGCGTGGGTTAGGGTTTCGGACTGAGGCCTACATGGCAGTACTGTACTCAGCACATACCTTTCGTAAACAAATTGAAATTTCATCTCACTACCTGCCCCCGCTTCCTTTGCCAGTGCTCATATTGTACTCTCACGACTATATCCCGCCCACAGTCTTCCAATAATCATTCCCCTACCCTACTATTGTGTCAGTGGCGCTGGGCCACAATCACCCTGGCTGGGCTGGCAAAGGAAATTACGCATCCGAGTTAACGAGATCCAGCCGGCTCAGCTTCTTTGAGCCTACAGTGTTTGGTAAGCACTATTCCTCTAATTGCGACGGTTTGCCCTGACCGCAGTAGTTTATTTACCAAGTTTCCGATAGTCTACGCGCCATCAGGATACCTTTTCCTTAATGTATGGAGCCTCCCGGTATAATGTTGATGAGCCGCCCGGAGGTGCCATTAAGCCCACGGCTGATATCCCCAAAACCAAGCATTCTCCAGAGTACAAAGAGTAAGACTAAGACTCCTGACTTTCCAGGTTGTGTCATTCGAGCCCCTGTAATTAACATTTGTTTATTAGCTTTCTGTTTGGCGGAACCGTCACGTTGTGTGTTGGGCCAAAGCGGAAAAGAATGGAGATCCACAAAAAACTCCTCGCGAGCATATCCCCGGAGCTTAACAAGCATGTCAATAACCACAGGAGAAAGGATATCAAAGGTATAATAAATTTACCAGACGATAGAGAAGACGTGCTCACGCTTTTCACCGAATGGGCATACACGGGAGACTATGCCCACAAGGGCATTCAACTGGAAAGCCCCCCCGGTCCGGAGGATCCGTGGCAGCCCCTTTACAACCACCTTCAGCTTTGCGTATTCGCCGCTAAATTCAACATACCTGCCTTAGGAGAGCTCGCAGGATCGAAATTTTACACTGAGATCAACCGCATCGAGCCAAGCAGCCAGAGAGATGCAACCTGCCTTGTTATGGTGATTGGCTATGCATATGATAACCTCCCCGGTTCGCATCCAACTCTGAAATTTTTGGCGAAATATGCTTCTTGGAAGCTGGGGTCTACGGGGGACAACTGCATTTAAACAGTTAACTTCGTCTCGTCCAGACTTTTTGGAGGAATTCCTTCTGCACTTGAACGGGTTAAACGCTAAGCCTATGGCACCCCAAAATTACTCGCAGCACCCTCAGAACCAACAGCAGTGGCAGTACGCATCGCAGTACGCATCGCAGTACGAACCGCAGCACGAACCGCAGTACGCATCGCAGTACGCATCGCAGTACGAATCGCCTATGCCTACTGGATACAATGGTGGGGACTATTAACAGCTCAGGCCGCACAGAAGGCCTGCTTGAGAGCTACTCTGTGCTATTTGCGCTCTGAATGCATTTGACCCATGCATGATAACCCAGTTCTCGCGTGATGGAAAGGATCGACATTATGGATATAAGTTCTTATTTTCCGTCTGATGTAATGAATACATTCAGTACTCTTTTCCTTTTTATAACCTCCCACAACCTAGGCAAGAATGCAAAAGTTATCAAGCTTGGCATCATGTGGCATAGTAGAGTCTAAACTGGACTACTCGTACATCCTTACTGAAGTGACCCCCGTTCGCCTTATAGAGCATCGGTATCCAGCATACCGCATACTAGCTGAAACACTTCTCATCGCATCTTTGCCTTCATATATCCTCACTCGCTCTTCAGCCCAGAACCCCAATAGTCAGAATCGGTAGGTCGCGCCCTGACTTACGGTGCCTCCAAAAGCTGCGTTTTCCCAAGCTAAAGCCTCATACCACATAAAGTCACTTGCTGGGAGCGGTAAACACCCTCACCTTAAACTAAGTATTCCCCTTAGACCTAAACTGAGGCTCTTCCGGACCTGGTTTGATAGTAAATCCCAATATCAACCAACGTCGTCCTATGCTCCGCAACTTATCTCAGTATCATAGTTCTAAGCCAAAGTATAAGCGACAATACACCAATCACATATACACCTGCAGACCACTTGATATCCCTGGCGTGTTCTACTGTTAGTTAGATTCCGGGCACCGCCAATAGATGAATGAATGTACTGGTATTATACTGTAAAAACTCGCTTTTAATGAACTTGCGTGGACAGGGCTTACAATAGGCCAGGTTTCTAAAATTATCGATAAGCGAAATACCCTGTGTCTTTCAGAATTCTCAAAGACTTAGTTTGTTTAATATCGGAGATTTCGGAAAGACCTAGTCCGGGCCAGTTCATCGAAAGCGAGTTCTTGTGGTATCATATTGTAGAATTTTCCATCTCGGAATGTATCATGGATGCCACCGGATAATTGTCGCTGTAGCCAGAAAGCCATTTCATAATCAATGAATGGCCAACAGCAGCAGTCCGGAAGTCTTGTGGATAATACTATCATTGATAGCAATACTTGTACAAATATCCCCCTTTTGATCCGTTAGTCTAGTGGTCATACTATTGCCCAAATTTGAATAAATGACAAGGTACCCTAGTATTGCTACATAGCTTCAATATTCCTTCCACTCAAATCACACTAAGGTAGCCTTGGTGTGCGGTAACTAACCACGGTGGTTTAGACCACCTCGGGGATAGCTCGAGCGAATAGGGTGAATTTTACCCCATTTGGACCCACTTTTGCAGCCAGACTGCCACACAAACACAACTTATTGACCGCAGTACTCGCGTCGCCATTTTGTTCTGCCAGTTCCTATTCTGGAATACCTCATTCTCGATACTGGGCCAAGAAAATCCCCGGAATAATCGCTGTTGCGTCAATGGTGAACCAGCAAAGGATGCCTTAAAACACTACTATCTTTGCTCATTGAACAATTATCCTTGCCGTCCCTCCATTGACATGGACCATTGTAGATAGCATTGAAACTAAGTCCTACATGGCAATTTAAGGCTGAGATCATGGCTCGCTTTCGAGTCGGATGCAAGTGGCAGAACCAGGACCTTGGGGCGTCACAAACTCTCTCGATTGGGTGATTTTGGGCTTCCTGGTAAGACTGTTTGCTGCTCATGGTGATGGTGTAGATAGTTGTCTCGCCAGAACACTGGTCTCGCGGTTCTCTGGTAATCTTGGTTCTTAAGGGGTTGCACTTTCTAACCCAAGCTGCATGTATTACTTCCTAACAGATTTTATTAGCTAAAACGCCCGAGGATGAGCGGTTTCATAATAGGAACTGGCAGAGAAAGGCGGCGACCTGAGTACGGTACTTGTGCAAGTACAGTACTTGCACTCGAGTACTCCCTTGGGCTGATAAGACACCAATATTCCCCACTTTTCTAATACTGGTGCGGCGCTGCGACCCCGCTTCACAACACTCATAGTGGGAAAGCCTCCTTGTAACAACAGAGAGTTAGCCAGTTCGAATGGCCGGGGATTTGGCACACTATCAGTCGATACAATAGCCAGAATGGTATCTCCTAGACTGCTGAAACTGTGGAAAATGTTGTGCCGCCCTTGTCAGCGTCTAAGACAGAGATGACTACCTAAGCTGTAGTCTCAGTATTTTTCAGTGATAGTGTGAGTAGATATCATCATAGAGCTAAAATTGGTTATGGTCTGAAGTCTACACACCTACGAATTTGCAGTAATTAACAAATATTGCTTATTAACCCATTTCGCCGAGAATGACAGGGGCGGCAGTCCAGGAGAGTGAATTGAGTTTCAGATTAAGGCCTACAAGGCAGTACTGTACTCAGCACATACGGAGGTACTGTACTAAGGCGGCCGGATTGAAGTGAGAAGGCTCTTTTTGTATTAGTGCATGTCAAGTGAGAACTAACCACCTATGGTATAGATTTGCCAAACTGGCTATGCAGCCAAGGCCTCTATGCCAGAAGTGATGGAATTTTTCACCGAGTTCGACGAGTTTACACCGTATGTAGTTAGTTGTCACTTGGCATAAGCTAGTCTAAAATAGAGCCTTCTCATTTCAATTCGGCCGCCTCAGTACAGCGTGTAAGTTTTGTAGGTTACACAGGGGGTGAGGGTGGCAGCCCTCGTTTGTGGAACCTACAAAACTGACATGCTGTATCATACCTCCGTACAATGCCTTTCGTATGATAACCAAATTGAAATTTCATCTCACTATCTGCCCACGCCCCCTTCGCCAGCGCTCATATTGTACTAGTACTCCGGCTATACCCCATAGTTTTCCAAAAATCATTCCTCTACCCTACTACTTGTATTGTGTCAGTGGTGCTAGGCCACAATCACTCTGGCTAGGCCGGCAAAGGAAATTACGCATCCGAGTTAACGAGATCCAGCCGGCTCGGCTTCTTTGAGCCTACAGTGTTTGGTATGCACTATTCCTCTAATTGCGACGGTTTGCCCTGACCGCGGTAGTTTATTTACCAAGTTTCCGGTGGTCTACGCACCATCAAGATCCCTTCTCCTCTATGAATAAAGCCCCCCAGCATATTACTGGGCTGTTTGGAATTGCCGCCAAGCCCACGGCTGATATCCCCAAAACTAAGCATTCTCCAGAGTACAAAGAGTAAGACTAAGACTCTCTACTTTCCAAATTGTGTCACTCGAGCCCTGTAATTAACATTTGTTTATTAGCTTTCTGTTTGGCGGAACCGTCACGTTGTGTGTTGGGCCGAAGCGGAAAAGAATGGAGATCCACAAAAAGCTCCTCGCGAGCATATCCCCAGAGCTCAACAAGCATGTCAATAACGACATGAGAGAGGGTATCGAAGGTATAATAAATTTACCAGACGATGGAGAAGAGGTGCTCACGCTTTTCACCGAATGGGCATACACGGGAGACTATACCCACAAGGGCATTCAACTGGAAAGCCCCCCCGGTCCGGAGGATCCGTGGCCGCCCCTTTACAACCACCTTCAGCTTTGCGTATTCGCCGATAAATTCAACATATCCGCCTTAGAAGAGCTCGCAGGATCGAAATTTCACACCGAGATCAACCGCATCGAGCCAAGCAGCCAGAGAGATGCAACTGGCCTTGTTATGGTGATTGGCTATGCATATGATAACCTCCCCGGTTCGCATCCAACTCTGAAATTTTTGGCGAAATATGCTTCTTGGAAGCTGGGGTTTCTACGGGGAACAACTGCATTTAAACAGTTAACTTCGTCCCATCCAGACTTTTTGGAGGAATTCCTTCTACACTTGAGCGGGTTAAGCTTTAAGCCTCTCACACCTCCAAAATACCTGCAGCACCCGCAGAACCAACAGCAGTGGCTGTTCAGAACGCCTACTCCTACTGGAAATACCATGGGCTATTAACAGCTCAGGCCGCACAGAAGGTCTGCTTGAGAGCTACCCTGTGCTATTTGCGCTCCGAATGCATTTGGCCAATGATAATCCAGTTCTCGCGTGATGGAAAGGATCGAAGTTATGGATATAAGTTCTTATTTTCCGTCTGATGTAATGAATACATTCAGTACTCTTTTTCTTTTTGTAACCTCCCACAACCTAGGCAAGGATGCAAAAGTTATCAAGCTTGACATCATGTGGCTTAGTAGTGCCTATACTGGACTACTCGTACATCCTTACTGAAGTGACCCCCGTTCGCCTTATGGAGCATCGGTCTCCAGCCTACCGCATACTAGCTGAAACACCTCTCATCACATATTTGCCTTCATATATCCTCACTCACTCTTCAGTCTAGAACCCCAATAGTCAGAATCGGTAGGTCACGCCCTGACTTGCGGTGCCTCCAAAACTGGGTTTTCCCCAACCTAAAGCCTCATACCACACAAAGTCACTTGCCCGGGGCGGTAAACACTGAACCTATGCCTTCCGCGCAGAAAAAGGGCCTCATTTTAGGTCTCGTACGAGTACTATACGATCTCATTTGCTGCTTATCTCTCACCTTAAATATGGGATCCTCGTTAGACCTAAACCGCAGCCCTTCCGAACCTGGTTTGATAGTCAATCCCAATATCAACCAACGCCGCCGTCCTATGCGCTGCAACTTATCCTAGTAGTTCTAAACCAAAGCGTAAGCAACAATACACCAATCACATATACACCTGTAGACCATTTGATATCCATGGCGTGTTCTACCGTTAGGTTAGATTCCGGGCGTCGCCAATAGATGAATGAATGCACTAGTATTATACCGTAAAAACTCGCTTTTAATGAAATTGCCTGGACAGGGCAGTTTAGAATAGGCCAGGTTTCTGAAACTACTGACAAGCCAAATATCTTGTCGCTTTCAAAATTCTCAATAGGTTAATTTTTTTTAATATCGGAGATTTCGAAAAGACCTAGTCCGGACCAGTTCATCGGCAGCGAGCTTTTATGGTATCATATTGTAGAATTTTCTATCTCGGAATCTATCATGGATGTCGCTCAATAATTGTTGTAGCATCCAGAAAGCCATCTCATAATCAATGAATGGCTAATACTAGCGATCTGGAAATCTTGTGAATAATACTATCATTGATCGTAACACTGGTACAAGTATCCCCCTTTGATCTGTTAGTCTAGTGGTCATACTATTGCCCAAATTTGAATATGTATGGTAATGACAAGGTACCCGAGTATCAGCCTGAATATTCCCTCCACTCAAATCGCACCAAGGTGCCTTGGTCTGTGGTAACGAACTCGGTGGTTTACACTACCTAGGGGATAGCTCGAGCGAATAGGGCAAATTTTGCCCTATTTGGACCTACTTTTGTATGATAGCTAGATTGCCACACAAACAGAACCTACCAGCCCCAGCACTCGAGCACTGTATCCTATTGACCAATAAGATACCAAGATTCCCTGATTTCCTATTACTGGTGTGGTCCAGCGACCCCGCTTCACAAAACTCACGGCGGAAAAGCCTCCTTACCAACTGAGAGTTACCCTGTTCGAATGGCCGGGAATTTGGCACACTCCTTATTAGTCGATAGGCAGCTGGAATGGGTTTGGGTTTCAGATTAAGGCCTACAAAGCAGTATGATACTGTACAAGTGCTCCTACAGTGCTCAGCCCACACCCCCCTCATAGATCAAAATTCCGTCTCACCGATTACCCACGCCTCCTTTGCCAGTGCTCATATTTTACTCTCACTGCTATAACCTGCCCCCAGTTTTCCAAAGAACATTCCCCTATCCATACTATCGCATCAGCGGCGCTAGGCCACAATTACCCTGGCTGGCCTGGCTAAGGAAAATACGCATCCTAGTCAACGAGACCCATAGGCTTGGCTAGTTGAGCCCCGCGTTAGGTGAGTACTGCTAATTGTGACAGTTAGACCTAACTGTAGTCGTTAATTTATCAAGTTTTCAGATAGCCTACGCACTACCCAGATCTTTTCTCCATGAATTGTGAAAATTGTGGGTATTATGTTGAGGAGATTTATATATCTCACAGCAAGCTCACGGCCAATAATCCCACAACTAAGCATTCTCCGGAGTACAAAGAGTAAGAAAGCACTCCCTACTTTCCCAAATTGTACCACTTGAGCCCTGTGATTAACATTCGTTTTTTAGCTTTCTGTTTGGCGGGATTGTCACATTGTACGTTGGGCCGTATCGCAAAAGAATGGAGATCCACAAAAAACTCCTCGCGAGCATATCCCCAGAGCTCAACAAGCACGTCTACAACGACATGAAAGAGGGTATCGAAGGCATAATACGTTTACCAGACGAGGGGGAAGAGGTGCTCACACTTTTCACCCAATGGGCATACACTGGAGACTATGCCCACAAGAGCATTCAGCTCAAAGTCCCTCCGGATCCGGAGAATCCATGGCCGATCCTTCATAACCACCTTCAGCTCTGCGTATTTGCTGATAAATTCAACATATCCACCCTAAAAGAGCTTGCAGAATCGAAGTTTCACACGGAGATCAACCGCATTGGGACAAACACCGAGAGAGATGCAACTGGTCTTGTTATGGTGATTGGCTATGCATATGAGAACCTCCCCAGTTCGGATTCAATTCTGAAATTTTTGGCGCAATATGCTTCTTGGAAGCTGGGGCTGCTACGGGGGGTAGCTGGATTTAAACTGTTGGTTTCGACCCAGCCAGCCTTCCTGGATGAATTCCTTGTGCATCTGAACGGGCTAAGAGCCAAGCCTACGGCACCCCAAAAGCACCCAGAGCGCGGTCGGAACCGGTAGGGGTTACCATCACGTTGATTGTTGTGTTTTTAAGTATTGTTTGATATTTGGACTGTATTATGTTTAGTTTCACATATCGGATATACTAATTGTTTTTATGCTTTGTTTAAGTATTGTTTGATACTTATGGGGTTTTGTGTCTCTACAATTAGGCAGCCATGATGGTGTCTAATTATTGTTATGTTTGCAAGACTCTGGATACCCATGCAAAGGGTATTTAAGACCTGCTGTTCTCCGGACTTAGAGAAAGCAGACTTCGACAGAAAGAGTTTTCAATATACTTGGTTGAACAGTTAGTTCAGTTTGCTTTGAGAATCTTTAAGTTTGATATACGGTTATCTTGCTATACTTATAGTAGTTGTGAGATAGTGAGAAGTTTGTTAAGCAAGAACAATTCGCAGTCTCCGGTACTTCACCTCCCTTAAGATACCACCAATTTGGTATGCCAGAAAGTACCATTATCCCCACGCGAGACTGCACTACCCTGTAGGGTGGTTACAGCAGTGCATACACAAATGACCTAAATTACCGGCTCCATAAAAAGAGCGATGATTGGACCTCACCCTAGGACGCTGGAGTTGCCATTGCGGTAAGGTCTGGCTCTTCTTTTTTTCTCTCTTCAGGTCTTAAGCTCGGGCTGAGGAGGTCAGTTTTTGCTGCGCGCTCACCCCCCCATCCAAGAGAGGGAATTACAGACGCCTTAGCGCGAGATTCAATTATTCCAGTTCCTACGGTATTTTCTGTCTAGACTGCACAAAAGGCCTGCCTGAGAGCTACCATATGCCATTTGCGCTTCGAATGCATTTGACCCATGATAGGCCAGTTCTCGTGTGATGGAAAGGGTCGAAATTTTGGATATAAGTTCTTATTTTCCGTCTGATGTAATTAATACATTCAATACCTTTTCCTGTTTATAACCTCCCACAACCTAGGCAAGAATGTAAAAGTTATCGAGCCTGACATCATGTAGACCAGTAGAGCCTAAACTAGACCACTTGTACACCTTTACTGAAGTGGTGCCCCTTCGCCTTATAAAGCCTCAGTCTCCAGCCTACCGCATAATAGCTGAAACACCTCTCATCACCTCTTTTGCCTTCATACATCATCACTCGTTCTTCATCCCGGAACTCCAATGGTCCGAATCGGCAGGTAGCGTCCTGACTTGCGGTGCCTCCGGAACTGCGATTTTCCAACCTAAATCCTCATACCACATAAAATCACCCTGCCGGAGATGGTAAACACTGACCCTACGCCCTCCCGGCAGAGAAGGTGCCTAATTTTAGGTCTCATACCATACCATCCCATTCACCGCTTATCCCTCACCAGGTTAAGCATCCCCCTTAGGCCTAGACTGCAGCTCGCCCAAGCCTGGTTTGATAGCCACCCCTATATCAATCAACGCCGTCCCATGCCCTGTAACTGAGTAGTTCTAAACCAAAGTATGGACGATAATACACCAATCATATATACACCTATAAATCATTTGATGCCCATGGCGCGTTCTATCGTTAGGTTAGATTCCGTGCATCGTCAATAGCTGAATGAATGCACTAGCATCATATTATAGAATTCTCCATCTCAGAATGCATCATGCAGCGTCACTAGATAATTGTCACCGAGGCCAGAAAGCAGTCTCATGATTAGTGAATACCCAGCACCAATTTTTTCTGGAAAACTAGTGGGTACCATCATTGATAGAAACACCAGCATCCCACTCTCCGCCGTTAGTGGTCATACTATTGTGCAAGTCAGAATACACACAATCATGGCGACCTAGATCATCAACACTTTAACATAGTGTTCCCAGCCGTCCGGTCCGTCCGTATTTCCGGGGGCACCGGGACGGACTCTTGGGGACTATAGTCCTATAACTTGGACATCTGATTCTACCCCATATTGAAATCATGCACCTCCGACCAAATCGTTTGAACATCATGAGACATCACTCGTGCATTCTGTTGGACTTAGTGTCAAGAAGTGGACTGTTTTGTTATGCAGCGGAAGATCGTTGATTAAGTTCTCTAGCTAGCTAAGCGGAACATAGACGGTATAAGCATACTCTATCGTGATGACGCAACCCATGATGTAGAATACACACATCCGCGTACGGCCTCTCATACGCAATAGTGAGTAGGAAGCCTTAAGCAAATCTCTAGTAGCTCCGCCCGGAGGATCATATCTCAACACTCCCACCCTTCCTCTCACTATCCATGCCAGATCCCATGAAACACAAGAAGCTTGTCTCAAGCATAATGTAGATAAAAACAGTGAATATGGCCAGCCTCATTAAAAACCTATCGTGCTGCTTGCAATAGGGAAAAAGAGTACTGCCTACAAAAATAAGAATGAGAGAAAAGATATAAGAAATAAAAAAGGTAGACAAGGCTTATTCAGAAGGTCCAAGTTCAAGAAGTCCTAAGGCCTTAACGTGCTTCTGGTGTGAATCCCTAGTAAGCGGCTTGGTAAGAATATCTGCAGTCATGTCGACGGAAGGAAGGTATTCCAGAGAGATAAGGCCATTCCGAAAGGAGTCCCGGACATGATGATACTGAATCCTGATATGTTTAGACCTCTCGTTAAACATTGGTTGTTCGACTAGTTGTAAAGCACTCTTGTTGTCGCAAAAAAGCCTTTGTGGTTTGTAGACCGTACTGGTAATCTCATGGTAAAGCCGTTTGAGCCAAATGGCTTCCCTGGAGGCCTCCGAGTATCCAATATATTCTGACTCGGTAGATGAGAGCGCCACCAGACTTTGTTTCTTTGACTTCCAGGAAATGGATCCTCTGGCAAGGGTAAAGACATAGCCGGAAGTTGACTTAGAGTCCTGTGAGTCCCCAGCAAAGTCTGAATCGCAGAATTCCTCGATATCCGGAGCACAACCAGAATGATAGTAGAGTCCTAAATGCATTGTACCCTTGATATAACGTAGTAGTCTTTTCACAGCAGCAAGGTGGACAGCGCTCGGGTTGATACTAAACTTACTAAGCATGCCAACAGCATAAGAAATGTCTGGCCTAGAGCCAATAGCAAGATACATCAAGGACCCTAGAATTGACTGGTATTCGGCTTGATTTCCTTTGTCACATTCCGGAGTTGTAGAGACAACGCGCTTGACCTCCAGTGGAGTAGAAGCACTATTGCAGTTGGCCATTCCAAACCGGTTGAGTACTGTCAGGATAAAGCGCTGCTGGTTTAGAAAAAGATAGTCAGACCCAGTCGTAATCTCTAAGCCCAGAAACTGGCTAGCGTATCCAAGATCATTCAACTTGTACTTTCCGGCTAGCTTGGCCTTAAACATGCCAATAAGATCTGAGGACTTCGACAGAAGCAGAATGTCATCAACATAAAGTACCAAGAACAGGCTCCGATCCTTAGTGAAGTAGAGGTTTGGGTCATTGTCTGACTTGCCAAGTCCAATAGATCCAAGAAAACTATCAATATGCTGATACCAAAGGCGTGGAGCCTCCTTTAAGCCATAAAGCGCCTTGTTGAGCCTTAGAATAGGGTTCTGGGGATCTGAGTTGAGAGTTGGCTTGAGCCACTCAATACCCTCCGGCATTTCCATGTACACAGTGTTCTCGAGCCGAGGATTCAGAAATGCCGTACATACATCAAGGTGATGAATCTCCCACCTATTGAGTGTAGCCAATGCCAACACCAGCCTAATACTCGTCAGCCGCGCAACTGGGGCAAAAGTCTCACCAAATATCTGCTGCTCATAGCCTTTTATAACTAAACGAGCCTTAAAGCGCACAGATCCATCAGGATTTATCTTGCGTCTAAACACCCACTTGCATCCAATAGGGTGCACGCTATGCCCAACACTTGATCTTCTGATAATAGACCACGTCTCATTATCTTCAAGTGACTTGAACTCCTCCCGCATAGCGGTTTTCCATTCCCGGCAGTGCCTAGACTTCAGAGAATCCCGGTAGCCAATCGGGTCCTCTTCAGTGTCGTCAGCTGCCCTATCCCCCATTGTCGCATAAAAAGCGGAATGAGTACTGGGGGGCCCCTTTGCCGCGACTCTTCGAGATCTGCGCAAATTCACAACCTTGGGGACTTGGGAGGGTTCATCAAGACTTAGACTCCCAGCAGGAGATGCTTCTTCACACCTGTCTCTGGTCGTCACCGTGCAGGGTGTGGACTGATCGAGCTCAATCTCAAGATCAGAATTAATACACTCACGGGTCCCTTTAAACCCAGAGTCCTCCACCCGGACGCGCGGGGGAGCAGGCGCTGTCTGCTCAACAAGACCTGCAACCTCTTCCAGAGCTGGCAGTGCCTGTGTGCTCGACAGTACTCCAGGTGGGCTCAACATATCGGAGTCCTCCTCCGGTGGAATATCCTCAGAAATACAAGAGCGCAGGATCTCAACTTCACCTCCATGCTCATCACGAGTTCCCAGGACTCGGAGCTCATCAAAAACAATATCTGAAGCCTCCATAACACGGCTGCTCTGTAGATCCCATAGTCTCCAAATCTTTCCTGTATCATGTACATAGCCCAAGAATATGCACTCTTTTGATCGCTCTGAGAATTTCCCTTTGCTTAACTCTTTTGGGATAAACTTATAGGCAGCGCATCCAAATCTTCTCAAGTGTCCCAACTCCGGTTTCTTGCCGGTTAATTTCTCATATGGAGTCGCTCCAGAAATCGACTGTGATGGTGTACGAGCATGAAGATACACGGCAGTACTTACTGCCTCAGCCCAGAAGTCATCATTCAATTTAGAATCTATGAGCATTGCCCGAGCCTTTCTAACAATAGTTCTTATCATGCGCTCAGAGACACCATTCTTTGACTGAGTATAGGGGGGACTAGGCTCAAATGCTATCCCACCAACTCGTAGAATACCAGGAAACAAAGAGTTATCATACTCTCCTCGGCCATTGTCACACCGGAAACGTGTTATAGGCCAATCAGGATACTGCTTTTCAATCCTAGCTTGTAAATCCTGGAAGACTGAAACAACCTCAGTTGAGGACTTCGTTTGCAAAAAGTACACCCAGGTGACTCGTGTGAAGTCATCAATGTAAAGAATAAAATACCGAAAGCCTGACTTAGAAGAAGGGTTGATTGGGCCACATAAGTCAGAGTGTAGGAGCTCAAAAGGCTTCGTAGCTCGTGGTTGTGGCTTTCGCTCAAACTTGCCAGTATGTTTTGCCTTGATGCAAACTTGACAGAGACTCTCCTGAGTATTCTCATCCCTCTGGTAGGCTTCTTTGGGAATTAAGGCTGAGAGAGACTTGTTGCTCAAATGAGCCAACCTCTGATGCCAGAGACTAAAACTAGGCAGAGATGTGGCAAGAGCAGTAGCTGAAGGAGAGGCTCCAACACTCTTCACTCCCACAGTGACATGGTATAGTCCGCCATGTAAGGAAGCAAGCTTCTCTTGCTCTGAGTCCTTGCATTGGATAAAGCAGAATCCATTCTGAAAACTTATCTTGTTCTCAACCGAAAGACAACTAACTGATAAGAGACTATACGTAAGTTCAGGAACGTAGAGGACTTGGAACTTGAGATTCGACTCAGCGAGAGGAATGGTAATTTCGCCATAGCCGGTAGCGAAAATCGGAGAGTTATCACCGAGAAATACAGTTGTTGGTTTTGCAAGCCGCTTGAGAGAGGAGAATGCCAAACGGTCACAGGAAAGATGATGGCTGGCTCCAGAGTCCACGATCCAAGTCCTCAGAGAAGTGTTATCCGAACTCGTTCTCTTGCCAACAACGCCTGCAAGAGCCTTGACCGAGGCAAAAGCAGCTCCTGCCTCTTCTGACTCTCTTCCCCCATTCCTGCGAGGTCTCATCCCACCTCTCTCACTTTTGGCCTCCTCAGCTCGCTTCCGGAGATCGCAGCTATCTTGCCGGTGACCTGGACGAAGACAGTACCAGCAGGTAGAGCCAGTGGCGAGACTGCCACGATGACTATAGGGGGGAGCGCGGAAGGAAGAACGATTTTGTTGGCGAGAGCGGTCAAAGGTACCTCTTGGTATGAAGCTACCTCTACCCCGAAATCTCCTCCCGCTATAGGTTACCAATGCAGTAGTAGGAGAAGTGGGTTTTGTTGGCTCGGTTTCGGTCTTTCGAGTACGGTTGGAGGCTTCCCATTCAACCAGAGTCGAGATTACACGGTCGGCGGTTTGTTCTGCTTCTGGTCGGTAGGTAATGATGTCTATAATTGAGTCGAAGGATTTTGGTAGGGTTGTAAGCAGGTGACTGATAAAGGTTTCCTTCGGAATCGCTTGCTCAGTTCCACTGAGTTCCTTGCTGCACTCTAATAGCTGTGTGATATAGTCGGCAACTGAGGAGTTCGAAGCGGGGCGTAGTTGATTAAACTTTCGTAGAATTGCAGTCCTTCCTGCCCGAGAGTTTGCTGTATCAAGCTTGACTTTCAACTCTTCCCACATGACATGTGGATCTCTCAAGCCATGAAGATAAGCTTTGACCAAAGATTCGCAAGATGCATGAATGATAGCAGCCCCAATGCCAGCCCGCTTGTCAAAGTCACTAGCATTTGTGCTTGGCCCTTGTGGGCAAGATTCTTCTCCCAGAACAATTGACAAGGCCTGTTCGGCCTGCAGGAAGAACTCGATATCTCGCCGCCATTGAGTGTAGTTGAGATGGTTGAGTTTGGCCGTCTCGCCATACTTACAGTGGTAAGTTCCCTTCTCAAGGTTGCTGATAATACTTGAGGAGAAGGACATAGTGTTGGTTTCGTCTTCGCTACAGGAGTCGTAGTAGGAGGGAGCGGAAGGGGTGATGCGGTGATGCGGAGTCGGCTAACACTTTTAAGAAAAGAGTGGCTTGAAAATGGAAAAGTATTTTCTTATTTCATGAATGAATAAAGGTAGCTGACTGGGCTCATAACCTATCAAGAAGTGGACTGTTTTGTTATGCAGCGGAAGATCGTTGATTAAGTTCTCTAGCTAGCTAAGCGGAACATAGACGGTATAAGCATACCCTATCGTGATGACGCAACCCATGATGTAGAATACACACATCCGCGTACGGCCTCTCATACGCAATAGTGAGTAGGAAGCCTTAAGCAAATCTCTAGTAGCTCCGCCCGGAGGATCATATCTCAACACTTAGTTTTATCCGCCGTACAGGAGTAGTTCTTCCTTTACTCTTGTTCGCTTCCTTTGTCTTCCTTTTGCTTTTTCAATTGCTAAGCGGCACATTATTGAACTTATACTTTCGGATATGTACTCTCTATCTTCTTGAGTATGACAGTACTTCCTAGTTCATCCTAGTTTCACTTCAATGCTGTCAGAGTTTAGGCTCAATCAGTCAATCATAGATGTAACTCTATGCGCATTAGATTTTTTCTTTTGTTTTCTTTTGTTTTCTTGAAGTGGATATGTGTTCTTGTTGCGAAGCATAAATAGCACGCTCTCCGCTTCCTTAGAAAATCAAGCTTCTTTTCTGGTCCCGGTGAACACACACATCAACAGGTTATGAGCCCTTAAGCTTCCTGATTTCGTTATCAGTGCTCTGAATAGTATACTGTCTCTTCTTCGCCTCTTCTTCGCCCTTGCGTCATGTCTTCAAGTTCCGCTATAACAGGTAGTATTACTGAGGGCACTCGTCTCCTGAAGTGCCCGCTTCTAACAGCCCACAATTGGACCTTGTGGAAGCATCGCATGAGCAACCACCTCCCTGCTCAACAACTGTGGGATGTTGTTGACCCTACTACTGCGACAGAAAAGCCTGCTTCAACTCAAAAGTCTGCTTCAGACACTATGAGAGAGACTCGGGCAGCGGAAAAGGCTGCTGCTGCTGCTGTTGCTGCATCTACAGATGATGTGCTCCAAGCAGCGAAGGCTTTGGATCTTATCGAATCACATATTAGTGAAGATCTTCTCTCAATGCTCCTGTCTATGAATGATCCATGGGAGGTTTGGATCTTTCTTACCCAACGGTTCGAAGCCAACTCGATTGCACATCAGAGTGCTATCCAGCTGCAGTTTCAGAGTCTGCGTCTGCGCTCTGGGCAAACAATTGACAGCTATATCGCTAAGGCTAATAATCTCTTTTTCCAGCTGTCCTGTTGGGATCAATCTTTCCCGTTTGCAGCTCATTAACCAGGTTCTGGATGGTCTTCCACGATGGTATAATCAACTTGTTGCGACTATTCGTACCTCCCTACCCTTACTCAGCAGATTAGCCTCACCCTGGTTCACCAGACTCTTGCAGCTGAGGAGTTGCCACAGGCTACTGAATGGCCAAACAACACTCATAATGCTCATACAGCACTCTATATGAATGGTACCAAGAGCCAGACCAGCAATGGCTCATATCGTAATCAAACTGCCTCATGACAATCAAGAAACCGGTAGCAAGCACAGCGTCAGTATACTCAGTCCCGTGGTCCATCATATAAGCACTGTCACGGGTCAAACCATTCATCGGAGAAATGCTGGCAACACTTTCCGGAGAAGCAACCACGGCGGACTCTATCCTTTAATGCAGTGAAGGCAGAATCTCAGCCTCTGTCTGCGCATCACTCTGCCCGCATCTCGGCCATTGATGATTCCGAATGTGCTCTTTCCTCCCGGAGCTTGGAAGTTCCTGCTTCTATTGATTCCTCACCGCTATGGTATCTCGACTCTGCCTGTACAAACCATATTACTCGTTTTGGTGACTCTCTTGAGAACTACCATTCGCTTTCAGTTCCCCAGCATATTCGAGTTGGTAATGGGGAAATAGTTGACGCAATTGGTATTGGGACTGCTATACTTCCGGTTGTTACTCCCTCTGGGAGTCATACCGTTACTCTGAGTAGTGTTTATCATGCACCAGAATTTGGAGATCTCAGTCTGGTCTCCTTGGGACAGCTGCAGGAGCGAGGTGCTAGCTACTATTCATCGTCTGGGGGTGTTTAAGTTGTGAAAAGCGATCGGGTAGTATTATATGGCTACTCTATTGGCCGACTTTATAGGATCAGATTTCTGTTAGCTGCCTTTGTTACTACCCGCTCTGGATCCAGGAGAGTATGAGAGACTACAGCCCATTCTGATATCCCTTCACCAGACTCGGATGATATGCACCAGACTCTCCTGAACCGCAGTCTGAAGTGGTTCCAGCACTTCCGACTACACTGCGCATGGCTACAGAAACTCTCAATACTTGGCGCCGGCGCCTTGGTCACCTCAATTCAGACTCAATTCGGTTGCTCTCAAGGAACTCACTGGGTATGAGGATCGCTTCTGGCACAGTAGTTGATAAACCATGTCTTGGTTGTCTTAGAGGGAAACAGCATAGGCAGCCCTCAAGGTTATTAATGCCCCATGCGGAGAAGATTCTTGAGCGAATTCATACCGACATTTGGGGTCTGGCTCCGGTTGCCTCTATTGGCGGGATGAAGTACTTTGCTACCTGGATAGATGATGCTTCACGATTTGTCATTGTTTTGATCTCTCGTACTAAGGGAGAGGCATTCGAAGCATTTAAGACCTTACACCCCCAACTTGAGAGACTAAAGAATAAGAAAATAAAGTTCCTAAAATCCGATAATGCACTGGAATATGGAGCCTCACTGGACCACCGTCTTGACCGTAGTACACCTTCCTCAGCCTTTGCTGATTACCTAAAGACCTCAGGAATTGTACATGAGTACACTGTTCCGTATAGTCTAGAACAAAATGGTGTTGCAGAAAGAATGAATCGTACTCTGCTAGAAATGGTTAACTAAATGCTTCACGAAAATGAAGTTCCCTCTGAACTTTGAGCTGAGGCCCTTCAGACTGCTGTCTATCTTCGGAACCGTGCGCCTACGTCTGCACATCCAGCTGGCAAGACACCCTTTGAACTCTGGAATGGTCGACCACCATACATAGGTCATGTTAAAGTTTTTGGCTCTGTATCTCATGTCCACGTACCTAAGACACTTCGGAATAAGCTTGAATCTCACTCACGCTCTGGCCTTCTTGTTGGTTATGAAGGAACCAACATTTATCGTATCTACATACAAGATACCCAACGCATCATTCGTGCTCGGGATGTTCACTTTGATGAAACTGCTACTCGATCATATGAGGAGATTACAGATACCGGTCAGCCTCCTCTGTTCGCTGCCGCAGCTACTCCCTCTCCTGTTTCACCTATAGATTTTTCCTCTTCGGACTCGATAGCTACAGGCTCTTGGGAGACTCCAGATAAGTCCTCTGCGGGCTTGCCCTCTGTACTGCACTCTTCCTATCTCTCCTCCATTGAGACGATCTCTTACAAGGATGCGCTTGGTGGTCCTGACCGTGCATTGTGGGAGACAGCTATTGCTGAGGAGCTAGCTGCAATGAAGAAGCATTCTGTCTGGGTTGTCGAAAGTCTACCAGCTGGCCGCAAGGCCCTTCCTACGTGTTGGGTTCTTAGGTATAAGTTTGACTCCTCTGGTGCTATTACACGGTATAAGGCAAGGTTGGTTGCTCGTGGTGATAGGCAGGTCGCCGGTATTGACTACGATGAGACATATGCCCCTGTGGTTAAGTGGGCTACTATTCGTACCGTCCTGGCATTCGCCGCTGCACAGGATATGAATATTCACCAGCTTGACATTGTTACTGCCTTTCTTGGTGCTCCTCTTGATGCGGTTATTTACCTACGGCTTCCATGTGGTACTATTGTACGACTTCTTCGCTCTATTTATGGATTAAAGCAATCCCCACGCCAATGGTTTGGCACCTTCCATGAGTTTCTTCTTAGTATCAATCTAAAGCAGTCCACGGTTGATCATGGGCTTTACCTGACACCAGCAGGGGGATACTTGCTACTCTATGTCGATGACATTGTTTTTTGTGGGACTCCTGGTGAAGCCACCAACCCGCTTTCACTCTTCAAACAGCGATTTGAGATTAAAGACCTGGGTGATATTGAATACCTTCTTGGTATCAAGGTTAAATGAGATAGGCAGCAACGATCAATTTCTCTCTCTCAGGAACTTTATTTGACAAAGGTTCTGGAGCGATTCAATCTTCATGGACCTAGTATTCGCGATCAGAGAACTCCAATGGATGTTAGTTTCGATAACTCACTAGGAATTATGGAAGGGGAGCCAGCTGATTCAACTCTTTACCGTTCTGCTATTGGCTCTGTTATGTATGCTATGTTAGCAACTCGACCCGACATTGCTTACTCAATCTCCATTCTTGCACAGTTTAATCAATCACCGACCCAACATCATTGGCGTACACTCAGACGCCTCCTCTGCTATCTTCGAACTACCAAAACCTATAAACTTACCTATTATACACCAACTTCGGACAAGTTTACCCTTCCAGTAGCGAGTGTCTATAGTGATGCGAGCTATGCCCGGGAATACCACCGCCACAGTGTTCAAGGATACCTAGCAATAGTGCATGGCACTCCTGTGTCCTGGCATGCAAGTAAGCAATCATTGATTGCAACTTCGACGAATGAAGCCGAGTTTATCTCACTGTCTACAGCTGGGAAGAAGGCACTTTGGCTTAGCTCACTATTGGGGCAACTCTAGCCCCCACACCTGCCAAGAACAAGTGACCTACCCTCCCCTATCACACTATTTACTGACAATGCTGGAGCCAAGAGACTCATTGAAACTGGGGCGATTACTCAATGAACTAAGCATATCGATTTCCGTTACCATTGGCTTCACGAATATGTTTGTGATGGATATATCAATCTTTGTTTTATTGGTACAACAGACATGCTTGCCGACATCTGTACCAAGCCACTCAGTGTGCAGAGACATAGCTTCTTGCTTTCTTCTATTAGTCTTTCACCATAGATATCGTATTTCTTATTATTATTATTATTTTGCCTCTAGTGGGGACTTCTGTGATATTACTCATTCCTGCTCTCTTTCCGTCAAAGGGGGGTGTTGGACTTAGTTTTATCCACCGTACAGGAGTAGTTCTTCCTTTACTCTTGTTCGCTTCCTTTGTCTTCCTTTTGCTTTTTCAATTGCTAAGCTGCACATTATTGAACTTATACTTTCGGATATGTACTCTCTATCTTCTTGAGTATGACAGTACTTCCTAGTTCATCCTAGTTTCACTTCAATGCTGTCAGAGTTTAGGCTCAATCAGTCAATCATAGATGTAACTCTATGCGCATTAGATTTTTTCTTTTGTCTTCTTTTGTTTTCTTGAAGTGGATATGTGTTCTTGTTGTGAAGCATAAATAGCACGCTCTCCGCTTCCTTAGAAAATCAAACTTCTTTTCTGGTCCCGGCGAACACACACATCAACACATTCACCAACCACCCCCCACAGTCCTCCACAGTGCCCTGCCGTTCCTTACTACCCTTGGCCGTCCCCTGCCATCTTCCATTACCCCCCACCCCGAACTCACCCTTTAGGGCCCGCCGTCCGGCCCAAGGACAGCCGTCCCGCGCTTTGACTGCCCTAGGACTACAAGCAGCGGTCCTGTCCAGTCCGGGGCCTTGGAAGTCCCCCCGCAAGGCCCCACCGGACACCCAGACGGTTGTGAACACTGCTTTATAAGTGTAATTGAATTTCCAACATAAGTGAATAGGGTGGGTTTTTCTCCTAAGAAGGAGTAATGCAGCCAGCTATCATCTCCCGGCATCGCTAGACTAAATTATCCGTAAACTCATCAGTCTCTTCTCTCGCCAACCGCCTGGACCAGCCAACTTCCCGGGAATCTATAGCAACCAGCCTACTTACTCCACACGATGGAGGAAACTACTCCAAACCGCAAGTCCTAACACATGAAGACCGAGCTATCATACAGATATCCCGGTTTCACACACTGGGAAGCCTTAGGGCCACCCCGTTCCATGCTTCCTTCCATTTCTACCATTTACAACTGAGTCTCCTGGTCTCCTCGTAGCATGCCGTTGATAGAGTAGGGTAGATGGATGAAGCGTGATACCCGCAGGTACGACAATCGAGCCAGTCAAGTACCCGTATTTGAAAGGTCTTGTTATTACGATAAACTGATGGCGGATACGGTATCATCTCGATGGTTTCTTCCGCCAGGAAAGAGTTGCTCAGCCCCTCTGAGAGACGCACGAAAGAACAAAAACACCAGCCCTCCCCGGAGGAGCTAAGTTAAGTCCAACGACATAGCACATTTTTCGATTATTGCAGTTTTTACGGTGTTCGGAACGGACCTTGTAAACAATTTGTTCAATAGTTACTATCAAAACTAGTACTACCTCGCTTTATTAAGAAAAAAAAGCTATGTATACGAGGCAATAAATAGGGAGAGGGGCAACAGCTGCCTTCCCAAGGTAAAAGAAACGATTATTATTATTATTATTTATTTTCTATTCTTACTTTTATATATACATTTTTAATTCTTTTAATTCTTTTAATTTTCCTTTATTTTATTTTGTTTCCATATTTCTTTCTTTGCCAACCCCCCCTCCCATTTGCTTCTGCTACCCGCCGATCGCCAACCTTTAAGGTCTAGAGTCGGATTCTACCTCCTCGTAGCAGGATTGTTAAACCCCACAGCCCTATTGATGAGGGCTAAGTTCTTCAATCTCCCAGTCCCCATAGGGCAGGATTTTTTAAATTCTCCTGCCCCACATGACGGATCGTTCAATAATAACTGATTTTCAGCATGGATTGAACTCCTGAGCTCCCGCTAATTGCGACAGGAGTGTTAACCACTGCGCCAGCTAGGTATTTCATGAAACGTCAACTCGGGAACTAATATTTATCCTACTGGAAACCTGATTTTGGGATTTCATGGGTGGGTAGTGTGTCTCTTCCCGAGTTGCTGGTATCATTGATTTCAACAGAGGTGTTTCTTACTCCTTAGGTGTTTAATGAGAGATTCTCAGTGGTTTAAAACAGAATCAGTGCTTTGTGCGCTTGTTACTCTGGTAGATATGGCTAGCAAAGCCCCACTCGAGACCTCGAGCCTCCCTATTTGCTCCCATGTGTGTTATCTCACTATAGTCTTCTGCTCGTTCTGGTGTTTTGAGGAGGTTTTTTTCCTTTCCTTTCTTTTCCTTTTCTTTTCTTTCTTTCTTTCTTGCATTCCGCCCGGCTTTCTAGGGATGCCTTATTCCTACCGGGTAGGGGGGGTTCGCTCCCAGCAAGCAAGTAAGCATTGTGGTATAGATTGGATCGCATTTTGAGATAGAACATTTAGATACGACGTACAGTACATATATAGATTAGTAGTGGGCACGCTTTAATGAAAAGACAATAATTAATGAAAACTCCCGAAAGAACTGCCCGGGAATCACTCTCCACTGCCAGCTCTGCTTCTACCGGCTATGGGTATTAGGAGAAAGTGCCGGTATGGATTTGGTATGAGTGTGTGCTCTAGGTAGACAAGGTTTGTTTTAGGTATAGCTGAGCGGGTAGAAAGCGCTCAACTTCAGGGTCTAGTGTGGTGATTCGAGAAACTTTATGCACCATAGTGACGCACGGCGAAGTGAGACTACGGTGAGGCGAGAACGCTCATACAATTATTATAGGACACGGATTATTTGTATAGGCATTCTCACTACCCCGCAGACCCACCTTAAGGTGAAATATTGTAAGGATGTTGGGTAGTGCCACGAGAGAGAGGGTAAACGGAAAGAGGTGGTCAAAGCGAGCAAGTAATTTAGATTTCCTATTGAGGGATGGCAAAGAGATCGAACCGAGAGATCCAGAAGAAGTGAGGAAGGGGAAAAAATGGAGAGGAGAGGAAATAAGCGAGAACAGAGAAGTCAAGAGCTAGGTGTACGAGCGGTTGCTGACGAAAGCAGTCACGAAGTGTCACTCGTGACTATGAGGATGTAAGCGCACGGGTGCTGTTTTCAACAAAGCAACAGTAAGAAATGGAGTATTTGAGCCTTGCGCTAAGACGTCCAAAATTCCCTCTCTTGGATAATGTGCCTTGCGGCGAGCCGAAACACACGCTGACACGAAACAACGATATAGTGTATCGCTCAATGTCTATATTATTAGCAGGCATTTAGGTCAGCCTCAACCTCGATACTACCGTAAGAACTCGAATAAACGAGCCTTGTGCTAGGTAGTCAATTTAGAGTTTTGAATACGAGGGTTCGGGAAATTACTGTCTCAGTGAAGACTCATATATAAGACATAGGATAATCTAAACGCTATTTGAACCTCAAGTCAACAATACCGCGACTGTGACTCTAAAGTAATTTTGAATAAATAAACCCGTTAAATAAGAAGAAAAAAGGTCCATTGTTTTCTACCGTGATACTTCACAACAAGAAAGCAAGCGAAGGCAGAAATCAACAATTCACCTATGCCAGCCAGAAGCTCGAATCTCCCCTGTGGGCGTATACGGATCGAACCAAATCTTCCGGCCCTGCCTGCCGAACGATTCTATGCAGGCATCACAAAAAAGCCTGGCCCGAAGCGAAAACCATGGTCCGACACGCTTCAGAAGCCGCAAAAGCTGACCAGCAACCCTCATCGTTCCTATACTGTCAATTATAAACTTCGTGTTCTTTCATATTGGAACACTAGATCAATACCTTATAGCCCCACTCAACTTCGTGAGCCAACCCGGGCTGAGGTAGCAGCCTGATTTCGCATTCCTGTAGCAAATCTTTGGTGCTGGAGGAAGGAGGAGCGGGCTGGCCACTTCAATGAAGCGAAAAGCAGCCAGTGTCGTGCCACTGGAGGAGGGAGGCAGCGGCGGTGGAAGGCGATGGAGAGAGAACTCTTTAATAAGTTTCGGGAAAGGTGAGCGATGGGAAGACCTGTGAGAAGAGGTTGGTTTCGACGAATTAGTAAAGACCTAATTCGAAAGCACTATGGAGAGGAAGAAGTCAACCAGTTTGCTTTCTCTAATGGTTGGTTTCGCAGCTTTCTCTCCTGGCATCAGATTAGCCTTCGTGCAGTCACCAACAAAGCAAGTAAGTTACCTAGTGACTTTAGTGATAGGATTCTCAATTGGATGAGATTCAATCGGAGAAATTCTCAACCTAGAGGAGAAGAAGAAAGGGAACTTACCAGAAGTAACTCCGGTACAAGGGTTGGTAGGTATAGACTTCAAAATGTCTGTAATATGGATCAGATACCGGTACCATATGAGTTCATAGGAGCACATACCTATGATATAAAAGGGGAAAAGACAATCTGGATGCAAGCGAGTCAGTCATTGGGCTGGGATAAAAGTCAGGGCACGATTAAACTCACTATTTTCGCAGATGGGGTCCCACGGCGTGTTAAGCCATTGATATTCTTTCGGGGCAAGGGTGTTGGACAAACAATTTTGACCGAAGCTCAAAAGTACGATAACCGCGTTATCGTCAAATTCAATCCGACAGCCTATGCGAATAGTGAAAACATAGTTAGCTGGATTGAAGAACAGTTAGTACCAGTATTGGAAGTCGAACCTACCCTCTTAGCACTTGATATCTTCACAGGACACAGGACAGACGAGGTTCTCGATATCTTCAAAGCGAATGATATTACGATTAGTGTGATTCCCGGTGGACGCACAGGACTTATTCAACCTCTCGACGTTTCTATAAATCGTCCCTTTAAGGATATTTTAGGGGTTAGTCAACTTTCAATACTTTAACTTTGATTTGTGAGAGAATGCAATACGCACCCCATAGCCCCCTGACTGACTCTACTCCCTGCTCCTCCTTCCCCAAAAGAGGCAACCAGGTTCCCCCTGGGCTGGCTATGAGGAACCTCAAGAGTTCTGGATTTTTCGTTCATTATAGCGTGGTTTTGAAACAAATTCCTTATAGTGAAGACCATTTGTATGAGAGCAGAAGTGTAATTTCCCAGGCGGTTCATTCATAATAGCGAGGTTTCCGCTAGAGAAAAACACTTTCTGGCTGGGGGGCTGGTGACTCTTAAATCCAGCCCAAGTTTCGGCCAAAACCTAACACATTGTTAACATTGTCAATTTAGGAGAGTTTAGAAGCCAAGCTGGACGAGATTGAAAGAGAGGAAGAAAGAATGTTAGAGGAAGGGGGGAGCCTTACCGGAAGTAAGGTTGGACGGAGGCGGATTGGAGTTACCTGGGCGGTAAGGGAGGCGTGGGAGCATTTTTCAGCAGAAAAAGCGGAGGTTGTGTTGCGGGCGTTTCGGGTTCTGGGTCTGGGGCTTCCTATTGATGGGTCAGCAGATCATGAAATTTCAATTAAAGGCATTAAAACTGGATTTCTTACAGAGGGTTTAAAAAACTGGGAGGAAGGCGGTATTCAGGTTGGCGATGATGAGGATGATCCTGTAGAGTTAGATGTTAGAGATGATGAGGCAGACTTATTTTTTGAGTAGATTTTTTGCCAAGAAATGATATTGCGCCTTACCTGACGAATATGCTGGGCAGGTTTCACTTTAATCTGACCCCCTAGCACAAGGCTCGTTTATTCGAGTTCTTACGGTAATATGCTCCTACCATCCTCCTCCCCTGGTCCTTCCCCCTCTCAAGTTCTTGGTAGGTGTGAATGTAACTCTTATCTTTTTGGGCCTGATTTAAGGTGCTGAGTGCGGGTTCGATACGCTATTTCTTTTGAAAAGTGGCTTGTTATTGACATTTTGAGGGGGTGGGGTGTTTATAAAAATGATTGATTCCCCCATCCGATTAAAAAAAAGTGCCTGGCCTGACCAGCAAAGGCAAAGGCAACTCCAACGTCCTAGCGCGATGTTAAACCACCGGTATTCCAGTTCTTAAGTAGACGGCACTGGGCTGGAGGCCGAGAACTGGCTCTACTCGCCCAGATGCATCTCTAAGCTATATCTAGTCTCTTACTGTAATACTCGCCTAATAAAGAAGATAGAGTTAGTAACATTAAAAAATGATTTTTATCTAGTTCTACCAATAATTTTCCCCATTCAATGTCAATTTTAGGCCCATCTTGGATGCCCGGCACCATAGAATCCCAAGCAACTTTCCCGCCTCGGCGGGAACCCGTGAATTGTACCGTTCGAGTTTCCAAATCCTAGCCTATATCATAAGTCTCGTCTAGTAAGTACTCTGCAGCTGGCTACCCACCAATACTCCTTAGGAATGGCGGTAGAATAACCCTAGCTGCCTGGGTGAACCCCTAGAGCCTGGGTGACCTAGGGGCACCTTAGACTACTCTCCCGGGTCTCCCCCGTATTCATCTATCATATCATAGTTCAAATATAAAAAAGGTAGGAGAGAGAAATCAAATTTTTACCAAGCCTACACCCTACAGGCTTCTAAACCTACGAGGCTATCATACATATGATAAGACTGCTTAACCCCGCCAGGTAACCTTAAACCCTCTGGATAACCTCCTCCACCTTCCTACTTCCCTCAACGCCAGCAGCTGCCTCCGCACCATCCCCCTCCTCCCCCCTAAAAGCCTTCATATTAACCAGCCCCCACTTCTCAAACAACTTCCTATCAGCCTCGAACCCAGAGCACTCAGTAGTCAACATTTTCTCCCCGGTGAACACCGCATTCGCCCCAGCAAAGAAGGCAAGAACCTGTTGCTCCTCGGTCAAATTAATCCGCCCAGCCGCCAAACGCACGATACTCCGAGGCATTAAAATCCTAGCTGTCGCCACAACCCTAAGAAAACTATCGAAAGGGACCTTCTTATTCTCTCCCAATGGCGTCCCCTTGATCGGGACTAGCGCATTAATAGGAACAGACTCAGGGTGCTCGGGTAGAGTAGACAGGGTATGCAAGAACGAAATATGATCCTCCGCGGTCTCTCCAAGACCAAGTATCCCTCCAGTACATACCGAGATCCCAGCATTGCGTACGTTTTCGATAGTCCGCAGCCGTTCGTCGAACCCCCTGGTAGTAATAACATTCGGATAAAACTCCCGACTTGTATCCAAGTTGTGGTTGTAGGCCGTCAATCCTGCCCGCTTTAACTCCTCCGCGGCCTTAGAGTCCAACATTCCCAGTGTCACGCAGACTTCCATTCCTAGTCCCCGCACTTCGCGGACCATACTTTTTATGCGTTCTAGTCCCCTCGTGCGGCCGGACATGTCGCGCCATGCTGCGCCCATGCAGAAGCGTGTGCTTCCGTTTGCCTTAGCTTCGCGAGCGGCCGCCATGACAGTTTCGAGAGTGGAGAGCTTTGTTACCGTTAGGCCTGTGGAGTAGCGTGAGGATTGGGCGCAGTAACTGCAGTCTTCTGTACATCCGCCGGTTTTGATGGATAAGAGGGTACAGGTTTGGACAGTGTTGTGGGGGTGGTATTTTCGATGTAGCGTTGCCTGGGTTGGCGATACGGTAGGTTAGCGAGGGGTTAGTCCAGATGTGCAGGAATGGGGGAAGTACCGCAGCATATGTCAACTCCATCAGCGGAGCATTGTAAATACTAGAAATCTCATCCTTGGTCCAGCTATTCTTCGGTGGCGCGTTGAGAGGTCTCTCCAACACCGTCCTTCCATCTCCCGTAGCGGTAGCGGGCGGAATTTCCGTGCCCCTCGCTAGCCATCGCTTCTGGACTCCCATCCTCATCCTCATCACACCGGCCCACTGAACGCTAGTCGGGGGGTGCGCAATACGCTTCATCTCACGCTCTCTTTATTTCTCCCTTTTTCTTTTCGATACCGTAGCAGTCGACCCAACTCCTCTTTGGCGGTGCCCATGGCGGGGTCACCACCATAAAATCTCGGTAACTGCTCAAGGCGGGGTACAGTGTTGTACCAGGGTACGGGAAAGCCTATCGAACTTGAGCTCATTCATCGAAATTACTAGGCTAACATTGGGACCGTTTAGTAATCTCAGTCCCTGTTCATATACCCTGCTGATGGGCAATTCTTCGAGTGTGCTGAATCCCGTCGCTTCGCCTCTGTTAGTGATATAATACAAGGTCCGGCAGGAATTTACGGAATAGTTATTTAAGGTTAACCGCCAAATGTATCCCTGTCTGTTCCGGTTAACGTGCTCCAGCCCCTGTAACTGCAGGTAATGAGTCAAAATTTTACTCCTTTGTTGGGCCCGCTTTTTTTATAGCTGAATCGCGGCACGGATACCTCGAGTACAATTGCCAGTATCGACATCCCATAAGCTGATGAGATATCCAGATTCCCCACTTTCCTAATCCTTGTGTCCCTTAGTGACCCCGCTCCACAAGACTAGTGAAATCGGTACCAACCGTCTTTTTGCGGAAGTCTCGTTGCAATAAAAGAGAGTTACCCTGTTCTAAAGGCGGGGGATTTGGCAAACCCCTTATCAGTCGAGAGAATAGGTACTTGTACGGTAGCCAGCAAGGTATGACTACTCGCGCGGCCGATTTGAAGCCGGACACTGCTTCTTATGGCACTGATCGGTGAGCGAATGAGGAGGCAGAATGAGTCCGCCAAGAAGAGTGATGTAATTTGGTAAACCGTAGAAAGCAATGGGTTGTCCACACCTCTTAGTACTGTGTCCACCTTTTTCTATATGCTATACCGTATTGCTTTACTAATCCTGCATCCAGACACTACCTCTTATTGGCTAGCCGATGCCTACCATAAGAGGTAGTGTCCGGCTTCAAATCGGCCGCGCGAGTAGAGTAAATTCAGATTAAGAAAAGGATTTACCTAGGGTGGGCAAAATAATCCGGTTGCCAAGATGTCTCTCACAGAAAATTCGCAGTATCGCTACTTCTTGGCAGCCGGATTGCTTTGCTCACCCCAAGTAAGTTAAGGCCCACGATGCAGCAGACTACCTGCACTTGAGCACAGCACTCAGCGCGCACCTTTCTCCGCATATACTCCAAATTGAAATTCCATCCCACTGTCAACTCACGCCTCCTCCTCCGCCAGCGCCCACCCTGCACTCTCAACACTATAACCCCCCCACAGTTCTCCAACGAATATTCTACTACCCTACTATCGCATCAGCAGCGCTAGATCACAGTTACCTTGGCCGGGCAAGCTCAAGAAATTACGCACCCAAGTTAACGAGATCCAGCGGGCAACTTTTTTGAGCCCCTCTATCAGGTAATAACTATTCCTCCAACCATAACTGCCAGGCCTAACCGCAGTAGTTGATTTGCCACGGTTTCCGATCCCCCTAGATCATCTCTCTATGCCTTGTAAACATTGTAAACGCCGTCTCCCCACCTCACCTCAAGAAACTTCTCCACTTTCCAGTAAGCAAAAAACTAAGCACTTTCCAGAGTACAAAGAGTAAGACTAACGCTCCCTATCTTCCCCAAATTGTGTCCCTTAAGCCCTGTGATTAACATCTGTTTGTCAGCTTTCTGTTTGGCGGAAATGTCACATTGCGCGTCGGGCCAGATGGCAAAAAAATGGAGATACACAAAAATCTCCTTGCGAGCATATCCCCGGAGCTCAACAAGCATGTCAACAACAACATGAGAGAGGGTATCGAGGGCATAATACATTTTCCAGAGGAAGGGGAAGAGGCACTCACTCTCTTCACCGAATGGGCATACACTGGGGACTATGGCCATAGGGACATCACACCGGGGCCCCCCGTGGAGCCGAAGGATCCATGGCCGAGCCTTTACAACCACCTTCAGCTTTGCGCATTCGCCGATAAATTCAACATACCGATCCTAAAAGAGCTCGCAGAATCAAAATTTCACACCGAGATCAGCCCCATTGTGCCAAGTAGCGAGAGCGATGCAACTAGCCTTGTTATAGTGATAGGTTATGCATATGATAACCTCCCCGAGTCACATCCGATTCTAAAATTTTTGGCGCAATATGCTTCCTGGAAGCTCGCGTTGCTACGGGCGACGACTGGATTTGATAAGTTAATTTTGGCTCAGCCGACCTTCTTGAGGGAATTCCTTCTACATTTGAGCGGGTTAACAGCTAAGCCTAACACACCCTGATGTACCTACATAGACAATACGCACAAACCGGTAATGGCTCTGGTTGTAGTAAAAGCCTACCCGAGGCTATCACATGCTATTCGCGCCTCGAGTGCATTGGACCGGTACTCGCTTGATGGCAAGGATCTGAATTGTGGACATGAGTTCTTATTTTTCGTCTCTTTGATTTAATGAATACATTCGATACTCTCATTCTTCCTATAACCTTCCATGACCTAGGCGAGAACACAAAATTTATTGATCTTAAATCGTATAGCTTAGTGGATCGTAAGCTATATCGATTGTGCATCTCTACTACAGCAATACCCCTTCGCCTTATATCTGGCATGGGCGTAGGGGTTGAAACCGTCTCCATAAAGCATACAATCTGTACCATAGGGCCATAGCCTACTACACGCCAGCGGAAACACCTCATCACATCCTTTGCCTTCGTAATATTATATACTCACTTGTTCTTCAATCCGGAACCTCGATGGGTGGAATCGGCTGGTTGTTCCCTGCGGTGCCTCCAAAACTGCGTTTTTCCAACCTAAAGTCTCATACCATATAAAGTCACTTGCCGGGGGCGGTATACACGAAGCCTATGCCTTCCGTGCAGAAAAAGAGCCTAATTTTAGGTCTTGTACTATACCATTTGATTTGCTACTTATTCCTTACCTTAGATTAATCATCCCCTTTAGACCTGGACTACAGCTCGTCTAAGCCTGGTTTGATAGCCAATCTCAGCATCAGCCAACGCCATCCTATGCGACCCAACTTATCTTAGCTGTTCTAAACCAAAGTATAGAAAACGAGACACCAATCGTGTATACACCTATAAACCATTTAATATCCATTGCGTGTTCCATCGCTAGGTTAGATTCTGGACATCACCAATGGGTGAATCAATGCACTAGTATCATATTATAGAATTCTCTATCTTAGAATGTATCATGTAGTGTCACTGGATAATTGTCGCGGCTAGAGAGTAATCTCACAGTTAGTGAATACCCAACACCAGCGGTCCGGAAACCTCGTAAGTACTACCATTGATAGAAACACTAGTATCCCACTCTCCGCCGTTAGAGGTCATACTATTGTCCAAACCGGAATGCACACAGTCTTACAACCCGGTTTATCAACACTTTAACAAGTGTAATTGAATTCAAAAGATAATGGGATAGGGAGAGTTTTTCCTCCTAAAAATTGGTAATTCACACAGCTATCATCTCCCGGAATCACCAGACTAAATGATCCGGGAACTCATTATCCTCTCTTTTCACCAATCACCTGCACCTGAGAATCTATAGCAACCAGTCTACTTACTCCACACAATGCAGAGAACCACTCCAAACCACAAGTTCTAACACATGCAGACGGAGATATTATACAGATTTCCCGGTTTCACTCACTAGGAACCCTTAGACCTACCCCGTTCCATTCTTCCTTCCATATCCACTATTCACAAGTAACCCCCCCGTAACATACCGTCGATAGAGTAGGCTAGATGGATAAAGCATAATACTCGCAGGCGTAACAATTAAGCCGTCAAGTATCGGTATTTGAAAGTTCTTGTCGCTACAAAAGGCTGATGGTAAATACGGTATTATAAAATCTCGAGCTATGCAGTTTGTTTAGCTAAGATAAGGCATTTCTTAGGGTTCTGTTGTTCTGGGTATTTGAAACGACTTATCAGTCCCGGCACTATACTCTAGCACAGTACCGTATCCCATACTAACAAGGCACCCACATTCCCTGCTTTCCTCATAGCGATACCGGTGTGGCCCAGTGATACCACTCCACAAAACTCGTGAACTATCAAGAGTTCTCTTTGCGGAAAACTCCCCTCGCAGCATTGTAACAGAGAGTTGCCATATTCGAAAGACGAGGAACTCGGCACACTTCCTATCAGTCTATAGGATAACCAGGATGGTATCGCTAAAGTAAATTTGGATCAAGAATAGGATTTAAGTTAAGGCCTACAATCAGTGTTCCCAACGGGCCAGGTAGGCCAGGTAGGCCAGGCTTCAGCAAAGCACGGCCCGGCCTATCAAAATTCTCCAGGATCTAGCCTAGCCCGAGCCTGCAGGCCAGGTCGAGCCGGGCCTAGTCTACAGACTACGGTGCAAAGTGCCTAAAGGTGGGTCCTCCGGTGAAACGGGAATTCCGTAGCAACCGATCGGAGTTGAACCCAGAATTGCCAAGACAAACTGAGTAGGGTGAAATGATATACCTACAATACGGGCAACAGCAGGGAGGTGCAAAAAGTAGGAATTGATAGAATAAGGTGAATGTATTTAAAGAAGAAAGGTTTTCTAACTACCTCCTTGAGCTAAAGATACACGACGATGACTTTTATATACAACATCAGTAAATGGTGCTGTTCCATACTATAATCCTTTTTTTCAAAGCAGGCATATTGACAGTAATGTGGCATTGAACTTGTAATTGTTTGTAAATCTTCTGGTATACTGTACTGATAACAGGATTCTTATTGATTATTCATACATCTCAGTCATTCATACTCTTCAGTATTTTTCAGTCTGCTACTATGTACATTCTACCATATGTTTCACTCTCCGAGTCACCAAAATTTTCACTTTTTAAACTTGAACTACTTCTTCATACAAGACTTAATTATAAAAAAACCCTCTAAGAACTCTTCGCCTTCTGAATCACTTCCTTGCCTAGGGGTTTTTTTCGAAAAATTTGTTGTTTTGGTCAACTAGTTCGGGATTGTGTTTGCCTGTTTTGAGGGTCCACTTTTACTCACTTTGCACTATATATAGGCTTAATACCGGCGGCCTAGCCCACTCCTGGCGAGAAGCCATGTAGTGTCAAAGACAAAGTGTCATCATAAATGTTTCCTAATTACAAGTTACAGGCATAAAGAGCTCGAACATTTGAGTCCAAATTTTGTATGGGTAGTCAGACACGCACAGACAGTTTGCCATACAAATTCCTTATCCCTGTATTCGGGTTCTTTTTTTCTTTTTTTCTATAAAACTTTTTCCATTTTGGGTACTATAAGCTACTCAAAAGTGTGACTCTGATTAACTACCCCTATCCTCCTCAAAAATGAAATCCACCACCCCTGCTCGGTTTGCTAAAATCTACCCCACCACCCTTCTTCCCACCATCCCATACCTTCAGCTCTTAAAAGAAAGCCTTAGCCTTTCTTTCAAACACCGCCTTCTCATCAGCCTCCATCTTCATTTCTTCAGTCACTCTCCTCTTCTTCCCCTTTCCCTCTACCCCCTTCATGTCCATCTCCTGTATCTTTCTTCTCATCACTCCAAGCTCCTGCAAAGTCACCTCCATCTTCACATTCACAATCTCTCTCAGCACCTCAACCACCCTATCCATCGACGCCACCATCCCCTTCTCTGACCCAAATCTTGTCTTCTCAATCCTCTCCTCCATCTCTGCCACCCTATCCCTATACTTCTTCATTACCTTCTCCCATCCTTCCACCCTCCTCTTCCGTTGCACAGCTATAAAGCTCTTTACGGGGTACCAATGCCCTCCAACCCAAGGGCCAGAACAGCACATTTGCCCCATAATCTCCATCCCTCTCACCCTCACTACCACTGTGAACGACAACTGTCCACTCACCTTCCTCTTTTCCAACTCTTCCTCGTTCACCCAGGCTAACCAACGTGTTCTCTCACAAATTACTATCCCCACTTCACGCAATGCAACTTCCACTCTACCAATCACCTCATCTCACCTCACACCACCTATTTTAACCATAAGCGGCATGCCATCCCACCTCTTTTTCTCTGAGTCAACTGGGCCTCCCACTTTCCTCCTCTTTTCTCCTACTGCCTGGGCCACGAACTCTCCCAACACATCTTCATCTCTCTTTCTAGTGGTGTAACAGATTTATTCCTGTCTAACGAAAATACAATAGGACCGGCGATAGACCTGCTAGCGCTGGTGCTAAGGGAGGCTTGAAGTGACCGGAAGTAAGATATAATAGTTGGAGGACAAATAGAACTCAGGGATTGCCGTTCAACCAAGTGTATTCTTAGACTGAAGGTCTGTTGAAGTCTGCTGTCTCCTGCTAGCCAGAAGCCTGGTGTAAATACAAAACCTAAGAGCAATAGCCTTCCTGCAATCACGATCATTACCAGTAGCTGCGCACATACCGGAATCCTGTAATCCTACAAGACCAAAGAAAAAAAAAAAAAACAAACAATGCTCAGCCTTCATCAGCAAAAATATTACCCTGCATTCTGTGCGTTCTGTGCGTCTGACGCACCTGACGCTGGAACGCTAATCGCGACTCAGGACGCAACGACCCTACCACACAACATTCTCACGGTCCCCTGATGAGATACATGCTGGGATAACTTTGGTGTTCTTTCTTTTGTTACACGGTTGCTATGAGGGATTTCCTTTGTAAGGTTTACGACAAATTGTATTGTTTCCTTGGTTACGCGGATATGCGACTCATACTGGGGTATGAGTCGGGCGGCAAAGGCTGTGCTAGGATTTCCTTCTATATAAGGGGGGCTCCGCCCCCTATTTCCTTGCATCTTTCTCGTCCGCTCCACCTCCAGCGATTGAAATCTCAACACCATGGGAAATCATCGTGAGAGTGTCCTCCGCCTCTGATCTTCCCCGTCCGTGGCAACTGCTCGGGGGTTTATCACGCCTTCATCTCCTTCCTCTCTCTGGGGCCTTTGGCCTCCCCTCTCTGGGGTTATGGATTCCTTTCTGGTTCCGTTCGTCTTCGCTCGCGTTGATGTTCCTACCCTTTACCCCGCACTTCGCGACGCGTTTCGCTTAGCGATTTGCACGGTCGGCAACCCTCCTTTCCTCGTCAACACGCGGTCGCTAGTCTCGGGCTATCGGTGAAGTAGTTGCCCTGGTGGCCCTGCTCTCTGGTATTGCACTCTCTCCTGAGTTGCTCGGTCGGTACGGTCGGCGTTCGAAAAATCGTGACCCTGTTTCGGTCCTCCGCGTTCGTACTTCTCGGTCGTTGGCAAGCCTTCCCACTCCCGCTTCCCACGCGTTAGATCCGCTTGCACCGTACTGCTACGTCCCTCCTTAGCTGGCACCTTACTGCCTCCTCGGCTGGCACCCTACTGCCCCTCACGATAGCTGGCACCTCCACTGCTGAGTGGCTCTCCTCGCTGGGTGGCTCCCCTCGCCCTCCTCCCGCTCCCGCGATTTACTCTACGGTCGCACACCTCGTGTGTAGGTTACGCTGGGTCATGGTATAGCACTACCTCCTTGGCCCATGCTAAAGTCCGAAGCGTCGCCGATATAACGGGCTTTCCGCCCGTGTCGAACGCCTTCCCCGCAGCCGAGTTGGCTAGGGGTTATTGTTCAGGCATCCGGCAATAGTAGTTTTATCTTCCCTTTCCGTCGGCACTTGGTGCCGTAAGATCATTTCTTTTGTTTTGGGGGGCCCGCCGAAGGGTTTGTGTCTTTCCCTGTTTCTGTTTCTAAACTTGTTTTTCCTTACGTGTCTGGAGGAAGGTATTGCTCCGTCTTGCCTTCGTCTTAGGTGCTGCTAGGGGGAGGAGTGGGCTCTGGTTGCGGGGGGATTGATTTTTCCCATGAGGGGGTGAAGCGGGTCGTTGGATTGGTTATAGTTTTGTTCACGCCATAGCTAGCGCTCCACGCGGTTTCTTGTACTTT
>Ga0307517_10001414_pt1 | contig 40402 bp, 43 predicted proteins | sample 23_EM_MG_FD_194515 | JGI IMG/M metagenome (GOLD analysis project Ga0307517, IMG submission 194515) | Populus trichocarpa ectomycorrhiza microbial communities from riparian zone in the Pacific Northwest, United States - 23_EM | ecosystem: Host-associated > Plants > Roots > Unclassified | place...
TTTTTATGTCATGTCACTCGTTCTTATTTGTGTAAATAATCAGGAATATTTCACGAGTCCGATGGATTTTAATTCGGGATTATGTAATGTCGGTCCGAGCGCCGCCGACCTGTTTCGACTCTGACACTCACCTTCAGCAACTGACGCTATTCATTGAGAAAATGCTGTCTACGAGGGCACTGGGACTAGCTCCTTCGCTCAGGAAGGCTGCTACGAGCTCAAATTTTGGTATGAGATCCAACGACCTTGCCTCTGTGCTCAAATAAACGTCCGCCTTTCGTAGCTCGCAGCGCAATCGCCATGAATAGAGTTAATGGGAAGAGGTGCATTTCTCTTGTCCCTTGTAATACCGCAAGTGTCCTGACGAAGTTGCAAAGATTTATTCAGATTGATTCGCTTCCTCCGTCTGCAAGCACCGAAATTCTGAACAAGCAACGTATCAACCGCCCAAGCAGCCCTCATTTTACGATTTATCAACCCCAGATTACATGGATTCTCTCCATCGGTCACCGTATGAGTGGAATTGCACTTGGTGTCTGTGCGTATTCCCATACTTAGGTGAAATCTATCGCTTTACTAATGTTTGCTTAGTATTCTACGAATTCTTCATTTCTTATCTCATCGCTCCTGGCACCTTTAATACTGCTCACGTTGTTGAGGTCGTGTCGAGTCTTCCGGACAGTGTGAAGTACGCTGGGAAAGCGATTCTTGCCGCACCATTTGCGTTCCATTCATTCAATGGAGTCCGTCATTTGACCTGGGACTTAGTGAAGTGTACGTCAACTTGTGTCTCGTCCGATTGTTACTGAACATCTGGGCAGTACTCAGCATAAAAGGTGTATATTCAACTGGATATGCGGTCCTTGGGGCTACAGCTGTCACGACTGCATATCTCACTTTCTTCCAGTAACATTCTAGCACTTGTAACACATAGTTCAATTTCTATTGAACGTTTTAAGGTCCTAAATACATAGCCTTGCTTTCATCAATCCACAATTGCCGCCGGTCGAATGACGGATTTTCTGTGGACGATAGTCATCTTTTTGTTCTACCTGGAATCCTCTGTCGACTTCAGAAACCAAAGAACCCAGGTAATAACGAGACTGATGGGCCACGAGTTGGTCAAACATTGTCATCGAGCAATAACATTCCCGTCCTTCCTCTTCCTTATCCGACGATGGCATCGATACATACGAAAACACCCGTTCATTCTCATCCACTTTCTCCTGATGAAGACCCACCGTCGAGAGGAAGGAGGAGTCGCGCACCGACTACGGGGCTGCCAAGTCCTGATCCACAGCGAATTTCTTCAGTAGGAAACAATAACTACTTCACATTGAAGGCCAAGCTCGAGCACGATAATAGCGCATCGTCGGCGAACTGGGATGGTAGTGTGAGAGGCTATGGAAAGGGAGAGAAGAGGGCAACACTAGATGGGAATATGATTCGAGAGCATAGAGTGAGCTCTGCTTCGCTTGCCTCAGGTTGGGACTCGAGGTCTGGGACGACGACGAGCAGGACACCTCCTTTTTTCATCATCGGATCACCTCCCGATCCCCCTCCACCAGAAATGCTCATCGCAGAAGATGTCCATCATGACGGTGTGTCTCCTGCGATTTCCTCCCAGATTCTGGGGACCAAGTGGCACTTGTGTTCGGATGAGGGCATTCAAGCTGCTATCGCAAAATTAAAACCTTCAGAATCACCCGCGGATCCGGTCATTCATCCATACCATACTGCATTACGCGTGTTGTCCTCTGCGGTAAACAACCTGTCGTGTGCGAGGTTGGAGTTGGAGGAGACACGGAAGGTACTTCAGGAAAAGGAGTTGGAAAGAAGGAGAAAGGCGGAGGAGTTGTTGAATGAGATAGTATATTCAGATCAGGAGGTCGCGAAACGCGTTATTCACTCGCTGTTCGGTGAGGACGAGCGTGAGCGGAAGGTCAAGAAGAAGCAAAGTGTATTGGTGCGTTTCGTGAGCTTGGAAATAAGTAACGTGTGTGTTGAATAATTCTGTATAGTCACTGGCAGAATCTTTGGCCGAAGCCTTTGCAGATGAGGTTGTCCTGCCCAGGAGCATGTCTGAACGGAGCAACTTATCTCCAATGGCAGAAGAACCATCACCGTCACTCGAAAAGTCTCCGAATTTCACGAGTCCTACCAATTCCAACCTCCCATCAAGTGTGCCTCCTCCCGCTTCAGCAGACGAATTTGGTACGAGAGAAACAACCATTGTCCCAATCAAACAACAGCAAGAACGGCCGTCGTTAGGAGATTGGATGGGAACCTGGTGGACCAAAGGAAAATCTCGCGAAAGACCACTTACGGAAAGCGATAAACACTCGTCGTCTTCAGATACAATACCCAACGGCCTGGTTGGATCGAGACGCCCCAGTAGCAGACGACGAACGGCCAAGAGCGTTTTTGGAAATCTAGGCATATCGATTCTTAATCCAACACCCTCAGCTTCGTCAACTGTAAAGTCTCGTCCGATTGTGACAGACGATTCTACTGCCAGTTCAGAAGCGGCTTCCATTTTGTCGGGCCATGCTCGTGTACCCTCGACATCGGGTATACATTCACCTCTACTACCGTTTACACCCCTGCCTGCTGCTCCGCTCGTTACCACCATCCTTGACAATTTTTCCACATCAAATATCCACTCAAAACCAACATCATTATCAGAGGAGCCCCCGCAGATCTTGGTGCAGGGAGCGACCCTAAGAGCCATTGCAAACGCAACTCGAGTCATGACATCCGATCCAAGCAGTATCCTGGCTGATAACGGCAATGAAACGGGGCCGCTTATTGCTCGACTCGCCCTTAATCTTATCAGGAATGCCAGAGACGAAGACGTGATATTCGTTGAACGACCGAAAGAACGCAAAGATATCAAGGGCTTAGAACAAACACACTCTTCGGAAGCTTCTGATAGGCCTGGAGTTTCAGGTACGATAAGTACGGCAGTAGGCCCAACGGATGTCGCGACGATCTTAAACCGCACATTATCGGCACAAGGGGAGGGTACGAGGAAGCCTTCGAAATTTACAAAGTCAAAGTCACCCAGGACAGGGCTCATTCAACAAGTAACTTCCCCATTGCTTGGAACTTTGATAGGTCCGCAACAGCGGAAGAGTTCCACCGTTTCTGGCTCAGGTACCAGCAGCTCCGTGCTTGATGGTTCATCGCCTGCTGCTACCAGGATTGCATCATCTACGATAAGTGGATCCGCAACTGCTAGCAAGGCACTTTCCGTCCCTATGGAGTCGATTATCCCTACCACATCCCAACCTCCAACCCAGTATCTCTCAAGGACGTACACTCCTGTCACTTCTAAAGACTTCAGATTTTCCATTCCTCTGCCCCAATCAGCATCGAAATTCACCATTTATCACAACGACAAGAACCAAAGTCCGTTGACAGACCGGTATGGATTTATGTACGATATATCTCAATACGACCTTCTCCTCCTCATGCGAGCAAAGGAATGCGGCAGTACGGCCCCTGCCTGTCTGACTGGGGTCAAGATCGCGGACAGAGAAGAGGACAATAGTTGGTCAGACGATGATGAAGCCAAGATTGGCATTGACATTGTCAAGGGAGTATGCCCTTGCGATGGAAGTGGAAACCTTGTCGAAACGGATATGCATAGCTTGGCCAGTCACAATGCTGACTCTGTCAGTTTACGTTTTGCAGGCGAAGCAACCTCGATTAGTAGTTCATCATCGAAAAGTCGTCGTAGGTCTTCCACTATCACTTCTACGACTGGGGTTGTTTCTTCTACGACCCTGACGAGCTCCACTACATCGATTCTGTTTGTGAGGCCAGACACACCTCGGCATGCATGTCCAAATGTCATGAGGAAACTTTTGGATGAGCTAACCGAAATTCACGACCGGCGACAAGCGTCGAGGAGGAAGGAATGGGACGGATTTGTCAAGCAGAGAATCAAAGGCAGGCTTTCGTCAAAAACAATGTCTTCTGGGTCAGGTATCGCCGCGAGCACTGGAGTAGGCGGTGCGGCTGCTGCGATTCTCGGTCTTGGAACACAAGGCGTGGAAGATGAGTTGTCGCACACGGGGGGTCTCATTGGGTTTGCTCAGCTTGGGTTATCGTCAAATAAAGATGAAAGAAGGGAATTTGACAAACTGGTCAGAAATGGTATCCCGTTGGCGTATCGGTCAAAAGTTTGGTTGGAGTGCAGTGGTGCGTTGGAGATGAGAGAACCGGGACACTTCCAAGATTTGTTGGCGCAAAAACCTGATGTTGACGTTGCTATAGATGAAATCGAGAAAGATGTTGGAAGGACGATGCCGCTCAACATTTTCTTTGGTGGGGATGGTGTTGGTGTGAATAAACTGAGAAGGGTTTTGACTGCATACAGCCGGTGAGTCTTGTTCCTGTTTTACTTTTTCTTCTCTCAGGTATCTAATTTTGCCTTAAGACGAAACCCCGCTGTTGGGTATTGCCAAGGCATGAATCTGATCACTTCGACTCTATTGTTAGCACATGCAGACGAAGAAGAAGCATTCTGGATGCTTGTTGCCATTGTTGAGAAATTATTGCCAGAGGACTTTTTTTCACCGTCATTATTGCCTTCACGCGCGTGTCCTCTGGTTCTTTTGGATTATGTCCAGGAATGTACGCCAAAACTCCATGCGCATCTCACAGGCCTCGGCGTCGATCTCGGAGCAATTTGTTTTTCTTGGTTTTTGTCCCTCTTCACGGATTGTCTCCCTGTTGAAGTGAGTCCCTTTGGATTTCTTATATAATCCTATCCTGAGGATATGTCCATCACAAGACGCTATTCAGAGTATGGGACGTTTTCTTTGTGGACGGTCTTGATGTGCTATTCCGTATAGCAATGGGGATTCTCAGAAATAACGAAGCGGAACTACTCCGCTGTGAATCAATACCTGCTGTCTATGTCTCGTTGGAGAATTTGCCCACTAGGATGTGGGAAGCGGATAAACTTTTGCAGGTATGTGGTGTTTATATTCGTATTATTATACTTTAAAAAAAACGTTGGGTTTCGCATAGCTCGAGGCAGAACTTCGCTCTTCCCTTGCTCACTCTCAAATTACTGCCAGACGAGAGGCACATGTGGCTGCGTTGAAACTGCTTGTCGATCCGGCTTGACGTCAGATTTCACTAGATACAACCCACTCTTTTTATATCTCCGACTTGAAAGAATAGACTGCAACATATTTTTTTTCTTGCAATAATACCCACAAACTGTATTTACATTAGAGGTTAATTACACAAAGTCCAATCATTGTCCAGTTGAGGTTTGTAATAGAGGTGTTCACTTTGATGGAGCAGGTGCGGGGGCGCGCTTCTTAACCCATTCATCACGTCGTGCCATGGCGGGAGTGACTGAAACGGTAGGATAGGCTTGGCAGCCAGATGATGCAGGAGCTGGATGAGGGCCTGGAGTCGGGCTGACACCCTGGTACCATGTGCTTGTACCATAGACACCCATGGGAGTGCTGGAAGGAATGGTTTCTTGAGTAAGCAAGAGGAAAGAAGGTCGCAACTATACTTACGCAGCCTCTCCTGTGCAGTCTTCGTACACACCCGCATTGTAGTTGGCAGGTATATTCTGAGAAAAGAAGGCGGTCAGTCAGACCTGTCAAGGGATAAATGACGAGTGTACCCAGTAGCAACCCATGATATCGTAGATGTGATTGCAAAGCTGAGTCGAACGGGCTCCGACACAAGCACGGATGCAAAACTCATTAGATGAAATGAAGCTGGTCCACTCGTGGAATTGTTGACCCGCGCCGAAGTTGTTGCCATAAACGAGCCCTCCGACTGTGGTGAACCGAAACAATCAGTTAGCAGGGAAGAAGGGATTGTATATAAACGTACTTGGGTTGCCCTTGGCATCGGCACCTCTGTTGTCGAGTTCACCACCGGCATCACCTGCTGGGATGTTGATCTTTGTAAAGTCGCCAACTCCAGTGACCTGAACGTATTCTGGAGTCTTGACAAAGTGGACGCCCTGGAGGGTTTTATCTGGGAAGACACGGGTCCCGCGTCCTGACTTGGTACAGTACGAGACTGCAACACGCTCCGAGTCAGCGACGGTCGATAAGTAGGCTGTTCGAAAAATTGAGCCATTGATCACGTAAAGGGGCATGGGAGAGCTTACGAGGAGCAAAGACGCAGAAATCATTAGCGGAACTAGAGGGATGAAGTTCGAGTCAGTGTTTGAAGACCAAAATTCTCGGACACGTACTTTATCCAAGCGGTCTGACAATTTGATGATTGACTGCTTCCAGTACCACAGTTGTTGTAGCCGTATTGTCCATCTTGGGAGGTCTGGGGGAGTTGGCTGACCATGTACCCCGTGTTCCAGACCTGGTTCGTGCTGCCACTCCAGCAGGTCCAAACTTGCATCTAGCGAGATTTATGATTTAGCGTTTCGCTTATTCAACGAGAAGGTACACATACGCGATTGCCATCGTACTGCTGGCCGTCGGTAAGGTCCAAACACTTGTTTTTATTTGTCCAGACAAGATGGTTCGTCCACTGATGAACGGTAAATAAATATAGGCCATTGGAAAGGGTGGAAAACATGCCTTGTCGTAGTACCATTGCTGGTTAGGATTTTGTCCCCAACAGCTCCAAATCTGCATCTTAACACCATCGGCATTTACGCCATCGGTGACGTCTAAACATTTGTTGCCAAAGACTTGGACCATACCGCCGGTGAATGTCCACTTCTGGGATGGACTGCCATTGCATGGTTGGATGGTGACCCAAGCGCCGTCGTTATTAGAGGCGGCGGTAAGACATTTGCCTGGGCGAGATCCGATAATTTAGTAAGGTGGTTCAGGGGAACAGACAAAAGGTACATACCGTTGTTTAGAGTTGGTTGCAGGAGTAGTTCGCCTTTATAGCTGTGTAACATAGTAGGTGACAAGTTTCGAAGTGGGGGGGGTCAACAGCTTACGTTGGGACTTGGGCGAGGGCGGTGAGGGCCAAAAGGGCGGAAGTAAAGACTGTTTGAACGAAAGGAGAGATGAGGCGCATCTCAACGCTAGAATGAATGTGGCTTGGATAAAAGAGTGTAGAGACGAAAGACTGCTCGTCAGGGGGGAAAGAAAACAGGTGTGGGATCCAACTGTGGAATATCCTTATGTACAATGTTTTTTCCGTCCCATCATGATGGCAAGTCCAGGTTAGATGGCAGATCCTCGGACATCCTCCAAAGTATGAATACAACTTTGTCAATGATCTTCGAAATTTAGACTGGCATATTCTGTTAATTATAACATGAAACTTGAATTATAATAAAATTAAGAACAAATTTATGTGTGAACTTCGGCGTACTTCTTACATCTATTTATAGCACAACACCCTGAGCGACAGATTTATTCGTCGTCGAATTAATGTAAAGCTTCTTTATGTGATTTCTCTTTGGACAAGAATCGATTTCTTAGTGTATTTACTTTGCTCTTTTCGGCCTCATCAATACCAAACCGCTTCGTTCCCAATCGTGAAACACTAATATCGTATCCATGTTATTAGATTGCATGAGGCATTGATGAGGCAGCTCGCAAATCCCCGTTGCGGAGTCGAGGACTGAGATGGTCAGTATCACGGCTGCACCTTATCTGAAGTTGTCGATAGTGACTAGTGACTCTGGATGTTATGATCAACAAGGAGATTTGAAGGAGCGGGCCGGCCATGGGAATCACATGATTTTGCTTACTCAATACCCTCGGTACAAGTGCTGATACTAGTGATAGGGTATAGTCCTCGACGCCGACGACGACCAAGGTCAGTGCGCATCTTATGGTACACGCTTTCGGCGCTGTGCCTTATTTTATTGTATACGGCGAGCACGACTACAATGGCAATTCACTTTGTCGTTCGCCACATCCGAATGGCAAATCGCGGTTTTGGCTGTGGAACTGATGCAATACCTTAGTGTTTATCAGTCTTTCAGTCCTGTGTCTGTGAAAACGCGCATTTTATTTGACGGTTGAGGAGCCTTATTCTTGTTCGCGTAAGCTTAACATTCGAAGTTCTGAGCCATTGTATTGAAAGCGCATCTAGGATCTTGTCATTGTCACAATTTTTGACCGCAGAGTTTCGCTTCTGCATACATGCCTGCCAAGTACTCTCACATTAAAAAGCGTTCAGCCTCGGGGTTGCTGAAGAAGGAGAAGAACAGCCCCAATGGACACCACATTATTATCAAAGATCGACACCAACGACGTCCCAATCCTCACGTCGACCGCAGCATTTCTCAAGCAATGTCCGCGGTTTCGCAACTGGAGCGTGCAATCGCGCGTATTCTTCTCGTTCGCTTTGAACAGGACATTGCGCGCTTGTATTCCACGCGATTGTACACCGTCGCGGTCGTTCACCTTCCTACTCTGGTCCTGCGTTGCGTCACCTTGGGTGGCCCTGGCTGGTTAGCCTTTAACTATGACTCGGAGGAAATCAAAGACTTCTTCCGTGCTGCAATCAGCATGGACATGCGCCAGGCAGGGGAAAGGGTAGCAACGAAGAGTGTTTTGTGGTCGTACACGGCTTTACGCCATTTTGTGAGTATTACCTCTCGATATATGCGATTAAGCTAAGGCTTCATTTTTCTACCAGGCAATGTCGAATGATGTCCCGATTTGCAGCAAGCTTGGTCTTCACTCTCTCCGTCTCTTACCATATTTACCAGCATTGAAGTCGCACATTGATTCTCTTGAAGCCATGGCTCCACCGGGGTTTTCAAAACCACCACACCTCGGAAACTTGGATGAAAGAAAGGAAGCCCTGGAACACGCTTGTGAACTCAAATTCGCATGGGCGAACGAAATTGTTCCCGTTCATCCCGACTGGGATGGAAACTGGAAAGAGAAAGTTCGGTTCGGATATGAGAAACTGACGCAGACTCTCTGGAGAGTTGCTCGTGAATTTGATGTTCGTGGGTATGGAACCGTCCTACGAGAGAAACTGACCACAAAATGGTGCGACTGCGGCTGTTCGACCGATCATCTCAGTGAAGTATGTGAAAAGACTGTGAGAGAGGAAGAGGAAGAAAACGGAATCAGGGTTGGAAAGCAAAGGGAATGGGATGGTCGTGGGAGTGGGATATATGGATGGGAGACCGGGGATGAGGAAGACATTTGGGAAGTTGACTTGGATTTCGGGGGTCCGGATCCAGATGAATGTGGTGACGGTATCGACACTGATATGACCATTGGAGAGATGATGGAATTGCGGTACTTGAAAGCGGAGAAAGAGAAAGAGCACGTAGGTCAATTCACCCACCTGACGCATTCATTCACCTCTTTTCTGTGACTTCTAGGGTAATTCTGCGTTCCGTAAAGGGGATTTCGACACCGCCATTGAATTCTATGAAAAAGCACACGAAATTGAAGCTGACTTGCCTCATTATCAACTGAATATCGCCGCTGCCTATCTTAAGCTAAACAAGTTGAGTCCCCCCGTCTTTAAACAATTTCTGATTAAAATCTAATGTTCTATCGAAGCTGGATTGAAGCGGAGAAAGCGTGTACAAATGCCTTGCAACAGCATAGGAGTAGTAAAGGACTTTACCGTCGGGCCAAGGCAAGACGAATGCTTGGCCGACCCCACGAAGCAATTCCAGGTAAAGTTCCATTGAACCCTTGGTCTTCTTATCTCACTGAATTCATCTGGATAGATTTACGTGCGGTTCTCCGGTTGCAGCCTGATAATAAAGAGGCGCTCGTTGAGCTAGCAGCATTAAGCCATACACCACAGGATCAAGATTCAACTCCTGTCAACTACTTGAATCCTTCTTCGTCAACACAAGCCCCTAGAACGGAATCGGATGCAGAAATCCTACGCCGCATGGGAGTAGCGAAACCCAAACCAATCAAACAGCCTCCATTTCCTAGAACAACGGCGGATGAACGAAAGTTGAAGATTACCATCTTGTCGGGCTCGGAAGGTTTTGGTTCGAATCGGAAGCATGGTCCAAACACGATGAGTCGGCATGGGAAGGAGAAAGCGGGAGCGAAGAAATCGAATGCGATAACAGTGATTGAGCGTATGCGAATGGAGTGTTCCTCATATCCGGGTTGGGAGAGATATGTGGTGAAAAAGGTTGATTAAGCGTTGCACCTGAACATGCCGTTTTCCACTTTAATGTGCAGCTTCTTGTCCGAATTCTCGTTGTAATATTACTACTTTCGAGATTTAATAACGTTGGATTAACCTTGTTCAAAGTGATTCTTCAATTGTACCCAATTCAAGTTTATATTGATCTGAAGCTCCTGGAGAACGCTCTACAATCCTGTCATCATAATATTGAATGATTCGGAAAATTTGAGATTATAATTCATGGTAGGCCAAAGGTCAGAAAATACTTCAAATGATTTTTTATTGTAATTACAGTTTACTGCAGACAAAGCAGCTGTCACTCCTCGTCCTCTCCTCCGCCCATTTTACGATCCCAGAAATGAGGCGGTCCATCTCCTCCTTAGTATTACCAGAATGCAGGCATATTCTCACCCGTTCCTTCCCCTTCCGTACGGTAGGAAACATGATTGCCCGAACGTTCATACCGAGGGAAATAAGGTGAGCGCTCAGTAAAGATGGGTAGGGCGTTAAAATGGGAATGATGTGGGACGGTTGGTCTGTGTTGCAACCGTGTTGGTGGGGTGAAAGTGACAGGATCTCTGATGGTGTGCTTTGAGATTTCAGAAGATTTTCGAGAGTGTTGACGAAGTAGGATGATAATCCAAATAGTCTATTGGCTAACTACAAAGATGAAATATAAAATAAAGTTTTAATCGGAATATAAACCCACACTCACAAGTTCTGTTGTACCGTTTGATAGCATATCAAAGGAACAATTTGCAGCGATGATATTCGCGTAACTCAAGGATGTCGTATAGATGAGTGATCTTGCATAATTCAATAGATAATCGCGAACTAGAACGTTCGTCAAGACAACGGCTGATTTGCGCCAGTTCAGTAACTGCTCGTATGGTAAAACTTCGCAGACCGACCTCCAGTAGCAGCTAGTGCCTTCCCAAATGTGTGTAATCTCGCAAACACCCGGTTTTCCAGTCCAAGTAATGCGACACGTCCCCTTCCTTGCGGGCCATATATCCCAGTCGAATGGGCCTCGTCCACCACAAGATATGCATTCTTGAGAGGAAATAACTCATCCAGTAAAAGTACAATATCTTGTAAAGGTGCAAATGTCCCATCCATACTATACAAACTCTCCACGGCCACGAAGACACTATACTCACCAAACTTGAGGGCAGGCTTCTTTTCCACTGATTGTAAGAGAACTCTGCGCATGTCTTCGATCGAATTATGTTCGAATGACAAACATTCATCTCGTGGTATACGAGACGCCCTCATCCCATCGTGCACCGACGCATGAATATACTCGTCATAGACGATCACGTCCCCAGGCTGTGGTACCGCCGAGAAAAACCCGACATTGGCATCAAACCCAGAATTAAACAAAAGGGCCGCCTCCGAATTAAAAAATGCAGAGAGGCGCGTCTCCAAATCAGCGTGCGCACGCCCATTCACGAGTAACCTGGATCCACCAGAACCTAAGATATCTGGAGCTTCGGTAAGTCGCCGAAGGAGGTGATCGCGAAGAGTGCGAGAGGTGGATAATGAGAGATAGTCATTTGAGTTGAAGTCGACGAGTGCGGAGCCGACAGACGACGGTGAGTTATTTGGATCAGGAAGTCTTCGTCTTCGAGCAGATTGCTCACGGTGGTCCAGAGCCTCTTGGATTTTTTTCTCGAGGGTCGAGGGACCCATATACCACGCAATATATAGCTTACAGAGGAACAAGTCAGAAACAGTCTCCTGGAAATGCAAAATCTGATAATACCTATATTATCCCTGGGCCCACTATACGGATAGATAAAACAGTGATAGGTTAAGATCTTAAAGTTTTCGGACATCTGAAGGCCGAAAATATAATCGCCCGGCCCGCAATCCCTCAGTGTTCAGTAGAACCAGCTGTTATCAGATTCAATCCTGCAGGGATTCGATTTCACGGGTGCTTGTCTCAATATAATCCTCGTAACTATCTCGATATGCAACTATCGAAAGAAGTGTGACTTTAATGAAAAAGAGCCAATTTCTGTTTCTGACAAGAACGCACCAGGATTCTTGGCTAGAGCCCGATACCGTGCTATCACTTGACGATTGTGGGATATAGCTTCGAGTTGCACATGTTTAATCGTTCCTGATGACCAACTTTAGTGTGAGGTGGGAGCAGCACGTGTGTAGATGAATTCACCAGACACATGAACGACGTTGGGAATGTATTTGACTCCTTCGATCGAAGTCAATAAGGTAAGAGCTCCCCAAGCTATACTATGCTGATCTCGCGCAACACGGATAATGCAGACATTTGTTGCTGGAGAGAAGTATTTCACTGTGTCGGCGCGATAAATAAAGGTCCAACTCGTCGAAATTCAACAGACAATTCACCTGTGAGAGACGACCCAACGGCACCCCATCCAGTATCTCCAAAATTCGCCAAAACACTTTCCTTCAACGCCGCCCAGACCGTCTTCCCATCAAGCGATTTACTACCAACTGAGGGAAGTTTTCCGAGTTGTGCTTGACCTTGGAGCACTGGAACGAATTCAACGAGAATCCAACGGTTCTACCAGCTTTCTTTCATGAGACTTTCAGTGGAATACTTTGCACACTTACTTTGAAGCGAACCATGATAAAGCCTGTGGGAATGTATACTTGTTGGACAATGTATGTCCGTGTTTGACTCAAAGGACAACGGCCGCGTGTGAGCTATCTCGTTTCCGTCATTAAACTACGGAGCAGAGTCAGATCATCCACTGCTTTTGATTTTCATCTCTAATGGCACCTCCACCCAAGCTTGGCCAGCGCGATCTATTTAACGATTCATTTTTCTCATTTCTCAAGCGCAAGGACAAGTCGCAACCACAGCCGGCTCCTGGACCCCAATCTCCAGATTCTCAGGAATTGACACATTTACCCAACCGCAATGGGAATACGAACCCCCGAACAGACGAGTCACTTGGTGAGAAGAAGATGCTGTTGCAGGAAGGCCATAGGATTTTGGATTCGACCAAGGATTTACTCGAGAAGAATCAGCATTTCTTCAGGAAGGAAACTTTGAAGAGATTGAGAAAGCAGGCTGCGAAGTGAGTCGTTTGACGAATCCACATTTTTGGAGACTCTGATTTCAATTTACGTGTGTAGATTGACCAAGGGAGCCCCGGCCAAACGTAAACTTCCCAAGCAGAGCCTTGGCGAAGTCTCTGGCTTTCAAGAGAGCGCAAAGGGGCTCTACCAAGAAGTCGATGTATGCCCGTTCTCCGTCCTCCTGACATTATCTTTCATGTCCCACTTTTCCCCAGAACATAATCCGAGAAATTGACCATAACCTAAGCGAGCAACAAGATCTTATGCTCGCGCGGCAGGGACAGGGCAGACGACAGGGCTCAGAATCCCCACCACCACTTCCCAGGAAGCCCCCTTCCCCCAGAGTGACGTTTCCGGCGGATATGAAGGCGGATCCTCATGTTTCTTTGGGGCGGCACCAATCTTCCAAACACGGCTATGAATTGAGTGACCCACCAGTGATGACGTCTCGCGAAGACACTGTGAAGCACCGCTACAGAGACCGAGACCAAGAGGCAGAAGTCAGACAAGGATCGTCTCAGGTATGGTTATTGGCTATTGATCACATTCTGATGGCGTTCTCATTTGTTTACAGAAGCCTTACGACAGGAATGACAGAAGAAATGAGGATCAACACAGAGATCGCGATGACCGATATCGGTCTCGGCATGTCAGTATCGCTTAACGGTATCGCATGACGTACTGACTTCTTGATTGATTTACAGCGACAGGGGGACGATTATCACAGAGACAGAGACCGGGATAGGGATAGGGATAGGGAGCGTCCTCACCGTCGTGAATATTACTCGAGTCGATCAGGGCGGTATGATGAACGTGATCGCGATAGGTACAGAGACAGGGAGTACAGAGAGCATCGGCCTCGGGATGATCGCGACCGTGACCATGAGCGTCCTAAAGATAGGCACAGAGACAGAGACAGGGATAGAGACAGTGACAGGGATGGGGACGGTGATAGGGACAGGGACAGGGACAGACACCGAGAAAGGAGGGACAGGGACCGTCACAGGGACCGAGAAAGAGAGAAGGACGTTGTGAAAGGAGAAGAGTCTACGAGTGCCGACCAAACGCCACAACGTGTCGTGCATCCTGACATTCCTCTCTCCGCTACACCGAGCGGAAGTGGTTTTGGAATACCAATCAACCCGACAATTGTTCCCTATCCGCTTGACGAGGAAGGCAGACGGCGTGATAGGGAAAGACATTACAGGGAAAGAGAGAGAGATCACCGTGACCGGGATAGAGATCGCAAGGAAAGAGTGCGAGACAAGGATAGGGAGCGCGACCCAGCCGACAGAGACAGAGACCGTGATCGTGACCGATATCATGGCAGGGACAGACAGAAGTCGAGGAGACATGATGATGATGATGAATATCGCGGCTCAGGAAGAAGTCGACGTGATAGAGGCAAAGAGCGAGACGAGGAGCCAGGTGATACAGACAGGGAAAGGGGAAAGGAAAGACAGCGTCAGGCGAGCGACTCTCCTCCATCGCCTACAGATCCCAGTGGGTCGAAATTCCAGGAAGTGTTCTCGCCACCCGATCATGCTGGTGGTATGTTGCCGCCTCATGCTGCCTGGAACGGTTGAACCCGACATGTGTTTTTTCCCCTTGCTTTCGTAGCTATCTCCCATTTCTTGCATATATGTTCTTACTGGAAGTCAGTGTATATTAATTGTGCTGGAATCGTGTTTGGTCTGCTTTGGTGTGGACTTGATCCCAACATCAATGAGTAACTGTGGAATAGTACCATCTGTGGACGAAGACAACCCATTATACTGCCCCGACTTCCCCAAATCCAAATACCTCAAGGTTGTTAATCGATATCTTGCACTTCGGCGAGGACGCAAAATTCTGGTAGATCAACGTCCACGGTCTCTTCTCTTGCTATCCGACTCTAGCATAAGGAGTACTAGCTCTGAGCGTATCTTGGGCGAATTCCTATCTGGAAACAACTGGTTTCCGCGTCCCATAGATGGCTATAGTGACCTTCCGCCTTATTCCTTCACGGATCCTTCTTGGTCTCCAAATCGACATCTGCATAGAGGTCCCCATGGGACTCGTTTGAAACGAAAATCTTCTGGAACTTTCAGCGACCTTCTTGCCCCCCCAAAATACGCTCGATCGATCCCGTCGATTCATGACAGTTCTTTCGTCGTCGAAGTTCGTCGAGAAACACTTGGGTTCATTGGGATACCTTCGTCTCCAGAAAAATCCCCTGCCATCGGTCTCAGTGGTACCAACAATCATCTTCCTAATGACGTCGATCACCTTGTCCACCAACTTGCCCTCGCCTTACCTGGTATTCGCCTAGAAGAAAGACTCAGGGCTCTCAAGTCGCTTACACCACAAATCATCACAGACTTCCTTGTTGATCACGGCCACCTGAACATGCACACTCTGGATCTCCTTCGGCTGTCAAATGTGGATAGAATCGCATTCCCTCGCTCGTTCTTCAACCGACAAAACGGACTGAATCTCCGGGGAAACGAGATTTACTCCGTTTTCGGAAAGCCAGACGCTTTTCGTACTCTCACCCGACTCTCCTTCTCTGGAACCGCTCTCCTGGACTCGGATATAATTCATTTTCACCACCTCCCAAACCTCTCTATCCTGCTCCTGGACGAAGCCGGGATTGGCAACGAAGCGTATGCCTTCTGGATGTCTTGATTGTATGCTATTTCTGACTTTCTGCCAGTGTATTTCTATTGGTCCCCCTTAAATCGACTCTGACCAGGCTATCGGTCGCGATGAATCCTGGGATCAACAACGAAGCCGTCCCTGCAATTCTGATACTACACAGGTTATCCTTTATTTCCATTCAATACACCGGTATCGACATGGCTGGACTTCGTAAGATAGCGGACGTGGTTGGTCAAGAAAAGCGTGTTATCCGCATCAGATTGCCATTTTCCTGTGAAAATTACATTAAAAGTAAGTCCCAGTCAAGATTGCATCTTGCCGTCGCCCTGGTTTGATAGATAAACGTCAGATGTGGATTCAAAATATCTTCTCGAACCAAAGCCGCCCCTTGTCATTCACGAAAAAAATTGCAATCTTCTGTCCATCCAAGCACTCAAGAGAAATCTTGAAGCCCATGCTGCTTGTAATTCAGATATCCTGACATCAGGCTCCCGCCTTGAAATGGTTCATCGCCTCGGCGAGATACTCAAGACACGGAGGTTAGACAAGTTGGTAATTGATTTACTCTGCCCGGTTGCGTGAGGGTTAAAGACTGCATGTTGCCTTTTCTCAATTCTTTTAGTACTTCTCTTTTAGATGACTCCCGGTCTAAGCTGCATATATGCGTGCTCTTTTGACACCTTTTTCGTTTGCCACATATCTTAGTAGGCCGAAGATATGTAAGTAATAATCAATTCTGTAACTATTTATTTAGTAAATACAAATAACCAGCAAAAAAAACCGATATCAGTGGTATCACGTGCGGATCGATGATCATCAGATCAGCGCGCGGCATTGGTCACACATTTCGTGGGGGTCCTCAACAGAAATCCTGTTGAGTGTATCCTGGAATTCTCGCTGGATTAAGGAAACAACAGCGTCACCCAGAAGATTTGGCGGAATCAGCCATTCATAGTCAGGTTTGTTCGAAGTTCCTGTCAACACCCATTTCTAAATTCTCCCATTCTCCCCGAATCCCAATTCAGGTGTTTTTGATACAGGACGACGGAGGAGAAGGCCAGATTATAGAGGTCGACGCCAAGGAGGGATGACAGGCGGTTTTCAGTACGCAATCTGCTCAGTTGAGTTGGGGGACTTGAAAATCTACGATCTATTCGTCCCACCAATCTCTGAGTTCGTGCAATCTCACCGGTCGCAGTGGGAGCCGAAAACCTAATTGTGACGTCATGATAGTTCTCGTTTCCGTGCTTTTTAAGAAGGCATGACTGGAGTCACAGTTCGTTTCTCGAAATTGCCGTCTGGAAAGATGCCTGGTCCGTCGAGTTCAGGCTGCCAGCGTCAGTCGGTGAGTTTTCACACTTTAGGAATGAGGCGCGAGGTTTAATCGCAATCGCATAGTTCTGCACCGCCCTGCGTTGATGAGCCAACTGCTTCGACTGGATATGACCATACATCTTCCCCACTGGCAGCCCATTGTACGCAAAGTCAGCCAGCCCTCTGCATTAATACTGTTGTAACCTAACGCTGCGATGCTGGTGCCAGATAGAGTGACAGCTGCGATGGCAAATGCACGTAAGGTCGAGTTTGAGCGCAAAATTTCACGCTGGAATGCGAATCTGGATGTTCTGTTGATCTTTGTAAGTTATGCACAACTCCCTGTTTAACCCCGTTGAAACTGCTCTATGAAGGCTGGATTATTTTCTGCAATCATCTCAGCCTTCGTCGTCATGAGCTTGGGTGATCTCAGAGAAGACTTTGGGAAGACCTCCGCCAAACTTCTCTATATGATCGTGAACAACGAATGCTGAAAACTCTTTCCATGCGTCAGCTGGCCCCGTCTGGGTTAGCGTGCTGTGGTTTTCAAGCCTCTCGTTTAGCCTCCTGACGGGGCTTGGTGCCATGTGGGGTAAACTGTGGGTCCAGGAACGAGCGACACTCGTCGACAAATTCTTCTTTTCACTGGATAACGTGGATTTCACTTCCCGTTCCGAGATCTTGGGCCTTGATGAGGGGTTTTGGTTAAATTCTACAATGCATGAATCCATGCTCGTTGGAGAGTCGATGACAGCAGTTTTACCCGCTTTGATGCATCACGCCATGCTTTTATTCATGATCGGCCTTACTGTCTTCGTATGGGGAGATGCTCCCGTGCTTGGTTATCTATTGCTGATGTACATGGTGGTAGGTCTGATGCTGTATTTCGCTTTCGCCAGGCTTAGGGGGGTGGTGTGGTACCCGTTTTTGCTGGTCCGGCCAAATTATGAGTCTTATATATTATGACCGCTCACCCGTGACCCCTATCTAGCGTTGAAATTGTGAATACTTTATGCGACTATTACCACGTGTAATCCCCTGGTTCAACACCGTCTTACGATTCCTTGCCTTAGTTCTTCCTCCCTAAAGAATAGAAAAGTTTGATTGAGGCTCGGTTGCCAAAATAAATAACTAAGAGGTTGACTAACCTGTATTCAAACATGAACTGCACAGAGATGAAAAGACCACAGCAAAAGGGGACCATGAATTTCAGACCTCCCCACGTCCCAAACAGCTCCTTCATGAGATATTTCATGCCATTTGTCCCAATGACGAATCCGACGAGATTGGCGATCGCCATCATGAGCATGTTGAATATTGCGCCGAAGGCACAAATATGTCTGTACCACGAGTAATTGCCATACTATCAATCGATTAAATTTTGTGTGACGGAAGGAAGTTTTGACAAGAATTTTACCTTGGACGCTGGAAAAATGTAGGACGCTATCATTTCGGGGAGAATGAACAAGCTGATGAGCCAACCCCAAGCCAGAAGCTTGAAAGTCAAGTCGTGCCATAGAGCAACAAAAGTGAACACCAGCAAGGTATTTACAAGCAATTTCTTTGTCCCGCCAAGAGGCACATAAATATATCTGTGAATCGAGAAGAAATCAATGCAGTGAGGGATGTGCACAAGAGGAACCTACCTAATAATCCAGAGATTGTAACTTCTATGCCAACTTCTCCAAAACCCGAATGTAGAATAATTATTTACCATGCAGCGCACCATATTTTCAGGAGGGTCTATCCCATCTAACAACGCCCATGCTCTGAAGAACCGCCACGGAATGAGGAGCTATACAAGGCGTAAGTATTCTTATTTCGACTTTTTTTCAAACTGCGTTCGAACCTTCAACCAGACAATGATAAGATTCCAAAACCCAATCATTCCAATCTCCGCTGGAGAGTCCCCAACCCAAGCCCCACTGTCTTTGATAGCGACCACGTACATGAAGTGAAGCATGTATTCCATCGTCATAAAACAAATGACGAAGCGGACGAGATACATTATTGTAAACTTCGCTTCTATTCTCAATGGACGTCGGTGCTAGAAGCAAGATCAGAATTGAATTCCGGTGCAAAGAAAGAAGTAGATTACGAACCTGCCAAATGAAGTCGTTGAAAGTAATGATCGGACCACCGATATACAGAGGTGGATATAGAATATAGGTAAAGTAGTTCAGAAAGGAATAATATTCGATTGTGTGTGGCAAAGTAGTGCGTTGTTTATCGTCGAGCTCCTTTTCCGGCTATTCAGAGTCGACGGAAGTCAGTGGACAGCAAGTAATTCCAATAAAAACATACCTACTTCCTTCTCCGAAGAATGATGTGACCAATAGTAGTCCATATTGAACGAAATAAGACGGAGCATCGTGATGTTGAAGATGACATGCCATCTTGGATATACGCCTTTGAATGAATCCTATCGAGGGATTAAATACTAGTTCACTGACTATTTGAGAAGCAACACCCACGAGGAAGGCCAATGACGGAAAAACGTCTTCGAAGGGGTATCCATGGTACTGGGCATTTGCGAAAAGGACACCCCCATTGAAGACCCAAGTGAGGAGTGGCGTCCAACGGGATCCTTTGAAGAATTTTGCGATGGCAAAGTTCAATACCATTATCAGAAACACTTTCGCCGCCCCGATTCCGTGAAGTGCCACGAGCATTGCGATTGACAGGACGACATTGACTGGGAGGAGTTGGTTGGGCAAAAGCCTCCGTATGAAAGATTTGATTAAGACATATCCGAGAGCAGCCTTGCATAATGTACTGAAATTGTTGCGAAACGCGCGGGTTTGAGAGTCGGAATTGTCCTAAGGGAGTTGTGATGTGATAAACATTCAGAATCCTCATTTGAAATCCACATACAACATAGCGACCATGTAACCAACCTGGCTTCAGCCTAGGAGAGTACAAATGGAAATTCCTATGAGAAGCTGGGATGTTTCTTAGTGAAATCAGTGAGACCATGCACGAGAGAGAGGGGTGCCCACGTTGACTGAGAGACACGGGTATCCAAACAGCGAAATAAAGTGCCACGACCGCACATAGGTAATAAATCCTGAACTCGAGAGTGTTCCATCTCGGAGGTGACGATTTTACTTCACCAGGACCCGTTTTGCCGACATCCTTTCGAAATGCAGATGGTATATGTACTGTCAGACGTGCGATCCCGCGCGCTTTGGGTGGTGGTGCACCCTTTGTTGGTATGGTTGGCATTGGTGGATATGCCGTTGTGTTGCTTAACGTAGGTGAATGAATAGGTAAAATAGTGTCCTCCTTCATTCCGCTGTGGCAGCCTTATGAGCACCGGACATTGGGTTGATGGAGAAACGTTGATGGAGAAACCAACGATTTTTAAAAATAGCATACATAAATTACCACGGCGAATTATCTCTGTCAACATTCAGAAAAATATCCAAGTTCAATTACATTAGATCTTTATGACTCTCATAGCAAAACGGAGTCGATACTAAAATACCGAAATACTGCAGTAGTCAAATAAGAAATAGAATCAGCACATGCATGTGATTCATCCCACTTACAGTCGTATGTGCATAGTTGATTCCTTGAGACGGAATAGCGAGTGAACAGCAGGGATCCTCGCCTTCCGCATCACACCTGACTGTCGTTGTTTCCGAAGCAGGATCTTCCCTTTGCCAGAACTCTACGCCTGTTCAATGTGAGGGGTCTGCACACTATCCTCCAAAGAAACCATACCGTGGTGGTGATATCCCAGTCTTCGAGGGATCATTGTAGGGACACTATGCAGGACTCTTGCATAAGGTTCAGGGGAAAAAGAGATATTTGCCTTACCCGTCATTGCCATGAACAACTAAGTACAATGTAAGTCATATCAGATATTGCGTTTTTCAATATTCTTTTCATTACCTCGATACGCATTTTCACCAAACGTCGAATTGATGTAATCTGAGAAAGTTTTGTTCTGAGGGGATCGTTCAGTTGTAGTCAAAAGGGCGTGGGGTGACTTACACCAACTCGTGGGGCCCCGTATGTATACACTTTGACACGTCTACCGAGTTCAGACTCATACAGCATAAAAAAAGGAATGAGATCCTTACGAGTCAAAAATCTGCTTCAGGTGCACTGCTGCGAAGACGGCGAGCGCTCCACCAAGGGAATGACCAACTGTAACGACGGAGTACCCTTCGTGTATAGATAACTGCCGTTTTATAATGGGGTCGACTTCTAGAACGATTGAGTCCCATCTGAATAATGGGTCAGTAGCTCCCTCGCGATAGTGTATTACGACGGGTTGTTTACGCAGCTAAAAAGCCAGAATGAACTCTGGTACCAGCTACGAAAGGTTTCAGCGGGCTACAACCTACAATAAAAAAATGGGCCTACATGGTAATTCACATCCAGGGCAGACAAATGGGACGAGAGCGATCTGAGAATCGAGGATGGCGTCTACGACCGACAAGCTGCAATTCAAATATTCAAGAGTCAGTTTTCTCATGACGTTCATCCGTTTGGGTCTGACCTTCCTCTCAAAGCGACAATGATTTCTTTGCGGGGATCATCTCGAGCGATGAAGCCTTGGATATCCGTATAAGGATTCGATAGCTATCAATGGCGACTTGGTCATATTATCCATAAGTTCGCTGATGAGCTCTACCGGCGTCACCAAAGTCTTTCCATTTGGACGGGGACAAACCAAAGAATACGCGGAAGACGCATACTTGAAGTAATGGATCAGGTCTTGATATAGGTCTGATTTCCAGATTCAGTTCTGCATCTCGTATGAGACGGATATGGGACTCCTACCAGGAGAGATTGTTGGTAGGTCTGGCCCGGGGAGGTCCACCTGGGTAGCACTTTCGTCGCTCATGGGTGATTGCTCAGGAGTGATGTCCTCAGAACTTGAAAATTCTTTAGGAACGCTATCAGGTTCATGATCCGAGCTTCTACAATTTCGAGACAGGTGAAGAGGCGAAATCACCAAATGTGGATCCATAGATAAATGAGTCTAAATAAGATACAACATGATAGGATGTACATGAAAGCATCTCAAAATCAAAATCCAGGGATCCTTTGGCTTCTCCTGCTTACCCTATCCAAACTCTCGCCATTCTGACTTGATTTCCCTTTTAAAATGTTCATTAAACGCATCTTTTCATCCCGCTGACCAGGATCTTCGTATACAACGCGTATACACTCTTGTTGAGACTCTGGATGATGGGCACTGTCTGGGACGCCTACTTCATCTGGATATGGTCCGAAAGGATTCAGAGGATCTACGTATACCGCGGCGCCATCTGGACGTAAAGACGTTGCAGTGACAGCCGGTGGAGACCGCCGAACTTTAGGCGGTTCTCCCTTCTGAAAGTTCGAACCTCGTCGCATCTAAAGCCTATCAGCATCGGGTTCTATAAGAAGAGGAAACAATCCAACCTTTGATCTCTGAGGTCTCACCCGTTTCCCTGGTCTGGAGCCCTTGGCCCGTCCTGCCATACCCGTATCAGGAGTCGATTCTTCAACATCCGGCGAAGGCCGTTTACCCAACAACGACGTTATGCTCTCTTGCAGTGCCTTAGTTGCTTCATGGTCAATTTTCACGGGCGACAAAGATTGTCTGAAACTACCACCCTTTTGAGAAGGCGGTTTCATCGGTGAGGGCGATGTGGATGATGGTATTATGCCTTGTTGTAGATCGGAACCTTGCGAATGAAGAACGCCTGCGAATGATCCTTGTCGCGATCGTACACCATCTTGCAGCATTGCCATCGATAGACTCGGAGAGATCGTGGTCGTCCGCAAAGCAACATCTGGCCGGTGTTCTTCTAATTGTGGAGACGAACTTCCGCCTAGTATTGAGTTCGGTAGGCCAAATATAGATTCTTTCTTTTCTGGAGGTTTAGGGGCAGGAGTGGTTGTATTCTGACGCCGGAGTGGAGATGGTTCTGGTTTTACTGGCTGCGGCCTGGAGAGCTGTTCTGCAGCAGGAGCGCCTGAAACAGCCATGAAACTTGATAAGTAACTGTAGTTGACAAGACACTCACTGTTAGTGATATCTTGCATTCTGTCATTGTCTAGGTCCATGGCATCCAATTCGACTGCAGTAGCTTTGCCTTTCCCCTTGTCAACCGACTTGATGATAATTTCATCTCCGGTGTCGACCTCAATATTTTGAGCCACAGCAACACAAACTTCCGGTGCTTGGTTCGTCGTATAAACTTTCGTATCCGGAACCCTTCCCATCTCCGACAATTCGTTTAGCCACGTCATAGAAACCACTGGTATGCCCCACTCTTGCGCCATCTCGAACTTGGGCCCTGTCGCAGAGTGACAAAGGAGATGTGTATTCCTTCGGCTGAAAACGGACGTTGAAGTTATACCAAGAGCACGAAGGAGGCGATTGAGACTGTGTTTATTGGAATCTTCAAAGCCCGAGAGACACATTACAATTTTCTCCGCTCCTTAAAGTTTGATAGTCAATAAACGTCCCAACAAGATGCAGAAACTCTGTACCATTGACAGGGATAGAGATTGAAAGAGGAAGAAAGAAAATATGCTCCTCTGGTGCACATATCCGCTCGTCGAAGAGACAATGCTCTAACCAGCAGTCCGTGCGATACTTCCTTCTTGCGATTTCATCGTCTTCCTGTAAGTAAAGTTTACTTCCACTGTAAGGTTATTAATTCATGGGACAATCGAATGTTAAACCAGACAAAAGCTGACCTAACGAGCCGCACAATAATAAAGGTTACTTCCTCTTCTCCATCAGTAGAAATTCGGCCTCCGTGTTCCTCGATCGCCTGGCGTACAGTTGCGCTCTTTGCTTCACCTAATACTCGGAAAGTCATTTCAGCAAAAAATTGAAGCGTTGGCACCGAAGTCTTGGAAGTAGCAGCACCACATTTCGATGGTAAACCTAACCGGGGAGGAACAAGTACAGAGGTAGATGGTCCGGCCTGAGCATTGTGAGTTGCAAAAACAGCGGCCGACGTGGCGGCCCGTTTAAATGGCATTGGTCGCGAAGAACTTGTGTCGTCCCGAGCAGCTGGAGCGAATGAGTTTGCACGTCTAAACGAAGAAATAACGCTTTCTCCAGCAAGAATTTCGGGGCGTTGGGGAGGGTTTGGGGGGTTGATCATTTTTTTGTCATGTCCTGCTTTAACCTTCGATGGGCTCAGGATGACTTCACCATCAGAAATCTGGTATCCTCGGCGTTCTAGAAGACCGCTCCATAACTGAAGTGTCACGGCTGGAAGAACATTAACAAAAGCGGGTTCATCCTCGGCTTCGTCATTGTCGTTTGCAGATGGGCGTTGGTGTTCAGGTTGGCGATGCGCAGGAGAGGAAGGAGGCTGGTCATGCTGGGAACTAGGGACTGATGATGAAGGTGGCGGTGGTGTAGCTGCATGGTATGAAAATAAGAAGATAACAGAACAACCTTATTATACATACCCGAAGGGAGTGGCTTTGGTTCAGGTCGAGGTCTCCGAACCTGGTATGTCGCCTCCTCGAATCTCCCCCCGTAGTGGAGAGAATCCCAAAACCATTCCTCCCAGACAAGCTGTATGTTTGCCTCGCGTTTAACATTAAATTTCTCAGCGTATCGCATTTTGTCCGTTTCTTCATCTCCGGAGCAGAGTAGATGGGTTACTTTCACTGGGCGTTCAAGTTTGGCAAGGTATGTCCCTCCGTGTGTGGTGACTAGTTTGCTTATCTCAGTTCGCCGTGTTATGTTAGTAATTCCCGAAGTGCAGACGATAATGTCGGAAAAGACGGGTAACCGGTGGTCCTCCAGGTTCTGGGGGCTGGATTAGCGTCAAGAATAATCACCGATTGAATTTTACCTTCTGTGCATCGACATCGTCGCCTCTGAGCCAAATTTGATAATTTTCTATAATCCAGGTTGGCTTCACTATAGGTACTTTGCGTTCCACAGCGCACTAAAGAATGGATGAGAAATGCTTATCCTATGAGAGTTTGATTACGCACATTGTATTTAGGTCCTCCATGACTGTCGGCAACGAGGTGCGTTACACGATCCGTAAACGCGTGTGTATGTGTTGCACCAAGTTCTACAGCTTGTTTAAACAATGTCGGCTTGGAGAAGACTGAGTCCCAAATGTCATTTATGATTATAAATAATCCTCACTTTGTCTGGAATGCCCGTGGCACAAATAACTAGTCCCTTGAACGGTCGGGGACACCGGTCCAAAAGTATTGTGTCATCACTTCCTAGCTGCGTTTCCTGAGCCCAACAATCGTCAAATGTCGGACGCGGTATGCTGCCCTGTTCAGCTGGGCGAAGTTTGACATTTGGAACCTGCTCTCGTGTTAAATGTAGACCATCATAGACCAGAGAAATTATCGACCTTATTAGATTTGTTACCACGTCTTCTCATGGTCAACAACAGCCAGGACCTTCGACATTGTTGACGGCGCTTGCTGTGTTTAGGGTGGGCAATAGCGTGACAACGCGTTGCATCACGCGTCAGGACTGCACAACTGCCCATCATGCAGGACCCCGATAGACGCTCTATTTGCCTCATTCTCAACTGGCAGTTTTGTTTTGAAACGAAATATGTGAATGAATTTAATAATAATAGTATGAATAATAAAAGCGAGAGTGGAGTCGAAACACGACTTTGGCGGGAAGTGGGTATAAAACAGTCAGCAAAATGAGTGAGATTTCGTCAAGTCGCCTTTCTAAGGGGTTCTAGTTTTGGATAATTTGACTTGTACGATGGAACAGGGGGGTTCACTGTATCAGTGTGCCGGTTCGTCTTCTCTGAATGCCTTCATCAGATGTCGCAACTTCAGCACATGATTCCAACAAGCAAAACGATCAGATACTTACGTCCGGCTGTCCGCCTGAGAGTCCAGATCTAGATAGGAATAACCACTTTGGATGAAATGTTTTGCGGTTGATGAACCAGCTCGTTGGGAGACGGGCAACGCTCCAATTGGATCCGCAGATTTGGAGTACGGAGCCTCATCAAATGAGAAGGAAGTGATGCGGCTTCTTTGTGTATCCCGGTGTGAGGAATTGTTATATCGCCTCCTTTGGAATGTCTGTGGAGAGAAAGTGTGAAAACGGCGCATGTCACGAAGACGTTGTCTCCGCCGATACATCATGACAACTATGCCAAGCAGGATGAGACCACTCATGGTACCAACGATGGCTCCAAAGATAAGGCCAACAGTTTGGCTGTCACGGATCGTACGGGAACCAGTTGCACCAAGAGGAATTGCAGCAGTTGAAAGTCTTGTAGAGGTTGTCGATATCGACGGTAATGATGGTGGAGATGGCAATGAAGACGATGACGAAGAAGACGACGAAAAAGATGACAACGAAGACGGTGATTCTGGCAACTCGTCCGTTGTGTATCTGAGCTGAGAATAAGTGCCATCCCATGAAAAAAAAATCGACCAGGACTTTACATAAAAGTATCCACAGCTAGAGTCGATCCATTGATCGCAGGGAACAGCTCTACAGTGCGCTCTCCGTCTGGCAAATTCACTTGATACCACATCACTTTTCTAGCAGTCGAATTTGCAGATATCCCCGGGGGTGGAGAGAGCGATACGCGCGCCGAACATATACCATCCAGACAAAATTGAACAGTCTGGTTCACAAAGTATGTGGACAAATAATATACAGCCGACCCTGCATAGAGTTCCCCGTTCAAAACATCAGTTTGCAATCTGGCTTTAGTGACGCACCCGTGAATGACAATCTAGCAGAAGGAGTTCGAGAAGAAGTACACCTCCGATAATGGACAGACGCTCCCTCTTTGGTATTCACAGCCCAACTTGAACCTGTTCCGTTGCAATTCTGGGGCGTGAGGATTATGTTGCTAGAGTTCCAAGCGCTAATCGTTATGTTTTGCATCCCAAAGTTCACATCCACAGTTATGTGTGATGCATGAAGGCAGGAGCCGGTTGCAAGAGACAAGAGGGATCTAACAAGATGGACGTCAGTAACAAACCTTGATCCACTCAACAAATAGACGAGGTTCCGAGCCACATGGAAATTGTTTAATCAAATGCTATGCTTGACCATTGGGACCCTACAAAATCAAATGGGGCTCAAAGAGGCGTTGCTACAGTAGAGACTTGATGGTGAGATTTCCGAGATTCAATCAAAATCCTAGAAGGAATAATCTCAAGGCAACCTAGAAACTTTGTTAGTCCAACACCCCTAAGGGATATAGAAACTCCTACAACCTCTCACACAGATAACGAGACCTGGCATAAGAACTGAACGTTTGAGATGAAACTTTAACACAACACAAATGATGGAGATCAAATCTTGATTGTTGCTACCACCATTGTTTGAATTTGATCAAAACAGAGCCGTTTCATTCCAGGAGTTGCACAAAATCTAACAGTATACTGAGTACTATACTGGAAGAGATGCAAGCTTAGCATTCCGTCAATACCAGAATGGAAAGAAACACTCACTATATAATCCTGATGCAAAGGCCGTCGGAGAGATCAATTCCTCAGTAAACGTCTCAAATCCACGCGTGGATCACTGAACACCCCAACGACACACAGGGGATTGACGATATATGGTGCAGTCAAAGCAATCCAATATGCGAGCCAGATGAATCCTACGCAGCGGATCCACAGCGGCGGAATCGGCTCTTCTCTTTCCCGGCGCTTTTTACTGACGTCAACTTGTCTCCAACATCAAAGTCGTCTACCGTGGTGGGCTTGTCCTGAGACCCACTAAATTGATGCCAAATATGGACAATGAGGAGCTCGATGGTGATTCCAAAAGGTTGCAACATGAAGAATGTAAAAGCACTGAAGATTATCCTGCCCGTGACCATTGCGTCCCCAGCCATGTGAATGACACCAGACACAAAGAACACTGTGTACATCCTTGCCAATTTAAAGCGTATGGATTCAGTCTCGTTTTTGGGGAAGACGTATCCCAGAAATATCGATGAGTAACTCAGGACGGCCTATGAAGAACGAGTAAGAGACATAAGCAGAAGCGCGAAACGCAAAGGTATTCACTTTTCGAATCGCCTGATGCCAAAATCTTCTCCAAAATCTCCTAATGCTCCAGAGTTGAAAGGGTGACCCAAACATCCACGGCCATCGCTCGGGAGAAGAGTACCCACAGCCTACGACAAATGCGGCGAGAATTGAGTTGACCCCCGAGATCGTAAAAAGTCCACCCAACCCGAAACCAGACGCTCCTAGTGCACGCCAATGCAAAGGTGCTTCACTGAGCAACATCCCTTGGGTGGTTAACCCAGGATTTGAAGCATCGACAACATATATTACGCCAATGCCCAAAATGCAACCTATGCCGTGTAAAATCCTGGAGAAGACGAACTTCCTGCGGGAAGTGGAAGGTGAAGGTCGATTGGGAAGATAAGAAGGTTCATGAGCCCATCCAATGCCTCGAGGATTTGAGTACAGTCTGAGTGTCCACTGGAGGCGTTTTTTGAAGGAACGTTGGGCAATCTTTAGTGAATCTTCATCACAGTAATCTATCAAATCTTCTGGTGGAGTGAACAGTGCATAGTCTGTCCCAGCCAAGTAGTGTGCCAGGATTGCTGAACCAATTCCGAGATCAGCCGCAAATTCGCCTGTTGTCTGGGTGAATATAATTCGGTAGTTAATATAACCGACGAGAAGAACGCCGAGAACTCTGGCAAACTTCGGAAGAAATGAAGGTATTGTAATTAGGGTTTGGAGGGCCAACGAAATGCCAAAAAGGACAACATCGAAGGGCCTTCGGTCGCTTGTATCCATGTCGTACGACTCTGGTCAAAAATGGTCTGCCAGGTCAGTCGTCCTTGCCTCCTGCTTGAATTCAACACGGCTATTATCTGATTCATTTGGAAGGTCGTTCAATCATGAGAGAGAGGACTTACAATGCAAGTTGATGACCGATCGTTGAAATGCTTTGCCGGATCGGCAATCATCATCAAATTGAAAAATGACGGATCAACGTTGCGCCAACAATCCTCATATGGTCCTTACGCTCGGAAATTTTTTGAAGCAGATTGTGACATGTCAATCTATAGAACAATTTTGGGACTTAGGCCAAGTTTTTGTCCAAATTACGGTATTATACACGTCGTGTGCCAACTTTTTTTTTGCAACTTTTAAGGACCAACATTATGTTTAATTCCGATCGACAGAAATAACGACATTATACATTGCTAGCAAGGGGGCATTTACAACTTCGACTTAGCCTCTTTCGCTTCAAAGCTAGTGTTGAGTACGCCTTCTGGATACGGCACAAATGAAGACATCGAGAACACCAAACTTCCATCCACAGGAAGCACTTGGCCGGTGATGTAGGTAGCTGCATCGCTAAACAAGAATACCGTGGTGTTTGCAACGTCGGCAATTACGCCCGCTCGGCCAAGTGGGAATTCGTTTGGATTCAGGCCACGAATAGTGCTTAGACGATCCCAGCCTTCTGTATCGCGAATGGGTCCAGGCGCAATGACATTGGATCGGATTCCATTAGGTCCTTCTTCAACAGCAAGTACCGCCGAGAGAGCGTCCACTGCAGCTTTAGCGGCGGAAACATGGGGCTGATATGCCACTCCTGCGGATACCAGGAACATGAGAGTGACTCAATCAAAGACTTGATATATGATACTTACCCCTATAGTGCAGGGTGGTACTTACGTGAATATAAGACCCCCGAAATTTGCGAACGTAAGGGAGAGTTGCCTTGATAGTGTTGAATGTCCCAATCTTGCGATGGACGAATTCAATTCAAGTGCCAAGGAATAAAAAGATATGACATTACGGTATCAATTTCCAAGACAGTCTTGAAGGCATTCTCTGACATGCTGGCAATTGGGGCCAGAAAATTACCAGCAGCACCTGGATAGCAACATCGTTAGTCATGAGCCGAATTTGAATCTACTAGTAGAATGATGAAGATACCTACCACAAATTACGAAATCAATACGACCGAACTTGGCGATGGTTTGATCAACAGCTTCCTTTAAGAGTGTTGGTTGCCTGACATCTGCCCGGACTGGTAGACATTCTTGACCTGTAGACTCTGATAATTCCTTTGCAGTCTGCGTTAAGCGGTCAAGTCTGCAAAACTCGTTGAAATTGGCATCGATGGATTTTACTGTTAACATACTTGCGACCAACGATAGCGGCTTTTGCACCATGGCGCATCATCGCTTCTGTCATGCCCCGACATATCCCGCTTCCCCCTCCTACAAAATCCTCCATTAACACGAGTATCTTCCGATTGACGGTAATGCCCTATTAAGTACCAACCTGTACAGAACAAAACCTTTCCGTTGAAGATATCTCTCTTGAATACAGCAGTAGAATCCACGATAGGTGCTACGACCGGCTTCATTTCCATGATGCAGAGATGAAAGCAAGATGAAAGTGCAAATGGAGCCGAGTTACAAGTGCGTGGCAGGGCTTACCTCACCAAGGAACTTATTCTCGTCTTTTGATGCTGATTCAGATCTCCGGATGCTTTGTTCAACCATATACTTCTACTTGCATATTCCAAGTCCCTATATCGCTTTCGCAGGAGTGTAGGAACAACGTGCATGGCGGCGATCTGTTGGAGTAGTAAAAAATACTGTATACTAGGAACTATAATTCTGCCCCGGACTTTAAGGACTGCATTCGCGCAAAAAATAATGCATCGGCCATGTACGCCGCCGTCCACGTCATCCAGGCCAGGAGCCAGATACACCCAACACAGCGAACCCACACCGGGGGTACTGGTTCTTCCTCAAACCCTCTACCACTATTGCCAATATGTTGTTCTTGCTGGGCTCGTTTGGTTCTTTGTCGATCGGGTTCGTCGTCGCCTTGAAATCGACTCCACAGGTAAGAGACGATGATCTCGACAATGATGCCGAAAGGTTGCAACATGAAAAACGTGAAGCTCTTGAAGCCGAGTTTACCACTGGCCATCGTGTCTCCACCGGCATGCACGATCCCGGAAATACAGAACACGATACACAATCGCGCCAATTCATAACTTGTCGTTCCAACATAACTTGTAGGAAAAACGCATCCTAGAATGAAGGAAGTGCAAGTAAGCATATGCTAAAGAAGGCAAGTAAATGAGTATGTAAGTGACTGTCGAGATCGGTTTGCATACTTACCCCTCGGATCATCTGATGCCAAAATCTCCTCCAAAATCTCCTAATACTCCAAAGCTGTAGGGGAGATCCAAAAAGCAGTGGCCATCTCTCAGGAGACGAAAAACCGCATCCAACTACGCCTGCAGAGATAGTGGCGTTGACGCCGAAAATCATGCAGACGCTGCTCAAGCCAAAAAATAGCACTCCCAGCATCCGCCAATGAAGGGGTGCAGGATTTCCTGTCAGGACTGAACCTACATACACAGCATCAAAATGTTGCGTTCCTATGAGTACTAAGAAACAAATGGCGACAAGTAAAATCCTCGAGAGGACGAATCTTGAACGTGGTGTTGAAGGCGAAGGCCTGGATGGAAGATGTGAGGGTTCATGCGCCCATCCAATGCCTCGAGGGTTTGAATGCAGTTTGAGTGTCCAAATGATGCGCTTTTTGAGGGAACGTTGGGATACCAACGTTCGGTCTTCGTCGTGGAAGTTCTTCAATTCGTCCGTTGCGGTAAGAAATGCATAGTTGAGGGCCACCATATACTGGATGGGTAATGCTGACCCGAGTGCAAAATCTTTGTTGAAGTCGCCAGTCGTCTGTGTGAAGATGGCCTGATAGAAATACCATCCGATCAGGATGAGGGCAATTACTTGTGCCGGTCTGGGTATAAATGCAGGGGTTGTGACAAGAATGACAATAATTTGAGAGGCGAGAAACAAGGTGCCGTCGAGCGATTTTCTGTGGTCTGTCCCCATTGTCATAAGGGTGGAAAGAAACTACCCGGTGGTAGGTATAGAAGGCTGAAAGAACGGCTGTAGGAACCAAATTTACCGCTTCTGAACTAGAAATAGCCTGATGACTTCAGACCCCACCAGGATAAATATGAAGGGTAAAGTAGCGGAATTGTTGACTGGCAGAGAGGTGGCAGGTATCAGTTCAAGGTAGGAATCTTTTTTTCCACAGGCCCGGGACAGCAAATGCTGCTGTTACGCAGAACATATAATTCATTATATAGCGACTATTGCGAATGCGTTACTTCTTGGATGGAACATGAATGAGAAACGGAATTACCTACCCAAATGTATTTTGAGTCGTGGTGGTAACTTGAAGTATTCCGGATTGTCCGGTCCGCGAATCAGCTTCTGGTCAGTGGTTAGCTTTTCTGACCATTGACAATGATCCAACTCGAATTCGACAACTCCTATTTTTCTCCAGAAATCGACGCGATTCAGACAGACAAGCTCTGTGCTCTGTCTCCATGCGTTTTCGGAGCCAAGAACTTGAAGATCGATCCACTTGCTCATCCCCAACAAGGGGTACTTGCGGTGCCATAAAAACTTATCGCTTAACTTGAAGCTTAAGCGTTAGCCAACGCTTAGCTCTAATGATAGGTGACGACTATTGAGAATCGACTGAAATGGGTGACAGGTCATGATCATCTGAATGCGGTCAATTGCGAAGTGGCCACGCGGATGCTTTGCTCCCATTACATAGGATTCAGAGCACTCACCACCCTGCTCTACCTTCTCTCACACCTGTCCACGCATGTCGCGCGAGCTTCGATCTTCTCTCTTGGATGTCTGGGATCAACTCACTGGAAAGTACGTAATGAATTCTTCTGATCAAGTACATATCCAATTCTTTCTCTTACAGACAACGACCCCTTTCGCCACCTTGGGATGAAAACTGGAAACTCGACGAGGACTTTTTCAGGGGTCTGGCAGACTGGGATAAGTCGACATTTCTCAGACTTGTAGAGAAAATCAAGGATGCGACGATAACACACAAACCATTCCTGGGTTTGATGCCAGATGCACCCTTTCCCGCGTACTCCCTTGCACTTGCTTTGTCACATCTCCTGGAGCTCGGCGTCGTAAGTCCCGATTATTCAAATTGATTCATTCTCTTATTAAATATGATAAGACAGTAGCACGAGCTAAAGGAGAAGTTTTCAAGTTCGTAGATGAGGTATCGAGCTGGGTTGTGACTATTGAAGCGAACTTTAAAGATGGGAAATTTAGCTCGCGTGCACGCAAAAACTTGAAGCATATACAGTACAGTCTTTGAATTCCTCAAATGACCTAATTGCTGACTGTACACAAAGAGCTTTGTTGAATGAAATCTTCAAATGGGCCTGGTCTCGGTTGGTAAGATATTGATTAGGCTCGACGATGCTCACTAACCTGCAGCTTAGAACGATGGAAGGTGGGAAATGCTTGTGCAGGGGATGAGCATTGTGAATGAAATTCAAGATTTTAACCAACGGCTGAGCAACGCACGGGGAATGCTGAGGGTGAGCCACTTACGTTTGGCACAATTATGAGTACTAACAAATAGCAGACGCTGCAGGACATCAATGTCGCGGTTGACATTGATGACATTTTACGGCAAATTAAAGAAATAAAAAAGTTACAAGAATCTCAAATTGTGAGAGTAAGATTCTGATGCGGGAATCAATCAGACTTACTGTTTTCAGGGCGAAATATTGGATCACTTGAAACGAAGGCGGTTGGCGGATGAGCGTCGGCAATTCCTGGAAGGGACGTTACACAGATTTGCGCTCCAAGACACTGGGTATGACCGTCAGGGAAAAGCTCCATGTGATCCCGAGACGTGCGTGGAAATTCTTGCGACAATCAAAGATTGGGTGGACGATCTCTCGGAAGGGAGCAAAACCTTCTTCTGGCTGACTGGCGATCCTGGAAGCGGTAAATCGGCTATCGCTGCATCATTCGCTCGTGATTGCAAGGACAGAAGAATCCTATGGGCTCAGTTTTTTATCAACCGGAACAACGAATCGACGACGAATCCCAGGTCTTATTTCCCATCTATTGCTTGCCAGATGGCTGATCACACCACCGACCCGACTGTAACTGTGGTTATCTATGAGATTCTTCGCAACGAAAAGTCTTTGCTGGACGAAATGAGCATCGATCAAGGTCTCGATTTCTTTGTCAAGGTTGTCCAGACGGCATGTGACCTGGACAGAAGCAAACCCGTTGCGATCATCTTTGATGGCCTGGACGAAACGAGCAGAAAGCACCTAGCAGACACTGCCCGTATATTTTCGGGACTCTTCACTAAGCTTGATCGCCCTAACGCAAAGGTGTTCATCTCGAGTCGAACAGACGACGAGATTACAAGGCCCTTCTATGGTTCACTGCAGACAGACTCGAAACACGTCCAGCACCTTCACCTGGATACGTCTGGATCCAGGAAAGATGTTGAGATATATTTAAGGCGGAACCTCAAGTACCTAGTCGAAGAGTGGGCACTGAACTGGGAGCAGTGGCCAGGAGAAGAACTGTTCCAGAGGATGTGCGATCAGGCAGGAGGGCTGTTTATCTGGGCTGTGACGGTTGTAAAGTTTTTCCGGGGAGAATTCGAGATATATGGAACGGAGCGGCTCAATATTCCGGATATATTCCTCGAAAACGGATTGGATGTGAACAGCCTGTATAGAGTGATCCTGGAAACGATGTTCGAGTCGGACGAGGAGTTGAATGGCGACTGGGAATATGAAAAGTTTCGATGGATTGTTGGGTTTATAATTGTGCTGAAAGAGCCGCTTACGATTGGGGATCTATCCGAACTTCTTGACCTACGGGAGTCACCTGACTCCGATCCAGTCGACATCATCCATTTCGTGACGAACTTGAGAACGGTGTTGGTCGCTGGTGTAGAGCACGTCGGCAATGACACGATTCCCCGTCTCCATAAATCATTCGTTGAATATATCACGAGCAGACGAGCAGGCCCTCAATTCCGCATCGATATTCCTGTGGTGGATGGTCAGATTGGGATAAAGTGTTTACGGCTGGCACGTAGATTGAGGAATGCTGGAGAGAGCGATACACCACCCGCGGGGAGTGTTCGGTACGCTGTTCACAACTGGACGAGACATTTACGTGGAGAAAGAATTTCCAAGTCGGACTCTCAGCCTCGACTTCGAAAGCCAGACAAAGAAAATCAGGAAAAAATTGGTGAGGATTGCTGAAATTTGCGAGTTGCGGTGTGAACACTGAAAACTTTACAGAAATGGTGAACTGTTGGATCGCAGCAGAGCATGCTTTACGTCACATTCAAAAGAGTCGTCCTCAAATCGATGCAGCATTCTCCAAGAGAAATATTCAAGAATCGGAATATGCGTTATTTGCGGGCTTTGACGAGTCCCTTATCCAGGACGGAATTGGCTATCTCGAACAGATTCATATATTCACTTCAGTAGTCATAGTCCTAGACCCTCCTTTTCTAGCCCAACTCGGGAAGATTATGTCTCCTTTCTCTTCCATTCTTTTCTCTGAATCGTCCCACCCTCATCGCCTACCGGTTTTCAAACCTGATGGGATTATGTGGGATTTTGACGAATTTGTCTTTGAGACTGCTTCCAAACTTGCTGACAGAGGATCCACGGCAGCGTCCTATCCCACAGTAATAAGTCTTTCCCAGTCGTCCGGTGGTGCTACGTCTGGGGGTAGAGGTTCTCAAGAAAACTCTGGTCCCGATAAAGAGCGGAACACCAGTGACGATACCGACAAGAAAGAAGATGACAGCGATGGCGAAGGGGAAGAGCGAAAAGGCAACAAAAAGGGAAAAGATCGAGAAGAAAATCCCCAAGATCCCGAAGAGCCTGAGCCTGATGACGAGCCAGAAGAACAATCGGAACCTAAGCTCGTCCGCTTCGACGTTTCGTCCGACTTGCATTTGAATGACCATAGCGGACGTTTTCAATTATTGACCGTAGCCGGTGATTTAACAATACAAGTATATCAAAATTCTTGGTTCAAGTTGCTTCGTTTACTTACCATCTTCATTGTAGTTTGAGAAGCATGCACGAGCTGCAGAGTGTCATGTTCAATTCACCAAGTTGAATTTTGGCAGCGTGCGCACAACACCCGGGACAGCTTACGAGCAATTTTTTCTCCGCGTCACCGTCGATCCACGAAATCAGGATGCTAATGTCAACATATTAAAACCACTGCAAACCTATGCGAACGACAAGGGTAGCAAAGTCGTATCTGCATCGAAATCAGGCTGGATTGCTACTGGTAGTGCAGCTGCCACCGTTTCCCTTCTGAAGCCTCAAGCAACTTTTACAGCTACTGGAGGTGGAACAGGGGAAACCTCCATAAGCACCGAGAATATGCAATACAATTCTCAAATCGACCCACAGACCTACTTCGGTATCGCCTCATGTGGATTCAACATCGACGACCCATCTCACAGGACACGAGGTATCCAGATGCCTCATGCTATACTTCCCGCCATAGACTTCGAGTTTCTCAGTGGCGCAATGACTTCCGATCCTAATCATGTTCCAAGCATTATAGATGTCGAGATCAAATCCTACTGGACCGCGATATCTCATAGCGAGCATGGTTTTCCATGGATTAGTGGTGTTTTCTCGCCGTTAAAGAAAACGGTGTCCCCGTATTCTAACCTTTGCCAGGCGGTTCTCCTGGAAATTCCGTCCCGTTTGGTGAGACGTGCTGACTATAAGGCGGGACTACTCGTAAACATCAAAGATTTGAATTTGGGCTACTTCACCAACGTTCGATTCGTGGATGGCCCTGTCGGATTCTCAGTGACCCCGGCAATATCTCGGAGCAGTCACTCAGATTCGACTTCAGTCGTAATGGGTGAGAGCTCAAGTTTATTAGTAAACACCGATTTATGGGTATCTGATATTTTCATTCAGCGGATTGGACCAGTGCCTTAAAGCTCCCGACCCTCAAGTACTTGACAGGCACCAACGAAGTTCTTTCACTAATTGCACAGCAGGACAGAGCTGGATCGAATTAATGCTATAATGGATACACCTGAAGAGCACGGCGGAGGCCCGACTACTGGCATACTTCGGATCTGATCATTAGAGTCTTGTTCATCTCATCATGGCCACCTTTCTCTACCATCATGCGCTACCCTTTCCCATAATCCTCGTATCCAGTTTCCTTCCATTTTCATCTGCGCCTCAACAGCCATCACCCGTAAATCAATTTTCGACTCTGGGATCTTTTGCCTTCCACATCGGCTTGAGACAAAATCTGTACTGCGTTGCCCCATACTTTCTGTCATCCATCGCACTGCAATTGTGCTATGATTAAACATTTGTCTTTAATAAATGGTAACATGGTTTAACAAACAGTCTCTTTCACCTCAGGCTACTCCGGCTTCTATTCTTGGATTGCAGAATATGGGCTCTCTGCCTCTCGCCACCCAGCTCCCACCCCCACTTTTACAACCATCTGCTAGGCCAAAACCCACAGTCGCCCTTTCAAATTCTCCCGACACTGACTCTCCAACATCTCTTTCAAATGCAAATCCTACTTTGGCGAGTCACCCCGTTGCAATCTCTAGGTCTCTTGAACAATTCCCTGCGTTTATTTCACCTGGTCAATTACCCTCCCTATATGCCCCTTCAAATGTTTTGTATCGCCTCACACCCATCCTCGCCAGCCCACCTTCCGAAGAAACGATTGTCTTTCATGTCTTACATTCCTCACACCACAACCCAACCTCTTTCATCTCTGACGACATGTGCATCTGCAGCCGATCCACCTCCCCACATTCCTAGCTTCAGCGGCCTTAATGTCGTCAGCGTGGTTTACTCTTCTGGTCGCGCAAGTCCGGCCAGTCGTGCTCCTACGGGAGCTTCCCCCTGGGAGCAGTTGGCATTGGCCCAACTGGCGGATTGACACATCCAGGGAAAAGGGATAGTATCGCATCGCTCAATAACTTGTGGATGGGAAAGAAAGGGTCTTGAAGAGCGTTTGGATGCCCTAGTTTTGTCAGGACCACCAGGACGGCGTAACCCCCTCAAATTTGGTTTCATCTCCTTCACTTGCAACTAATTTGAAACTTTTGGAACTTTTCTGGCTTGTTATCAATCACAATTGCACTTTCTCTCGCCCTGGAGTGATCCCCCAACAATTGACAAGGGACCTATTCCTCCACTGGACCACGTCCGACCAACCTGCTGACCGATCCGAACCCATGGCTTTAGTTATTATATATTATCTTTATCTCTATCATATTCGATGCTGTGGCTAATAACACTTTCCAGATGCATGGAGGCGATCCAGGTATGCGTCCCAATCTGGCTCTCCCGACGTTGTCTACCGAAGTAGCTCCATTGTCCGTAATACTCGCTCCATATCTCGGTTATTATAATAATTGTGGCCACCGCGCGGATGCTGCAGAATCCGCCTTTGCGTGGCTTCATCCTGGACCTTGAAGAGATCCCTCTCAGATTCAGAGGGAGGGTTGTGATAAAAACAGCCTTCGACAAAGGCTTTCGTGCGAAATGATAATAGCCCGGAGGTACAGAAGGGACCCCTGGAATCATAATGCGTGAGTTAGGTTTACAAATCATTCTGACTATCATTGAAACCCTTGACGGCGTACTCTCTAATCGTAAACCCGTGCTTCATGTAATCCTCAACCACACCCCGCCAGTGTTGCACGAGGGCAAGGTTCCCGACTCTCGGGCACCCAAAGACAGCGATCGTCAAAGAGAGGATGGGCGATGCTGCATCTCCGGCAATATAACCTCTAATGCCATGAGATAGCACATGTCAGCTCCAAGACTGTGTCCAGTGAAAATTATTTCGTGGACATTGTGACGCTGTATGGCTTCGGTCAATGCGGAGAGTGCATTAGCTCTGATGCCGTTGTAAAGTCTCCAGAATCCAGCATGTATCGCACATCCGTCTCTGGGAAATGAAACTAGTCTGGCGTCAATATTGCTGATAGTTTGTTGGAAGTTGGAAGTCCCGGAGAACGAAATTATAAGCTGATTTGATCGATACCCTTGCAGATTCGAAACCGTACAGACCAAGTCTGATTGTCGTGAAGCGTCATATTCGGCCAATGGGTTGAATGAAGGCTGGAGAAGACGGTCCATATTTTGCCGTACAAATTCTGGAGAGAGCCTTCCGTGAGACAACTCTGCGAATTGGCCAATGTCTGATAATTCGAGCTGTAAGTCAGATGAGGCCAGGTCGACTGATGTCAGGATGTATGTGGATGGGTTTGAGAAGATTTTCGCAACCCAACGGAAATTCTCTGTTTTCTCCACTGCGTACAAGCGGCGCTGAGATTCTGATGGGGATGCATGACGGGGCCTTCAATGATGTGGTTTGAGGTAACGAGGGAAAGCTAAATCGGGATGACATGCCCATATCTCGGAATGGCTCTGCACCCTCTGGCACGAATGTTATATTCTGTAAATATTGCTATTCACCAGTCCTAGGTATTTTATGCTTTTATCTAGTGTAGAGAAGTTCTGAGGAAAATCCCATTGCAATACCTTCCTATTATATATACAATATATATATTCCTTTTCTTATACTCTCCCTTTATTTAATCAGAGTCGATTACAGCAAACTGATTCGTTTCTACTTTTAGTGGAGAGATCAGTTTCCATTGTCTATTACATAAAGACGTGTCTTTCCGACTAGATTTTGGATTACTTCTTCAAAGCTAGGTCTTTTCACTCCAACCTGCAATTTCTGTGAAGGAATTCGGTCTTGATTGTCTAGTTTTCTGAGTGGTGCATAGAGAACGAACTCTCAGTTCTTCTTTGTGATTATTTATATCTTGGGTCATTCCATTGTTTTACAGTCAACTATATTTGTTATCACCTATCAACGGCTAGCCACAAACCTGAGAGATTGATTCTTTGTTCTTGTCAATGTATCTCAGCTATGCTTCGAGAACTTCAAGTTGAAGTTTGAACCCAATTCTTATGGGGTCAACTTGCTTAGACTTGACCTTCGTAGTTACATGCCATAAGAATGAGAGAAATCATGAATACAGAAATTACTTGTACAATTCACTAGTAGATAAGCAAGCACCCCATTTTTGTCCATAAACAAACTTAGAGAAATCAAGCCGTGTCTCATGTTTTCCAGCAATCCAGAGATTGCTTGGGCGGTGAAGACATGGCCTGTGCACTGATGGGATCCAAAATACAAGTTTTCCGTCTGAACTAGCACATACCCAACCATCATTTTCTATCACTGAAGAATCAGTAAAGAGAAGGGGCTTGGAACTGATGTTGAAAGGATAAATAGTCTGATCTCCTGCTGCAGAAACATCCTGTCCATCCAGAGAGAATGAAACAGAATTGACCGAATCAATTTGCCCAGTAAATGGGCTTCCCTCCATCTCTCCTGTC
>Ga0307517_10001415_pt1 | contig 40367 bp, 43 predicted proteins | sample 23_EM_MG_FD_194515 | JGI IMG/M metagenome (GOLD analysis project Ga0307517, IMG submission 194515) | Populus trichocarpa ectomycorrhiza microbial communities from riparian zone in the Pacific Northwest, United States - 23_EM | ecosystem: Host-associated > Plants > Roots > Unclassified | place...
CCGGTGCGCCACCACGTCGGCCCGCGTGCCGCCCCTCAGCAGATATTCCCACAGGTCCACCTGATAGGGCCGCGGCTCCCATTTGATCGGCAGCTCCATGAGTTCCTCGCCGGGCTGCAGCGCCCGAGCCTCGGTCTCGGCCTTCGTCGGCCGGCCGGGTTTGCGCCGCGGCGCCTTCTCGGCTTCGCCGGTCATCGCCCGTCTCCTTCGTCGCCCTTCGGAATCTGGCGGGTGTAGGCGGTGCCGTCCTCCCGATAGGCGACCTCGAAGTGGCGCACCTCGATGATCAGGCGGCGCGCCCCGCCCTCGTCCGCCCCGTCGTCGCCGGCCCTGGCGCCGTACTTCCTGGGCGCGGCCTTGCCCGCGTGCCACTGCAGCGCGCCCACCCGCAGCCGGTCGCGCTGCACCGTCGCGGTGGTCGCCTCCTCGGCCACCAGCAGCACCTTGTCGGCCCGCAGGTCGGCGGCCATCTCCCGGGCCTGGGCATAGTCCGCCGCGAAGTCCGGGTATTTCCGCAGCCAGGTGTAGAGCGTGGCGTAGCTGGGCATCCGGCCGGTGTTGCAGATCTTCTGCCAGACCTCGCCCTGGGCGAGCCGCTGGCAGATCTCCCGGGTGATCTTCCTGGAATAGCGCACGTAGGACATGGTCCCGTCCCGGCGCACGGTCTTGGAAGGCGGCCCCGCATAGGTCCGCTTCGTCGATGACCCTTCAGGCATCGGATATCCTTTCAAGTTATGAGACCTCAGAGTCGGCCGTCGCGGCCGGCCTCGATTTGACTCCGCCGGAGAAGCAAACGACACTTCGCCATACGGTGAAGTATGAAACCCGTTTCCTGGGAGGCGCCGCATGAGCGACCTGATCCTCACCACCTACGACTGGGTTCCCGAGCCGCCGCGCGGCTATGTGCGTGACCTGCGCGTGCGTTGGGCGCTGGAAGAGGCCGGGTTGCCCTACCGGGTCGAGAGCACGCCCTTTCGCGACCGCGGACCCGGGCATTTCGCCCACCAGCCGTTCGGACAGGTCCCCTGGCTGACCGACGGAGACCTCTCGATCTTCGAGAGCGGCGCGATCCTGCTCCACCTCGGCGAGCTGAGCGACAAGCTGATGCCCGCGGATCGGCGCGGCCGCAGCGACACGAAGGCATGGCTGTTCGCCGCGCTCGCATCTGTCGAGGCCGCGAGCCAGCCCTGGTCCTTCTTCATGTTCTCAGGCGGCGCCGACGAAACGCCGATGCGGAAGTTCTTTGACGACTTCCTCTATGAGCATCGGCTCAAGCACATGGAAACGGTCCTGGGCGGACGCGAATGGCTGGTCGGACCCTTCTCCGTCGCCGACATCCTGATGGCCGACGTGCTGCGCCTGGTCGACCGGTTCGGCGGGCTGGCGGACTATCCCGCCTGCAAGTCCTATGTCGAACGCGCCACGGCCCGGCCGGCCTTCGCGAAGGCCCACGCCGATCAGATGGCGCATTTCGCGGCGGCAGACGCCGCTTGATACCTGCGCCGCCGGCGCCTCGCCGGGTTCAGGCGGCAAATCATTTGAGCGGCCGAAAGAAGTCCCGCAGTTCGCTCACCAGCAGGTCGGGAGTCTCCAGCGCCGGGAAATGGCCGCCGCGCGGGGCCACGCGCCATCGTTGCACATTGAAAGCCTCATCCGCCCGACGGCGCGGGCCGGTATCGGGTGAGGGCCTGTCGACGCCGCCCTTGCCCCGGGACGCGACCGGGCACTCGAGGAAGAAGCCGGCTGGGGGCTCCACCCTTTGGCCCCTCGGCACGCGAACCGGCGCCCGGTCGCTTTCGTAATAGAGGCGGCAGGCGCTGTTGATCGTGCCGGTGAACCAATAGACGGCGATGTTGCCCAGCAAGGTCTCTCGCGGGATGGCGCAGGACGGGTCGGCGTGGTCCGACCAGGCCCACCACTTCTCACCGATCCAAGCCGCGAGCCCGGCCGGAGAATCGGTGAGGCCATAAGCCAATGTCTGCGGTTTCGTGGCCTGTATCGCGGAATAGCCCGCTTCCCGCTGCAGCCAGCGCTTGCGCCGGCGCGCCCACTCAAGCTGTTCCGGGGTCCGCTCCGACCGCTCTGCGTCATCCGCTTCGACGCTCAACCCGACGGAGGCCGTGTGGATGCCCATCACCCTGTCCGGATGGTCGAGGCCGATCAGCGAGGTGATGTAGGATCCCCAATCACAGCCATGCGCGGCGAAGCGCGGGTAACCCAGCTCCTCCATCAGGCTGACCCAGAGCTCCGCGATGCGGCGCGGGGTCATCCCCGGCTGCTGCGGGATCTCCGAGAAGCCGTATCCGGGAAGCGACGGGATGATCACGTCGAAAGAGTCGGAGGGATCCCCGCCGAAGGCCGCGGGATCGGTCAGGGGCCCGATGAGGCCGAGCCATTCGACGAAGCTGCTGGGCCAGCCATGTGTCAGCAGCAGCGGTTTCGGCGCCGGTCCCTTTCCCCGGATGTGGAGGAAATGGAGGTTGAAGCCGTCGATTTCGGCCTTGAAGTGCGGATAGAGGTTCAGACCAGCCTCGTAGGCGCGCCAATCGAACCTGGCCCAGCTGTCGACCAGGTCGCGGGCGTACCCGGCGTCGATCCCATAGGCCCATCCGCCGCCCGCAATGGCGTCTGGCCAGCGCGTTCGCCGCAGGCGTTCGGTCAGGTCCTCTACAGCCGCTTGCGGCACGTCTATCCGAAACGGAACGATCCCCATCGTGGACTCCAGGCAAAGAGCCGATCGCCGACAGTAGTGGCTTCGAAGGACGGGCGGCTTGCGGAAACGCGCGACGCCCACCGCCTGACGCGAAGAAAGAGCTTTCTTCCCAACGGTCACACAAACGGGCGCGCAACGCACATATTGAGCTTACTTTATGACCCCGCAAGGGTTGCGCCGCGCCCCCAAGGTCCGCGAAGTTCGGAGAACCGGGCTGCTGCGGCCCTGCGGCGTGCTGGCCGTCCCCCTGATCGTCGCCTTGGAGCCTGATGTCATCATGTCGCTTCCCGCGTCCCTTCGCTCCCGGCTCACGCTCCCGGCCATCTGCGCGCCCATGTTCCGCGTGACGGGGCCGGCGCTTGTGCGCGAGGCCTGCAAGGCCGGCGTCATCGGCGGTCTTCCGCGCCACAACGCCCGCGGGCGCGAGGAGGCGGAGGCCTGGCTGCGGGACATCCGGGAGCACCTGGACGCCCATTCCGCAAAACATCCGGACGCGCGCATCGGGCCCCTTGCGGTGAACGTCACCGGCAAGCTCAGTCCGGATGAGTTGAAGGCGGAGCTTGAACTATGCCGCCGATACCGGGTCGAAATCATCATCAGCGCCATGGGTGACCCCACGGAGATCATTCAGCGCACCCATGACTGGGGCGGGCTGGTCTTTCATGACGTGACCAACCTGCGTTTCGCCGAGAAGGCCGTGCGGGCCGGCGCGGACGGGCTCACCTGCATCGGCGCGGGCGGGGGCGGCAACTCGGGGACCATCAGCCACCTCGCCCTCATCCCGAAGGTGCGGAGCCTGTTTGACGGCGTCGTCATCATGGCCGGCGCGATCTCGACGGGCGCGGCGATCCGCGCCGGCGAGATCCTCGGAGCAGACCTTGCCTATCTGGGCACCCGCTTCATCGCCACGCAGGAGTCCGACGCCCCCCAGGCCTACAAGGAACTCCTGGTGAGCGAGGGCGCCGCAGACCTGACCTATACCCCGCATATCACCGGCGTTCCCTGCAACTGGCTCAGCCGCTCGCTCCGGGAGTCCGGCCTTGATCCGGCGAACCTGCCCCGACCGACGGGGGGGATCTACCGGCGCGACCACCTCCCGCCTGGCGTAAAGCCCTGGAGCAATATGTGGAGCGCGGGCCAGGGGATCGACCTGATCGACGACGTTCCCACGGTCTGCGACCTCGTCGGCCGCCTTCGCAACGAATATGTCGCCGCCTGCCGCCTCCCCGACATGTCCGAAGAAGCCCGGCGGCCACCGCCCTAGGTTGGCGACTCGATCAACCAGCTATTTTAGCTAAATAACGTCATGGCCGGGCTTGTCCTGGCCATCCATGATCTCCGCGTTGCGGAGCAAAGAGCGGCGCCGCCGCAGACCTTCCTGCGCCATCTGGTGTTCATGGTCGCCGGGACGAGCCCGGCGATGACGATCAAAAGGAAGATAATTGAGTCGCCAACCTAGGACCAAAGCCCCTTGAGTTGCTGACGGCCAATAACCGCGACGCCGAAGATGGGCTCGAAGCCCGATCGCTGCTGCGCCCCAGGCGCACCAATCAAGGCTGGCGTAATCCTAGCAAATGCGCGCGCGCCCGTCAAGAACAAAATAGGAACACTTGGGCCCCTACTCCGTGCACCACAGCAGCAGCAGGCAGGCGGCCACCGCCAGGATCGCCACGGCGGCCGTGAGCCACGACCAGGGCCGCCCCCAACGTCCGATGCGGCTGTGTCCGAGGTGTTCGCGCTGCTGCAACTCGCCGGGCGTCGGGGGCGGCCGACGCTGGTGGGGCAGCAGGTCGTCGGGGTCGGCGGGCATGACACTCCTCCCGCAGCCTCAACTCGCCGGCCGCGCGCCCGGACGCCATGGCGTTGAAATTTCCCGCCTTCGCGACCTCGCTCACCGCCCGGCCGCCGCCAGCAGGTCCAGCGCCACCTTCAGAACCGCCTCCATCCGCGCCGCGTCGCGATCGCCGCCGGCGGCCTCGCGCGGCGTCATCTCCTGACCGCAGATGCGGTCGCAGGCCGTCACCAGGTCGCCCTGGCCGAACAGGGCCGCGCGGGCGCCCGCCAGCTCGGCCTGCGCCTGCCGGCGGCCCTCCGCCAACCGCAGCAGCAGGCCGAGCGAAGGTCCGCCCGGCGGGCTCCGCCCGGGCGAGACCTCCAGGGCTGAGCCCAGCGCCGGCGCCTCGGCCGCGCGGCGGTAGCATTCGCCGTAGCGTTCGCCGGCCAGCCGCTGTCGCGCGCTGATCCTGCCCTTGGCCGACAGCCATTCGAGACCCGGGCGCCGGCGATAGGGCGTCTCGCGTTCGCCCCTTCGCGCCGGCGTCTTGTCGATCGCCGCCCCGCGGGCCTGCGACAGCGCCACGGTCTCGGCGACGCCCTCGGCCACCGCCCGCGCCTCGGTCCGCCCCCGCTCGCGCGCCTCCAGGATCTTCAGCCGCTCGCGCATGGCGCGCGCGGGATCATAGGGCCGGCCCATTCGTCCTCCTGCCGTTGAATTCGCTGTTGAAAAAGCTCAGCGCCCGCCGCGCGCCACCACCGCGTCGGCCAGCCGGTAGACCGCCTCGCCCGCCGCCCGGTCGCCCTCGATCACCACCAGCCCGGCGGCGGTGTGGGCCAGCAGCTCGCGCAGGAACCCTGGCCGCTCCTGCGGCGCGCGGCGGCTGAGCGCGCGGGCCACCATGGCCGCGGCGTCCTCGGCCGGGCTGGTCACCGCCGCGCCTTCGGTGCGCAGGGGTCGGGCATCGCCGGATAGCCGCCCTCGGCCAGCACCGCCGCCACATGGCGGGCGTGGCGGGCATAGGCCGGCCGCATCGGGTCGTCCCCGCCGCCCGGCCGCGCCAGGAACAGGCGCTCCAGCTCGGCGGCCGTCGCCTCCGCCAGCCCGAGCGCCGCGCGCACCCTGGGCGGGGGGATCCCCTCGTAGCGCAGGGCGGCGTAGCTCTTGCTCGCCAGGGTCGGTGGACTCTCGGATATGATCGGCATGCGAGAACTGTATAAAAGATACTGACCTTGCGCAAACATTTTCTGTAGGTAAAATACTGCAATCGAGAGCCGCCGAGTTTTTCCTGTGGACGAACCCTTCCAACGCCTTCGCGAGGCCCGCCTGGCCAAGGGCTTCGAGACCGCCGCCGCGGCGGCCGACGCCTTCGGCTGGAACCGCAACACCTACGCCTCCAACGAGAACGGCAACGCGCCCTTCTCCTACCGCAAGGCCAAGGACTACGCCCTGGCCCTCGGCGTGCGTCCCGAGTGGCTCTACGACGCGGCCGGCCCCATGCGCCCGAGCGCCGAGCCCGGCTTCGTCCGCATCATCGGCAACGTCGGCGCCAACCCCGAAGGCCTGGTCCTCTACGCCACGGCCGACGAGGCGGGCGACCTCGCCCCCATCCCGCCCGGCGGCACGGAGATGGCGGTGGCGCTTCGGGTCGTCGGCCACTCCATGCACGGCGTCGCCGACGACGGCGCCCTGATCTATTTCGAGGACCAGCGCACCCCGCCCACCCCTGACATGCTTGGCCACATCGTGGTCGTCGAGATCGACACCGACGAGGTGCTGGTCAAGCGCCTGCTGCGCGGCTCCCGCGCCGGCCGCTTCGACCTGGAGAGCGTCGCCGGCCCCACCCGCCACGACGCCCGCATCCGCTGGGCGGCCCACATCACCGCCATCATCCCGCCCTATCAGGCCCGCCGGATCATCCGCGGCGCGGCCTGACCGCAACTTCGCTACAGCAAATATTTGCCAGGTCTCTGCAGTTTTTATACAGTCTGCGGATGCCCTCGGATTTCCAACAGGCGCTTCAGGCTGAGCAGCGGGCCGAAGCCGCACGCCTGCTCGCGCACCGGGCCGAAGCCGAACGCGGCGCCGGCGTCGCCTGGTCCGGCCTCGCGCCCGATCCCATCCACCGGCGGCCCGCCGCTGCGCTCGCCCGCGACGCCCAGACCCGGCTCCACGCGCTGCGCGACTGGCGCGCCAGTCCCGCCGGCCGCCTGACCGCAGCGATGGGCGAGGCCGAGCGCGCCGTGGAAGCGATCCGCGCCTGCATCGCCCGCGGCCTGGACGGCGAGGCTACCCGCTGCGCCCGCGCGCTCGCCGACCTGCAAAGCGCCGTGGACGCCGGCGCGGCGGCCGCCTTAACTGTGGCCGCATGTGCAACGAATACCGCTTCAAGACCACCCTCGACCGGATCACCCAGGAGTTCAGCCAGCTGAGGCTGCCGATCCATTGGGCGGGCGGCGCGCCGAACCTCGAGCCGCGCGAGTCCATCCGCCCCACCGACCCCGGTCCGATCGTCATCGGAACGCCCGACGGCCCGGAGCTTCGGCAGCTGCGCTGGGGCTTCCCGCGCGCCAAGGGCGGCCCGCTGATCAACTTCCGCTCGGAGGACCGCCGCTTCCCCCAAGGTCGCTGCCTGATCCTGGCGGACGGCTTCTACGAATTCACAGGCGACAAGGCGCCCAAGTCGAAGTGGCTGTTCAGGGCGGCGGACGATGGCCCCTTCGCCATCGCCGGCCTGGTGCGCGACGACCGCTTCACCATGCTCACCACCGAGCCCGGCCCCGACATCGCGCCCTACCACAACCGCCAGATCGTCATCCTGCCCAGGGACCAGTGGAGCGCCTGGCTTGGCCCCGCCGACGCCCAGCCGCCGCTCGCCCCCCTCCCCGCCGGCAGCCTCAAGGTGGAGCAGATCCGCTGAGGTCCTCGGCATAGAGCGCATTCGCCCAGGCCGGTAGGTCCGTCGGGTGGCCGTTCACGAAGGCGATGAGGCGCCTGGCCCGTTTCCCGAGCCCGCTATTGTCGAAGACGAACCCCAGTCGCCGCTTTAGGGAAGATCTTCCGCGAGGATGGCCATCTCGAACATGAACGAACCGTCCTCGTCCTCGTCTTCGAACACCACGCCGACGAACTCCTCGCCGACATAGACCTCGGCGGAGTCCTTCTGCTTGGGCCTGGGCACCAGCGCGATGCGGGCATTGGCGAAGGTCCCCCTCAGGTGGCCCTCCAACTTGCGGATCATCTTTTCGTCCACGCCAACGCTCCTCGGTAAATCAGCGGGCGGAACCTAGCTGGTCGCGACCGATCCGAAAACCTCAGATGACGTAGTCGTAGGCGATATCGGCCAAGGTGTGGTCCATGCTGCGCGCCGGCTCATCGCAGGTCGGGCAGTTGACGAGGCGCGCGGGCACCCCCGCCGCGGTGCAGCCGGCCGGCACGTCGCGCAGCACCACCGAGCCGGAGGCGATCTTGGCGTAGTCGCCGATCTTCAGGTTGCCGAGCACCTTGGCGCCGGCGCCCAGCAGCACGCCCTTGCCGATCTTCGGATGGCGGTCGCCGCGTTCGGCGCCCGTGCCGCCCAGGGTCACGCCCTGCAGCATGGAGACGTCGTCGCCGATCACGGCGGTTTCGCCGATGACGATGCCGGTGCCGTGATCGATGAACACGCCGCGGCCGATCTGGGTCGCCGGGTGGATGTCCACCTGGAAGAGCTCGCTCATCCGGCTCTGCAGGTAGAAGGCGATCGTCTCGCGCCCCTGCGTCCACAGCCAGTGGGCCACCCGTTGGGTCTGCAGCGCCAGGAAGCCCTTGAAGAACAGGAACGGCTGGACGTAGCCCTTGCAGGCCGGATCGCGCTCGAACACCGCCTTCAGGTCCGCCTCGGCGATCTCCACCAGCGTGGGATCGCTCTCGTAGGCCTCCTCGCAGATCTCGCGCAGGCTCATGGCCCGCAGCTCCCGGTCGCCCAGCTTGCGGGCCAACTGATAGGAGAGCGCGCCGGCGAGGTTCTTGTGGTTGAGGATCACTGCGGCCAGCAGGCTCGCAAGCGCAGCCTCCGTCTTGGCGGCTGCATAGGCTTCGTTGCGCAGCGCGGCCCAGACCGGCGGCGCAATGTCGGGCTCAACGACCTCGAGGCGCTGACTCATCGGTTTCTCCCGCCCCATGAGGCTTCACTTATCCTAGCATGGCGCGCGCCAACGCGCCCGGCAAAGACCCTTCCCGAGCCATGTGGTAACCCCGAAGCAGCATCGCAACCGTCAACATGTCGGGAAGATATCCGGCCAGGGCGGCGTCCAGCGCCTCGCGGAACGGCGCCCGGACCAAGGCGATCGCCTCGGTGTCGTCGGCCCGGTGCGCGGTCTGGGCCTCGCTCAGGCCCAGCGCCAGATAGCCGACCATCCGCTCGTCGGTGACCGAGTTGGACAGCTGGGTCCGCAGCACTTCGCGCCACTCGGCGGCGGCCAGTCCTGTCTCTTCGGCCAACTCGCGCTTGGCGCCGTCCAGCGGGTCCTCGTCCAGCGGCGCGCCACCCTCGGGCAGCTCCCAACTGTAGTCGCCGAGCGGAAAGCGGTGCTGGCCCACCAGGGTGACCGTCCCGTCCTCGTGGATCGGCAGGACCGCCACCGCCAGGTTCTTGAACCGCACCATGCCATATTGCGCCAGGCGCCCGGTCGGCGCCGTCGCCTGCTGATCGGTCACGGTGATCCAGGCGCTCTCGAAGGCCACGCGCTCGGTCCCGGGTTTCCAGGGGTTCCCATGCGGACGAAGCCAGGCGGGTTTCTGCGGCATGAATCGGGGCTCGCCTTGCGGTGCGCGCCGGCGCACCCATAAAGGACCCTTCTATCGGCTTCCTTGTGGGACCGCCTCCCGTGACGATCGTCCTGCCGCCCGCCCCGGAATTCGGAGCGCCCGTGCCGCAAGCCCCGGAGCCCGGGGTCCTGCGCTTCCTGGCGCCGCGCCGCTCCAACTCCGCCGTCACCCTGGCGGAGCCCGGCCCCAGCGCCGGCGAACTCGACATCCTGCTGCGCCTGGCCACGCGGGTCCCCGATCACGGCAAGCTCGCGCCCTGGCGCTTCATCGTCCTGGAGGGCGCCGGCAAAGCGGCCTTCGCAGGCCGCCTCGAGGCGCTCGCCCAGTCGCGCGACGATGCGACCGCCGCGGCCAAGCTCGCCAAGCTGAAGATCCCGCCCCTTTGCGTGGCGGTGGTCTCCTCGCCGAAGGGCGCCGCGATCCCGCAGTGGGAGCAGGTGCTTTCCGCCGGCGCGGCCTGTACGACCCTGCTCTATGCCGCCCTGGCCATGGGTTATGGCGCGAACTGGATCACCGACTGGTACGCCTACGACGCCGAGGCCCGGGCGATTCTTGGCCTGGAGGTTTCCGAAAAGGTTGCCGGTTTCATCCTCATGGGCACGCCGAGCGAGCCGCCCCGGGAACGCGAGCGCCCCGATCCTGCGCCACTCGTCAGCCGCTGGACGGGTTGAGCCTGGCCTGAAACACAACGGCCGGACGACGCATCGCGCCGCCCGGCCTGAAGTGTGACACGCCCGAGGAGAGATTGGGCGGGTTGGTTATAGTCCTAACGGCGCCATCTGGAAAGCCCCCGGACAACACCCCATTGAGCAGTCAGGGCTTTCCCCTCAGAGGAGAACCCGGCCCCGCGAGTCCTCCACCAGCAACCCTGAAAACTGAAGGTTAACGCGGGGTCCAGATACAATCGCGAAGCGGTTCCTGCCGAATATTCGTAGGCGGACGGCCAGGCGACGACTCTCGATCGTTCGCTGAGACCCGCTTATCCGCGCCCGCGATACGGCGCGACGCCCTGATCCGGCAGCCACAGGCCCTCCGGCGGCGGACCGCTCTGCCAGAAGACGTCGATCGGTATCCCGCCGCGTGGGAACCAGTACCCGCCGATGCGCAGCCAGCGCGGCTCCGCGGTCGCGACTATCCGCCGCCCGATGGCCACGGTGCACGCCTCGTGGAAGGCGCCATGGCTGCGGAAGGAGCCCAGATAGAGCTTCAGCGATTTCGATTCGATCAGCCAGTCGCCCGGCGCATAATCGATCACCAGGTGCGCGAAGTCGGGCTGCCCGGTCACCGGGCAGAGCGAGGTGAACTCCGGCGCGGTGAAGCGCGCGAGGTAGAGCGTATCGGCCTGCGGGTTCGGCACGCGCTCCAGCACCGCCTCGTCCGGACTGGCGAAACCGCGCGTCTCGCGACCGAGCTGGGTCAGGTGGATCTCATCCATGCGCGGGGCTTTAGCCCCTAACTCCCGCCGCTCGCAACCGAGACAGCTGCGGCCTGGCCCGCTAGTAGACCTGAAAACCTGACAGGGAGGCGCGGATGGCCGGCAAGGATCTGGACGACTTCGTGGTGGTGATCACCGGCGCCTCGACGGGCCTGGGCCGCGCCATCGCCGTGGAATGCGCCCAGCGCGGCGCGGCGACCGTCGTCATCAACTACGCCCGCAGCGCCGCCGAAGCGGAGGAGACCGGCCGGCGCGTGGAGGCCGAGGGCGCCAAGGCGGTTTTGGTGCAAGGCGACGTCGCCTCGGACGAGGATTGCCGCAAGATCGCCGCGGCCGCCGAGCCCTTCGGGCGCATCGACGCTCTCTTCAACAACGCCGGCGTCACCCGCTTCGCCAATCACGCCGACATGGACGCGGTCTCCACCCAGGACTTCCTGGACCTCTACGCTGTCAATGTGGTGGGCGCATTCCAGATGGTGCGAGCCTGCCGCGCCTTGCTGGAGGCCGCACCCCAGCCCGGCGCCGTGGTCAACACCGCCTCCATCGCCGGCGTCACCGGCATCGGCTCCTCGGTGCCCTACGCGGCGTCCAAGGGCGCGCTCACCACAATGACCCTGTCGCTGGCGCGCGCGCTCGCGCCGAAGATCCGGGTCAACGCCGTCTGCCCAGGCTTCATCGACACCCCCTGGTTCGGCAAGGGGCTGCCTGAGACCGCCATCGACCGGATCCGAGCCAACGCGGCGGCCGGCACGCCGTTGAAGGCCGCGTCGACGCCCGAGGACATCGCCGCCTCGACGGTGTTCCTGGCCTCGCGGGCGTCGCGTCATGTCACGGGTGAGACTCTGCTGGTCGATGCCGGCTCGCACCTGGGATATGCCGCCCGAACCGCGCGTTGACGCAAATGCCGGCGGATGGATCGCCTATTATTTAGGCGAAATCGAGCTCAAGTCGCCCAAAAATTAGGTCAGGTCAGCCAAGCCGCCTGCGACAATGTCACGCTTCGTTGATCTCCGCTCCAGGGCCGCGAGGATGGGCGAGCACAGTCGACACCGGTTGAAGCCGGGAGACTGAAGACAAGGGGATATTTTCAAATGAGAACTCTGAAACTCTCGCTGCTCGCGGCCACCGTGGCTTCGTTCGCGCTCGTCGGAGCCGCAGCGGCCGCGGATCGTCCGCTCGGCCTCACCTTCAACGCCGGCGGCGCGACCGACTACATTTTCCGCGGCATCAGCCAAACCCAGAACGACCCGGAGGTCTTTGTCGGCGCTGACGTGACCCTGGCCAAGATCGGCTACGCGGGCGTGTGGCTGTCGAACATCGACTTCGGCGACTCCGCCGACACCGAGTACGACATCTACGCCGGCATCAAGCCGGTCCTCGGCCCCGTGACCTTCGACTTCGGCGCCATCCGCTATGGCTACACCAAGGATCACAACGACTGGGAGTACTGGGAAGCCAAGGCGGCCGGCTCGATGGCGGTGGGTCCCGCGACCGTCGGCGCGGCGTTCTTCTATTCCCCGGACGCCACGGGCCCCGGCAATATCAATTCCTACTACTACGAGCTGAACCTCGCCGCCCCGATCCCCGACACGAAGTTCTCCGTCAGCGGCGCCGTCGGCAAGCAGGACTTCCAAGGGCCCGGCGATTACACCACCTGGAACGCTGGCGTCGGCTATGCCGTCACCGACAGCGTCGGCCTCGACTTCCGCTACATCGACACCAACACGAACTTCTATGGCAAGCTCGGCAAGTCGCGCTTCGTGGCCACGGTGAAGGCCACCTTCTAGCCTCCGATTCACAACTTCTTCGGGAAGCCGTCGCATCCTTGCGGCGGCTTTTCCGTTTGCGCCTATAGGCGTCGGTTCCTAAGGTCCCGGCGCCTATTATGTGCGCGCTTGTCGCCGCCGGGGCATTCTTGTCGGGGTCTGCACTCTGCGCCCGTCGGTTTTCGTAGACGGTCGCACCCCCGGGCTTATGTTGACGAATCGTAGACGTAGCGGAGTGCGGCGCATGGAAAGGATGGCCTTCCGAGTCCAGACCGTCGTCGCCGACGTGGCGCTCGCAGCCGTCGCCTTCGCCCTGGCCTATCTGATCTCCCAGGCCCATCCGCCCCTCCTCGGCCCCGATGGCGGCTCCTCGCTCGATTTCCTGCAGCTGACCGTTCTCTACGCCGCCCTGGCCGGCGGGTTCACCGCGCTCTTCCGCCGCGAGCTTTCGCCGTGGCGCTACGCCTCGATCCCCGATGTTCTGGTGCTCACCCGCATCGCGCTCCTCACCGCAGGCGTCTTCCTGCTGTGGGTCTTCGTCCTGAACCGGGGGACGGGCCTGCCGCGCTCGACCCTCTTCATGGCGCCGATGTTCCAGATGGTCGGGTCCATGGGCGTGCGCATCCTGCGTCGCGCACTGCACGAGCACGCCCTGGAAAGCTTCTCGCCGCTCAAGACCCTGGGCGACCGGATCGCGCAGCCCCCGCTGCTGCTGATCGGCCCGACCTCGGCCGCCGACACCTATCTGCGCGACGTGGCCCGCAGCCACGACCGCACCTATTCGCCCGTCGGCATCATCGGCATGGACGCCCGCGACGTGGGCCAGCAGGTGCGCGGCGTCTGCATCATCGAAAGCCTCGAGAACCTCGACACCGCGCTGGCCGACCTGCGCCGCTGGAACCGCTATCCGCGCGCCATCCTGTTCCTCGAAGAGCCCGGCCGCCTGAAGGGCCTCACCGCCGACCAGCTGGGCCGCCTGAAGACCGACGGCATCCGCCTCCTGCGCCTGCCCTCCATCGTCGAACTGGCGCAGCACGACGGCGTCACCCTGCTGCCGATGCGCGAGATCAACATCGAGGAGCTCCTGGCCCGCGAGCCCATCGAGCTCGACCGCAACGCCATCGGCAACCTGATCCGCGGCCGCCGCGTGCTGATCACCGGCGCCGGCGGCTCGATCGGCGCCGAGCTCTGCCGCCAGGTCGCCTCGTTCCACTGCGCCCACCTCAGCCTGCTCGACTTCTCCGAGACCGCGCTCTTCGAGATCGAGCGCGAGATGGCGGAGACCTATCCGCACATCCCCCGCAAGGCGGTGCTCTGCGACGTCGGCAACGCCGCACGCGTCACCCGCGCCTTCGCCATCGAGCACCCCGACCTGGTCTTCCACGCCGCGGCGCTGAAGCATGTCTCCATGGTCGAGCGGCACCCCTGCGAGGGCGTCCTGACCAACGTCGTGGGCACCTGGAACGTGGCGGAGGCCTCCAAGGCCTGCAACGCCGGCCAGATGGTGCTGATCTCCACGGACAAGGCGGTCGATCCCACCAATGTCATGGGCGCCACCAAGCGCCTGGCCGAATCCGTGATCCAGGGCCAGCAGACGCTCGGCAAGGGCACCCGATTCTCGGCCGTGCGGTTCGGCAACGTCCTGGGCTCGGCAGGCTCCGTGGTGCCGATCTTCAAGTCGCAGATCGAGCGCGGCGGCCCGGTGACCGTGACCCATCCGGACATGGAACGGTTCTTCATGACCATTCCGGAGGCGAGCCAGCTGGTGCTGCACGCCACCGCCACCTGCGCCGAGGGCGAAGGCCACGAGGCGCGGCTCTTCCTGCTGGAGATGGGCGAGCCGGTGCGGATCATTGACCTCGCCCGCCAGATGATCGCCCTCTCGGGCCGCGGTCCCGGCAAGGAGATCGAGATCGAGATCACCGGCCTGCGCCCTGGTGAGAAGCTCACCGAGGCCCTGCTGGACGAAACCGAGCGGTCGCTGCCCTGCGCGCCCAAGGTGCTGGAGGTGGTCTCCAACGCCTCCCTGCGCATCTCGCAGGCCCACCTGACCGAGATCGAGGCCCTGGCCTCGCGTGGCGACGTGGAGGCCGTGCGGCGCGCGCTCTTCGACCTGGTGGCCCAGGTCCGCGGCGACCGCGCCGGCGCCCAGCCCAACCTGCGGGTCGTCGGCGGCGGCTGATCCGCGGGCCCCGCAGAATCAAAAAGGGCCGCGGCGAACCGCGGCCCTTTTCCAGTTTGAGCTGAGGGCCCCCTACTCGGCGGCGACCATCGCGGCCTTGTGCGCCGGTGCGTTCAGACGCTGGACCAGGCCCTCGTACTCGGCCCAGAGCGCGGCCGGGGTGTGATCGCCGAACTTCTCGTAGAAGGCCGGGATCAGGGCGGCTTCCTGCTTCCAGATTTCCGCGTCGACGGTGAGCAGCAGGTCGAGCTGGGCCTTGGTCAGGCCCAGGCCCGTGACGTCCAGGCTGCCCGGCGCCGGTAGCCGGCCGATCGGGGTCTCGATAGCCTCGGCGCGGCCTTCCAGGCGGTCAACGATCCACTTCAGGACGCGGCTGTTCTCGCCATAGCCCGGCCAGACGAACTTGCCCTTCTCGTCTTTGCGGAACCAGTTGACGAAGTAGATGCGCGGCAGCTTTTCGGGGTCGGCCTTGGCGCCCATGGCCAGCCAGTGGCCGAAATAGTCGCCCATGTTGTAGCCGCAGAACGGCAGCATCGCGAAGGGGTCGCGGCGCAGCTCGCCGATGGCGCTTTCCGCTGCAGCCGCCGTGCCCTCCGAGGCCACGGTGGAGGCCATGAACACGCCGTGCGCCCAGTCGCGGGCCTCGTTGACCAGCGGCACGGCCGAGGCGCGCCGGCCGCCGAACAGGATGGCCGAGATCGGCACGCCGGCCGGGTCCTCCCACTCGCTGGCCACCACCGGGCACTGGTCGGCAGGCACGGTGAAGCGGGCGTTCGGGTGGGCGGCGGGCGTGGCGCTTTCCGGCGTCCAGTCCCTGCCCTGCCAGTCGGTCAGGTGCGCGGGCGCATCCGCCGTCAGGCCTTCCCACCAGACGTCGCCGTCATCCGTGAGCGCTACGTTGGTGAAGATGCAGTTGGCGTGCAGCGCGTCGATGGCGTTCTTGTTGGTCTCGACGCCCGTGCCCGGCGCCACGCCGAAGAAGCCGGCCTCCGGGTTGATCGCATAGAGCCGGCCGTCGTCGCCGAAGCGCATCCAGCAGATGTCGTCACCGATGGTCTCGGCTTTCCAGCCGGCCAGCGTCGGCTGCAGCATCGCCATGTTGGTCTTGCCGCAGGCGCTCGGGAACGCCGCGGAGATGAACCGGACGTCGCCCTCCGGCGAGGTCAGCTTCAGGATCAGCATGTGCTCGGCGAACCAGCCCTCGTCGCGGGCCATCACCGAGGCGATGCGCAGCGCGAAGCACTTCTTGCCCAGGAGCGCGTTGCCGCCGTAGCCCGAGCCGTAGGACCAGATCTCCCGGGTCTCGGGGAAATGGACGATGTATTTGATTTCGTTGCACGGCCAGGCGACGTCGGCCTGGCCGGCCGCCAGCGGCATGCCCACCGAGTGGACGGCCGGCACGAAAAAGCCGTCCTCGCCGAGTTGGTCGAGGGCGGCCTGGCCCATCCGCGTCATGATCCGCATGGATACGGCCACATAGGCGCTGTCGGTGATCTCCACGCCGATGGCGCTGATCTTCGAGCCGATCGGCCCCATGCAGAACGGCACGATGTACATGGTGCGGCCGCGCATCGAACCCCTGAACAGGTCCATCAGGTCGGACCGCATCTCGGCGGGGTCGAGCCAGTTGTTGGTCGGGCCGGCGTCTTCGGGGTTTTGCGAGCAGATGAAGGTGCGGCTCTCGACGCGGGCGACGTCGCGCGGGTCGGAAGCGGCGTAGAAGGAATTGGGGCGCTTGGCGGGATTGAGCCGTTTCATGGTGCCGGCGGCGACCAGCTCTTCGGTCAGCCGGTCCCATTCGGCCTGGGACCCGTCGCACCACACCACGCAGTCGGGCTGGGCCAGCTCGGCGATCTCACGCACCCACTGGAGGAGCTTCGCGTGCTTCGTCGGCGCGGGCTCAAGTCCCGGGACGATGGTTTGGGTCATACAGCAAACTCCCTGGCCCAATGACCGCACGACTTCGGGTCGCATCCCCGCACGGTCCATAATCGGACAACGTCTTAATTGCAGAATCCCCGTCTGCATACTACGGGCCACAGGATCTGCCGGACGCCCGAAATCAACGCATAAATTGTTGATCGGATCAGAGTGTTCCGCTCACCGCGACGCCATTCGGATCACCTTTCAGATAGCGACCCGGCCAAGCCTGGACTTCGCCGCAGAACCGCCGGCGATCCTCGGGCTTGATGATCCAGCGCCAGGCGTCGGGGAACGCACTCGCGCCCACCGCGGACGATCCGGCGGCGGCGCCTATCGCGGCCTTCGTCGCGGCGCCCACGGCCGCGACCGCCCCGCCGCTGCTGGACGGCGTCGAGCCGTGGGGCGCCCCCCCTGCGAAACCGAAACCAACGGCTCCCGAGCCTCACCCGGGTTTGAAGTTCCGATCCAAGGGTGGCACAGCCATTGGCGAACGAGGGAGATTTGAGGCGCATGGCGATCCTGGTCACCGGCTCGGCGGGGTTCATCGGCTTCCACCTGTCGCTCAGGCTGCTTGAGCGCGGCGACGAGGTCGTGGGGCTGGACGACCTCAACAGCTATTACGATCCCGCTCTGAAGGCCTCCCGGCTGGCGATCCTCGAAAAGCACCCGCGCTACCGGCACGCGAAGCTCGACCTCGCCGACCGGCCGGGCGTGGCGGCCCTCTTCGCCGACCGGAAGCCCGAGGCGGTGGTCAACCTCGCCGCCCAGGCCGGCGTTCGCTACAGCCTGGAAAGCCCTACGACCTACGTGGACTCCAACATCGTCGGCTTCCTCAACATCCTGGAAGGATGCCGGGCGACCCAGCCGAAGCATCTGGTCTTCGCCTCGACGAGTTCGGTCTATGGCGCCAACGGCAAGCTGCCGTTCAATGTGCATGACGGCGCCAACCACCCGATCACCCTGTACGCCGCCACCAAGCTCGCCAACGAGGTGATGGCGCACAGCTACGCCCATCTCTTCGGCATCCCCTCGACCGGCTTCCGCTTCTTCACCGTCTACGGCCCGTGGGGCCGGCCCGACATGGCGCTGTTCAAGTTCACCGCGGCGATCCTGAAAGGCGAGCCCATCGACGTCTATGGCGAGGGCAGGATGCAGCGCGACTTCACCTATGTCGGCGACATCGTCGAGGGTCTGGTCGCCGCCGTGGATCGCCCCGCCCAGATCAACCCCGCCTGGGATCCGTTGAAGCCCGATCCGGCCACCAGCGGGGTCGCCCCCTGGCGCGTCCTCAACCTCGGCAACGCCTCCCGCGTCGAGCTGATGCGCTACATCCAGGTGCTGGAGGAGAAGCTGGGCAGGAAGGCCACGCTCAATCTCCTGCCCATGCAGCCCGGCGACGTCGCCCGCACCGAGGCCGACGTCGAGGAGACCAGGCTGGCCCTCGACTACGCGCCCTCCACCCCCATCGAGGTTGGCGTCGGTCGCTTCGTGGACTGGTATCTGAAGTACTACGGCGTCAAAGCCTGAGGTCGGCGGCGGCCTTCGGCAGCACGCTCTTCACGTCGAACAACACCGAGCCGGGCTTGCCGAACGCGCGGATGGCCTCCGGGCCCAGCGCCACGAACTGCTGGTGCGCGACGGCCAGGACCACCGCGTCGTAAGTCCCGGGGGCCGGCCCTCCGATCAGTTCCAGCTCGTACTCCTGCCTGGCTTCGCCTGCGTCGATCCAGGGGTCCCAGACGTCGACCCCGGCGCCGTAGCCGGCCAGTTCCTGGATGATGTCGATGACCCGGGTGTTGCGCAGGTCGGGGCAGTTCTCCTTGAACGCCAGGCCCATCACCAGGACGCGCGCGCCCTTCACCGTGACGTCGCGGCGGATCATCTCCTTGACCAGTTCATGGGCGATGTAGGGGCCCATGCCGTCGTTGATCCGGCGGCCGGCCAGGATCACCTCGGGGTGGTAGCCCAGCGCCTCGGCCTTGTGCGTCAGGTAGTAGGGATCAACGCCGATGCAGTGGCCGCCCACCAGGCCCGGCCGGAAATTCAGGAAGTTCCACTTGGTCCCGGCCGCCGCCAGAACCTCTGAGGTGTCCACGCCAAGCCTATGGAAAATAAGCGAGAATTCGTTGATCAGGGCGATGTTCAGGTCCCGCTGGGTGTTCTCGATCACCTTGGCCGCCTCGGCCACGCGGATGGAGCTGGCCGGATAGGTCCCGGCCGTCACCACCGAGGAATAGAGCGCGTCCACGAAGGCCGCGGCCTGCGGCGTCGAGCCGGCCGTGACCTTGACGATGTTGGCCAGGCGGTGGGTCGGGTCGCCCGGATTGGCCCGTTCGGGGCTGTAGCCGGCGAAGAAGTCGCGGTTGAACTCGAGCCCCGAGACCTCGGCCACCACCGGCACGCAGTCCTCTTCGGTGGCGCCCGGATAGACGGTGGATTCGTAGATCACCACCCCGCCCTGACCGATCGCCCGGCCCACCGAACGACTGGCCGCCATCAGCGCCGTCAGGTCTGGCCGCTTCTCGGCGTCGATCGGCGTCGGCACCGTGACGATGAAGACGTTGCAGGCCCGAAGGTCCGCCGGATCGGTGGTGAGCCGAAGCTTCGTCGCCGACGCCAGCTCCTCGCGCGAGACCTCCAGCGTCCGGTCCTCGCCGGCCAGCAGCTCGGCCACCCGGCGTTCGCCGATGTCGAAGCCCACAACCTCGTGCCCGGCCGCGAACGCCACCGCCAGCGGCAACCCCACATAGCCCAGGCCGATCACCGCGATCTTCACGGGGGTCCGGGTGAAGGGGTTCTGTAGCATCAGGGTCTCGCGTGGCAGTGAAGGCGGGTGACTAGCACGGTATGCGATGCAGGCGTGAAGCGACCTTTCTGCGACCGCCGCTATCGCCCAGAGCCCATGTTGACCTGCGAGGCGCCGCCCCTAAGCTACGCACGGTCGAGATGCGTCGTCGCCGGCCGCGCGGAAGACAGGGAAATGGTCTCGCATGAGTGAAAAGGCCGCTGGCGGTTTCTCGCTGAACAAGCTGCTCTTCCCGACGATATCCGAGCGCGCCGTCACCATCGCCACCCTGGCCCTTATCCTGGTCGGCTGCGGGCTGCGTCTGCTGTGGATGTCGCACGGGCACGCGGGCCCCGTGTCGAGCGAAGCCTTCTTCATCGCCCGGTCCCTGTCGGAAGGCCGGGGCTACACGGACGCCTTCGGCCCGGGCACAGGCCCCACAGCCCATCTCATGCCGCTCACGCCGCTGCCCGCCGCCTTGGCCTATTCAGTGTTCGGCGTAGGTACGCCGGCCGGCGAGCTGGCGCTGACCCTCTGGGCGCTGGCGGCCCTGAGCGCGGCCCTCTTCCTGGGCCAATGCGTCCTGCGGGAACTCGGAGCGCCGCCTCTGGCCCGCCTCGCCGCAGTCGCCATCGTCGCCATAATTCCGATCCAGTATTCCCTGGAGGTCCTCGTCTTCAGGGTTTGGGAGGGCGCCGTCGCAGCGGCTGCGCTGCTGGCCCTGCTGTACGCCCTGCTTCGCGTGGACCGGCGCGAGACCATCGGCGCCCGGGCCCTGATCTTGATAGGGATGGGCAACGGCTTGATCTTCCTGATCAATCCGGCCACAGCACTTGGCTCCAGCGGCGCCATCGGCATCTTTCTCCTCCGACGCGTGTCCTGGCGCAGGTGGTGGCTGCCAGTGGCCGCGGCCGTTGCGGTAATGGCGGCGGTGATCGTGCCGTGGGGCCTGCGAAACGAGCGCGTGCTTGGCGAGTTCGTGCCGCTTCGGACCGGCACCGGCATATCGGTGGCGATCGCCTACTATGATGGACGCGCCGATCAGACCGACATCCAGGCGAAGGACATACGCCGCTTTCGGGAGATCAGCCCGCTGATGAGCGAGGCGAACCGCCAGCGGTACCTGCAGATGGGCGAGATCCCCTACAATCGCGCGCTGGGGGAGATGACCGCGAAGTGGGTCGCGAGCCACAAGAGCGAAGTGCTGCGGCTGCGCGTGATGAATTTCATCCAGTTCTACGCGCCGCCGGCCTGGCTGTGGCAACGCTTCACCAGCTCCGACGGCGCATTCGTCCAGGTCAGAAGCCTGCTGGTGATGCTGGCGAGCGTCGTAGCGGCCATGACCGTCGCCGTCGCCTTGGTGAGACGCCGCTATCGCTGGCTCTACATAGCCGCCGCCATCGTGCCGCCGTGCCTGCCCTACGTAATGACCTTCTCGCTGCTGAGATATCGCTACGTCTTGTCGACGTTGCTGATCTTCATCGCCGTCGCTGGGGCGTGGCAGTTGCTGGGCGTGCTCACGCGCCAGCCCCGAGACGACGTGCAGGACGCCTGAGAAGACCCAGCGCGTCAGGCGGGCTTGCGCAGCACCGCAGCGAGGCTGAGCCCCTCGGAGACCGGCAACATGTCTCCAAGCCGGATCAGTGGCAGCCCGACATTGATGGCCTGCAGCTGCCAGCGGGCGAAACTTCGCGAGAAATTCGACCGCGCATTGTTCTTGAGCCGATAGGCCAGTCCGCCCAGCCGGTTGATCGGATAGAGCTTCACCACCGACAACCCCAGTCTGGCGGCGAGCGAACGGACATCGGCGGGGTCATAGCGGCCCGAGGCCTCGTCCATTGGTGAATAGCGCGCGGCGCCGGCCGGCACCTTGATCAGCAGGTATCCGCCCGGTTTGACGATGTCCCGGGCGGCGGTCAGGAACGCCATGTCGTCGGCGAAGTGTTCAAGCACGTCCATCATCAGAACCGCATCGGCCGCGACGCCATCGAACTCATGCCAATGCGCCGCGCCAAGGTCGGCTTTCATCGCCTCGACCTTCGGCGAGACCGCGCGGGCGCGCTCCAGCAGCCGCTCGTCGTGGTCGACGGCCAGCACACGGGTCGCCCGGTCCACATAGGCCGGCAGGCCCAGGCCCGCGCCGCAACCCAGCTCGACCACGGTGCCGGCCAGCCAGGGACGGAAGATGCCGTAGGTCCAGCGATAGTAGTTCGGCAGCAGCTCCATGTGGCTCTGAGCCACGTGGTAGGTGCGGTTGGCGGCGTGCAGGTCGGTCATTGGTCAGGGCAACTGCGCGCGGCCGTAGACGAAGGTCTTGAAGGTGAAGAACTTCAACACCAGTGAAATCCCAAGCACGACGATCTGCGCGGCATAATAGACGACGCCCAGCTGGAAGAGCACCAGGAACAGACCGTATTCGCCAAGGCGGAAGCCGACGCTGGTGATGATGAACCGCGTCAGCTCGTTGCGCGCATTGCCAGCGCTGCGGAACACGAAATTGCGGCTGACCACGAAATTGACCACGAAGGCTGTCGCGAACGCGATCCCCACCGCGATCCGCTCGGGGACGGCGAAGACCTCGTGCAACAGGATCGGCAGCCCGATGGTGACGGAGGCGCTGAGGCCTGTGGCGAGGCCGAAGCGAAAAAGCTCCGCTAGGCGCTCAGGTGTAAAGTGACGTCTCACCACCGCTCCGTACGCTTGTCGATCATGTCCGCGATGAGCACGAACATGCCGACGTTGAGGCCCGCCAAGAACAGGATCAGCGAGCGTTCCGTCAGATCGTCGAGCACGAAGACATCATAGCCGAGACTGATCGCCGTCGCAGCGGCGAGCGCCGCCACCACGGGCATGAACGCACGGACGGGCGCGAAATAGACCCCCGTGCGCAGGATGATCTTGATGAACCGCATCGTGTCTTCGATCGGCTTGATCTTCGAATTGCCAACCCGCGCCGCATAGTCGATCGGCACGAACTCCACCAGGTGCGAGGTGGTCAGCATGGCGAGCGTAATGGTGATGGTGAAGCTGAAAGAGTCGGGCAGCACGCCGAAGAACTTCGAGACCACATCGCGACGGAAGACCCGCATGCCCGAGTTGATATCGGGAACATGGCGGCGTGCGATCCACGAGATCCAGGTGCGCAGGAACATCTTCGGAAAGGCGCGCAGCTTGGAGTAGGTCACGTTCGGGCCGGTGCGGGCGCCGACGACCATGTCCTGATTGGCGCAGCGCGCGACGAGTTCGGCGAGCCGTTCGTTGGGATATGTGCCGTCGGCGTCGGTGATCGCGATCAGATTGCCGCGGGCCCGGCGGATGCCGGTCTTCAGCGCAGCGCCATAACCCTTGTTCATCTCGTGGGTGATGACCCGCAGCGTCGGGAATCGCGCGACCATGACCTCCAACACCGCGGCGCTGCCGTCCGTCGAGCCGTCGTTGACGACAATGATTTCGTGGGCCGGAATAGCCGCGAGCGCCTCGCTCACGACCGCGAGGGTCGCTTCGACGGATCGTTCCTCATTGTAGCAGGGCAGTATGACCGACACTGTGAGCACGGCGTCGCTTGGTGAAGTCGTGCTCGCCGCCATGCCCGCCCCTTGTGCCCCGCCCCCGTAACTATGCAATTCGACACAGGATGGGAAGCTGCGTTATCGCCGCGAGAACTCGATTGCCGATCTGCTCGATTGGATGGCGAGGCGAAATTCTCGGCGCCCTAAGTACCTGAGAACTGACCGCGACATCGGGCGCCGGCTAAGGCGCGGGCCGTTCCGCGCCCATCCAGCGGCCCCAGCTGGCGGGCAGTTCACTGGCGCCGTGACGGACCTCGACATCCTTCTGCAGCGCCCTCGCCGCCATCAGGTGACCGGGAAAGAGCGTATCCATCGCCCAGCCGATGATCGGAACCTCGGACATGGCGCTGTCGGCGATCAGATAGGCGGCCATCCGGGCCAGGGTCGAGCCCTTGGCGCCAGCCCCCACGGCCTCGTAGATCAGCAGGCCGCCCGCGCCGACACTGTAGAGCAGGTTCGCCCCCGGCACCCAGGCCAGAACGCCATCGAGGCCCAGGCCGAACGGTCCTACGCTCACCAGCTTGTCAGAAAGCCGCTTTATCCGCTCGGCAGAGCGCCAGGCGCGGTGGGCGCGTTCCCGGGTGATCTCCATGTGGGCTCAACGTCTCGCCGAGCGATGAGGCTCCGTCAGCGGGAACACGGCCGTTCGGAAACGCCGGACTTGCCGGCCCCAGCCGCAACCTTGTTCCCGCACTGAACCACCGACGCGTCCAGAGTGATCGAGGCTCGCCTGGCCGCTCCGGGCAGGGTGGAGACATCATTGTCCGCCACACGGCATTCCGTGCAATCGCCGATCCTGATTCCGTTGCCGTGGTCGATGTTGACGGTGTTGCCCGCAATCTCCGCGCGGTCGATGCCGCCGCCGAAGATGCCCTGGGTATTGCCCGAAATACTGTTGTTGCGGATGACCACATCGCTGCTGCGCTCGCCATGGCGCGCGTCGCCCGCCTTGTAGATGAACTGGATGCCGTCCGGATGACGCTTGTCGACCCGCTGGTTGCCGCTGATCTGGTTGTGTTCGATCTTCAGGCCCTGGTTGGCATAGATCACGATACCGTCGTTGAATGACGCGGTGATCGTGTTGTCGGCGTAGGTCGCGTTCTTGACCCGCCCCGAGTTGATCGCCTGGAAGACCTGGTCGATGTGGGTGCTCTTGATGGTGATGTTCGAGGTGTCGAGAATCCTGAACCCGTAGGCCTTGCCCTCGGATTGCAGGGCGGAGCCATCGAACGAAACGTCGTCCGCCTGTTGGATGAGGACCAGCTCCCTCACGTCCGAGGCGCTCCACCCGCCCCCTTTGACGTGGACACCCGTGCTGCCGACGATGGCGAGCCGATTGAGCTTGGCGTTCTGCAGATCGAGGGTCAGGGCCGGCGAAAACTTGCGGTTGTTGATGGCGACCTCGCCGAAGTCGCCGTTCAGCGCGACGGTGTCGCCTCCCTTCGCCCGCAGCATGACCAGCGGCAATGTCACGGAGGTGGCCGAGAGCGTGGCCGACCGCGCATCGCAGGCGGTCAACGCGAGGCATGTGAGCGCCAGGAGCAGGCCGCGCGCGGGGAGATGTGCGCCTCGGCGCCGGCGGTTCGTCATGGGCTCTCCGTCTTCCTCGACAGTCTGATCGCCGCGAAACCAGCGACCGCGAGCCGCCGTAGTCAACCGAATTCGTCTCGCGCGGCCACTATCCCCAAAGCTCCACCGACGGCGGCTCGAGCAGGGAACCCGTGACGGTCAGCCCCGGTTCGCGGTCGCGGGCCAGCAACAGCGGTCCGTCGAGGTCGGCGACCGCCGCGCCCTGGGCCAGGATCAGGGCCGGGGCGACGCCCAGCGAGGTGCCGACCATGGAGCCGGCCATGATCGCGAAACCTAGCGCCCTCGCCTCGACGGCCAGCGCCAGGGCCTCGGTCAGGCCGCCGGCCTTGTCGAGCTTGATGTTGACCATCGCGTAGCGCCGGACGCAGGCGCCGAGCTCGGCGCGGGTGTGCAGGCTCTCGTCGGCGCACAGCGGCACAGGGCTGGCGTAGCCGCAGAGCGCGGCGTCCTCGCCCGCCGGGAGCGGCTGCTCCACCACCAGGACGCCCAGGCGCGCGAATTCCGGCGCGAGGCGACGGAACTCGTCAAAACCCAGCGCCTCGTTGGCGTCGACCACCAGCCGGGTCTTGGGCGCGGCTGCCCGCACGGCTTCCACGGCGTCGAGCCCATCGGCGCCGCCGATCTTCAGCTTCAGCATCGGCCGACCGGCATTGGCGCGGGCGGCCTCGGCCATCTCATCGGCCGAGGCGATGCTGATCGTGTAGCAGGTCTTCACCGGGTCGAGCCGCGCCAGACCGGCCAACGTCCACGCCCGCACGCCGGCGCGCTTGGCCGCGAGATCCCAGAGTGCGCAGTCGAGCGCGTTGCGCGCCGCCCCGGCCGGCAGCAGCGCCTGAAGCCCGGCCCGGTCACAGCCCGCCTCGATGCGGGCGCGTACGCTTTCGATCTGGGCGATGACGCCCTCGGTGGTCTCGCCATAGCGGGCGTAGGGCGCCGCCTCGCCGCGGCCGCGATGGCCGGCGTCGGCGACTTCGGCCACCACCACCTCGGCCTCGCTCTTCGAACCCCGGGAGATGACGAAGGCGGCGGCGAGCGGCCAGCGCTCGGAACGGACGCCCAGGCGCGCCACGCCCTAGACCGTGTCCCCCTGCGCGGCGTCGAGCAGCAGGTAGAGCCGCCCGGCGTCGTCCCCCAGGAGGTTGGCCATCAGGAAGCCCTCAGGGTCGCGCACGACGGCGTCGTCCACCAGCGTCTGGTAGCGGCGGACATAGACCTGCGCCTGGCGCTTGACGCCGTCGTCGGTGAACAGGCGCCGCGCGATGCGGCGGGTGGCGGCGGGGGCCAGGCGCTTGACCACTTCGCGGGCGCCTTCCAGGTCGCCGGTCTGGACCGCCGCGGCGATCTCGTCGATCCGCGCCTTGGGCAGCAACTTGCCGGGCTCGACACCCATCTTGGTCAGCTCTGCGCCCAGCTGGTCCTGCAGACGTTCCCCATCCGCGTCAGCGCCGTCGATCGAGGCCAGCAGGTCCTTCCAGGTCCATTCGCCCTCCGGCGGGTCCTCGCCGTCAGACGGCAGGCCGCCGGCGGCTTCGAAGACGGCCGAGAATTCCTCGTCGGTGGCCGTGGGCGTCAGCTTCAGGCGCGGCCGCAGCTTCTCGACCAGTGCGGGATCGATCACGTCCGGCGCGGTTTGCGGAGCCGGCGCAGCCGCGGCGAGCGGCTCCATAAGGTCTTCCAGTTCCAGCACGTCCTCGTCCGTCCCTGCGGCCAGGGCCTCGATCACCGGTTCGGGCTCGGCGCGCCGGCGCGCGGGTCGGGGCGCGGGCGTGAAGGCGGAAAGCGGCGGGGCGGCAGCCGCACTGCCCATCAGCCGCACAGCCTCGCTCAGCATCTCGAAGTTGCGGCGCACGCGGTCCTGGAAGGCGGCGTCGATGGACTGCGCCTCCTCGGCCGTGCGGCGCGCCTGGGCCATCAGCTCGTCCATGCCCTTGGCGACGGCGGCGCGCACCAAGTCGACCTGGCCGCGGGCGCTGACCGGCAGCCGCGCGGCGCGCTGCTCAAGGTCGCTCATCATATCCTGCAGCTCGGCCAGGGTGGCGCGGGCCGAGGCAGCGCCGGCCTCCAGCTTCAGGGCGGTGGCCGTGCCGGCCTGGTCGACCATCACTGAGGACTGCTCGACCAGGGCGCGGGCCTCGGCGAGGCGCGCCTCGAACACCTGGTTGGCCTTCTGGCCGGCCGCGAAGGCGGCTTCGGAAAGCTGGTCCACCTGCGCCCGCGCCGAGGCGGCGTGGCCGGCTGCGGCCTCCCGGGTCTCCTGGGCGGCGGCGGCCAGGGCGTCGATGGCCGCGCGGGTCTGGGCCTCCAGCTTGGCGCGCTCCTCGGCCGCGGCGGCGGAGACGGTCTCCAGCGACGCCACCGTCGACTGGCCGAACTCCTCGCGCTCGGCCTGGGCGGTCTCGGCCAGGTCGCGGAACTGGGCCGCGGCGTCCGCCATCAGCTGGCGCAGGCTGTCGCCGCCCTTCAGCGCCCGGTCGTTCATTTCCGCGGCCGAGAGCCGGGCCTGGCTGATGAACTCGCCCAGCGTCGCGGCATGGGCGTCGGCGTTGGCGGTGAAGGTCAGGTGGTCGGACTGCAGCGCCTGGGCCAGGGTGATCAGCGCCGTGCGCTGGTCGCTGAGCCCGCCCTCCACCGCACGGATCTGTTCGGAGACCCCGACGCCGGCGCCCTCCAGCCGGGCGATATGGCGGGTCAGGTCTTCGCCGGCCGTCCGCGCCGCGTCGCTGGTGTCGCTGGCGGCGGCCGCGAGATCGGCCGCGCGCGCCGAAAGCGTCGCCTCGGCCTCGCGCAACTGGGTCTCCGCCAGGTCCGACGCTTCGGCCACCATGCGGGCGTGCTGGGTGATGCTGTCGACCACCTTGGCGGCCTGCAGGTCCAGGCTCTGGGCCATGGCGCCCATCTCGGCCCGCTCGCGGCTCAGCGTGCCGGTCAGCTGGTGCGCAATGTGCACGGATTCCTGGGTGCTCTCGGAGAGCCGCTCGGTCTCGCCCGCCATCACCTCGCGCAGCGCCAGCAGCGACTCGCGCGCCTGGTCGGCGGCGGCGCCGGCGTGGAGGATCTCGTCACGCACCACCTGCACCACCTGACCGGCGCGGGCGGCGGCGGCGATCGCGGGGGCCAGCATATCCTCCGCCATGGCCTTGGCCCGCCGCGCCTCTGCGGCAAGCTTCTGGCCCTGGCGCAGCATGTAGGCGGCGCCGAACACGAAGAAGGCCGGGCCGACGGCCAGCAGGCCGAAGACCACCAGGGCGAAGGTGTCGTTCAGCAGCGGCGCGACGCCGGCGCGGTAGCCGACCGCAAACGCGATCGGCGCCAGGGCCCAGAGCACGGCGACCACGAAGGCCACCAGATAGATCGGCCAGGCCGGCGGCGGGCGAAAGGCGTCCAGCGGCGGCGCAGAGTCCGCCTCGGGCTCGGCGCGACGCACGGGCGTACGCGCCGAGGCGGTGGCCAGCGCCCCCTGCAGCGGCGGCGGCTCCAGCGGCGCGGCGGGCGTGGGATCGGCGTGGTCGAGGGCGCCGTCCGCCGCCGGCTCGAAGTCAGCCCCCGCGTCGGCCGCGATCAGGCGCTCGTCCGCGGCGGCGCCGAAGTCCGCCGGCAGGGTCCGCTTCCTGGTCTTCATCCGCGCCTGAGCCCTTCGTTCGCCGCAGCCGGTCCGCCCCCGCGCTACGCCCAGCAGGATTACCCGCGATGGGTCGCGACGCAAACAGCCGAGCGGCGGTTGGAGCGGTTCAGAGGCGTGATGTCGCGGGCCGAGGCGCCTGCGGACGCCGGATCAGGCCTTGACGGCGTGGGCCCGCTCGCGCTCGCGCTGCTCGGGGCAGGCCGAGAGCCTCTCGGCCTTGCGATGGCTGCGGGCCACCACGCGCTCCGAGGCCGGCGTCGCACGCTGTTCGAGCTGCGGCGTGTCGAGCGCCACGCCGAAATGCGAGAAGGCGACGGCCGAGGAATGCACGACCACGGCGGCGACCAATTCCGTCAACGTCGTCATCTGGCCCTCCCTCACCCGTCGCAGCGATTCCGTCGATCACCGGTATACGTGAAGCGCGGCCGTTGGGCGACGGGCCGCCGCCATGAAATTTGCGTAATGTTCCGTGGCCTCAGGCCCTGCGGCGCGCCCGCCAGGTGCGCACGGCCCACACCCCCAGCACCGCGAGCACCAGGGCGCCCGCCGCGACGAGGGTCCAACGCCCCGGATGGCGCCCGCCGAAGATCCGCTGCACGGTTTCGCCGAAGAGATAGCCTGCCGCGGTGAAGGCGGCGGCCCAGAGCGCCGCGCCCAGCAGGTTCAGCACCGTGAAGCGCCAGGTCGGCACCTGCGACACGCCGATAGCGATCGGGCTGGCGAGCCTGAGGCCGAAGATGAAGCGGAACACCAGGATATAGGTGATCGGGAACCGTTCGATGAAGCGAAGGGCGCGCGAAAAAGCCGCCTGCTCGCTCACCCGCACCACATAGCGGTGCGACCGGAACCGCCGCCCGGCGACGAACAGCAGGTGGTCGAGGATCCCCGAGCCGGCCGTGGCGCTGGCGAGCATGAGCCAGAGCGGCAGCAGGTGCTGACGCGCCAGCAGGCCGCCGACAACCACCGCTGTCTGGCCTTCGAACGCCGCGCCCAGGAAGACGCCGATCGCGCCGAATTTCGTCAGGAACTCTTCCATCGCCTCGCCGGGACCCCGCGGAGGCGGGCTCATAGCACAACGAGGCGGTGGAAGGTGTCCGGACTCAGGCGGCGAGCTTGCCCTTGAAGCTGGCGCCCTCGTGGGCCAGCAGCCACGCCTTGCGCGGCAGGCCGCCGCCATAGCCGGTGAGCGAGCCGTTGGTCCCGATCACCCTATGACAGGGTACGACGACGGCGACAGGGTTGGCGCCATTGGCCAGGCCGACGGCGCGCACCGCGGTGGGCCGCCCGATCCGCTCGGCGAGGCCCGCATAGCTCAGCGTCTCGCCGGACGGGATCGAGCACAGGGTCTCCCAGACCTTCAGCTGGAAGGGCGTGCCCGAAGCCGTCCACGGCACGGTGTCCAGCGCCCCGGCGTCGCCCTTGAAATAGGCCTCAAAGGGCCCGCGGACCGGCGCCGGCGCCGTGCCCTCCTGCAGGCGCGCCTTGGGATAGTGCTTGCCGACCCAGCCCAGCATGTGCGGCTCATAGTCGGTCCAGTTGAAGGCGCGGAGGCATCCCGCCTCGTCGGTGACCAGCAGGGCGGTGCCGATCGGGGTCGCCAGGCGGTCGAGGGTCAGGGCTTCAGGCTGCACGACGGGCATCGGTCTTGGTCCTCTTCGGAATGGCGGCAGTCGGTTGCGGCTGGACGGCGTCGGCCGCCCAGAGGTGTTGCGCGGCATAGGCCCGCCAGGGGCGCCAGGCCTCGGCCCGGGCCAGCAGCTCCCCGGGATTGGGGCGCAGGCCGCTCTCGTCGGCCATGGCCCGCATCAGCCCGATGTCGGCCTGCGGGAAGGCGTCGGGCTCGCGCAGCTCTCGAAGCGCGATGTATTGCGCCGTCCACTCGCCGACCCCCGGCAGGGCTTTCAGCGCGGCGATGGCGCTCTCCAGGTCCGCACGCGGCGTGAAGATCGTCGGATCCGCCGCGACCGTGCGGGCCAGCGCCTCCAGCGCCGCGCCGCGGGCCTTGGGCATGCCCAGCGCGGCGATGTCCTGGCCGATCAGGCGGTCCGGGGTGGGAAAGACGCGAGAAAGGCCCAGCTTCACCGCGGCGGGGGCGTCGATCGGTTCGCCATAGGCCTCCACCAGCCTGGCGGCGAGGCCGCGGGCGGCGGTGACGGTGATCTGCTGGCCAAGGATGGCGCGGACCGCCAGCTCGAAGCCGTCCCAGGCGCCCGGCGCGCGCAGCCCCGGCCGCGCCGCCACCAGCGGGGCCAGCGCCAGGTCCTGGCTGAGATGCGCTCCGATCAGGCCGGGGTCCGCGGTCAGGTCGAAGACCCGGCGGATGCGGGCGATCACCGCCGGCAGCGCGCGCACCTTCGGGAAGTGGATCTCGGCCACCAGGAAGGCCCCCGAACCCGGCGTCACGATCACGACGCCCCGCTCGCCGTCGACCGTGAGCGTGCGGGCATAGCGGCGCGCGGTCACCACCTCGACGCCCGGGATCGCGCGAGCCGAGAGGAAATTGATCATCGCGGCCCAGTCGTAGGGCGCACGGTAGGGCAGCCTGACGGTGATGCCGCTGGCCGCCGAACTCGCCTCCTCCGCCCTGGAGCGGCGCAGAGCGCCGGGCGGACGGTCGAAGAGCTGCTGGAAGGTCTCGTTGAAGCGGCGAACGCTGCCGAAGCCGGACGCCAGCGCCACCTCGCCCATCGGCAGCAAGGTCTCCTGGATCAGCTGTTTGGCCAGCAGCACGCGCCGGGTCTGGGCCACCGCCACCGGCGAGGCGCCGAGGTGCTGGCGGAACAGCCGCCGCAGCTGCCGCTCGCCCACACCCAGCCGCGAGGCCAGCGCGTCCACGTCGCCGGCGTCCATGGCCCCGCCTTCGATGAGCGCCAGCGCCCGCGAGACTGTGTTGGAGGTGCCGCGCCAGGCGCCGAGGTCGGGCGAGGACTCCGGCCGGCAGCGCAGGCAGGGGCGGAAACCCGCCTCCTGGCACGCCGCGGCGGTGGGATAGAAGGTCATGTTCTGCGGCTTCGGCGTCCGCGCCGGGCAGATCGGGCGGCAGTAGATGCCGGTGGTCTTCACCCCGCCGAAGATGCGCCCGTCAAACCGCGGATCGCGGGTCAGGAAGGCGCGGCGGCAAGCTTCGAAATCCATGTCCATGCCGAATAGATGGGCGCTCGGCGCCTAGATGTCTCGCGGTTTTCGGACATCCATGAGCAGGCGCTGCGCCGGCCCGGATAAGCCTTGTGGCGACGCTTGCATCCGCCCCTCGGCCCAGGGCGTACATCTTGCAACGCGGCGCTCGCGCGACCTTGACTGTTCGGCTTCGACACAGCCAGCGCGCACGTCTTTCCCCCCGAGGCAGGGGCCTTGCATGCTGTTGTGGCTGACACTGTCGATTGCGGTCGCGCTCTGCGCGCTGACGGTCGCCGTCGTCGTCGCGATGGATCGGGCCGAGCGCCGCGCCAGACATTTCCTCTACACCAGCCTCGGCGTCGGCGATGAGCTGATGCCCTCGCTGATGTCGCAGCGGGGACCGGTCGCCCCGCAGCTGGCCTTGGTCCGCAAGACCGGCATCATGGGCGGGCCTCGGCCCGATGAGATTCGCGGCCGCGGCGACGGCCTGAAAACCTCCGCGCAACGGTCCATCCGCTATACCCGCGCCCTGAACGGGACCCGTGCGCCCAGCCACGAGCGCAGTTCGCTCGCCGATCGCCGCAGCGCCCGCCATGATCGCCGCGAGCCGTCCTGAGCGGGCAGCGCTTTTGGATCCGGCGCGGGGGCTTCCACAACATTCATCACTTGGCCGGACGCTTGGGTCATGGCAGTTGCCTGTGGCGCGCGCAGGGAGTGGCATCGTGCAGACCGGTAGTCCATGACGGCTGACGCGGGCGCCAAGCCAAAGGCTCCGGCACATCTGAACTCACTGGATGGCGCGCGCGGGATCGCCGCCTTCCTCGTGATGGTCGGCCATTCCGCCTATGTGTTGCGCGACAGCGGCGCGCCCTCGGCGGCGATCGGATCGGCGCTGCGCGTCATCTACCGCACGGGCCATCCGGCAGTCCTTCTGTTCTTTGTGCTTAGCGGCTTCGTCCTCTACGTCGCCAATTGGGGAAAGGTCACACCCTGGTCGACCTATGTCGTGCGCAGGCTGTTCCGGCTCTATCCGGCCCTGCTGGCCTCGATCGTGGCGGCGCTGGCGCTGCACATGTTGCAGAATCCCCAGTTGGAGCCCGGCCTAGGCGCGTGGACGACGGCCGGCTGGGTCTATGGCGTCGACGGGCTTATGGTGCTGCGGCACCTGCTGATGCTCGGGATCAACAGCGACGACATCCGGCTGAACCCCGTGATCTGGAGCCTGGTGCTTGAGCTGCGATTCTCGATCATCTTCCTGGCTCTGGCCGCGCTCTGCCGGCGCAGTCGGTGGCTGTTCGCCGCCCTGTCGCTCGCCGCCTATATCGCCGGCCTGCTCCTGGCCCAGCATCTCGATCTGCGACCACCGTTCCTCACGGGCAAGTCGCTGGTGGGTTCGCTTGCGGTCACCCTCTTCTACTTGCCGGCGTTTTCCTTCGGGATCCTGGCGGCCGATCTCTTCCTTTCACGGCCGGACTGGCGCGCCTGGCGCATTCCGACCTGGTCGCACATTCCCCTGGCGCTAGCGGCGCTGGTGGTGGCGAAACTGGCGAACAACGACCTAGTGTGGGCGGCCTCCTGCGCGGTGGTGATCCTGGTCGCCTGCCTGCAGGGTCCGCTCCGCACGCTCCTGCAGGTCGCGCCGTGTACCTTCCTGGGCCGGATCTCCTACAGCCTCTACCTGATCCATTTCCCGATCCTCATGGCGCTCACCTATCTCTGCCACCCTCAGATTCCCCTTATCGTTCCCGTGCTGGTCGCCCCCACCCTATCGATTCTCGCCGCCACCGCGATGCACGCCTGGATCGAACTGCCCGGCATCGAGGCCGGCAAACGGGTCGGCGCCGCCATGGCGCGCTGGCGAATGGACGCAACCCGCCCCGACGCCGGCAATCCGAAGTCCAATTAACCGCTTCCTTAAGCCCTGCAGTGCAGGGTGCCGCCTGAGACAAAGGCGGAAGTCCATCCCATGCCCTACGACGCGAGCGCGAACAGTACCGCGCCATCGCAGCATCGCCGCGGGCCGCTGCGCCCGAACCGGCTGACCAGCGCACGCGCTCGCATCGGCGGCGACACGCTGACCCGTCTCGTCAAGTTGACCGACCTCGCCCTGCTCCTCCTGGTCTTCGCCAATGGCTGGCTGCAGGGTGAGACGGCGGCTGTCGCGGGCCTGCTGGCCGCGGGCTCCATCCTTACGGTCGCCACCCTGGTCAGCTTCGACGCCTATCACCTGGGCGCCCGCGAGCGGGTGCACCGCCACATCTATCGGGTGATCGGCTCCGTCGGGGCCTCCGGCCTGATCCTGCTCACCCTCGCCCACCTCTTCCCGCTCGCCGAGCGGGCGCCAAATGTGCTGCACATCGTCGACTGGTGCCTGACGGCCGCGGCCGTGCTTGCGGCCTCGCACACCACCTGGTTCGCCTATATCCACCGGCTGCGCCGCCAAGGCCTGCTGACCCCCAACCTGATGATCGTCGGCGCGACGCCCTCGGCCCAGCGGCTGATCACCGCCGCGCTGGCCAGCCGCGACGTCAACATCCTGGGCGTCTTCGACGACCGCGACGGCGCGCGCCGCCCCGAGCACATCTCGGGCGTGCCGGTGCTGGGCAAGACCTCCGCCATCAAGAGCCATCGCCTGCTGCCCTATGTCGACCGCATCGTGGTCGCCGTGCCGCCCAAGGCGCAGGCCCGCATCGCCCAGCTGATCGCCAAGCTGGCTTCGGTGCCCAACGCCGTCAGCCTGCTGATCGAGAACGACGACGCCGCGAGCGAACAGGCCGCCCACGAGCGGCTGCTGGACATGCCGCTGGCCCACCTGGCCGGCGCCCGTCGCGGGGTCACCCGCGCCATCGTCAAGCGAGCCCTGGACCTGACGCTCGGCATCGCTGCGGTGATCGCCCTGATCCCGCTCCTGATCGCCGTCGCCATCGCCATCCGCCTCGACAGCCCCGGCCCCGTGCTCTTCAAGCAGCGCCGGCACGGCTATCTGAACGAGGAGGTGCTGGTCTGGAAGTTCCGCTCCATGCGGGTCGAGACCTCCGACTACACCGCCAGCCGCCAGGTCACCGCCGACGACGACCGGGTGACGCGCGTCGGCCGCTTCATCCGCAAGACCAGCCTCGATGAGCTGCCGCAGCTCTGGAACGTGATCCGGGGCGAGATGTCCCTGGTCGGACCGCGCCCGCACGCCATCGGCATGCTGACCGGCGGCGACGAGGCCTCCAAGCTGGTGGAGACCTACGCCCACCGCCACCGCATGAAGCCCGGCCTCACCGGCTGGGCCGCGGTCAACGGCTCGCGCGGTCCCGTCGACACCGCCGAGGCGGTCCGCCGCCGGGTGTCGCTGGACCTGGAATACGTCGAGCGCCAGTCGCTCTGGCTCGACATCGCCATCATGGCGCGCACCCTGCCCTGCGTGCTCGGCGACACGGCAGGCGTGCGCTAGCGCGCTAAGGCGTCGTCGGCGCGGGCCTGGGACGGTTCGCCGCGACCAGCTCGAGGATTGCGCCGGCCACCACCTCCGGCCGCTCGTTCATCATCAGATGGCCTGACTTCACGAGGCGCTGGTCGCCCTTGAGGAAACCGCGCGCCAGGTCGCGGTGCATGCCCTGCCAGACCGCCGCCCCGGGGTCTTCCGGCCCGGCCGCGACGCCGGTCGGCGAGGCGGTGAGCACGATGGCGGGGATGTCCTTCAGCAGACCGCCCGTGCGCTCCACCTGGTCGGAGGTGTCGTTGAACAGGGTGTCGATCTCGGAGAGCTGGCTTCGCCATGTGCCCGGACGCAACGCCACCATCTGGGCATGCAGCCCGCCGGTCTTGGGCACGCAGGCCGCATAGTCCTCGGCCACCGATGAGACCCGGTGGGCCGTGGTCGCCTCCAGGCAGCGGGTCACCCGCCGATGGATGCCTGCGACACTGCCCGCGCCAGGGCCGAACACCTGGGCCATCCGCCGGTCCTGATGCTCGACAGAGGAATCCACGAAGACCAGCCCGACGACCTGGTGCAGGCGCCGGGCGGCGAAGAGCCGTTCATAAAGGCCGCCCGCCGAATGCCCGACGACGATGAAGGGGCCGCGGATGTTGGTCGCCTTCAGCGCCTGGTCGAGATCTCGCGCGATCGCGGCCCCGTCGCGCGGGAGGGGCCCGACGTCGCTGAAGCCGTAGCCGGCCCGGTCGTAGGAGCAGACGCGGGTGACCGCCGCCACCTGCGGCTGGACCTTGCCCCAGGCGCTGGAGCTGGCTCCGAAACCACTCTCGAGCAGGACCGTGGGCGCGCCCTGGCCGCTGCAGCGCAGATTGATGCGCCGCCCATCCGGGAGCCGCACCAGCCGCCCATGGCGCGCGAAGCTGGCTTGCCAATCGGCCGTCGCGGCCGGGGGCTCCACGACCGCCGCGGCTGCGGCGAGACCGCCCAGGATCAGGATCGCGAGGAGCGCGCCGAGGCGCCAGGGTATCCGCGACACGTCGTTCCGGCTCCGCTCGTTCCAGATCCCGCCCGGTGCGGCCAAGGCGCGGGCGTAGACGTAAGTGCTGTGGCATGCTTCGGCCACCAGCGCGGCAAGAACCAGGCGAAACTGCGGGCAGACGAAGTTAAGAGACGTCGTCTAGAATGGCGATTGGGCAATGCGAGTTATGACGGCCATGCCGGATCAAGTTGGAACCGCCGGAGCGGCCACCACCTCACGAAAGACGACCGCGACCCGTGCGGCGCGTTCGCGCAAGGGCCGCCTGCTCTCCATCCTGATTCCCATGCACAACGAGCAGGAGGTCCTGGACATCCTGTTCGGCCGTCTGGACGAGGTGATCGCCACCCTGGGCGTCGCCGTCGAGTTCGTCTGCATCGACGACGGCAGCAAGGACGACACCCTGGCGCTGCTGACCGCGCGCGCCCGCAAGGACAAGCGCATCCGCGTTCTGCCCCTGGCCCGAAACTTCGGCAAGGAGGCGGCGCTCACAGCCGGTCTCGACGCCGCCCTTGGCGAGCTGATCGTTCCGCTGGACGCCGATCTACAGGACCCGCCCGAGCTCATCCCCGAGTTCCTGGCTCTTTGGGAGCGGGGCTACGACGTGGTCTACGGCGTGCGCACCGACCGCAGCTCCGACAGCGTCTCCAAGCGGGTCACCGCCAACCTTTTCTACAATATCTTCAACCGCATGGCCGACTACCCCATCCCCGCCAGCACCGGCGATTTCCGGTTGATGGACCGCCAGGTGGTGGATGCGCTGAAGCGCCTTCCCGAGCGCAACCGGTTCAACAAGGGCCTGTTCGCCTGGGTCGGCTTCCGCCAGATCGGCATCCCCTACGTCCGCCCGGCGCGCGCCGCCGGCACGACGTCGTGGGCTTCGCCGGCGCTTTGGCGGCTGGCGGTGGACGGCATCACGTCGTTCTCGACCGTGCCGCTCAGGATCTGGAGCCTGGTGGGGTTCGGCGCGGCCTTCGTGGCGCTGCTGGCCGTGGCGTTCCTGGTCCTGCGCGTGTTGCTCTTCGGACGTGACGTGCCCGGCTACGCCTCGCTGATGGTGGTGATCCTGTTCGGTTTCGCCCTGCAGATGATCGCCTTCGGCGTGCTGGGCGAATACGTAGGCCGCCTCTACCAGGAGGCCAAGGGCCGGCCGATCTACCTCCTGCGCAAGAATTCCTAGGCGGTGCTGGGCCTCCGACAGGCGATTGCCACGCGCGGCCGCACAATCAGTCCGGAGTTGCGGCAGGTCGCGACCTTTGGCGTCATCGGCGTCGTGGCGACCGCGACCCACGCCGCCGCAGCTCTGCTTGCCAACCACCAGCTGGGCCTGAAGCCCATCGTCGCCAATTTCGTGGGCTACCTCTGCGCCGTGTCGGTGTCCTACTTCGGAAATGCGCGCCTGACCTTCGGACGCCGCGCCATGCACGGCCCGCAGATCCTGCGGTTCATCCTGGTCTCGCTCGCCGGCCTGGCGCTCAGCCAGGCGCTGACCTTCACCTGCACCGAGCTCCTGCACCTGCCGTTCAAGATCGCCCTCATCCCGGTGGTCACGCTGGTGCCGATTTTCAGCTTCGTCCTGTCCAAGATTTACGCGTTCGCCGATCCTGCAGCGCGACGCGGCAAGGCCTGAGCGATTCCTGGCGATCACCATCTCGCTGCAACAGTCGGACGTCAGTAGGATGGCTTATGCCTAGCGCGAATCTGAACGACAGGGGCGAGACCGCCGCGCTCGGATCGCCGGGGCGGTTCCGGGTCGCGCTCTTCCTCGCGATCTTCCTGCTCGCGCTCATTCCGGTGCTCTCGACGCCGATCCTGCCGACCATCGACATGTACGACCACCTGGCGCGCTATTTCGTGCTGGCCCATCTCGACAGTGTCCCGTTCCTGCGGGCGAACTACGAATCCGGCTGGGCGGTGCTGCCCAACATTGGGCTCGACATCATCGGCTGCGGCCTGATGAAGATCATCGACCCGCGCTACGTGCCGCACATCATCGTCATGGGGGTCTTCGCGACCCAGTATTTCGGGATCCTGTTCTTCAATCGCCAGCTGACCGGGCGCGCCTCGCTGCTGGTGGCGGTTCTGACCGCGCCCCTGCTCTACAGCTTCATCTTCACCTGGGGGTTCGCGAACTTCCTGCTGGGCCTGGGCCTGGTCTTCTGGGGCGGCGGCGCCTGGCTGGCGCTGAGGAACCGACCGCTCGCCGCGACCCTCGTGGGCTGCGGGCTGGCCGTCCTGATCTTCCTGACCCACGGCGTCGCCTTTGCCCTCTACGGCCTGCTGCTGGGCGCCATCGAGATCGGCTTCTTCCTCTCCACAAGCCCCCGCCAGCCCGCCCGGCTGCTGCGCAACTTGGGCCTGCTCGCCCTCCAGGCCGTGGTGCCGATCGCGCTCTTCGTGCTGAGCGCCACGTCCAAGTCAGCGGACGGCCTGACCAACGCCGATGAAAGCGTCCGGCGCCTTGCGCACAAAGGCCAGTTGCTGGCGCGCCTAGAACGCCTGATGACCTACCGTCTGGAGACGATATTCCGGGTGGCCGAGACCCCCAGCCCCTGGTTCGATGCCGTGTCATTCGCGACCGCCGGAGCTCTTCTTCTGCTCCTGCTCTGGCGCGGACGGGTTGGGCTGGCCCGCGCGCTATGGCCCGCGATCGCGCTGGCGATCCTGCTGGTGCTGATCGTGCCGCCGACGCTCTTCGGCGTGGGCTATGTGGCCGACCGCATGCCGCTCTACCTCGCCTTCATCGTCGTCGGCGCCTTGACGCAGCGCCGGGCGAACGACCGCCTGGACCTCGTCTGCATCGCAGCCCTGGTGGCGCTTGTGGCCGTACGGACCGCCTATATCGGCGTGGAATGGCAGCGCTACCGCGGCGACGCGACCGCCTTCGCCAAGGCCGCCGACGCCATCCCGAAGGGCAGCCTCGTGACCTTCGTCCATGCCGAAAACACCCGGCGTCTCGATCCCGGGCCGCGTTGCGAGATGTACGGTCCCCTGCTGGTGCTCGCCCATGGCCAGGCCGCGCCGCTGTTTGCCTTCGGCTCGCAACAGCCGATACGCCTGACCGGCGGACTGAAGGCCGCTGCAGCCGGCCTGCCCTCGACCAACCTGGAGACGCGGACCGGCGCCTTCCTCAACGACCGGCTCGACCTGCTCGTGCAACAGCACCGGTTCGACTACGTCGTGATCTGCGATGCCGAGCACCTTGTGAGGCCTCTGCCCGCCGCCGGCGAAGTGGTGGCCCGCATCGGCCGCTTTACCGTGCTCCACACCACACAGCAGGCCGTCCGGCCCGGCTGATCGCAGGCGATCCAGAATTCCAGGTGCGACTCTGCCCGGGATCGTGCAAACTTTTTGGCGCAAGCCTTGCAGTCATCGGGCTATTGAATGGGCGCGGCCATCTGTCTTGAGCGTCCCGGCCGTGCAGACGGAGGAATACGGGTTTGGAAACCGTCTATGACTGGATCACGGTCGCAATCTTCGGCGGGCTCGTCGTCCTGTTCCTGCACAGGTCCATGGCCGAGACCGAGCCGCAGGACACGATCTACCACTACCTGCCCCCGGCGATCGGCTGCGCGGTGGCCAACTATGTCGGCAATCACGGCCAAGGCCCGCTGTCGGCCGCCATCGTGGTCGGCGTGCTCGCCTATATCCTGCTGGTGCTGAAGCCCTTCGGCTTCAAGTTCTAAGGCGCGCTCAGGCGAGCTTGCGCGCCAGCTCGGTCGCCACCAGGGCGCGCCGCTCGGATTTTGGCACGGCGAACACCATCTCGCGCACGAACCGGTCGAGCGTCTTGAACGCTTCGTCTGACTGATCAGAGACCACGGAGAACCGGAAGAGGCCGCCGTCGGGGATGTAGCCCTTCACCGCGGTCAGGAACCGCGCCTCACGCTGGTCGCCGGAGCCCGTCGGGAGATACTCACCTAGCCGCGTCCAATAGAAGATATTCTCTTTGCGATCCGCCTTTTGCGCGACCACACGGCGGCCTGGGATCGCGGCGCCGGCTGTCAGCGGCAGGGCGCCGGCGTGGCTCGCAAGCAACGCGAAGCCCACCGCCGGATAGCAGCTTTCCGGCCGGTGCAGCTGCAGGAGATCGCTCTGCGTGTCGCCATAGGCGATCAGCATCATCACCGCCTCGCCGGTGTTCTTGTCGTAATAGGCCCGCTCGACCATCTCGCTGTAGAGGCGGGCGGCCAGCTTCCCCTCGGTTTCCGGCTTGACCTGGTTGTCGTCGTTCTCGGCGGTCCAGGCCCCGAACGCCGACGGGATGATGGCCGCCATCTTCTGCTTGCCCAGCAGCGAGAACCGCTTCCTGGGCTTCAGCTGATAGGCGAGCCCCGCGGCCGCCAGGGCCGCGCCGCCGAGGATGATGTCGCGACGCGCGATCATGCTGTCGCCTTCTTACGCCGAAGCAACAGGGACGACATGAGGTTATCGACGGCGAAGACCAGCGCCAACGCCGTCGCGAACAGGAAGAGGCCGGCGGTCACGTGCAGGAAGCCCTGGGCGACGCCGTCGCCGAAGAAATAGGTCAAGAGCACCAGGACGATGATCCGGATGATGTTGGCCACGATCGCGATCGGCACGACCAGGCAGACCAGGAACAGCGAATAGCGCCACGAGGC
>Ga0307517_10001416_pt1 | contig 40353 bp, 39 predicted proteins | sample 23_EM_MG_FD_194515 | JGI IMG/M metagenome (GOLD analysis project Ga0307517, IMG submission 194515) | Populus trichocarpa ectomycorrhiza microbial communities from riparian zone in the Pacific Northwest, United States - 23_EM | ecosystem: Host-associated > Plants > Roots > Unclassified | place...
TAATATTGGCCTGTGCATAAAATCCTTCCCTTTCAGCCAGTTTTTGTTCGATAAAATTAACAAGATCGTCACCATGTTTATCCTGCAACAGCGGGCGCTCCTCTTTGCCGCTCTCCAGCCTGTCTGCAAGTGTTTTTGGTGGTAGTTTAATATAAATCACTTTACCATTGGCCTTCATCCAGTCCATATTATCAAAATAGCAGGGCAAGCCACCACCTGTTGAAACGATTGCATCATCAGGATAGATCATTTTTTTTAGCACTTCCGATTCCTTTTTGCGAAACGCATCCTCACCAAAAAAAGAAAAATATTCGGCAATACTCAACTCTACCTGCTGCTCCAGTTTATGATCAAGGTCGATAAACTCAAAGCCCAAACGGCTCGCCAGTTTGCGTCCCAGCGTGGTTTTACCACTGCCCATAAACCCTATCAAAAATATCTTCATAAAAACTAAGTCAGCTTAACACGCGGATCGATCCAAACATACAACACATCCACCAAAATATTGATCACCACAAAAATAAAAGCAATAAACAAAATAGAACCCATCACCACAGGGAAATCCGACATTTCCAGCGCATCAACCGTTGCCTTGCCAAGCCCGTTATAACCAAACACATATTCCACAAAAAAAGAACCCGCCAGTAAAGAGGCAAACCAGTTGGCTATAGCCGTTATTACCGGGTTCAACGCATTTTTTAAAGCATGGCGATAGATAACGGTACGCTCACCTAATCCTTTTGCCCTTGCTGTACGGATGTAATCCTGTCCCAATACATCCAACATCGCGCTGCGGGTCAACTGTACAATAATAGCTAATGGCCGCAGTCCTAAAGTTAGCATCGGCAGCACCAGGTTTTTCCAGGTGATCACTTCCCCCTTGAACGGGTCATAGCTATACAAACTGCCCGACATATTTAGCCCGGTATATTTATTCAGCACAAAACCGAATATCCAGGCGATAATGATCCCTGCAAAAAATGAGGGTGCCGATATCCCCAAAGTAGAAAACGCAATGGCAGATTTATCGATCCATGTATTCTGATGAACGGCGCTCAATACCCCCAAAAATACACCGATCAGGATAGCAAATATCATGGCTGTTGTAGCCAGTATCAGGGTGTTGGGTATCACCCCCAAAAGCAGCGATGCCACATCCTTACGTGTTTGATACGAGCGGCGCAGGTAAGGCCATTTCAGGGCAATAGTTTTTTCTTTCGAGATGGGTATCAGCGATACATAATGATAACGCTGCCGTTCTTCTTCATTCCGGGCGTGTATGCCGATAGGTGAAAGATCATTCAGGTAGTAAGCGAATTGCACAGGAACCGGCTTATCCAATCCAAACTCTTTACGCACCGCCTGTAATGATTGCACGTCGGCACGCTGTCCCTGTGTCATTCGGGCCGGATCAACAGGCAAAATATTAAACAGGAAAAATACCACGAACACTATTCCCAGCATCACTGCCAGCCCGTAACCCAGTTTGCGGATAATGTAACGGATCATGGCATTTACTTTTGAAAATATTGCTTTACCAAATCCTCATATTTTGGCATAGAGTGGTAATGCCATTTATTAATGATCGTCCCGTTCTTCATTAAAAACACACCCGGGTTTGCCCTCACCATCGTCTTTAACGGAACCCCGTCGGCATAAAAAATCTCTGTCACCAAATGGTTCTTTTTTGCAAAGGCCTCTGCATCCTTTGACGAATTAGAGGTAAGCAAAATAGTCCGTGTATTAAAATTTTGTATCAGCGTAGCTGCCAAAGCATTGATGCGCCCTATCGCCTGAACATCCGTATGGTCAAGGTCGTAGGCTACAACAATAAGGTTATTAAATGGACTTGATAGCAATTCTTTAGTATAATCATTGTCCTGCGCATCCTGTATAGTAAGGTCCCTGATTGGCGGTTCGTACCCTTTTTTCACCATTTTACTTTCAGGAGTGCCTACAACCGACCAGTTATTATCCTTCCAGATATTACTTTTCAGGTAGTCCTTATCGGTCATCTCCTTAGTCTCCCCTGTCTTTTTGTTTTTCAGGTTGTAAGTAACCTCATATTCGTCCGGCTTTGCGCCCGGCGGAGTCTTCATTTCATCCAGGATATTCGCCCCCACCTTGTAAGGCAGAAAATCTATTACCGGCATAAAATTATAAGTATAAAGCCCGATACCTACTGCGACCACTACGGAAGCAATCAACAGGCTATCACCCATCTTCTTGCTAAATAGTGGGTTGATAGTTTTTCGGTTGGCGAATATCACCAATATCAGCAACAACAAAACCAGGTCCTTACTAAACGATTGCCACGGCGTAAGCGGAATAGCATCGCCAAAGCATCCACAGGTTTGCACCACTTTAAAATAGGCCGAATAAAACGTAAGGAACGCAAAAAAGATAATAAGCAGCAAAAGCCCCCATGCAACCGATTTTGCCCGGACGCCAATAAGCAATGCAAAACCCAGTATAATTTCAAGTGAGCACAGGATGATGGCCATGCTCAATGCAAAACTACCCAGGAAACCAAGATGAAAAACTTCAAAATATTCCTCAAGCTTATAAGAAAACCCCAGTGGGTCATTGATCTTGATCAGGCCCGAAAAGATGAATAGCAGGCCAACTAATATCCGGCAAACCCAAACCAGTTTTTTCATTTTACTCCCAATTTGATTAAAGCAAAAACAGCATAGTTGAGAATATCCTGGTAATTGGCAACCACACCTTCCGATGCTAAAGTTTGGCCCTTGTTATCTTCTATCTGCTTTACACGCAGCAGCTTCATCAGTATCAAATCGGTAAGCGAGCTGATACGCATATCGCGCCAGGCCTCGCCGTAATCATGGTTTTTAGCAAACATCAGTTCCTTGGTGGCATTCGCTTTTTCGTCAAACAATGCGCTTACATGTTCTACCGAGAGCTCAGTAGACGTCTCAGGCCCGCAGTCCAATTGCATCATCGCGATGAGGCAATAGTTTACAATGCCGATATATTCGCTGCTGATGTCTTCGTCAACTTTTGATATTTTTTTTTCTTCCAGCGTGCGGATGCGCTGCGCTTTGATAAATATTTGATCGGTAATAGATTCTATCCGCAATATGCGCCATGCTGTACCGTAATCGCGGGTTTTCTTCATGAAAAGCCCTTTACAAATCTTAATAACTGCGTCGTATTCTGCTGCTGTGTTGGCCAAGGTGGATTTTATAATTATAATTGCTGCAATATTATATGTGAGGAAAGGGCGCTTAACTCTAACCTTTTCAACACTTTAATCGTTTTAACCTGAATAATGGCTAAAGATACGACTTTTAGGAAAAAGGTAACCATAAATACAGGGGGTAAACTGATCGATTTGAGTGTGCCTAAGGTGATGGGTATTATCAATATTACACCCGATTCATTTTATGCAGGCAGTCGTAAACCGCTATTAAATGATGCCCTGCTGCAGGCCAATAAATTGCTGGCCGATGGTGCTGATTTCCTGGATATTGGCGCGTATTCATCACGGCCTGGCGCCGATGATATTTCTGTTCAGGAAGAGCTGGATCGTTTGTTGCCAGTTATTGAGCTCATCACGGCCAACCATCCGGATGCTTTTATTTCTGTAGATACCTTTCGTTCAGACGTGGCAGAATATGCGGTAAACGCCGGCGCACATATCATTAACGATATCTCAGGCGGGCAGCTTGACGAAAACATGTTTGCTACCGTAGCCAAACTGAAGGTACCCTACATATTGATGCACATGAAAGGCAACCCGCAGAATATGAACCGGCATGCTTCTTATAAAGATGTGTTTACCGAAGTGCTGGACTATTTTGCATTACGTTACCACCAGTTAAAACAACTGGGAGCCCACGACGTAATACTTGACCCGGGCTTTGGCTTTGCCAAGACGGCTGATCATAACTATACGCTGATGAACCGGCTGCAGGACTTTAATATCCTTGAGCTGCCTATCCTTGTGGGGGTGTCCCGCAAAAGAATGGTCTACCATGTTACCGGCGGCACTGCCGAAGACGCACTGAACGGTACCACCGCTTTAAACACCATCGCTCTGACCAAAGGGGCCAATATCTTACGTGTACACGATGTAAAGGAAGCGGTAGAAGCTATCCGGATATACCTGAAATCGAAAGAAGCCTAATTTGATATTTTCTGATAGTCTGCAGCTATCCCGTCGGTTACAGTGGTACCTAAAGTAATGGTAGTCCCTTTCATGCTAAATGCATCTCCATAAGTATTATTGTCAAAAAAGATCATGTACTCTGAAATGGAATTGGCAGCCGGATTATTATAATGCTTAATATGAAAAACACCTTCTGACAATAAGTTGTTTGCTGCAAAATGTTTATAGGTACTGTCGCTGTTAAACTGGTAAATATTACCATTCCCCGCTTTGTAAACTGAATCATAACCAGCTAAGCCACCATAACTGTGACGCAACTCCCATTTACCAAAAAGCCCGGGAGATACCATTGTACCCTTCTTACATGCCAGCAAGCAACACCCGACAATTAAAACTAATAAAAATGCTTTTTTCATAACTTAATTTCCTATTTTTTCATAATCTGTTGCAATACCGTCATCAAAATCTTCTCCTATAGTCATTTTGGTGCCGTTGAGCGTAAATTGCGAACCATATTCAGTATTGCCAAAATATATCTCAGTTACACCATTGCCGTCTGGAATATATAGAACCTTGATATGAAAAACCCCCGTATTTGCCAGTTTTCTTTTTACATAATGGGCATAGGTGCTGTCGCTGTTAAATTGAACGATATCACCATTTCCCGCGTTGTATACCGAATCCATTCCTGCAATACCGCCATATTTCCTGCGTAATTCCCATTTGCCAAAAAGGCCGGGGGATACTGCTTCGTTCTTTTTACAGGAAACCAGGCTGAATACCACCAGGATAAATAATAAAGCTGGTCTCATAATTTGCGTTTTTATTCATTACGAAAATAGCTGCAAAGATGTAACAGCCTGACTGCTTTTATTTTACACAACCGTACGAAAGCGAACAGTTGATGTATCAAAATGATCCAAAAAGTCACTTAATTTTTAGTTTAAAAAACTCATAATCAGCAAATTAAATTATCGGCATTGCATTTGATGTGTATTATTTAAGCACTTGAATAATGTCTTATTTCCGTAAAAAGCTCGAGAGGCGAACCTACTCGCAAGACCGTTATTATATCCTCATAAAAAGGCAGAGAGAGGGTACGGCAACCTTTAGTGAACTGACCGAACTGGACGAAATTGTGAACCGTGTACCCGATATCCGCGACCTGGTGATCAGGGAAAATTTCGGGGAAGATGAAAATGAGACTGACAGCCCGACAAACGATCCCTTAAATCAAAACCCAACAACGGCTATCCACCCAGTGCAGCATCAAAATCTGTGGTCACGCATCAAATACTGGCTAAACCGGAATTTTAATGAACAAATTTCCACCACAAAAGAGAAAGAGCTTGCTCCGTTGTTTTGATCTTATTTTATTTTTGGGCAGATTAAGATCAATACATGCCGCCACAAAATATCACCCTAAAGAGAACTGATAGTACTGACCCCGATTTCCGGTCGCTGATCACCTTACTGGACAAAGAATTAAACGAAAGGTATGGCGAACTGATGCAATCCACTTACGATCGCTACAACCATATCATCGACCTGGATACCGTGCTCATAGCCTATCGCGATGGCATCCCAATAGGCTGCGGATGTTTCAAAAAGTACGACGATTTTGCTGCCGAGATCAAAAGAATGTTTGTAAAAGATACCGAACGCGGGCAGGGCATCGCTTATCAGATATTGTCCGGATTGGAGCTCTGGGCCAGGGAATTGGGCTTTGCGAATACTATACTGGAAACAGGCGACAAGCAGCATGAAGCCATAGCTCTTTACCAGAAATTGGGATATGTGATTACTCCTAATTATGGGCAATATTCGGGGATGGCGACAAGTATTTGTATGAAGAAGGCACTATAAATAACTCTGTAAAAACTAATTCGTCATGAATTGTTTTAATGGTTATGGAAACCTTGTACCGGATATTTGGTGAAGGGAAGGATCTCTCCACCATGCAAATGTGCTCCCGCGCTTTTGTAATCTATTTTATTGCGTTGGCCATGCTGCGCATTAGCGGCAGGCGCACTTTCGGCAAAAAGACCGCTTTTGATAATACGATAGCCATCATTTTAGGCGCAGTGCTCAGCCGCGTTGTGGTAGGCGCATCTGCCTTTGTGCCGACGGTTGCCTGCAGCCTGGTATTGGTATTATTGCACCGCATCCTGGCCTGGGCACGGATATACAGTAAACCAATAAAAGAAATACTGGAAGGCCAAAGCATTACCCTGTTCAAAAATGGTAAAATGAATAAGGAAAACTTAACCAAAAGCCTGATCTGCAAGGAAGAAGTAATGGGCGATGTACGCCAAAAAGCCAATATCAACTCTTACGACCAGGTGGAAGAAATTGTAGTGGAAACTACCGGTGAGGTAAGCGTGGTGAAAAAGAAAAAGTGATTGGCTTCCATTCAAGCGCCCACGCCACTTGAACTGGCGAAGGGGTGATGGTGTACTACTCAATACTTTTCAACATTTCTTTGATAGTGATATTGCCTTTAATCCACAATACATTCTGCTCAAAACTACGGTACATGATTACAACGTCCTCAATGTTTTCGATAACGGAATCATAAAAAAGATTGCTTTCATGTTTTTGTATAAGTGCCTGTTCATTGTTTTTATCTCCTAAAAAAATAAAACAAGGGTATTCATAATCATCCCACATTTGAGAAACTAACCTTCTATTATACATGACAAATGAACTTTTCAAACGAAACAAGATTTCTGAATGTTCCTTCCCTTGATCTACAAATATTTGTTCAGATATGTAACTTAGTGTTTGATCAAACTCTTCATTTTTAGACCATCTGCGACACCCTCGAAAATAAACACTTTCAAATACACTGTTAAGCAAGTCAAAAAGACTATTCCATTTGACATCACTTATATTTAAATCCTTAGATAAATCTTTAATCGACGCGAAATTTTCGTTGTATACCTTGATGTCTAATGGGGTCATTATTGTTTTAGAATGGAAATCTCATAGGTAGAGGATTAGTTATGTTTGCGTTGTAATTAGGCGCCTCAAATCTACCCCACCAACTCCGCCATCAGCAATATCGAATCAATATACTCCCGGTCATTTGCCAGGCGGGGAACTTTGTGCTGCCCGCCCAGTTTGCCTTTTTCCTTCATCCAGTTAAAGAAGGTGCCCTGCGGTGCGCGATGCACAATGGGGCGGCGCAGCGCCATATCCTTAAAGCGCTTGGCATCATAATCAGAGTTGATCTTGCGCAGGGTTTCATCCAGCAAGTCCACAAAGCGTTCAAACTCGGCAGGCTTTTGTTCAAACTCGATGATCCACTCGTGCGCGCCATTCTTATCCCCGTTAAAATATATAGGGGCAGCGGTGTATTCTTTAATGATAGCCCCGGTTTGCTTACAGGCTTCTTCTAACGCACGTTCAGCATTATCGATGATCAGTTCCTCGCCAAATGCATTAATAAAGTGCTTGGTACGCCCGGTAATCTGTATGCGGAAAGGAGAAAGCGAAGTAAAGCGGATAGTGTCCCCTATCATATACCGCCAAAGTCCGGCATTTGTACTGATGATAAGCGCATAGTTTTTGTTTAATTCTACCTCATCCAATGTCAGGGTATTGGGGTTATCATCATGCAGATGCTCCAATGGTAAAAACTCATAGAATATGCCATAATCCAGCATCAGCAGCAGGTCGCCGTGTTCCTCCTGGTCCTGTATGCCAAAAAAGCCTTCGGATGCATTATAGGTTTCCAGGTAATGCATCTCGTCATAAGGTATCAGTTTTTTGAATTGCTCGCGGTAGGGTGTAAAATTAACCGCACCGTGGTAATATAGTTCGAGATTGGGCCATACTTCCAGCAGGTTCTTTTTGCCGGTGATCTCCAGTATCCGTTTAAATAGCAAGATGTTCCATGTAGGCACACCGCTGATGCTGGTTACATTCACATCTTTAGTGGCGTAAGCCATCTTTTCGATCTTTTCCTCGAAGTTCTCCAGCAGGGCAATGTCCAGGTGAGGGGTGCGTAAAAACTCGGCCCACATCGGCAGGTTCTTCATCAAAACGGCCGATAAATCGCCAAAAAAAGTATCCGCCTTCAACTGGCTCACCTGGTGACTACCGCCTAAGGTTAATGTTTTCCCGGTAAAAATGCGGGAATTGGGCCGGTTATTAAAGTAGAGGGTGAGCATATCTTTTCCCCCCTTAAAATGACATTCCTCAAGCGACTCATCGCTTACAGGTATAAACTTGCTGCGGTCGCTCGTTGTGCCCGATGATTTGGCAAACCACCTGATCTCGGAATGCCAGAGCACATTTTGTTCGCCCTTCAGCATCCTTTCAATATAGGGCTTCAGGGTATCGTAGCTTTGTATTGGGACCTGTTCCTTAAACTCGTTCAGGGTTTCGATACTTTTATAATGATATTTCCTGCCCCATTCCGTATTCTCCGCCCCTGCTACCAACTGCTCAAACCACTCCTCCTGCACCTCGTTTGGGTACTTCATAAAAAGCTCTATCTGGTGGATACGCTTTTTTATAAACCATGTAAACACTGAGTTAATAAGTGTCATAAGCGGTTGGTTGATTGGTTGATTGGTCAATGGTCATTAGTCATTGGTTTCGTTTCTGTTTCATTCCGGCACTAATGACCAATGACGGCGCAGCCAAAATGACTAATGACTATTTAAACAAATGTTTTTCTTTTCAATACAAAGTTGGCGCCTAAGTAAACTTTTCTCACCATTTCATTTTCCGCAAGCACCTCAGGCACACCCGATTCCAGTATCTTTCCTTCAAACAGCAGGTAGGCGCGGTCAGTTATCGACAGCGTTTCCTGCACGTTGTGGTCGGTTATCAGTATACCGATATTCCGGTGCCTTAGTTTCGCTACCATTGCCTGGATCTCTTCCACAGCTATCGGGTCAACCCCTGCGAACGGCTCATCCAGTAAGATAAAATTAGGTTCTGCTGCCAGTGCGCGGGCAATTTCGGTACGTCTGCGCTCACCTCCCGATAACAGGTCGCCACGGTTCCGGCGAACTTTGTGCAAACTGAACTCGTCTATCAGTTCCTCCAGTTTCTCGTGCTGTTTTTCCTTGCTCATCTTACCCATTTCCAGCACCGCTTTAATATTATCTTCAACAGACAATTTACGAAAAACTGAAGCTTCCTGCGCTAAATACCCTATACCTTTTTGTGCCCGGCGGTACATCGGGTCGCCGGTAATATCTTCATCCTCAAGGTATATTTTTCCTTCATTGGGTTTGATCAATCCTACGATCATGTAGAACGAGGTAGTTTTCCCGGCACCGTTAGGCCCCAATAATCCTACGATCTCACCCTGCGAAACATTAAACGAAACATGATTTACAACTGCGCGTTGCTTATATTTTTTTACCAGGTCCTCTGCTTTTAATATCATCTTTTATTTAAATACTAAATTCTAACCCTTAAATCCTAAACCTATTCATTTATTAGAGCTTAGAATTTAGTTTTTAGAGTTTAAAATCGAATTCCTTTTACATTCAACTGTATAGAACGCTTTTCGCGCCAAATATTTTCTTCAATGTGATAACAAATTTCGAAAGGCCGTCCATCCTTTATCTCGGCCAGGTAATTACCCATGTTGAAAGCAATACAATCAAACACCGGCGAACCCTCCTGAATAATCGACATTTTCAGGTGGTTCTCTCCTACCAGGCCGGCATATCCGCTAATATACACATTCCGGCTGAGAAAAACCGGAGACATATTCTCCGGGCCGAAAGGCGCAAACTGGTTCAACACCCTGAAAAACTTTGGCTCGATCTGTTTCAGTTCCAGTTCTGCATCTATGGTTATTTGCTGTATCAGTTGTTCATCCGTAATGCTGGCACTTACAACCTCTTCAAATCGTTCAATAAACGCTTCCACGTTTTCGGGATGCAGGGTAAGCCCCGCAGCGTATTTATGCCCCCCGAATTGGATCAACAAGTCCTTGCATTCGCACAAAGCCTCGTACAGGTCATATCCAAAAACTGAGCGTGCTGAGCCTGCTATGTGGCCATTAGATCGGGTTAAGACAATGGTTGGACGGTAATATTTTTCGGTGAGGCGCGATGCCACAATACCGATCACCCCTTTATGCCAGTTCTCGTTAAACACCACGGTTGATTTACGCCCGATCATCACCGCATCACCTGCTATCATACTCAATGCTTCATCGGTAATAGATACGTCGTGCCCTTTTCGTTCGGTATTTTTCCCGTTGATCAGCATGCCTTTTTCCCTTGCCTCATCTTCGTGACAGGCGATCAGCAATTCGACAGCATGTTTGGCATCATCAATCCGCCCGGCAGCATTAATGCGGGGCCCAATTGAAAATACCACATCAGATATGGCATAGTTGCCGTTCCGTCCCGCGATCTCCATTAAAATCTTTACACCTATGCAGGGATCAGAATTCAGTTTTTGCAAGCCAAAATAAGCCAGTGTCCTGTTCTCCCCTGCAATGTGTACGATATCGCAGGCTATACTGATGGCTACCAGGTCAAGATAACACGCTACCTCTTCAAAAGGGATATCATTTTTCTCCGCGTAGGCCTGTATCAGTTTAAACCCTATCCCGCAACCTGAAAGTTCTTTGTAAGGATATTCGCAGTCGCTTCTTTTGGGATCAAGCACAGCTACCGCATCAGGCAGCTCCTTACCGGGCAGGTGGTGATCGCAGATCACAAAATCTATCCCTTTAGTATTGGCATAAGCAATCTTATCCACCGACTTAATACCGCAATCTAATGCTATGATCAGGCTGAAACCATTATCCGATGCATAATCAATCCCTTCTGTCGATATTCCGTAACCTTCGCGGTAACGGTCGGGAATATAATACTCGATGCGATCATAACGCTTCTGAAAAAAACTGTACACCAGGGAAACAGCGGTTGTGCCGTCTACGTCATAATCGCCATAGATCAGTATTTTTTCGCCATTAGCAATTGCGGCTTCGATCCGCTCAATCGCCTTTTCCATATCGGCCATCAGGAAAGGATCGTGCAGGTGTCGCAGGTCGGGCCTGAAAAAGTACCGGGCGTCTTCATAAGTCTTTATGCCCCTGTGGATCAGCAAAGTACTCAGAACGGTATCGATGGTAAGTTCACCGGCCAATTTTATGACATCCTCATTATCCGGCTTTTCCCTTACTGCCCACCGTTTATTCATATCTTTGCGCTTAAAACAGTAAAGATAGGAAATGTGCAGATATGCAGATGAGTGGATGTGCAAATTAATTGCCTAAAGAACAAGCCGCTTTTTGTCATCCGCACATCCGCACATCTGCATATTTACATATCTGCACATCAAATAATATGGAGATTTTTGCATTAGGCGAAGGGTCGTATTCCGTTGATTCTTCTAAAAAATTTATACCCTTCGACCCTCAAACCGATAGTACAAAAGATCGCCCGGGTTCTTTATTCATCCATGTCAACCCCTTCCTGGTAAAAACCACGGATGACCTGATCTTGTTCGATACCGGGCTTGGCTTTAAAGATACCCGTGACGAATTGCTGATCCATCAGCACATCCGTAACATTGGCTTTGATCCCGAAGATGTGACCTTAGTTCTGATGTCACACCTGCATTACGACCATTCAGGTGGTTTAGTAGTAGAGAGAAGCAGCAAACTTGAGCCCAGCTTCCCTCACGCAAAACATGTGATTCAAAAAGGAGAATGGGATATAGCCAGTGCAGGTAAGTCATCATCCTATCACAAAGAAATTTTTGAAGCGTTGAAGGACTCGGTCAACATCCAATTTCTAGAAGGGTCAGGCGAATTAAAACCAGGCATCAAATACGAATTATCGGGCGGGCATTGTCCGTTTCACCAGGTTTTTTGGCTTGATGATAATGGCGGTAAATGTTTTTATGGTGGCGATGAATTACCTGAGCCTGAGCAATTACTAAGAAAATTTATAGCTAAATACGATTACGACGGGCGTAAAGCGATGCAGTTGCGGGAAGAATATGGTAAAAAGGCGGCTGAAGAGAATTATATTTGTTTATTCTATCATGCCAAATCGAACCCTGTGGGCAAAGTGAGCTACGCAGATGATCACTTTACAGTGACAGCTGTGTAAGGGAATCAGAATGTGTTGTTGGTTTTGGGGACTGAGGGTGTATACAGGTTTATGCTAAGCGGTTGGCAGTCAAACGTGGTTAGCTACTTCAAAAAGCTCCTTTATCTTCTCTACGTTCAATGGTTTTGAAATAAAGTCTTTCACTACCGGGTATGAGCGTGCTTTGTTAATATCGTTGCTGAACACCGATGACGATATAATGTAAACTTTGCATTTACCTAACGGATCGATATTTAAGCGCGTGTACTCATCCAAAAACTCCCATCCATTCATGATAGGCATGTTAATATCCAGCAGGATATAGTCGGGCAATTTAGAAGGATCATTTCTCTGGATATCCAGTAAAAGATCAATTGCATACTTACCATGCAAACAGGCCATGATATCAGTATTTAACAAAGCCTTCTTAATTAATTTGATGGAAATGAAGTTATTTATCTCATCGTCATCAACCAGCAAAATGCTTACAGAACCATTATTATTAATCATATATGCTTTATACGGGGCAAAAATCCAAAAGGTTATGCAAGTAAATAACTCGTTAAACTAAAAAATTCGCTTTCTTCCGAATTCCATACAAGTTAACACAATTTATAACTTTTAAGCAAGTTTTTGAGATTAAAAATACTGCCTAAAATAAGCAGAGATTATATGCAGATGTGCTAATGTGCAGATATGCAAATGATTGAAGAAATCCGATTAATTAAAAATGTGCAGACGCTTTTTGCATCTGCACATTTGCATATCTTCTCATCTGCGCATTTACTCAATCACGCTTTCTTCAAATTCATAATCTTCAAGCGGTGGGCATGAGCAGATCAATGTTCTATCCCCATAAGTATCATTCACCCTGCCAACTGAAGGCCAAAATTTATAAGCAGCCACATAAGGGAGCGGAAATGCTGCCTTTTGGCGGGTATAAGGATGACCCCATTCATTCCCTGTAACTACAGCCGCTGTATGCGGCGCGTTTTTTAAAGGGTTATTAAGTTTGTCTGATAAACCTTTTTCCACATCATCTATCTCATGACGGATTGCGATCATCGCATCACAAAAACGGTCAAGCTCATGTTTAGGCTCTGATTCTGTCGGCTCAACCATTACCGTACCCGCAACCGGAAACGATACAGTAGGTGCATGGAAACCATAATCCATCAAACGTTTTGCAATATCAGTTACCTCAATGCCGAAGCTCTTGAATGAGCGGCAATCCAGGATCATTTCGTGTGCACAACGACCGTTCGCACCAGTGTATAGTACAGGATAATGATGTTTTAACCTGGTATTGATATAATTCGCATTCAGTATGGCATAGCGGGTGGCATCGGTCAAACCTTCGGCACCCATCATAGCGATATAAGCATGAGAAATGATCAGGATAGATGCCGACCCCCATGGCGCTGCAGAAACAGCATGGATAGATTTTCCGCGATCGATATCAACTACAGCATGGCCCGGCAAATAAGGTACCAGGTGTTTCGCAACACCGATAGGGCCCATACCCGGACCACCGCCGCCATGCGGGATACAAAATGTTTTATGCAGATTAAGGTGACAAACGTCCGCACCGATATTGGCCGGGCTGGTCAATCCTACCTGGGCGTTCATATTGGCGCCATCCATATACACCTGTCCGCCATTCTGATGGACGATCTCGCATACTTCAATAATAGCTTCTTCAAACACCCCATGTGTTGACGGGTAGGTTACCATCAGGCAGGATAGGTCGTCTTTATGTTGTTCAGCCTTTTCTCTCAGGTCGTTTACATCAATGTTCCCGTTATCATCACACTTCACTACCAGTATCTTCATTCCGGCCATCGCTGCTGATGCAGGGTTAGTACCATGAGCAGATGACGGGATCAAAGCAATATTACGGTGACCTTCGCCCCTGTCATGATGATAAGCGCGGATCACCATTAAACCGGCATATTCGCCCTGTGCTCCGGCGTTCGGCTGTAAGCTCATTGCAGCAAAACCAGTAATTTCAGATAGCCAGTTGTTCAGTTCATCAAATAACTGCATGTAGCCACCAACCTGGTCGGCTGGTGCAAACGGGTGCATCTTGCTAAACTCGGGCCAGGTAACCGGAACCATTTCGGTAGTGGCATTTAGCTTCATGGTACATGAGCCCAATGCGATCATCGAATGGCACAGTGAAAGGTCCTTAGTTTCCAGCGATTTGATATAGCGCAGCATCTCGTGTTCTGAATGATGCGAATTGAAAATAGCATGTGTCAGGAAATCTGATTTACGCTGTAACGTAGCAGGGACAACAGACTGTACATTTGCTTTAAGTTCATCAAAATTTACGTCGCTCAGTGTTTTTCCCTTTACTTTGGCAAAAAAGCGGACCATGGTTTTAATATCCTCCGGTGAAGTAGTTTCATCAACAGAAATAGTAACCACCGAACCTTCATAGTTCAGGTTCATTTCATTGTTGATCGCCTCAGCGTGGATCGGGCCAACCAGTTCACCCAGATCGAATTTCAATGTATCAAAATAGGCTTCGTTCAGTTGCTTGTAGCCTAATTGCGCTAATGATTCAGCAAGCAATACTGATAAACCGTGTATCCTTTCGGCAATCAGTTTAACGCCTTTAGGGCCGTGATATACTGCATAGCATCCGGCCATAATAGCCAGTAGTGCCTGTGCGGTACAAATATTAGAAGTCGCCTTATCCCTGCGTATGTGCTGCTCGCGGGTTTGCAAAGCCATACGCAAAGCATAATTACCCGCACTATCAATAGTTACACCAATGATGCGGCCGGGGATTGCGCGTTTATATTCTTCTTTTGTAGCAAAAAATGCAGCATGCGGACCACCAAAGCCCATTGGCACACCAAAACGCTGGGTTGAACCAACTACTACGTCAGCACCCCACTCTCCCGGAGGAGTTAACAACGCCAGGCTCATAATGTCGGCAACTACAGTCAGCTTAATGCCTTTTTCGTGTGCTTTTGCAGCAAAGCCGGAATAATCATACACCGCACCATGCCCGGCAGGGTACTGTACTATGGCACCAAATATGTTTTCGTTCAGTTCAACATCACGGTGATCGTCAATTTGTATTTGGATACCATAGGGTTCTGAACGTGTTTTTAAAATATCAATAGTTTGTGGGAACACCTCGTCAGAAACAAAAAACACTTTTGCACCCTGATTTTTGCGCAGGCTGTATTGCATAAACATGGCTTCGGCTGCAGCCGTACCTTCGTCCAGTAAGGATGCGTTGGCAATTTCCATCCCGGTCAAATCGATCACCATGGTCTGGAAATTCAATAATGCCTGTAAACGGCCCTGCGCTATCTCGGCCTGGTATGGGGTGTATTGGGTATACCATCCCGGGTTTTCCAATATATTGCGCTGTATCACGCCCGGTACTATTACATCATAATATCCCTGCCCAATATAAGACTTGAATACCTTGTTTTTTGATGCAGTTTGCTTAAGTGTGTTCAGGTAATCGAACTCGCTTTTTGCCGGTGGCAGGTTGAGCGGTTTTTTTAACCTGATTGTGGATGGGATAGTTTGCGCTATCAATTCATCAAGTGAACCGGCACCAACCGTTTTTAACATTTGAGCCGTGTCTGCGGCGTTTGGAGCAATATGCCTGTTTTGAAATTTCTCCTGATAATCTGTGTTCAACTTCATGAAATTCGATGTCCCCTTAAATTTTCTGCAAAGGTACAATTTTAGAAGATGAGTAACAATTGGCTAACCTTATAGTGACAATGGTTTTACAGATTAAATTCGTAAATTAGCCTTGTGATGCCTGAACCATGTTTGTTAAAAAATTAGTACTAATCTTTCTATTCCTTATCCTTTGTTCAAAAGCCTTCCCTGCTGTTTTTATTGTAACCAGCAATGCGGATTCCGGGCCGGGAACTTTGCGCGACGCTTTGACACAGGCTGCGGCAAATGGCACTGCGCAAAAGGATTATATCAATTTTAACTTGCCGGATGTAAGTGCAGCAGGCAGGACTATTTTATTACAAAGCCAATTACCTGATCTTAGCTCAAACTTAGTTATTGACGGCACCACACAGGCCGGAGCGGTTTTTGGCCAAAGTAATGCGCACATAAAAATTTCTACACCCAATAATAATATTGGTCTTATAATATTTAATGGAACCCATTTGAATGATGTGGAGTTTTATGGCCTGTATTTATACGATTCCACTGACGCTGCTTATCCTCATCCAAACCTGGGCATAAGGGAGGGAATAAATATTACATACTCAACAAATATAATTATAGGTGATGTAAACAAAGGGAACCTGATCAAAGGTTTTTTTGGTTATGGAGTATTCTTATATTATACAAATACAATATCAGTAAAAGCGAATATTTTTGGGCTTACCGATAAAACTGATCTTTCAGAAGGTCAGTCTTATTCTGATTATTTTCTTAATTGTAATAATATTACGTTAGGCGGCCAAACCCTTCCCGAAGGCAACACATTTTTTAATGAAATTGACCTTGATTTTGAACCCAATAGTAATAATATAAATGTAATAATTGGTTCGAATAACTTTGGCGTTATTAAAAACCTGGCAACCAATCAATATTTTGTAGCGTCCGCATTCGCATACATGAGAATTAACACTTATGGATTACAGGAATACGGTGCGACAACACCTGAACTTGCAGGAGCGGCGTCTGTAAACATGAATATTGTAAATAATTTAGCTTATAATACATTTAACCTGTTCAGGATAAACTCATTTAAAGGGTTGATAAATATAACCAGGAATTATGTAGGAATTGACAGGGATGGCGTAACTCCAATAAATGGAATAACTGAATATTCGACCTATGGTGGTATACCATTTTTTATCTCAAATTGTACTGCTCAAATCAATATAGGCTCAGATGACCCATCCCAGGAAAATTTTATCGCATACAGTCTTTATGCTATAACTGCAGGGAACTCGTCAAATATTTATGTTCGAAAAAATGAGTATCAATGTTTGGCAAATACTCCGTATTTCAACGACAACGTAAATAACTCCTTACCAAAAATTTCCATAACATCTTCTAATTCAGTTAATGGGCAAACATCTATTGCCGGCACATCAGCACCGGGTGCCCTAATTGATATTTATTCTTCGGAATCCTGTACATATTCGCATTGTAGTATAAGAAGATATATTGCTACAGTTACTGCCGACGGCAACGGTAATTGGCAAAGTGGCCTGTTTAATTTAAGTGGGATATTTTATGTTTCGTCAACAGTTGTAAACAGGACATCGGAATTTAAAACCTTTGAAATTAATGCAGATAAGGTGGTAGTGACCAACCTGCGATGTAATAACCCTGGTTCAGTGACAGGCTTAATCGTCCCCGCCGGGTTAACGTATTATTGGACTGACCAAAATGGAAATACTGTATCTACAAATTTAAATTTAACAACAAAAATCCCGGGTAAATATCAACTGCATTTGCAGGGCGGATGTATTGCCAGTAATGTATACGAAATTGATGACGAGCGGATTGTGATCAATGCTAATGGTTTAGTAACAACTAATCCATCTTGTGGCCAAAGTAATGGAGTGATCAAAAATATCAATATTTATGATCCTCTAAACATGATAAAGCAAACCCTGTGGTTCGACGCAGGTGCTGCACAAATAGCAAACACTATTAATGTAACTAATCTTTCAGCCGGGACTTACACTTTAAAAGTATTTACAACTGATGAATGTGAAACAGATTATGGTCCCATCACCCTTAAAAACACCACCGGCCCTAACATCGATCAATCTCATGCAAATATCGCTTCTACCAATTGCGGCGAATCAACCGGGTCAATCGCCAATATCCAGGTTACCGGTTCAGGCACACTCAAATATTCCTGGCTGAATGACCAGCAGCAACAGGTAGCCACAACACCCGACCTGGTTAATCAGCCCGCCGGACTTTATAGATTACAGGTTACCGACGATTCGCAATGCGGCCCTGTTTTTAGTACAACTATTCAAATACCCGAGACTAACGGCATCACCCTGGAAGAATCAAAAGTGCAAACCACAGTCGCCAGCTGCAATATGGATAACGGAACAATAACCGGAATGCAGATCAGCGGCACCGCTCAATACAAATGGGTGGATGCGAATAATCATATTGCAGCTACTACCCCCGATCTGAAAAATGCCCCTCCGGGCGATTATGTTTTCACAGCATACAATAGTTTCGGATGCAGCAAAACCAGCCAGATCTATCATATTGGACTGCAGGTAGCTACCCAATACCCTGCTTACTCCGTCAACATAGTTTCAGCATGCTCTGGTACCAGCAATGGTTCTGTTAATATAACTACCGACGGGCTTGTTGCAAGCTTACGGTGGGTAAATGGACAGGGACAAACCATCGGATCAGCAGGTGTTCTTGATAATATCCCAAAAGGCACTTACCAGCTTTATCTCACTGACGCCAATGGTTGCGAAACAATATACAACAGCTATGCTGTGCCCGAATTACCGGCATTAGGGGTAGTAAACCAGGGACAGGTTACTAATGATCAATGCGGACTGAAAATCGGAAGCGTGAATGATGCAAGCATCACCGGAGGTCAAACCCCTTATTCTTACACATGGACGGATGCCAGCGGCAATCAAATCGGGACAGAAAGCTCAATATCCAACCTTGGCTCGGGACCTTACACTTTAAACGTGGTTGACACCAGGTGCGGCAGTGTTAAACTTAATTATACAATTTCTGATCAATCGGCTTACGTCGCTGCGCCTGCGGTTTCTGATGTACAACTGTGCAGCAGTGGTGATGCCATTGTTTCAGTAAATAATCCCGCATCTTCAGATACCTATCGCTTATATGATGATCAAAACAGCGCTCAACCTATTGGCGAAGAAAAAAGCGGCAGGTTTAAAGTTACAGTAAACGGCAATCGCAGCTATTTTATCACCCAGTTAAGCGGCACATGCGAAAGCGCCCGTTCGGAGGTTAAGGTAACAGTTGGCGTATCTGCTATAAATATTCCGAATGCATTTACACCTAATGGTGATGGTATTAATGATTACTGGAACCTCAAAGGCATGGAAAACAATCCCGGTAGCCTTGTCCAGGTATTTACCCGGTACGGACAGAAAGTTTTTGAATCGAAAGGCTATCAGCACCCTTTTGATGGTACGTACGGCGGGAAAGAATTACCAACTGGTGTGTATTATTATATTATTAACCTGGGCTCCAATTGCAATGTACTTTCGGGTAATTTAACAATTATTCGTTAAGCCAACTGCCGCAAGTACATTTGTATCGTATTCTCCAAACCATAATATAAAGCATCACAGATTAATGCATGGCCAATACTCACCTCGGCAAGCGCCGGGATATTTTCAGCAAAAAATTTCAGGTTATGCAGATCAAGATCATGCCCGGCATTTATGCCAAGTCCTGATTTGTGGGCCACCTCGGCAGCTTTTATATAGGGCGCTATTGCCAGCTCTTTACCCTGGTGATAATGATGTGCGTAAGCCTCAGTGTACAATTCAATCCTGTCTGTTCCTGTAGTGGCTGCCGCTTCAACCATTTCAACAATAGGGTCTACAAATATCGAAACACGGATACCGGCATCCTTAAACACCCTGATCATATCTTTCAAATATTCCTGGTTGGTAATGGTATCCCATCCATGATTGGAAGTGATCTGCCCCAAAGCATCCGGCACCAAGGTTACCTGTTCGGGTTTACTGGCCAATACCAGGTCGATAAACTTTTGCTCCTGGCAGTTGCCCTCTATGTTAAACTCGGTAGTAACTATTTTCTTCAGCTCAAAAACATCATTATAACGGATATGCCTTTCGTCGGGCCGCGGGTGAACCGTAATACCCTGTGCACCAAAACGCTCGCAATCTTTAGCAACTTGTATCAAATCGGGATTATTGCCTCCGCGTGAATTGCGCAGGATTGCAATTTTGTTAATATTGACGGATAATCGGGTCATAGCGCAAAGTTAATACATATCATTAATCGGATAACTAAATCCCAAATTATAAGTTTATATTCGAATCATGAAGCCTAAACTTATTGTCAAAGAAATAGTATTGGTGTCGGCTATTTTTGTCCTGATATGGTTAATTATGTTCAAGATTTCAGGGGCAGCTAGACTGTTAAACCCGTCTCTGGAAATAAACCTTCACGACACCTATTTCGTGATGCAATGGTCATCGCTGATCGTCCTGCCTTTTTTATTAGTAACCACTTTTACCTATTTGATTAGAGAAGCATTCTTCAAGTATCGTCGACGGATTCAGAATATTGTACTGTTGTTAAGCACATTTTTGCTTAACCTATATTTACTTAGATTTACTCAATTTGCGACAGCATATATAGCTAGCCTAACTTTGGGCTGGACAATTTATCCCCCTCTATCTGCTTTGCCAAAAGCACACCCGCAACCATTTCAATCTGAAAAAAGTTTACAGGCGTTGACTTATATTCCAATTCCTTTCATGCTAATCTTGGTTATAGTTGCTATCCTTGTAGGCAAAAACTGGAAGTTCGGCGATGAAAAGGCAAAGCTTTAAAGTCATATTATTTTGTTTAATTATCACAACTTGTCTTAAACCTGCTCACGCCCAGCAAAACTTCCTCGATATCACCAAATATGAGGTTTATTATGGCTGGGCGCATAATTACCCGCAGGACTGGATCGTGTTACGCCGTTTTGAGAACCGTGGTAAAGAGTACTACCTGCTGGTAAATCCCCAAACACTGCAAACCAAAGTAAACGAAAGCAGCTTTTACCAGGTACAGCCCATGACGCTCGCCGAGACACGCACCTTCTTCAAAAAAACACCTTACGAAAAAGCCATTAGCAAAGCCGAAAAGCATTCGGTAACTATACAAGATGCAGGTATTGAACGTGGCATCCCTTCCGAAACAGGCATAAGCCTCACTGCCGACCTTTGCCCGTCGCACCGCCCGCTTGACCGCAGGATATTTACTACCATGTTCACCGAGTTTAAGAAGGTGGAAAAACCGGCACCGATAGCACTTTCTGTCAGCGGCTTATGGATGCTCCATCACCAGGAAGATTTGGAATGGCTGAAGCAAGTAGGTAATGAAGGTGAGATCCGCATCACCTGGGTCAATCACTCCTACAATCACCGGGTAAGCAAAAACGCCCCGCTTAAAGAGAATTTCCTGCTTGAGCCGGGCACCGACATCAATTATGAAGTGTTGGCCACTGAACAATTAATGCTTAAAAACGGCCTGGTGCCATCTGCTTTCTTTAGGTTCCCCGGTTTGGTATCCGATCAGCAACTGGTATACAAAATAACTGATTTCGGCCTTATCCCTATCGGCTCCGATGCCTGGCTTGCCAAAGGCCAGCAGCCACAGGCCGGCAGCATTGTTTTGATACATGGTAATGGCAATGAACCTGTGGGTGTGCAGGATTTCATTAAGCTGCTGCAATCAAAAACAAAACAAATAGCTAAAAAACAATGGCTGCTGTATGACCTCAGTGAGAGCGTAGATGATGCTGCCGAAAGCGCTGATTGATCCTCCCAAAAAGCCAGTTTACTTTGTATAGCTAAAACAATCATTTAAAAACCAAAAACTTATATCTTTAAGCCTTGGAAAATAGCGTGATTACTAATACGTTATAAAATTGATATAGCAACGCTGCAATTTTCAGGGATGTGCGGATGCGCATCAAACTAACCATTTGAATAATAAATGATTAACAAAAAGAATATACTCTTATTACTGTTACTCTGGTCATTCCATAGCTATGCCCAAAAAAGGGCCGGTTGTATTTTGGGCGACTGTAAGGTTGGGATCGGGGCTCTGGTTTTCTCCGACGGGAGAAAATACGGAGGTGCATTTCTGAACGGTAAAATGAACGGGCAAGGTACCATGACCTGGCCCGACAAGAGAAAATATGTCGGCACCTGGAAAGATGACCGCTACTTTGGCGATGGCACCATGACCTGGCCCGACGGGCATTCTTACCAGGGCGAATGGAAATATGGCGTGAAGGATGGACAGGGAACAGAGATATGGTCGCCAAAGAAAAGTTATATCGGGGGCTTTAAAGGCGGACGCAGGAGCGGCCAGGGGACAATGAATTTCCCCGACGGAAAGCGCTATATAGGTGAATGGGCAAATGACACGCAAACCGGGCAGGGTATGGAGACGTGGCCAAGCGGCGAAAAATATATTGGCGGATGGAACAATGACCTGCGCGCGGGCCAGGGCACCAACGATTATGCTAATGGAAACCGTTATGATGGCGAATGGGAAGCAAACCAGAAGCATGGAACAGGCACTTTTATTTGGACCGACGGTAAGAAATATGTGGGTGAGTGGGATAAAGACATGAAAAACGGTCGTGGCGCGCAAACATGGAAAAATGGTGAGAAATATGTTGGAGACTGGGTTGATAACCAGCGGCAGGGACAGGGGACACAAAATTATGTCGACGGAAGCAAATATGAAGGCCAATGGAAAGATGATAAACAAAACGGGCAAGGTGTAGCAACCTATGCGGATGGCAGTAAATATGAAGGCGAATGGAAAGACAGTAAAAAGAATGGCACAGGTACCATGTCATTTGCCAACGGCACAAAACATAGCGGGGTATGGAAGGATGATGTTTTTGACGAATCAAAAAAAGCTGTTGTTGCAGCCACCCCGGTAGATAGCTCTACTAAAGGTCAATCAAATCCTGACCTGCATGTAACCGGGCTCACATTTGACGACAGCATCGGCAATAGGAACAATATTTTAGATGCGAATGAAAAGGCCGAGATCCGGTTCACTTTATCTAATACGGGTAAAGCCAACGCCAGTAACCTGATCATTGATGTGCAGGACCTGAACTTTACAAAAGGCATCACTTACGATTCGAGACAAACCCTTGTTTCACTGGCTGCAGGTCATCAAAATAACATCATTATACCGCTGACCAGTAAAATAGAACTGGCGACGGGCGAGGTCAACTTCCGGGTTCAGGTGCATGAAGGCAATGGCTACGATGCCGGCCCGTTTTATCTCGCATTCAAAACCCGCGAATTTATTAAACCTCAATCAGCTGTTAACTATGACAGATCGTCCGCTGGTTGTATTTTGGGTGATTGCAGCGATGGAAAAGGCTCCATGGTTTTTACCGACGGCAGAAAATATACCGGCGGATGGAGAAGTGGCCAGATGGATGGTAAGGGAACCATGTTGTGGCCTGATGGCAGGAAATATGACGGTCAATGGAAAGGCGGTCTTCAAAATGGAGATGGCATGGAAATAGGCGCCGACGAAAGCAGATACCAGGGCGAGTGGAAAGATGGCGTTAAGTTTGGCAAAGGGACTTTTATTTCGGCTATTGGAAGAAAATATGTAGGGGACTGGAAGAATGATAAGCAAGACGGTGATGGATTAATGACATGGCCCTCGGGACAAAAATTTCTGGGTAAGTTTAAGGACGGCCAAAGAAACGGGAGAGGTCAGATGATTTGGCCATCGGGCGAAAAATATGATGGCGAGTGGAAGGATGATAAACAGGATGGACATGGTATATTCTATTATACCAACAAGCAGGTTTATAATGGCGAATGGCAGGATAACCAGATCAATGGCATTGGCACTATGTCATTTCCAAATGGAACAAAAAGCTCGGGCGAATGGAGGGATGGGGTTCTTATTAAAGAAGGCGCCACCACTAAAACTAAAGACGCTCCCATAGTAAAAGAAAAAGAGAGTAGCCCCGCCAAAGAAAAACCGCCCGTGGTACTTACCAGCACCCAGCCAAAGGTAGTGAATGTGCCTAAAGCAGTAAATGCGCCTAAAGAAAAAGACAGCACTCCGGCAAAGGATACTACCCCTGCAAAGGGAAGTCCTGGTGTAAAAGAAAAAACCAATAAACGCACTGAACAGGTTCGCAGGACAACTGACCCTGCAATTTTAGCAGTGGTGAACGCCAGGTTTGATGACAGCCAGGGGAACAATGATAATGTGCTGAATATAAATGAGAAGGCACAGATCAGCTTTAATTTATTTAACCAGGGGAAGGGCGATGCCTATAACATGGTGGTCCAGGTTACCGATCTGAACGCAGTAAAAGGGATTGACTATACTTCAAAATATACGATAGCGCACCTGGCTGCAGGAGGCAATATGCCGGTTATTATCCCTGTTAAAGGTAAAGATGATCTGGATACTACCGGCACCAATTTCAGTATTGTGGTATCAGATGACAGCGGGGATAACACAGATACCATTTATGTCAATTTCAGGACATTGGGTAAAAACCCACCCCCGGATAATTGAGGTTTAAATCTTAACTAAATTTAACATACTGCCATGTTTTAATTATCTAGATTTAAAATATGAAACACATTTTTCTCATCTCAGCAATAATGGTACTGTTCGCGTTCGGCGCATCGGCACAAAGTATGATCCCGGCTAAAGATGCTGCAAAGCATGTTGGCGAAAAAGTAACGATCTGTGATAAAGTTGTCAGTGAAGATCTAAAGGCTTACGCAATCGCTTTATACATTGGCGGCGATCATCCTAACCAATTACTAACGGTCATCTGCAGGGCAGCCGGTAAAAATAAATCAAAGGGCCACTTCAATGCCCCTTATCAAGGGAAAGAGATATGTGTAACCGGAACCATTGTCAAAGATCACGATGGCACACTTGTAATCAGAGTTACTGATCCAAGTCAGATAAAGCCATTTATGGTGGATAGTCCTGTAAAACAAAAGTCTTCTTTAAATTAATATTGATGATCTTGCTTGCGTAAAAACATGAGCTGGATTTGTCCCAAATGTGAACGCGAATTAAAAAAAACTAACCAAATGCATTATTGCATTAAGGTTAGCTTAAACGATTTGTTAAAAGGCCAAAGCGAAGAACTTGTACTGGCAGTTGATAAGCTGCTTGCCGAGATTGCTGATTGGGACGGTGTTACTATAAGTTGTTCAAAAAACTATATCGTGTTTGTCCGCAACCGCACTTTCTTTTTGATCAGGCCGATGAAAGGCCTGTTGGACCTCAAGTTTTATTCGGAAAAATTACCAGAAGATTCCTTTGTTACAAAGAGCACCTTTTATACAAAAAAGTACGAAAACCATATCCGCCTGACCTCTTTGGATAAACTTACTCCACGGGTGTTTGCTCTTATTAAGCAATCGTATCAACTGCTGTAACCCAATTAGTTCAAGTACAGAAATATAGAATGTTAAGGTTTGTTAAAAATTCGTCAGCCAAATAGAATAATCATTATTTTTATCCTGAACCTGATCTATAAAGTGTGATAAAAAGCTTCAGACTTTTAATTGCCATTTTTCTGATACTTGTTTGCTCCTCCCTGTACGCACAGCGACTGAGCGGAATTGTCTTAGACAGGAATACGTTGCTGCCCATACCCCACACTACCATCAGCACGCCAAAACAATCGGTGTTTACATCGGCGTTGGGACAATTTACTATTGCCAATCTACGTAAAGGCGATACCATAAGGGTCACTTGCGTGGGATATAAGTCCCACTACATGGTATTTTCTCAACCGGTTTCTGATACGATCAGGATATACCTGGAACAAGCTGTTACCCCATTAAACAGTGTGGTTATTATTGGTAAACGCCCATCCAATACTGATTCAATCAGGCTGAGAAAAGAATTTGCGCCGGTGTTCAATTACAAGGGCACTACATTTAAGGATGTTTTTATTGCCCGTTCGACTAACATTCTCCCCTATAACGACTTTATTACCTCAACCAATAACATGACAACACTGCTAAGCGTTAACCTGCTTTCAGTCATTGACTGGCTTGGTAAGAACAAAACGCCAACATCAAAATTACAGCAAACACTGCTTAGAGATGAACAAAGCGATTACGTTGACCAGGTATTCTCTAAACAAAAAGTAACCGAACTAACCAAACTAAAAGGCGACTCGCTGCAAACCTTTATGGATAAGTATCGCCCATCCGCAGCTGATGCCAGGTCGATGACGGATTATGAGGTGATGATTTATATTAAGAAAAGCTATGCTGAGTTTGTGAAGCCTATCGGGAATGGAAAGTAGCTTTAAGGTTTCTTTAAATATTTATAGAATATTGAAAATCCATAAAATAGAATTAAAACTAATACAAGACAAATTTCAGCATATGCGATTAAAATCTGCTGATCGGATGGGAGGCGATGACTGTATACCTTCTCAAATATTATGATCACCACAAGCAGCAATAATAGCAAGTTTCCGATCAGAAAAAGTTTAGGTCTCATTTAAACCTAAATTAGGATATATTCATTGATTTTCATAAACAAAAAAGGCACGGTCCTAAAACCATGCCTTTCTTTATTTTTACCTTTGAGCTTTTGCCTTTAAGCTTTCAGCTTAGTAACGATAATATTCCGGTTTAAACGGACCTTCCACCGGTACACCGATATATTCAGCCTGGTGCGCATCCAGTTCTTCCAGCTCAACACCAATTTTAGCCAGGTGCAAACGGGCAACTTTTTCGTCCAAATGTTTTGGCAGGGTGTAAACTTTATTTTCGTATTTATCACCGTTTAACCAAAGCTCCAGTTGTGCCAGGGTCTGGTTGGTGAACGAGTTACTCATTACAAAACTTGGGTGGCCTGTTGCACATCCTAAGTTAACTAAACGGCCCTCAGCCAATACAATCAGGTCCTTGCCGTTGATGGTATATTTATCAACCTGTGGTTTGATCTCTATTTTGCTGTGTCCGTAGTTGGTGTTCAGCCATGCCATGTCGATCTCGTTGTCAAAGTGGCCTATGTTGCATACAATAGCTTTGTCTTTTAATGCGCGGAAATGTTTTTCGCGAACAATATCGCAGTTGCCTGTTGCGGTTACTAAAATATCAGCCTCAGCAATAGCTGTCGATAATTTTTTAACTTCAAAACCTTCCATAGCAGCCTGCAAAGCACAGATCGGGTCGATCTCGGTCACAATAACACGAACACCCGCATTGCGTAATGAATCGGCAGAACCTTTGCCCACGTCGCCATAACCGCAAACAACAGCCACTTTACCGGCCATCATTACGTCGGTAGCACGGCGGATAGCATCTACCAATGATTCGCGGCAGCCATATTTATTATCAAATTTCGATTTGGTAACCGAGTCGTTCACATTAATAGCAGGCATTGGTAACGTACCGGCTTTTACACGGTCATACAAACGGTGTACACCGGTAGTAGTCTCTTCTGATAAGCCTTTTATACCAGCCACCAGTTCAGGATATTTATCTAATACCATATTGGTTAAATCGCCGCCATCATCTAATATCATATTTAATGGCTTACGGTCTTCACCGAAATATAGGGTTTGCTCAATGCACCAGTCAAATTCTTCGGCATTCATCCCTTTCCAGGCATAAACAGAAGTTCCGGCGGCAGCAATCGCTGAAGCAGCGTGATCCTGTGTAGAGAAGATATTGCATGACGACCAGGTAACTTCGGCACCCAGCGCCTGCAATGTTTCAATTAAAACAGCGGTTTGGATAGTCATGTGCAGGCAGCCTGCTATACGGGCGCCTTTTAATGGCTGAGACGGCCCATATTCGGCACGTAAAGCCATCAAGCCTGGCATTTCTGCTTCGGCCAGGCCAATCTCTTTGCGGCCCCATTCGGCCAGCGACAAATCTTTTACTTTGTATTTTGTGTAGGTGGTATCTACTGATGACGACATAACATTTCAGATTTTGAAATGCAAAAGTAAGCAATAGAAATATCTTAATGAAATCAGACAGCTACGGCTTCTACTTTCATACTCTTATTTACGGCGCCATTTTCAGGTTTTATGTCCTTATTGGCTGTATTGATCTCGGGCTTTATGCCCCTACTGACAGTGCTGACCTCCAGCTTTAAAGTCTTATTCGAGGTACCATTTTCGGGTTTTAAATTCTTATTGGCGATACCATTTTCAGGCTTTACATCCTTATTGAAAGAACTGTTTTCAGGTTTCATGCTCCTGATAGCGGTATTATCATGCGTTGGCGACATAGAAAGCTTGCCATTGTGGCTACCGCCCGGTTCAACCTGCAATACCTGTGTTTTTATATCGCCGGTGATACGGCCAGTGCTTTTGATTTCCAATGAATGGGTATTGACATGTCCATGAACAACACCATAAACTATCAATTCCTTAGTAACAACGCTTCCTTTAACTACACCTTTTTCACCCAGTATCAACCCCTCGTCAATGGTTACATCGCCGATTATTTGTCCTTCAATCCGCACATTCGCAGGCGCCCTCAGGTTCCCTTCAAATACACAACCTTCGCTTATAAGTGTCGATATCACCTGCTGACTCAGATCCACTTTATCTTTTTTCTTCCTAAAAAACATAGCCTTAATTTTTATTTAGTTAATTGTTGACTGAGCCAGACTAAGTTGATTGAGTTTCCACCTAACCAACCGCTCTGTTAATCAACCATTCACTAACGGTTTAATTGTTTAACGTTAAAAACTTCACAGGGTTAATGGGTTTACCATTTTTTCTTACTTCATAATGTAAATGGGTACCTGTTGAACGTCCGGTTGAACCAACCTCACCTATCACGTCACCTGTTTTTATTGACTGTCCCTCCTTCACATCTATATGTGATAAGTGCCCGTAAAGCGTCTGGAAATCATTTTTATGCTGAACAATGATACAGTTGCCATATCCTCCTTTGCGACCTGTAAAAACCACATCGCCATCAGCGGTAACATGTACCGGATCGCCTTTCGCTCCCCTAAAGTCTATACCCGGGTGCAATTCTGCATTCTCAGAATCGAAAGGGTCACTGCGATAGCCAAATACAGACGTTATAGAACTTAAGCGCGGATAGCCCATGGGGGTAAATGCTACGCTATTGACCAGGCGACTTAAATAATCATTATATAATGAATATTTTTCATTGTCAGTCAATTTTGATTCCTCAGCATTCCCGTCTCCTCCAATAGAGTTGGTAGAAAATCCTTTTAGCCCTCTTTTTCTCAGGTAATCATTGATCTTCTGCAGTTTGCTTTGTATAGATTGAATGTAATTACTGGCTGAATTGGTTGATACGGCCATAGCAGCACTTGCCGAAGTTGTTGAGGATACCTTACCTTTCAGTTGAGCGATTTGCGACAACAGTAGTTGTTTCTCCTGCTCGCGTTTAGTGTCTTTTGAGTTCAGGTAAGCAATTGTTCCCACAAGGGCTATGATAAGCAAAACAACAGAGGCGATATAATGCCTTATCCTTTTCAGGTGTTTGGTTTTTACTCGAATGGCTTGTGTTTGCTCCTGATTTTTGTTGACAATGATAATGGTGCTAAAATTGGTGAGTTTTAGGTTCATGTTTCAATTAGGGGGCTAAATAGGGTATGAATATAAAACAATAGACGCACAAAAAGTCAAAATATTTCGACTTCATTGTAAAATTGAAGTCCCTCACCACAAAAAACAGCAATGTGCTCTTATACGTGTTTCGTCAGATGAATGTTATTATTATTGTTAGAAATATTCAACTTTTAAATCATTTAGTACTTTTACATAAAATTTATTAAAAAGCGATGATGTACCCGGAATATTTAGTTACCCCGATGAGGGAGGAACTTACAAGAGTTGGTTTTGAAGAGTTAAAAGATGCGGATGCTGTAAAACAAGCTATTGAAAGCGAAGGTACCGTATTTGTAATGGTGAATTCAGTTTGCGGTTGTGCTGCAGCTAATGCACGGCCTGCGGCAAGAATAGCCTCACAAAATGAAAAACATCCTGATAAACTGGTAACTGTTTTTGCCGGTATGGAAAAAGATGCTGTTGATACCGCACGTAACTATATGCTGCCTTATCCGCCATCTTCTCCCGCTATGGCCCTGTTTAAAGATGGCAAGCTGGTTCATATGATAGAACGTCATCAGATAGAAGGCCGCCCTGCACAAATGATAGCCGACAACCTGATCGGTGCATTTGAACAATACTGCTAATTTGAGGCGAAAGCTAAAAGCAAAAGCTGAAAAGAATATTCTTTTCAGCTTTTTTATTTGTAAAGATCCCACTTAAACACACAACGGAAACCCGGCTCAAAGCATCCGGTTTCTGTTTAGAACAAAAAGGGTTAGATAATCAATCTTCCTGCAACTTGTTCATTCTAATGGAGCCATCCAAATATAATAAGGTCGAAATAATTAGGATTACAATCAACTGCTTCATAACCTAAAAATAAATATTTTGTTGTGTTGCATGCGCAATAACTTTTCAACATTTTAACATCTGTTGTCAACTATTTTTTGTTGATAATGAGCACGATACTGCCAGCCATTTAACATACGCTTTAATAAGTTTCCTTTGGCATTAAATCGATTTAACTTTGCAAAAAAATCAGGCAGCCGAGGTCTCTTCATCAATATACTTTTCGAGCACTTCCCTGGTGATTGGCTTGAAAATAAATGACCTTACACAGGCATATTGCTTTGAGCGTTCTACATCCCTGGGATTGATGGAAGATGACATGATATAAATTTTTAGCGGCCTTGCCAGCTGCGGATATAAGTATTGTATTTTCTCCAGGAAATCCCAGCCATCAAACCCCGGCATATAAAGGTCCAGTAAAATAACATCAGGAAGGTTATTGAAATCGTCCCGGTTACGTTCCAGAAATCCAATCACTTCGGCAGCATTTGTTGTGCAGGTCACATCGTAATTCAATTGGTATTTACTCAATATTCTTTTCAGGATAAAGTGGTCCATGGGGCTGTCATCTATAAATATGAGTTTCTTCATGTTTACCAGGTATTTCCCCAAAGTTAAATATGCCCTGCCATAAAGTCTATAGTGTTTTCACGGTATTTGCTGCGTATTTACACGCCATTCCGATACGCCATGATTGTAAAACAATCGATACAAACCTCATTTCCGTCGATACTTAAATAATATTTTTAAACCTATTCGTTTTACAGCTTTTACTATACACTTAGCACCCGTTAGAGTGATAATAGTAGATCAATGAAAAACGCAAATCAGAAAAAAATGATACTACTCTTTTGTGGACTATCGGGAGCCGGAAAAACGACATTAGCCGGACGTGTAAAAAACAAATTAGCTGAGGCTGAAATCCCGGTTGAGATTATTGATGCGGATGAATACCGCCAACGATTGTTTAAAGACCTCTCTTATAGCCGCGAAGACCGTTATGAGAATATAAGAAGATTAGGATTCATAGCGGATAAATTTTCTTCCCATCACATTATTACTATTGTAAGTGCGATAAATCCTTACGAAGAAATACGCAAAGAACTTGCAGAAACTTATACCAATGTGAAAATAGTGCATCTTGATTGCAATATTAATGTGCTCATAAAAAGAGATACAAAAGGTTTGTATAAAAAGGCGATGCTCCCGGATGAACATCCTGATAAAATTTCAAATTTAACAGGAGTTAACGATCCATTTGAAGCACCTGCTTGTCCTGATCTTTATATCAATACCAGCGAATCCACAATCAGGCAAAGCACCAATGAAATTTATTCGTTCATTATGCAAAATATAATAAAAGAGAAATACGGGGTTAATTCTTTTGCCCGTGTTGCTGTCTAATAACCTAAGGCTATTTTTATCATTTAATCCCCTATTAACTGATGCAGTCAAAAACATTAATGGTGGTGGGAATGCACCGCTCAGGCACATCTCTAATCTCAAACTGGCTATACCGGTGCGGCCTGCACTTGGGTGAACATTTGCTGGAGGCAGGGCAGGGCAATATAGAAGGGCATTTTGAAGATGTTGAATTTTTGAAAATGCACGAAGAGATACTGACAAGTAATTCGTTCCCGCCTACAGGATACGTATATGATAAAGTAATAGACATTTCAGTTTATCAGCTTGAAAAACTAAAAAGCGTTATCAGGGTAAAAAATCAGCTCTACAAACAATGGGGGTGGAAAGAGCCGCGTACCTGCTTGTTTTTAGATCTGTACCGCGAATTACTTCCCAACTCAAAGTACCTTGTAATCATCAGGGATTATGGCTCAGTTGTACATTCGCTTTTAAAAAGAGATTTTACATCTTTCGAAGAAAAGTACTTATCGAGAAAGCTTCCCCAACGACTTGTATGGCGCTATTTCAGAAGAGATAGAAACAAACAAAAGTTCTATAAAGACCATACCGAATACTATTTAAAAGTATATATAGAATACAATGAGCATATCCTGAATGCTTTAAAAGACCTTTCGCCCGAAGATTATGTCGTGGTAAACTATTCAATGCTTGAAAAAAGCGACAAGGAGGTCTTCTCTTTTTTAACAGATAAGTGGCGCTTTAAGTTGAATTATTTCTCTTTTAAAGATGTTTACAATAAAAATTTAATGAGCAAACCTTTTAATGTAGACACTTTTATAAATGATACTACACTGATTACTAAGGCTGTTGAGGTTGAGGAAAAGTTAAAAAAACATATCACAATTCATTAAATGACACCTTTCACCTGGTAATCTTTACCATTCAGGCTAAACTGATCACCAACTTTTCGCCCCTGTAATTTTCCACCTATCGGTGATGCAGGGGAAACAGCAAAGTATCCTTCCCCATTCAATGTTAAAGCTCCCGCACTTATTGCAATATAAAACTTACCATTATCAGTCACAACCAGGCTGCCCGGTACCGCCGTTGTTGAAACAGTATCCACATTTATCTGGTTCAGGGCAACCAATAACTTATTTGCTTCATTAAGTTGCGCCTGGTTACGGTCGGTTTCCTGCTGCATCATCTCCCTCGCCGTTTCATATTTATCTCCCGCGCTGCTCTTGGTTTCTTCGTTGGCAGATTGTTTCGCATCTTCAATAGCCAGTTTGGCTGTATCGATGCGGTTTTTAGCATAATTAACACAAAGGGTATACAATTCCTTTTTCAGATTACTCATAATTGCAAGTAAACATAAACAATAAACAGAAATTACATGGCTATATCTCTGCCCTGGCGGGGATCTTCAGGCAATATTTCCATATCAGGGCATTCAATATAATCGGCGTACCATTGTATGGCTTCTACCAGATCCAATGCATCATCCGATGCAATACCAACAGTTTCGAAAGCGTATAATGTATCGATACATTGTCCGAACAATTGTATCTCGCCCGGGTTGTGGTGAAACTCGTCCTTGCCAAGACAAAATACCCTGACTTTCAAATCAGTATCTCTCGAATGGATCACATCCCGGCAGGGATTATTAGGATCTGTCGCTAATAAATAGACATTCTGAGCCATAATAGGGTAAACAGTTATAAGGGGATTTGGTTTTGCACAGGTAATTTAAATACAGGATAATATATATTACATAAACAAAAATATATATTGAAGTGATAAAACCCAACTTGGCCTAAGATAAATACAGCGCCAATTAAGCCTTTTTAGGCAATCAGAACTGCATATAATCTTTCTAAAGTATTATAAAGAAAATAGTTATGCTATATTATTTAAAGCAAAAACTAATATAAAATATTTTTAATAAGACTCTCCCCTGTAGTTTGATACCGGGTCGACCCGTTTCAGAACAATATTACTAACCGGTTTTACGATCAGCGGTATTTTTTCAACGCGTGTTTCGCTGGTGTCCAGCCCAAAGGCTTTTGCCTCGCTTTGAGCCAGCCTTTTAATAGCAAAATAGCTATTTAATATAAAACCTTCGCTTATATTAAACTCATTGTTATAAGAAAGGAATTTCTCTATGATGACAAACTGAAAATCAGCGGCCATATGGAACCTTTTCAGTGATTCGTAACGGCTCAGGATATCTACCTCATTACGTGATACCATATCTTCAACTACTTTTCTGAATAGCACGTTTACACGCGGCTGTATCCTGAAACCTAACCGGAACTCAACCCGTATTACCTTATTCTCTTCAATTTCCTCTACGCTATATTCCATAGTATAAGGGTCATCGGTTCGTTCTATATGCAAAAACCAATAGACATCGGCACGCTTAGGCTTCCTGCTGAAAATAGAATACATCACTTTTTGCTCTATCTGTTTGCTGTTGTTCGCCTTGGTGAGATAAATTAAATGTGTTGCATATTTGGATACTCCTTCATCCTTGCTTAGAGCAGTAAGCAGAGGGATCTGGTCTTTCAAATCAATAAAATGCAGGAAACGGTTGTTGATCTTACGGGCCCTAAACCATACATACATGGTAAATATCAAGCCGAATTCAAATACCAGGAAGAACAACCTTTTCAATATCTTAACCGAGTTTGCCAGGAAGAATGAAAACTCTACGGTAACAAATACACAAAGTATGATAGTGACTATCCAAATGGGCCAATGCCTTTTAAAACGCATATAGTAGTACATAAGGATAGTAGTCATCAGCATGGCGATGGTGATAGAAAAACCGTAGGCTGCGGTCATTGCAGAGGATGTCTGAAAGTACAAGATCACCGCAACACATCCAAAACACAATACCCAGTTAATAGCAGGAATATAGATTTGCCCACGGATATTAGAAGGATATTTTACTGCAATCCGGGGCCAAAAATTCATGCTAATAGCTTCATTGATCAATGTGAACGAACCACTTATCAACGCCTGGCTTGCAATAATGGTAGCAAACGTAGCTATGATAACACTTGGTATCAAAAAGAAATGAGGTACTATGGCGTAGAATGGATTGACTGTTGCAAAATTCGGCCTGATTGATTGTGATATCACCCATGCGCCCTGCCCAAAGTAGTTAAGCAATAAGCAGATTTTAACAAATATCCATGCCATTTGAATGTTCTTCCGTCCGCAGTGGCCAAGGTCAGAGTAAAGCGCTTCGGCACCTGTAGTACACAGGAACACCGCGCCTAAAAGCCAGAAACCATTTGGGTGCATAATAAGCATGTGTATCCCATAGTATGGATTAATTGCATTCAATACGTGCGGATTGTGTGCCACCTGTATCGCGCCAAGCGTACCTATCATCAAAAACCAGATCAGCATTACCGGCCCAAAAGCAGCACCAACCACCTTGGTACCAAACTGCTGAAAAAAGAACAGCAGGAGTATGATGCCGATAACGATACCAATAATAAGCCAACTCCCGGGGATCATGATGTGCGCCAGCTTTGGCACCTGCCCTAAACCTTCAATTGCCGAGGCTACCGAGATAGGCGGTGTAATAATACCGTCGGCAAGCAGGGTGCCGGCACCAATTATGGCCGGTATAGCCAGCCATTTGCCGTATCGTCTAACAAGCGCATACAACGAAAATATGCCGCCTTCACCGTGGTTATCAGCCTGTAGAGTGATAAAAATATATTTAAACGTGGTTTGTAGTGTAAGCGTCCAGAACACACAGGATATTGCACCATACACAAAATCTACACTTGATGTACCGCCTTCCAGCAATAAAGTTTGAAATGTGTATAATGGCGAGGTCCCTATGTCCCCGAAGATAATTCCGAGGGTGATTAACAAACCAGCTGCTGAGACTTTTTTAAGATGAGGATTCATGATCAATGGGGCATTAAAAAGCGCGCAAATGTATTTAATATACTTATTACAAGCAAGTTAATTATTGCCAATTTCTAAAAATGCTGTATAAATCCTCTAATTTTTATTAAAAAAATAGCTAATAGATTATCAATTAAATAATTACAATAGGATGATATGGGCCAAAAATATCAATTGTAAAAAAGTGATAGCCGTATATTAAAATTTTGGTAAATCTTAATCCCGGCCAAAAAACTTGAGGTGGTTACTTTTTTAACGCAGCTTCACCAAACCTGATCAGGTCGGGAGCTTTTATGTAGCCAACCGTACCCAATACTGGCTCGCCTTTAGGGTTAAAAATGATCAGCGTGGGGTAAGCCTGCATGCGCCACTGGGCGGCGAGCTGGGGGCCTATACCCTTTTCCATATCAATTGCAATATTGACGAAGTTTTTATTGTAGAACTCTGCAGCTTTTTTATTCTTAAAAGTTGTCGCCTTAAGCATTTTGCAGGGACCGCACCAGGTGGCGTAAGCATCTACAAATATGTATTTGTGTTGTGCAGCAGCCTGCTTCAATGCGGCATTCCAGTCATCTTCAATAAAGACGATCTGTTGATCATTAACAGACTGAGCCTGTGCTTTTCCCAAAGAAAGATGCAAAACAACCAATAGAAGGACAGCAAAAGATCTGGCAATATATTTCCTATGTATCATAAACTAAAAGGCATAAAAATAGCACATACACTTTTACGAATATATGTGCTATTTGTTGTTGTTTAAATATTAACGCTGATTGGGGCGCTTTTCTTCAGGTTGCCGTTGCTCTGGTTTGGGCTGTTGCTGGCGCTGTTGACGCTGCTGCTGGGCTTGCTGCTGGCGTTGTTGAGCTTGTTGTTGTTGACGCTGCTGGGCCTGTTGCTGCTGGCGCTGTTGCTGCGCCTGTTGTTGCCGTTGTTGCGCTTGCTGCTGCTGAGCCTGCTGTTGACGTTGCTGTGCCTGCTGTTGCTGAGCCTGTTGCTGACGTTGTTGCTGCGCTTGTTGTTGACGTTGCTGCGCCTGCTGTTGCTGGGCTTGCTGCTGGCGTTGCTGATCAGCTTGTTGTTGGCGTTGCTGCTGTGCCTGCTGCTGGCGTTGTTGATCAGCTTGTTGTTGGCGTTGCTGTTGCTGCGCCTGTTGTTGCTGGCGCTGCTGATCCGCTTGTTGCTGACGTTGTTGATCCGCCTGCTGCTGGCGTTGCTGATCAGGCTGTTGACGTTGCTGCTGCTGGGTTTGTTTCTGTTGATCAGCCTGCTGCTGACGCTGCTGTTGAGTCTGTCGCTGCTGTCTTTGCTGATCAGCTTGTTGCCGGCGTTGCTGATCAGGCTGTTGACGTTGCTGCTGTTGGGTTTGTTTCTGTTGATCTGCCTGCTGCTGACGCTGTTGTTGAGCCTGTTGCTGCTGTTTTTGCTGATCAGCTTGTTGTTGGCGTTGCTGTGCCTGCTGCGCCCGGTTAGCATTTGGCTGATTGGGTTGGTTAGCTTCAGGACGGGCATTTGGCTTGTTACCTTGCGGACGGCCATTTGGCTGGCCTGCATTCGGCCTGTTATTATTTACAGGGTTTACACGTACAATTTTGTTATCAGGTGTATTGCTGCGTGAAACAGTAGCCAAACGTGTAGCGGCAGTACGATTAAAACCACCATTATTAGCAATACGTTCATTAGGATGCTGATTTCTGTATGCAGAAGCATCAACTACCCGCGCAGGGCGTGCATCCGGTGCTTTTTGCACTGCAGGGCGGTAAATATTAACCGTATTGCGGCTTACGCTGGCAACACCCGGCCTGTTAGCATTATTGATATTGTATATCCTAACATTATTATTACGTGTTACCTGCCTCACCTCCTGTACACGCGGCCCGCTCACATACGTAACGTTATTCTTAACGTAAGTATTATTAATAATGGTTGTGTTGTGGATAATAGTTACCGAACGTGTCCTGGGAACATAATAATTATAAATAACCGGACTGTTAATATATTCCTGCGGAGCGCATGTCCAGTAATTATCAGGTGCGTCATAGCCCCCGCCTATTGATATACTGATGCTTATGCCTGGCCTTAACGGTGCCCAGCCATAATAACCACCACCACGGCGCCAGCTAACCCATGCGGGTGCCCATTGATGCCCTGGTATCCATTCCCAACCATAATAATCATCATAGCGCCAGCGGCCATAGTGGAACGGAGCCCAGCCCCATTCGTAATCAGACACCCAGGTATTACCATAATCGGTAATTACCCAGTGGCCGCGTGTAGCATATGGTCTGAAATTCTCATCAGCATCCGGTATCCATACATTGCCATATTCGGGGTCGCTTACCCAGGTACCGTAAGGGGCCAGTTCATCGTAAAATTCCTGGTCTGAAATATAGCCTCCCTGTGCCATACTTTTGCCGGGGAAAACCAGTGATAATAACATCACCAGTAAACCAATTCCCCATATTTTATTCAACTTTTTCATTAGATAGTTTATTTTATCTTGCGAAGGTACCGTATGCTGCCATTAATTTATTTAGCCGGCAGTCCGGTGACTTCTTATTATTTTATCAGTATTTATATATGTGTTTGATTTAATAAACTATAAAACGTTTAACATGATAATTGTTTTAATAAAAACATTAGCCATCCCGCTGTATTTACCGGTGATAATATTTTTTCACAATACGGCAGACAAAGCCATTAATTAATAATTTTGTTCCATAACACATTCGACACTATGAGTACAGTAAATATCCCCCGCCTGGACCTGAATACCTATGTTAACGGCAATGCTGAGCAGAGGAAGCGTTTCTCGGACGAGATTGGCAAGGCATTTAATGAAACCGGTTTTGTTACCATTACCAACCACGGCTTAAGCAAAGAACTGATCGATAATCTTTACCAGGAGGTGATCAACCTGTTTCAGCTACCAGAAACAACTAAATTAAAATATGAAAAAGCCGAATTAGCCGGCCAACGCGGTTATACCAGCAAAGGGAAAGAAACTGCAAAAGGCTTTAAAGTGCCCGATCTGAAAGAGTTTTGGCAGATAGGGCAAACCGTTACTGATAACGACCCGGTAAAGAATGAATACCCGGAAAATCTGGTAGTGTCCGAACTGCCTGAGTTTAATTCGACCACGCGCGAGGTTTATCAAAAACTGGAAAACGCAGGCAAACACCTGTTGCGCGCCATAGCGGTTTACCTGGATCTTCCGGAAAATTATTTTGATGATAAAGTGCATAATGGCAACTCCATTCTCCGCACGCTGCATTATTTCCCTATTGAGGATCCGGATGCACTACCACCGGATGCGGTACGTGCAGGCGCACACGAGGATATCAACCTGATTACTTTACTAATAGGCGCCAGCGCCGATGGCCTTGAATTGCTTACCCGCGAAAATGAATGGTTCCCGGTTAAGGCACATGGCGAGGACGTGGTCGTAAACGTAGGCGATATGCTGCAGCGGCTCACCAATAATAAATTGAAATCAACCACACACCGCGTGGTGAACCCACCCCGTGAACAAATGAAAAATTCGCGTTACTCGGTACCATTCTTTTTACATCCAAAATCTGATATGGACTTGACCAGTCTCGGGTCATGTATCGATACCAGGCATCCAAAGCTATACAGCGATATGACCGCAGGAGAATATTTGGATGAACGTTTAAGAGAAATCGGGCTGAAGAAATAGTTTGCAGTTATCAGCGGGCAGTTTGCAGAACAGCGAACTGCCTATTTTTTCATTTCTTCTTTTATCGCTCTTAGAAATTCATCAGCATGACGTGACCCTATAATATAAACCAGGCCGTCGCGATCTGTAAGGTGGATGGCATCATTGCCCGAGGTATAAAAGCGGATTGTTCCTTTTTGGTGCAGGTTATAAACCGGGTTATTGAAAAGGTATCGGCTATATATGCCTTTCTCCACCTTTACAATGCTGTTTAGGTCTATTTTTACCAGGCGGGTTGTCCACAGGCCGTCTATCAGTATACTTTGATTATATACCCGTGTGCGGAAATGCAGCAGGAAACCCATAATAATGGATATAACAATAATGGCAAACCCAACTAATGCCAGTATTTCCGATTTATTTTGCTCGTCGGTAAAAAAATCAAAAGTATAGGCTGCAAAACAGAATATGGCCAAAACCAGGCGGATGGTAACAGGTATCCATTCACGACCTAAGTATTGCTTCTCAACAAAAACTGGTTTTTCTGCAGTCATAATTTAAACAGCTCGAAGATAGTAACTTTTTTAGTTTTCGCACTCACTTTATACCTGTCATCGGGGCGATACCCGCCTATCCACACTATATCGCTATTACCGTTCACCAGCAAAGGTATCTGCGATTTTTCATGCAAAGGAATTTTCTGATGCACAAAGAAATCGCTCAGCTTTTGTCTTGTTTTCATCCCCAACGGGTAAAAATGATCCCCCTCTTCCCAATAACGAAGCGTTAACGGGTAAATCAGCATTTCCGTATCAATAGAAACCGATAGCGGGTTATCTTTGATGATCAAAGGCGAATCATCATGCAAAACATTCAATTGGTAATTATTGAATTTTACTTCATGCTGATCTTCACTGATCGAAACAGATTTATTGAGCTGACCCTGTTTTTTCGTCAGGATCAGTTTTTCACGATCAAGCACAAG
>Ga0307517_10001417_pt1 | contig 40346 bp, 42 predicted proteins | sample 23_EM_MG_FD_194515 | JGI IMG/M metagenome (GOLD analysis project Ga0307517, IMG submission 194515) | Populus trichocarpa ectomycorrhiza microbial communities from riparian zone in the Pacific Northwest, United States - 23_EM | ecosystem: Host-associated > Plants > Roots > Unclassified | place...
ACCTGGACTTCTGAAGGTGTGAACCTGTAAGCGGATGGGTACACCCCCCCATTACGTCCACGAACGAAACCAGTCCAACTCTGTCTCATCACGAGTGGGTCCAGTGATATCAAAAACCGTGCTGGCATGTAACTCTACAAGTACTCAGGGTCTTCTCGAGTCTCCGGAATATTTTTTCGCATACAGGATTTCTCCATCCTTTACTGTGAAATGCAATTATCAGAGGTTATTATCCCATCGATTGTTTATTGCTGTAATACCTTTCCATTGTCGCGCGTCATCTGAAACGATAAACGGCAACGGTATTATGTTTGGCATGACTGAGGTCTATCTTGAAATCGATGTGAAGTTGGTGAGTTGGCAACTGCAGACAGGCGAGATTGTTTTCAATGCTGAGGGTTCTAGCACGGTGGCCTTATATATATAATACTGAGTGCTGTGCTCGTGCTGAGATCTCGAAACCAACTGGTCATTCCTCCACTAACCGCGGAACTGTACTTACATTCCCCACCTTGCCCCACGGATAGTATGACCTTTGACTTGCGCTATGCTGTAATACCTACTGATCAGATCATGGGCCATGGCTTTGCAGTTGCCAGACCTACCACGGCTCGGGACCAAATTTCGTCAGCCCATGTAAGTATCCACTTCAGAGAAGTCCTAATCCTGACCTGGTCTTGCCATCCCTCGACCACAGCAATTTTTTTAATTAATTGAAGTTTGTGCTTCACAATTATAGGAAGGCGAAGGAGAGAAATCCGTCATTCCCGACACCACTTTACTCGCACTTTTGGCTGTGCAGGTCTGCAACGTCAAAGATCATCCAGCCAGTCAAAAAACAAGATTGTCCAGTTGTTGTCCAGTTGATGATGCCGCTGGCGTCGGGAATCATGAATCATGACTCGAGGGCTCAGCGCTCCAAAGGCGCAAGTTCTTTTTGGGACAGTTGCTGCTGATAAACCCATATAGACGGTACTACGGGACGGCCAAACGCCCCAACTTTCCGTAAGCAATTTTTCTTCGAGCAGGCCTCTTAAGACATATATTGCCGACAGGTATTCCCAATGCAATCCCTCGACAAGTGGTGATAAAACTTAATTTGACCTGTAAAGTCGTCAACTTGCCAATTCCGATGAGCGAGTGTGGATGTTGTTAATTCTACCTTACGACTAATTAATATAATCTATAGACTATGGACTCCGAAGCAGATATTCGTCTTCTATCTCCTCCTATAGATATGTGCGAAATTAAGATTTTTTTGCCCCTGGTCCAGGAGAAGACGAATTGTCAGCGCTGATGGTACCGACAGGTACCCCAGTGCTACCAGCTGGTGTGGGTGCACCAGGCGGCGAGGGTGGTGCTATTCCCCTGAGTTGATCAATGGCTTCCCAAAGATTGTTTGGGACTTGTGCGGCCATTGCCTGTTGATCATGTTCAAGTAATCTCTCTAACTCGGTCTTGTTGTCTTCGATATATTTCAGTTCATCAAAGTACTGTTTCTGGGCCTCCGCTCTCTTTTGTTCAAGGTATGTAGGCGGAGGTCCATCAGTCGTTTGTGAAGCCTAGAAACGCCGTTAGTTGAAATGACGGAAGTAATGCTTTAAATGAACGCACAGAATTTGAAAGACCGAAAAGGCTTCCAAACGAGAACACAGATGAAGTGGGTTTGCGTTTTCCTTTCCATTCCTCAACGTGCTTGGCTTTCATTTCAGCTTCAATTTTACCGTATTCGATGGGAATGTTTTTCCCTTCGTAGGCTTTTAGGACTCGCTGTACGTCGGGCGGCTTGTAGATGGCGATGGCTGAGATATTTTCAGTGTTCAGTTTAAATCAAAAACATCGAAAGTAGACAAACACTCGAGGAATGGGATCATTGCGATTAGACCTTTGTCCTTGGGATCCCCAGTCCATTTTGGAAGAAGGATGGAGTTTTCGGGATTTGAAGAAATATGATCAGGATGGGTGTCGAGAAGAACTACTTTTGACAAATCTCGGTTGAGGTAAGATAAATCCTAAACGGGAGTCAATGACAAGCCGAACGACTGAGAATTGAAATGACCTTGACGATTTTCCCTGCAATGGAACGAGTAGCCTCACGGTAAAGTCGGTGATTGATGAAGAAGCCGTAGCGGTCTAGTTTATCAAGAATTGGGGCTGCAGTCTGTGTGAAGTTGTTAACAAAAGCGACGAAGGTTGTATATTGGACACTCACATAGTAAGGTTGCGATGTAAAGATAACGACTTCATAAAATTGTGAAATATAAGCTAGGAAATAATCAACTCCGGGTCTCTTGGCAGTCCGCCAACCAAACTGACGCTTTTGGGAGCTTTAGAGTTCTATTGCACATATACGAAATATGTAAAACTCACATCCCATATCGATGTGACAAGGAGGTCATCAATGGAAAGCAGGAGGGTGTAAGGCTTCTGATGTGACGGGGGGTAAGGAGGGGGGAGTAGTTCGGTCCATGCAGGCTTATTGAAATACTAAAGACGAGGGGTGAGTGAATGAGTAGAATTGGTGAAAGAGAAACACACGTCAAATATGTCTTTGTATCGTTCCTTCGTACGGACCCACCGTGTTGAGGGTGCGCTTTCGCGTTCCTAGGTTTCAAAATGTAACACGGCTCGGAAGCAAAATTCAAAGACTTACCATCTTCATGGCCTTCAATTCGTCATCATCCCATTCCCGACCCATATAGACGGTATGAACTCCGAATCCTAGTGCAAGGAGCGTAAGGGTGATTCTGCCAACAAATCTCCGCTTTTTTTCACTACTCGAGAGCGAGCCTTTGGATGACCTGGCCCCCGTTCGTTGAAATTCTTTCTCCATTTCAGGTGGCGAAAAATCAAGAGTCGCAATTCTACCTGAGCCAATGTCTAGAATAGGCTCTGATTTCGCACTGCTAGGCTGTTGAGGCTCGTCCACCGTCGACTTGGGTGCTGTTCCGTTCTTAGACACGGTGTCTGGTGTATTTCGAATGCGCTTGTCGAATGTCGTTGACCTCTTGGACATACATCGTAGTGACCGAGATATTGTGCGTCGTGCCAGCGACCTTGTGAGAACCGAGAACATAGGTGCTGACCGTCACGAAAATATTTCTTCGACACCTCAAAAGTTTTGATTTGGTCTTGTTTACATTGGTGAGTCCTCACTCCTTTGCTACATACGTCTTCTGGGACACCACTGCACGAGAGCTCAGCTGTTGATATCCATTTGTGACTCAGAGAAATATACCTGGTATATGTGCAATCATTGCATATACAGATCTCAAGAATATTTGTCGAACGCTACACACTGCCGAATTCTTCCGAGGAAGGTCTCGTCTCTGGTCTGGGCTGTACAATATTTATAATCCAGCTACGTGGCCCTCTCTGGAGACTTCCTAATTTTGACTTGTAATTGACACGAGATATATCATAAGACCTCATGAACCTGGTACTCGTTTCCTGGGTCCTTGTGTCATGCGTAATTGAGAAGGTTGGATCTCCAAGGATTCCTTCGTTTTTTTGGCTTTCTCCTTTGGTGTGTTCTGCCTCGCCTTCATCTTCTCATATTGATTTTTATATTCAAAGTCGGAAGATGGCCCTGAGACCCGTGTTCACGTTCAGGAAAACAATCTATTCAGTTGACTTCTCTGTGTGTACCCTTGCGATTCGTACCACACTGTCTACCCGTATCCAAAACAATGGGGGATGAAAATTTTGCGATCGGCCGATGCCAGGACACGTTGCGCGCGAATTTCTGGAAATTTGTTTAGGCCCAGGCCCCATAATATTTCTGGTCATCTCTGGATCACTCCAATGATTGCCTTGAGGCTTCGTCTCTCTCCTGCAAGCATTGTGCTTGTGGTTCTTGCCGTGTAGTGCTCGCTTCTTTTCGCTTTGTTAGCGAGCCAAGACGTCACTCATTGTTCGACGATTTATGAAGTGGGATTTTCGCCATTTTTCTGGAATTGTAATTTATATGCGAAGTAGACATTCGGGGTGATTGAGAACCCGGTTGGCTCCATCCGAACTTCGCTCTTCTCCGATGATATTTTCTGCTTTCTGTATGGAGAAAATTGGTTGCGCATCTAGACATTGCGATTACTAAGTTTCATCTTCAATTCAGCTTACAATGATCAGGCCTTCCCGAACTCGCTGTTTGTTATAATGGACGTTTACGACATGAAGCTGAACCGAGTTTAGGTGACGAATGCGGTTATGTATTCAACCGTCGGCATTTTGTTGGTAACCTCTGACCGGTCTGACCCTTTGACTGTCCAAAAAACTTGGACTGAATTGCCGGGTGGCCAAGACCGTTTTTGATACCCGGATTCTTGAATGTATACTCACGCAACATGTTCTGCCGACGGTTATTTCTGGTCCCCTGTTTGAAATATGTTTCAATTATCTCTGAAAATTTCACTGTTCCATGGAAGACTATATTGGATTTAAATTTTCACTCAGGGTCAATGTGTCTGGCCTTATTACATGTAAGCCACGTTTATTCACATACCCACGTCAGGGAGACAAGCTACGTATTGTTTTCATTGAATTTCCGAACTGGGATAAGACCTCCTATTGCGAAAATTTATTACTCAGGCTGATGGCCGACAAGTGTCCGTGATCGTACGACTTAAATTTGAACATCCGACTCTACGGAACACATAAAAGCCTGAGCCCTTGTTGCTACATTTCCCCAGCAATCTTGCGTCTTGCATGTACTCGAACCAACTCTGCAGCTGCCACAATCAGTATAGAGGAAGCCGACACTCCAGCGCTCCGTTTCTAATCTCAATTTAAGACTACCTTGCAAATCGTCACCCACAATGTCTTCCTTTACCTCTGCCAATAATTCGGGGTATACCACACCAGACTCTGAGCTTGGGTCTGTTCTCCCTGTCCACCCCACTGCTGTTCGTCGCCCCCATGCGATTGTTGTTCAGTCCGAGAACACGTCCTACACCGACGACCATATCACCGCAAAGTTCACCAACCGGGCCTCCGAGGTCACCATTTCCGACGGTTTGTTCTCAGTCAAGCCAACCGTGCAGGAATTCGAATTCCAGACCAAACTCGCTCCTTCCAAGACTGGGTTTGTCTTTTTTTCATTCTGCTTTTTTTCACGTGTTTACATCTTTCAATTATTTCAGATTGATGATGATTGGTATCGGCGGCAACAACGGTTCTACTTTGTGCGCTACCATTCTTGCCAATCGCCACAACATCGTCTGGCACACGAAGGAGGGTGCCCAGCAGCCCAACTACATCGGCTCTGTTCTCCGCGCTTCCACTGTGAAGATTGGAACTGACCCTGCGACTGCGAAGGATGTCCACGTCCCCATCTGTGATGTCCTCCCCATGGTCCACCCCAACGACCTCGTTCTCGGTGGTTGGGATATATCTGGCCTTCCCCTTGACAAAGCCATGCAACGTGCCCAGGTCCTCGATTATGACCTCCAGCGCCAAGTCGCGCCCCACATGGCCCTTATCGGCAAACCCTTGCCTTCGATTTACTATTCGGATTTCATTGCGGCCAACCAGGAGGAACGTGCCGATAACCTCCTCCCAGGAACCGATAAGCAGGCACACCTTGAACAAATCCGTGCCGATATCCGCTTGTTCAAACAGTACAATGAACTGGACCGTGTTATCGTCTTTTGGACCGCCAACACTGAGCGTTACAGCGACATTATACCTGGCGTTAATGACACCGCTGATAACCTCTTGAACGCTATCAAGACTTCTCACCCTGAAGTTTCACCTTCCACTCTCTTCGCGGTTGCGGCCATCCTCGAAGGCGAGCCTTTCATCAATGGTGCCCCCCAGAACACCTTTGTTCCTGGTGCGGTCCAGCTTGCCGAGCGCCACCAGTCTTTCATCGGTGGTGACGACTTGAAGTCGGGACAGACGAAACTCAAGTCTGTTCTCGCCGAGTTCCTCGTCAATGCCGGTATCAAGCCTCTCTCCATCGCTTCTTACAACCACCTGGGCAACAACGATGGACGAAACTTGTCTGCCGAGAGGCAGTTCAAATCCAAGGAGATCAGCAAGAGTAGCGTTGTTGACGACATGGTTGACGCCAACCGCCTTCTCTACAAGGCTCCCGGAGTCGACGAGAAGGGCGTCGCCACTGGCAAAGGCGAGCATCCTGATCACATTGTGGTTATCAAGTATGTTCCGGCTGTTGGTGATTCCAAACGCGCGATCGACGAATACTACTCTGAAATCTTCTGCGGCGGTCGCTCCACTATCAACATCTTCAACGAGTGTGAGGTTCGTTACTGCCTTTTCTCTGCCTCGTAATATAAATTAAGCTAATATCTGTATAGGATTCCCTTCTTGCCACCCCGCTCATTTTGGACTTGACTATTCTTTCCGAACTCTTGACCCGCGTCAAGTACCGCAAAGTTGGCGAGCAGAAGGAGTTTGCGCCGTTGTACTCGGTCCTCTCCCTTCTCTCTTACATGCTCAAGGCGCCCCTCGTCAAGCCTGGTACCGACGTCGTCAACAGTCTCAACAGGCAACGTAATGCTCTTGAGAGCTTCCTTAAAGCCTGCATCGGTTTGGAGGGCAATACCGACTTGCTCCTTGAGACCAGGATTTGGTGAACTTTGTGTAGGGATTTAAAATCTTATTCCGTTGGACTCCGTCTTTTTGTTGAACCAAAGTGTTCTCAATGTTTCGATTGTAGTGCCAGTAAATGTGACTTGAATATATTATTTGTTGATTGATACATGATTGGTGGCTTAGATGGGTTTCAGATGACCGAAAGACAGATGCGCGAATGCCAGCAACACGGCGAGAAAATAACATGTCATGCAATATTGAATCCCTGGATGATGGCGAACGTGAAAATTCGGATTCTGATTTCGTAGAGGAAGTATCTGAGGAAGACAAAGGCAAGACAAAGGACGACGATTAAGTGATTGATGAGATGAAGATGGCAAATCATTGTAATGCAACTTATTATGCAAGACATCAAAGGATAAATTGTGAAGGACCGGCGAGGGATACACAAGATTCAATACTGAATATTAAAACACTTCTTGACCTTGCGTTGCGTCCTATTGGCTGCCAAGCAATATCTCAAATCCAAAATCTCTATCGACGACCGTGAATGAAAAAGTCTTCGCAGTTTCCTGGCCAAGGAATGACACAGAAACGGGCAAGTCGGCGAGTGGGTAATGTGGCGTTGTCAACTTTATGAGTTGAAGCACGTCTTCGGTTTAGGAGAGTCGAGGACAGAGACAGACATTATCGTATGAACAAGGACGACAGAGCAAAAGACTGAGGGCGAACGGTGCGCAGGAGAAATGTCTCGGGAGCTTGTTGGGCGTGCGGAACTCTCCATTCTTATTGCCATGACGCTTTTCTGCTGGGTAATCGGCACGGCTACTAAACGGATTTTCCCAACCAAAATTGAGCAAGATGCAAGATGGGGTAGTGTGAAGAAGGCAATCAAGGAGGAGGAGGAGAACGAGTTCGCTGACATTGATGCAGATACTCTTGACTTGTGGAAGGTTTGCTATCAACCACGTACTAGTAGTTATGCTCAACTCCCAACCACAAAGGTCGTTATCAGTGATTCCCAAAGCTCCCTCTTGGAATCAGGAAGTTTCTTGAAGAACGTTACCTCCACAAAACCCCTTAATCCCATAGTCGACGGACCTCAAAGACTCACTTCCCGAAGGCCATGTTGCCATCATTATTGTTCAGCGGCCTACTTGTGAGTTGCTGAAAATTAGCTCAACAGGCAATCTCCGACCAGCCCCAACCTCATAGGTGAATTTTTATCCGCATGTCGACCTCGCATGCGGCAGCTCGTCATGAGTGCGAACGTTCAACGACATCGCTTCGGTTCTCCTATCCTGGGATGCCACTTTGAAGCACCATGTGTCTAAGCTGCGTATACCCGCGGTCCGCGGGCGGCCTAGTTTGCTACTCCACAACCTTGGGGAGGAGATAACTAAAAATCGCATTTCCCGTATTCCAGACATTTTTCTTAAAGGGCAACATACGTATGTGACTTCGCAGCCTTCAGGGTATTTTTGATGCAATTCTTACTAGGATTCTAATCAATGCCGCGGGATCTGGAAAAACCCGGTTACTCCTTGAAGCTTGACGGTTTGTGTCAACGCTGGGGTTTTTATATTGCAGCGGACGAGAGGGAGGTAGGATCCGAAGATTTTCGCAGGATTGTTTGTAACCTCACGACATACCGGAGTTACGAGCGCGCAAAGACGATGAACAAGAGCGACTCAAAGACCCAAGAATCTATTGATCACACTCAGGAGACTGCAAGCCTTGCAGTTTTATTATCGCGCTTCTTATTATTGGGACTACTGGTTGAAGAAGTCCATGCAATAGAACATCAACAACGATTACCTTGGTGGCAATATCGCCGGTTATGGGTACTTTTACAAGTGCAACCTATGGAGATCTTCGGTCAGGACCTTTTTCTGAACCTTGCTCTACGTCTCCGACCTGCGAGTCTTTCTGAATTGATCACCCGCACACGTGACAAATTCAAGGACATTCGTCCCCAATTGGAGGATGGACCGTTTTACTGCGTTCTGGATGAATCGCAACTCACCACTGACATACGCTATCGGGATTTCTTTTCAGAAAATACGATGTTTACGCGTCCCTTGTTAAGAGAAATATGGCGTTCGTGGACCTCGATCTTTCATCCTCTCGAAATGAGTCTCATCCTCTCTGGGACTGGCCTGAAGGAAGATGAAATAACATCAACCTTGTCATCAGGTGTCTTCAAGCCAGCAAATTATGCCATCAAGCGCGATATCGGGGGTTTTGACAACCCGGGCGACCAGGCTGAATATATCCGATTGTATATCCCCGCTGATTGGACAGATACGAAGTGGCAGGAGTTCCTCAAACGTTCGTGGGCCTGGTTTCGTGGAAGGTGATATTATTTTTTTTCTGAGGAGTTTGACCCGCATCTTCACTGCATGTGTCAGGTATCGTAACACTGCTACTCTCGTTTCACTGATTCTTCAGGTTGGGTACCGAAGCCCCCACAGAACGATAAACTCATACGTGGAAAAGTTCACGGCCTTCCGGCCAACTGACGCAGATGACTGGACCAAACAAGAAACTGGGCTCCCTGAGCTGCCCGCATTCAGCACATTGGACCTCGATCGAATGAGTTAGTTATTTATTCCCTCTGATGTCGAGTCTTTTCAAATGTCTTTCCTGCAACAGGTCATACGCAAGCGAAGACTCTTGTTATTGCCCTCTTTGACCAAGTGATCTACGGCACCTATTCCTTACCGTGACAGTCGTTCGCTACGGAGCAGCGAGCGACTTTCGTCGAGTATGGGTTTGCTCGGACCGTGACGGTGACAAGATCCGATGTAACCCATACAATTCTTGACGAACCAATTGCCATTCTAGCGGCACTGAATTGGGTGAACCAAACTGCCTCACTATCCCACTCTGAATATTTACGGCAAGATCTTGGAAAGCACTCCAACGTGGGCAATGGTTTCGAAAACTATTTCGCCTTTTACGTCCGAAGCTTTTTCAATAGGCCCCAGCGACTCGCTGAATTGTTCAAATTTCGTCATGACTTTGACAAGATCATTGATTGGAAATCTGATATTTTTGAACTGGTAACCGTTAGCCGACCAGAGGGCAGCAGTAGCCAGCCTCGCATTTCCATTGTCACACCTGCCAGTGGTCCATCTTCCAATATCGGTTTCCGGGCCGCAACAGGCGAGGACATTTTATCATGGATGTCCACAAACGAGGGTCAATTCACGTTCTGTCTCCCTCCTGAACACTTTGGCCCAGATCTTCTGTTCTTCCTTCGCTCAAAGGTTTCAGGGAAATTGCTATTGGTTATGGTTCAATGCAAAAATTATTCTGATGTTGCATTGGGTGATCTTACCACCCAGGTGCGGACGGTTACGCCTGATTGGCTTTGGAAGAGTAAAGACACCAAGGCATGTACTATCTTGGGGTTTCTCCATTTGAATAGTGATCTAACTTTTGGCGGTGGGCAGTATAAAACGGCCGCTGAATCTATCTTTCCGCAGGGTAGTCCTCGAAATGCTCCTGATCTGGCCGTCAAAACAATGAACGCTCTTCGAGAAATCCCTTTTGGACTGACCACGACAAACGCTCAGTTCCCTATTCTCCGTGTTTTTGCCTCATGGCCGGCAGATGCAAATTTGGATCGGACAAATCCCAAACCTCCCAAGACTACTAGGAAACCAGCTGGCAAGGAGGACCCCCCTCGCAAGAGAGATGGCGATTTGCATCCACTGGCAACTCTCCATCTAACAAACTTTGTCCGCATGAGCCAGAAAATGGATATAAATTGGTTTAGAGGCCTTGTCGAACAAAACGAAGTGATCCATTTGAAACGATCAGCTGGTGAGGACTTGGATACACAGAAAAGCAAAAGACTCGGAGGTGATGATATGGTTATGTAAATTGGCTTTGAGATTCGCTGTATTCTAAGTGTTTGGACCGTTGTTCACTTCTTGAATTTGGCTCGGTCATGTCAATGGATTTGTAGCATGTAGCGACATGGATCAATCTTTTCGTGGAGAGAAGGCAAATTTATGGTATGGGGGTATTTCTCGGATGTGAACAGGCAGGTGACTATCCGTCCTAGCAACGATTCGAGGTGTTTCTGCTGGGCAGTGCGGTGTGTGCGGACCACAGGGACATGCCCGGCTCCAGCCCATCACGTCCTTTTGTAATGGTCGATAGGCGGTGTCGTGTGGGTTGCGTCAGTGAAGAGAAATCAGCATGTGCACGTTGAAGAAGGAACACCGTGACGACGAGTTTAATTGTCATGCAAGCCCATTCCATCAAGCTTTTATGCATTTCCTTACTCAAGGTCAGCTTGGAGGCTGAATTGGGCAATCCTTTTTCACGGCAGGCAGGTTGAGAAGCACATGCTTTCGGCCACGTTTGACTTGCGGTATATATGGATTGGCCTTGGAATCCTTCCGCACTCAAAGTACTAGTTAATAATTTCACATTCGAGCAGTGCGCACATTAGTATCGCCCAATGCTGCACCAGACGATAGTTTCCAGCTGTGGTCCAGTTATGAAACAGCTTGATTCTCGTTCTAAAGGTGGATCAGTTTGGGAAGGCCGATCTGAATAGCCTTACATACACCCCCTTTTCGTTTGCTTTACACTAGGCCCTCTCCCAGATTTCGAGTTAACGATGTCCCCCTGCCAGTAAGAAAAAAACTGACCCTCGAGGCATGTACCAATCTCAAATTGCAAACTGCGTGAGCCTAGAGGTTGTGGAGATACCTCCTAACCTTGCTGGGCTGAGATTGGTATTTTCGACTAATCGTTCGGCCCAAACCTACAATCCCATTGATCGTCAGAACTTCGGAGCTGACAAGAAGGCCAGTAAAGAGCTGGTGAAACTGCTGAGCGACCTCATCGCCAAACACGCTACGTCAAGGACTCAACGGCCTCAACCGAACCTCCTTCAAATTCGCGAGCATGAGGACTTGCTCCTCCAATTCCTCATCAAAAGGTCAAAAGCTCGTGTTATCAAAAAGGCCACCAATTTATACAAGCAGGTGACCAAAGGTCTTGACACCACTTTCGAGATGCTCGTCCTTCCACCAAATCCCAATCATCCAGTTGTGACGAATTGGGTGGATTCTCTAGCAAAACTCCGTCGACTTGCAAAACCCTTCACGGACAAAAATAATGAACTCGTTCCGAAGCAAATCCGAGTCCTTTCGGATTATTGCGCCTTGCTGTTGTCACGGCCAATATTCGACATGGTTATGCGCGCACGCATACGTACGCTCGAAAAAGAAACACCCGATCTGTTCGATGAAGATTTACGGCTCGAATTTGGCATCCCTTTGGACTGGAATTCTGAGGAACTTATCAGTGTAGCAAAACTCGGCAGACGATTAGATCGTTTTGCTAGTTTCAAGTCCGGCGCTTCAGCAATATGCGCAGACATGTTTCCAGCCTTTGTGAAGTGGGCAGAAGAAAAGAAAAAACGTCCTGCGTCTCCTTTCTTCGGTCCTCCAGCAGCAATTGGCGCTCTCCCTGGTTTTGTCAACACAGGGATCTGTTTCGTTCTTCCACCCGATATCCATCCATCCAGATTCTAGAAACCAAATTGATGCAGAAGCCATGGCCTTTTTGAAGACGAAAATCACGACCGCATGGAACTCCAAAAAAACAGGAGTAATAAAGGTTACATGCCGAAGTCCGCCCATTCCACGCCATTCAGCGAGAGCGAAAGACTCGGGAGTGCACAGATGTTGTTTCAGCTGCGACATTTATGATAATTGGCCCAACGAAACTTTGCGATGCAGTGCACCTTCCATGAATGTCCACTGTATGTGGGCGTTCCCAGATCTTCAGCATTGCGACTCACGCCCCATCCTCAGTTGTCTGACGGCGGACTGTGTCGCAATACTCCTCGGGAAGTTGACGGACGAGAGCAACAGTACTACAGACAACAAACAAAGGACAAATAGCACGATTACATTCTCGATCCAATGTCAGACCAAATGCGCATTACGGCCTCCTCTCTTCTCCTTTCCTTAGCACCTAGATTAGACAGCACTAGAAATCTCCAGACGCCTGAAAGACGAGACCAAACTTTCTACAATGCTCCATTGGATCTCAAACATTCTTGGTTCCAATACAGCCGCTTCTCTCGCCTCTGACCCGTCATCCGGCCGCCTCACGTTGTACCTCTCTTCGAATTTCGTACACGAAGCTTCCAAGAACAACGCTACACGCTTGTTGGATATCATGAGAAAGTCATTTTCTGTGATCTCGACAGGAGGAAACCAATCTGATCTTGAAGACGAATACCTGGCTTTCGTCACTGACGTTTGCTGGGAGCGGCTACAGGACAAAGTCAATCGCAGAGTTCCCCGCTTTCCAATCGTGCCACAGGGTGCAGATGTTTCGACCATGTCTTCGGTTCTGAAGACTATCATTGAACTTGCAGAAGCGTGGAATGCTTGGCGACTTCGCACTGGCATCCCTGAGAATTCCACCCAAATCATGAGGATGAAAGAAAATCTCAATCACTCACAGTCCTTTGATACTCTAAAGTATTGTTTCGAACAAGTCTTTTGCCCACTCGACAATACAGAAGACCACCTTCAGCAGCTCGCCGCCTATGGCGTTGCTGCTATGCCCTCCTCAAGTCCGATTTCTTTGTCGATATCTTCAATTCGAGGTGGAAGCCTTATTCTGCCAAAGAGACATTGTTTTTCTGTCGTGTCTACCGTCGGGTATGGCGTCTTTATTCCTACCGGAGGGGAGCGGACGTTCTCCTTCGCAGGGGCATACCGTATCTCATCTCTTTGACGCCGTCTGGGTGTCCATCTGCCATCACCGTCTGCTGGGTTCCTCAGGAATCCGTCGCAGTCCATATGGATGTGCCTCCAGATCAATTCATCTTCCAAACCGGTCAGAGACTCAATCAGTCGCACAATTCCGGTGATCTCGCCAATTCTCAGTTCATGTCGGAAGCATGCAGCCTCTGGTCAGTGAACGAGACTAGGACAGTCCATGTGCATCCTGTGGTGTCGCTGGTCAACTTTTTATTTTCTTCAGGCATCCGGGTAATGGAGAATCGCATCGGAACAAGCAGACGTCCCTGCAGAATGTGCGCCTCTTACACCCTGTCGATTCTATGGAACTTCCATTGTGCTCGATCGTCGGGAAAATTCAGAGTGGATTGGGCCATTCCGCGAATGTTACCAGTTGGTGGGTCTCTGACGAGAGACGACGTGGAAAAGATTATTGAGAAGGCAAGAGACGGTCTTGAGTCGATAGCGTTTAAATTTGTCGCTGCTCAGCGCTATGCTACTACGCCCTATTTGTAATGTTTGTAAGCAGCCGCATTCTAACTGAACAGCAATCTTTTTGGCCACCGTAGGTCGGATCCCATAATCAATTTCGAACGAGTGCCGATGGTTGTGCGAAGGAGCACTTGCCAACAAGGCGTCTCCCAGACGTCTGGTGGTGATTTCAAAGAGATATTTGTGATCGCTCTCCGTAACTCATGCTACAATTGTTTTGAACTCGGAGAGATTCTCTATTCTCTATTCTCTTGACCCTCCTGACGTTGCTGTCGACCTATCATTGATGGACAATTGATGTCAACACCGTTCTCAATTTATGAAAGGTCGACGTCCCGCTATATTATATTGCAGTCTTGAATGCTATAGTATTTCTGACAACATACTGATTAATCTGACAAGAATTGTCGGAGGTAATTATAACTTCTCAGACAACTCCTGGTAAAAGAGTCAGCTGAGCCTATTGTTAGAAAGTGTGTAATTACCGTGTCAAGTGCTGACACGGTTCCCATTTCTCTCAGCACCACATGACACAGTAATTTTCCACTGCCCTCCAAGTACCCGCTCAAACGAATGGCCTACGATTGCGCAATACGGACCATGGAATGCAATGCCGTATTCGCGAAGCCTGGTGACTTCATTTGGCAGTTGTGCATGTCGATCTGCTCTAGCGCGTTTTCAGCCTCCTTAGTGAGCCGCCTGCGTTTCGAGTCATCGTAACTACTCCTTTTATAGCGCTTTTGATCCGTTTGTACTCGTGGATAATTGCTTCGGTAATACGATGCAGGTGGAAATCATAGGCGGCCAATGCCAGAGGAACCCTCTACAGCAAGCGACCAGTCTCCCTCGTCGGTGGCAAACTGACTAGCAACGGTGAAGAATCCACAGACGATAGCTTCCTTTCCTGAGCGATTCACGAAGTGTGGTCACTAAGCCATTGGCGGAATATGTATTTAATTTCGTGGTCCGGTATTTGAGCGCTGAGGAAACGGGTGAAGTCGCCGACGCTGCTATCTATCAGACAGCACCATCGCCGGGGCTATCTGTACCACGGCTATTGCCCACATCACATCATGTAGATGATCGCTCCTGACCTATATAAATGAAGAGTCCACTTTAGAGACAGAATAATGCGACGAACGAGTGGTATGTCATTCCTTTATCGAGTTCAATGTTCACGGGCGACTTCGTAAGAAGTAGATCAATTTGTTTGCGAATTTTGCCATCATTGCTGAGAAAGACATGAAATCGTTTCAAAATGACTTGATGATAACCTATGGGAAGTCTTTAGGAAAGGGGCAAGACGAGTGAAAGGAAAGGTTTACCTGACTCAGCCCAATAACAATTTATCTTACTTTCGAGTGCCATGGGAAGGGAATAGGGATTTTCGCCATCCCCTGAATTATACCCGTTATACCATTTACTCAAGTCCGCAAGTGTGAAAGGGATGGCCTGTAAAGCGACAGTGAATCACTAATACGCTAACTTACGGAATCACACACCGGTTGCGTGCTCTTTTGTCGTTGGTATAGCAGCCGTGTTTCCACCTCCGTAATCACACAGGCCTGTGATTATCTGCCGAGTCACCCAACATATAGAAAATTCAGATAAAAGGCAAACGAAAGGAACAAATTGAATTACTAAAAGATTGTTGACTCCGGAAAACCAGCCTGCTTTGGCAACTCGCACTATACCGACTACCAGAGCCCCTCCTAGATGAGGGTAATCTTCAAATGGGTAATGAGGCGTGGAGTCTAAACACGCCCACCTTGAGCAGTGATTGAAAAACATCGGAAGAAGTCGTTGGCCTTCAAAATCAAACTTGGCTAGTGCACACCTTTTGAAAATAACCATGTTCGCTAGCATGCGTATCGTACCTGTCAGTTAAAACGATCACGTCTCTGTTGTGTATCGTACGAAGGATGGCCGTCAGCTTAGTTGTATAGTGTTCTGGCCATTCGTCCGCTGGAAGCGTTCTGTTCATAGCTTTGGAATGCGACACGAAGGCTTTAGGCACCATTCTCCTGTGTGACATGTCACACCTCCTCTTCCTAATTACTACTAGTAATACCATGGATCCTTTCGAAGTAAGGATGCATTTTATCGAACACCTTCGTCGACTCAACGCGTCAGTAATCCTCTTTTGAATCCTCGCTACCTCCTCCTGAGCTCATATAAAGCCTAGGTCTCAACAATCCATCCAAAAAGTGGTCAGTTTCGCCATAAAACACTTTCCGACATGCGGTGAAGATATCTGGGATTGCACCGTCGAAGAAACGTCAAAAGTACGCCTTTATTCATCCCAGGAATTACTTTTTCAACCTAACCCTTTAACCTTTAGGGAAGTATAAATTCCCGAATCAACATCCTTTACTTTCTAGATACACTATGTGAAACATCTCTCCTCGCTAAGTCTCATTCAAGATCGGAAAAGACGAGAACGATTTACGCCAATGGGCTCTACGTCCAATTTATTTCCCGAGATTTAGACCGAGTCGTTCAATCCATTGTGCCAGAGGGAAAACTTGGCCTACCCAACCTCGTCAGTACGAAACAGGTGCGGGATTTTGCGCATACTACTCTATCATCTAAAATGAATTTTTGGTACACTAGATTCTCGAAAATTGGCGAAGCAAACGGTACGTTGATCCTCAAAGGATCGACGATGTGCTCTCCGTCCTCGACGCACGGACTCGGACGACCGCCACTTCTGAATCGCATACCTCTTCTTCTACCACCCCCACTAAGCAAACCCTCGCGCGCAACGAAGTAAACAAACGAATAGAACAGGATCGCGAGCGACACAAAAGGCTTCGAGAGCGACGCTGGGTGCAGCCCACTTTACACAATCCTCCATCTTTCCAGCCCCCTCAGCTCGCATGTTTCTACCCTCTTACAGAGCCAGGAGAAGGGCAGGAAGAGCTGGCTTTGGATATCGAGTTTGAGAATGAATGGGAGACGACAAGTGATTGGAATGAGGATGACGAAGAAGCGATTGGAGAAGAAGCACAGCTTGCATTTCCACCCAAGGTCGTGACACCAAACACACGCGTTGGTAGGTAGGATGTATTTACAGAGCACCTCATCAAGTGCCTCTAAATAATGAGTGAATGTGAGCAATGAGTGGTGTTGGTATAGTGAATGCGATGAGTCGTAAGTAAGTTTCATGACAAGTCGTAATCCATTTATTCCTCTCGTCTTCGTTTGTGTTTTCCCCTTGCCTCTCTACAGAGAAATGAGACAAAATTTGTACCAACGGAATAAGAGATACTTACATAAAACTCCTCTCCTTCCTCTTCCTGCTATCCTTCTTGATGACATTTCTCTGAATTTTCCTTTTCGCAGCAGCTTCCGGTTTGGTTGCTGCTTGTAAAACTTTTGCGACCTTGCGTTCCCGTCGAACTTCCAGTACACCTCGCCTGATCCGGTTGTAAATGGAAGAGAACTTTGAGACGCCAACTTTGGCTTGAATGAGGTCTTGCAGCTCAATTGCCGTCGTTTTCAGTTCCTCTGTCAATCAAAACAAGAGCATTAATCAAAAGCAAAAGTAATCCTAAAAGCGACTAACGCACCCATTTGTATATCTCGGACGGTATCGTCTTCCGTGAGTCTATACACAGGCGTCAGAATATGGACGAGGAACGCCTCCAACTTAGTTGGTTCCATATAAGATGCCATCGCCGCAAACCAACGGAGGCAAGCAAGAGGTTGCTGAGACCAGTTGGGCTACCGACTCGTATCTCAGAACGATAAATAATGTGGTATGAGAAAGCCCTTACCTTCGTGACAGCCCGACTGGTCCTTGCAATGTGAGCCGAACGAATTTGATATGACAAAGTTGAAAACAACCACGGCAAAGGCTGATCCATAGACTTTACGCGTTCATCGCCACCAGGAGTTTCCGGATCCTCTGTACCGTCCAGAGGCGTCGTTGGGCCTTCAATGGGTATAAGACAAAAACATTTTCCAATGAAAAACATGTTCTTGATAACTTGCACGCTTAGAGTTTCGTTCAGGTGTTCACCTTTCAGCTGCTGTGTGAGCCTCGTAGCAACTTCCCGCATGCCCAAGGTTGATAAGGGAGAGTCCGCTGGAAGGTCTGTACGGGGTGAAGCGACAGGTACAGAGTTTAATAACAAGCCGAGGAGCCTGCAAGCTGCTATGCGCACCCATGAGTGGGGGAAGAGGAGGAGTTCGATAACACCCTTCCATGCAATACTGTCATTTTGATTTGGAAAGACGCTGAGCAATTTGAACAGAACGGTCAATGAATGGTAAGCCAATTGCCAGGAGTGTTCGATCTCCACAGCCGGTTCCCCATCCCCGTTTGCGAGAACTGATACCTCAATACGCTGCAAGGAGATGTTGAGGGCATCGAGGATGTCGGACACATGCGAAGACAACTCCTCTTGAGCGACATCGAGAATTAGACCGTACACCTGCGTTGCCACAGTTGTCAGCAATTCTCGACTAGTCTGGGAAACCCAACTATGTGTATGAGACAGGAGATTGCGTTTCCTATCTTCGTCCGATCTGGTCCACAGATTTTTAATAAGTTGGGCAGCCATTTCACGACATTTGGCTGAATCGTCGTTTGCGATCACCATAACCAACGCAACGAAAAGCAACTCTGCATACTCTTCAATCAGAGCCGCCTGGAACTTCAAGATGACTGCATTGAGAAGCTCCATCACACTCGTTCGTCCGCTTTCATGAACATAGGTCAAGTTTTTGGCAAAGAATGACATTTGGTTTTGTAGTCGACCCTTTCCCTGAGGGTAATCCAGCAGAAATTGGAGGAGAACAACTCGACAGAGCTCTTGAACATGAGGCGATTGGCTAGTGACAGAGATTTCGGAAACCCTCTCCATTAGATCGTAAATCTCCGGAACCACGAATTTACGTGCGACAATAGCTTTAAGGAGGGCAAAGGCAGGGGCTTGACGGCTTTGATCGTCCAAGTCAGGTGAAATGAGTCCAAGAAGATAGTCGAGGTCCTTTTCCTTCACCTGTACCGGAGGTCCATCTCGAAGAATGGTCGCCAACGAGGTTAAAGCGGTCTGAGACAGGTCGGATTCTGTGTTACCAATTTGCTTCAAGATTTCATGGATCTGATGAACAATGACAGGAATTGACTTCTGGATGCCTTTGAGAGGACATTTGGCGAGACCCGCAGCACACCGAATTCCCAAGGTAAGAACTGACGCATTTTTGGAGTATAAAGTGTTGCCAACCACAACGACCATTGCCTCGAGTTTGGCAAGAACGATGGGATCTTGAAAATCGAATCGATTTCGCTTGAGAGCGGTGTGTAGAAGGTTCATCCCAAAAACGACAAACCTATGAGACAATGAGTATGAAGTTCTTTGCTGAAGGAGAGAAGGTACATACCGATGAGAATTATCAGCATAATGATTATTCTGAGTTGCTACCTGCCGAGTAACTTGAACCATAATATCGTTCTTAACACTGCTCCTGAGGCGCAAAGGAGTTTGTTGGAGGAATCTGGCATTTTGACTGATGAGTGTGTTGCAAAGCGTCAACAATTCAGTCGCATCCAGATGTTGATTTCCATTTAGTCCAACAGTTATCCGTTTCAGAACTTCGTCCACAAGACCCATAAACTTTAAGGATGAGGTCTCGTGCATAACTCCTTTCACGGGGGCGAGGAGACTACTGATCTTAGATGGCGATATGTTTTTGGCGATTATAGAGAAAGAGTCCAGTCCTCTGGAAGACGATCCACGGACTTCTCGCATCTTGGATTTGAAGTCTTCTGCCTGAAGGTCTTTGCCTGATTCCCCGAAGATAACTTCCGCAGCAATGTGAGCGATGTCATTTACACAATCGTCGAGGGTTGAGAAGTTCGAGGCGTGTTCTCCGCTCGTAACGTGAGAAATAACCGAGTGGGTAATATGTGCGAGCACATGAAGTTGGGGTCCTCGTGTAAGTGACGCTCTTAGCTCTCGGAACAGGGTAGGAAGATAAGAGGGCCCAAGGTTAACAAAGATGCGGTTCAAAGAGTCCCGAACCAAGTCACGCATTTCTTGGGATCTGCTACGTAGAATTTGACTCAGGATTGTCAGTAAACGCGTAATTTGAGCATCTCGGGCAGTAATTGGGAGGTGTTTTGCAACAGCGACGAATCCGGCAGCAATCAGAATACGTGTTTGGTTCTCCGTATTAGGATCGGAACTTTCGAGGAAACTGAGGAGTTTTGGCAGCAGGTGAAGATTAACAGCATCCCCGATTCGACCAACGGTTGCAATATCGAGCTGATCGGAAATTGCAGGTTCGGGAAGATCTTCACCGAGTTCTTCTTCTTCTGCAACTTCAACACCAGCATTCTTGGATTCGACTTGGTCCATAGAAAAGTGGAAATTGTCTAACAAAGAAACCAACGTCCGCATATACACGCGTTCTGAAATGTCCTTTGCCTCGGAAAGGCTGAGATACTTCCGCACTAAAGCGTAGTACGCGGGCCATGCAAGCCTCCTTGCCATCCGTCCTGTTGTTGTGATGGCGACATCAATAAGGTGGTGTTCGACAGTACCCGCGGAAATGAAGTTTCCAACAAGAGGAATGAAAATCTCGTTGATTGACGAACTTCGGATATGACCTTCGTCACAGTGGTCCACGAGTCTCCTAAGTGCCCTTGACCGTCGATGGACTTGAACGTGAAGAACATTGTTGAAGAAGTTGGCCTCCTCATCTCCGCCTTCCAAAAGCGCCTCCATTTCTTTAATAGTTGCCACGTGCGTACATTTTTCGACGGAATACGCAAGGACTCCGAGAAGTTCGGCTCGAACTGACTCATTTTTTGTTCGTAGACCGTTTTTGATTCCAGGATACAGGACTGTGAGAAATATCTGATCATAGTCAGACGAGGATTGAGCCGCAAAGTGGTCGATGAAATGCTTCATTGCAAAAGAAGCGTTAGTCCGTGTGGCCAATTCACCAGCATCCTGGATGAAATAAAGCATGTTGAATAACACCGGCAACCAGTCCGAGGGCAACATTGTCTGGTGAAAAGTATTGTTGAGGGAGGCAAATGCGCGAAGTCTTCGATCAAAGTCTGGTTCATCCAGTCGTTTCAGGGAGTATGCGTTTAATGACCCAAGAAGATTAGCCAAGGCGGACAATGATGTCACAGTTTGGGCGAGGCGATCGAATGTTGACACAAGATTGATTCTTGCCGGACGCGACCGCAGTGCCTGAAAGAGATGTGACAGCAATCGATATGTGGTTTGAAAAGTGACACTATTCCTGTCGGCCAAGTCTGGTATTAAGCGAATGAGGTCCCCTACAATCTTGACAAGACCGACCTTGACTTTGTCGGGTACGACTTTATGAGGTTTTCGTAGAAGAGGTATTAGCATAGCCAGCAGAGTTGAGGCCTGTTCCGGTTCTTTGGAGTATTTGGAAACCTCAGAAAGAATAGCAATTTGACGCTGACCAATAGTCGTGGGCAAGATTGAGCCCTTTGTTTTCTCCATAAGACTGGAGAGGTTGGAGAGGAGTCTAGAGACGAAGGGTTTGAGGAGGTGCAAGGAAACATATTCATCCTCAGTGGAGAAATGGATGATGTTCTCGATGATGTCAAATATCTTGGAAATGACTGAGTGCTTGACGTTCGTGGCAATGAGGCAGTCAAATATCTTTGGCAATGTGTCGTGATTGAAATCCACCAAGAAGGAGAGGTGGATCCCATCAATTGTCCAAGAATGAAAGAGTTCCAAAAGGGCGGAAGGTGCTTGAGTGTTCTCCTTGTCAAATGAGGATAGTCGCGGTGTGATGAAGAATTTAAATGCTGTCGGCATGTAAGGGGTGAAGTCGAAAACGGCAGGGATGCTGAAAAAGTCGGTGAACCGTTTTACCCCAATCTGACGAATGGACCGAGTAACCTTCAAAGGCGAGGTTGAAGGACCAGAGACTGGGATTTCATCAACATAATTCATTTCGTCCTCCAGAACTTCTTCTTCATCATCTTCCGAGGTGTGCACTTCCACCGCAAGAGTACTATCCGTAACCTTCTCAATTCGCGAGTGTGCCGTGGCAGTAATATTGATCGTTGCTCCAAGCAGAGCTGGCCAGTAACACACCAATCTCGATCCAAGATTCTTCAATACATCTCCGAGAAGATTAAGGAAACCGACAAGTTGTTTTTGAGATACTCCGTCCTGCCCTATCTCGAACAAGGTCGCGCTGAGGACACCTTCAGTTGTGAATTCTTGTCCGGAGGTCCTGTCCCATCTGATCGGCTTCAGCATTAAATCGATCAACAGTCCGAGCTCCTGGTCTGTGCATGCGGCAAGAGTGCTGAGGACTGCAGACCTACGCTCAGCACCACCACTTCTACCCTGTCCCCGTCCTAACATCACTCCGAACAGGACGCGTATGATCATGTCAACAACATCTGAACGCACAGGAGGAGGAATACTGTCTATGTCGAGAAGGGTGAGCTCCTCTCGCCACCTCGTGTCGTCAAGCAGTCCTCGTATCCGTTCTTCGTATGGGACTAATAAAGGAGATTTGTATGCCAATAAACATGATAGTGAGATATTTTGCAAAGCCCGATCCGGATGCGACAATAGAGTCAAATACACGGATCGAAGTGTGTGCGTTGCGTAAAGGGCCTTCGGATTTGAGAATTTGGAAAGAAGGGTGAGCCATGCAATAAGTTTGGTCTTTGCTAATTTGTTTGGGGTCGTAGGGTCGTTTTCAATCAGAGATAAAAAGTGTGAAACAATGTCACGGTTGTGTTTTTCGATCAATGAAGAACACTCTGCAAGAGTTGACAGTAATTGGTGCTCATAGGATTGGACATCAAATCGTTCTGAAGTAGTCGTTTCCTAATGATCAATGTTTGAGACTCTGTAATCAAGATCCCGAAAAAGAGAGCACCTTGGGCAAGCGGGAATTATTCCATATATTCACCACCTGTCTTATGTTGTGGGCACTAGGATCACGCCATGATCGTTCTTCTTCCCAAGGATCGTCTTCACTCTGTTCCTTCTGTTCTTGATCATTTTGAAGCAGAGATGGAGATCCTTCCCGTGCGACGAAGTCTGTGCTTGATGCAACCTTTTTGATTTCTTCGAATAAAAGACCCCAGACTAGATCTCCAAACCGCTGACCCAATGAAGAAAGCGCAGAAGCAGAAGGTGACCACAGCGAGCGCAAATTGACTTTCAGCTGCGCAATCAGCCACCGTCCACACAGGTCCGCCGATTTCTCGTCACCCACAACCTGGCCAACACGACCGATCCGTAATACTCGCTCCCGAACACCCTGCACATCGAGCGGAACCTCCTCGCCTTGTAAACATCGCCTAACGACTTCGACATGATCGTGATTCGGGTCAATCAATTTGCAATCAAGGAGGCGGAGGCAGGCCAATCGAAGACGTCTTGAATGAGACAGAAGAGACGGCAACAAAGGGGAATAGATCAGAGCAATAGGAATCTGTCTCGGCGAAGGACTAGAACGGATTAATTATTAAGAGAGGGCGGGTACAGTGGAAAAGCCACCAACTTTGCTTGAGCTAGAGCAAATAACCCTTCCAAAACTTCGGGAATCCAAGACCATTTTTCGGCACATTTCTTTGCCCACAAACCAAGATTGATCTTATCAGCCCATTCTACCGCTTCCCTTTGAGAAACCGTCTGCATGCAACGGCCTGCGATGCGAGCGGCATGATCGTGATGATATTCGCAGATCATAGAACTTATGATATCAATGATGGGCATGGTGACTGCGGTGGAGCAAAGCGACGAAACTTCCAGTATATCATTCAATTTGAAAACCTGGAATACAGAATTAGCACATGTGGGAAACAACGGGATACAACATACATCTTCTACTGACTCGGCCTTCCAGCTGTAGGATTTTAGGCAGCCAAGGACAACAACCTCGATCTTTCTTCTCCAAACCAGGTCGATTTCGGTACATGAGCCCAATTTCCTCCCCCTCTTCAATGCAGCAATAAAGGATATCAGTTCTCCTCCATGGCAGTCAATTAGTTGCAACTCAGGTTTGATGGTCGAACGAAACACAAGCGGCAACCCAATGGGCTTCCAACCAGCCCACCCAGCTTCAGAAAGACAAAGTTGTAGTTTCAGTGCAAAGGATAGTGAACTTGGCTCGAATGCCGATGAATCGGGGAGTGGGTTCCACAGATTTTGCAGGAATTTCAAGCCGTGACCTAACCACATAGACATATCGCCCGCAAGAAAAAGTGAGGTGATATAAAGCAGAAGACATGAATGGAGCTCGGGAAGAATGGATAATGCATTGAGCTCGGCGAAGAGGGTTAATTTTTGGGCATCTAGAATGGCAGCTCAGTAAGTGATATATAGTCGGGATGTTTGCTGACCTCTCAACCTTGACCCCTGACGCACTCCAAGTAGAATAGAGCAAACGTCCAATGCCCTTCTTAGCATTTTGGCATCGTGATTTTCTTGTTTGAAAATTGTCAGAACTTGTTGCAAGATAGTTTCGCTTAGAATAGAGAATTGATCCGCATTGTCGACATGGTGAATCAGAGCAGTGAGGGAACGTCGGAGAAGCGTGTATGTCAGCTTTGAGTTGGCTGGACTAGATAGATAATAATTTAGAAGGGTCGTAAATATGAATGGCGTGCATGTGTGCAAGGTCTGCGAAACGGACTGAACAAAGGAATCAATTGATTGAAACGCATAAAATTGCCATAAATACCTTGCACGAAAAAACGATCGCCCATGCGGTTGCGTCTTCCAAACCAACGCTTGTTGCCAATAATAGGACTGCATCTTCTCGTGGGCCAGCCTTTAAGCGACGAAGTACTCCGGCCCACACTTCTGCTACGGCCCGTTGTATTTCTGCCAAACAAGTTGGTAGAACTGAACACAGGACATCCCATGTCTCACCAAGGAGTCGTGGATTCACGGCGGGTATTAGCAGGTATTTGAAGAGGGACGATAGTGTTTCCAAAAGTGATGTCAGAGCAAGTGCAGACAATGTTCGCGAAAATAAGCCAAATAATTGCCGGAGAAGTGACGAGTAAACGGGTGAAATGGTCGTGCGGAGATCGAGTGATAGTTTTTGCAGTAGACTTGAGAAACGTTAGAAAAAGCCAACTTATGAAAAATGCACTTACTCCAGCAATGCTCTCAGACCTTCATCATCTGAAACCTTCAAGGCCTCAAGCCAGAGCTCATATATTTGGCGCCAATTATGGAGAAGTAAGGGCATAGAAGCAGACATCAGACTGGCTTGTCTGGCAAATTCTAAGAAACTGGGGGAAAGATTCAGTTGCCTCCATTGGTTCAAGGCTTCATGGAAATGTGAGTCATTCTCCTATAAAATGCGGGCAGATTGGCAACCAAAAAATGTAAATAGAATCGACGTACTCCGACTTCAAGAGACTGTTGAAAGTTTGAAGGAAGATGAAGCTCCTTTAACGTTTCATTGTATGATTGATGCTTTCATAGGTTCAGACGCAGTCGAACAGATAAAGAACAGTCGCCAATTACCTTGAACCGTTTGGGATGAGGTGGATCCATGTGTCGTGAATCACAGTGAATGCACCAACTTCAACTTTTTTGAAGTCCAACCAGTGTTCCGAGCAAAGCCGATACAATCAGATGATAAAACCGGGCCGCCCGGCCAAATAAAATCTATTTCGAACTACTTAGAACAATCCAAGCAAGCTATCGTCGTCCAGCTGTTTAATAATATCTCTTGCCTCTCGTGCTGGCCGAGAAACAAATGGCTGATCACTCGCCGCACTTTCCAACACCTTTTGAGTCACTCGTCGCAGTACTTTCAACTCCTGGAAAAGGTTGCTGCCCTCTACTTCCTCATCGTCATCACGGTCGATGACTGCCAGTATTACTTGAGACGAAATGACAGAAGGTGGTGTGCCTATCACAAGATGTGACCTATAGAATCGGTTCGATGACGACTAAGTCTGGAAATGATTTGTTCACTCACTCCACGATCGACTTCAGCAAGTCTGCCTTTTTGGACAAGGATTTGAAAAGGAAACCAATTGCCTCTGAGTAATTCTCTGTGATTCAGAACTAAGAAACGATCAAAGGCACATATAATTATGAGCATACCACTATGCGCATCTCTGAAAGCTTCAGACACAATCTCGATGCAAGATTCCCATGCCTTATCTCCAACATTCTGCGAGGCATTTCTCACAACGTTGGCAAGAGCGTGAATGTAACTGGTAGAGACAGAGTCTTCACTCCCTCTGGCTCCAGTGATTAATTCTGTGACGACAGGGTCTACGCGAGGTTGGTTCCTCATCAATACACCTAAAACTTCTGCTGCCTTTCTTCGAACAGCACCGCTAGAAGGATCGGATATACTCTTTACGAATGTTCGTTGAAGTTGAGGGAAGAAGGGCTTGACAAATGGTGGAATATATTCCAGCATTTTGCCAAGTGCGGTGAGGATGGCCATTTTGACTCCGGCAGGGTACGACGTGGCCTGGGTTGCGACTCTGATGAGGGGCCCAGTGAAAGGTACGACGAATGGCTTGATAGAAGTCTGATTTGTGCGTTCGACAAGATCGCCAATGGCGTAGGCTGCTTGTTCTCGTTGGTCGTTGTTTCCTGTTGTAAGCCCCGCGATGATGATCGGGACTGCAGAAGAAACGCCTTTGGGAAGATTGAAACCCGGGACGGTGCGTCCAGGTGCACCTGTTGATTCAATCGTCCTTCGAAGAGGGACTACCAGTGGCTCCAACTCGTTTTTGGGAATAGACTTGACAAAGCAGTCAAATGCCTCGCAAGCCGCTGTATGAACTCGGGTTTCTTCATCATCTAGGAGTGACACCAGCTGGCGGATCCAGTCAACCCTGTAAATTGACGAATCGAGCTGAGAAACGTCGCAAAAGACCATAAAGAGTTTGCAAGCGCTGACTCTCCTGGCCGGTGATTCGTGCTTGACCCTGGAGATTATTAGTGTTTGACCGATAATGTAGTTAGTTATCATACCATCCAAGTAGAAGTAACATAACGGTGTTGAGGCCTTCTGGATCACCGACAGAAGAAAGCAAAGCATGTAATGCTTCGTTGACAGCGGAACGGAGCTCGTCGTCAATGTCGCTCTCAGTGACTTTGACTAGCGAATTCAATATTACAGTTAACCTCCGACTTAATGCATTCCCAGCTACAGTAACCAGAGATGCTAAGGCCTTTGCATTGAATACAGACATTGGAATTGCTGTCAATGTTGGGATCAAGACCGGGAACACCGTCGAGGCTCGAACCTATTACGAAGAAATCATTAGCGAGTTGATAGTTAATCATCTCAACTTACACTCATAACTTCCCTCAAGGCCTGCAAAGCAGTTCCGGAGCCCTTCCCAGGTTGTCGGAGGGCCTGTAGTAGAGTGGGTATTGTCTCATCAATTGCTTTTGAACCGAGTTGTTCTTGAAGGGTATCGAATGCCTGAGCCGCCGCCAGGCGGACCGTAGCCTCGTCGTCAACCAGTGCAGACCGAACGATAGAAATGATATCATCCTCGTGATCCTCTCTTTGTCCTTCGGTAGCATTTTGCCTATCAAGCATTCATGTAAACGAGAAGTAGAATAGATTGTCAAGACGTACATTATCTCTCCAACCGTCAAAGCAACGCCTTGTCGAGTACGGGAATCCGAGGACAGTGACTTGGCCTTGAGGATAGGCATGATTTCTCCAAGGATGCGTTCTCCAAATTTCCGACAAAGTTCACCTAATGTACGTCCAGACATCTGCAGAAATATTGAGTATGGTCCTCGAGCTCATGTGTGTTACGAACCTCCTGCTGCTCATCTTCGTCAGACGAAATGAGAAATATAATTTGATTGACCAATTCTGGAAGTAACTCTCGCACTAGGGCAAAGCATTCAATAATTGTGCAAAAAATGCGAACAATAACTGTACCGGTTCGTGGAGTATTATGCACAAGAGCTTTCCATATTTGCATAGATGTCTGGCGTACGATTACGATCCCATCCTGCCGTACGAGGTATAGAGCTGCTAGAATTCTATCACGACGAACGGGTCCTAGTGCCTCAAGAAGAAGGCGACGTGATGAATCCGCTGTCGTGTTCTCCTCGGCCACGTCATCGTCCTCAATTTCTGAAGCTTTTCTGGAAATACCGGACACCTTGAAGAGCAGCTCACCAACAAGAGTGACTGACGATTGCTAACAACACGTGAGAAACCTGCCGAGCCCACTGAGAAATATGCTTACACGAATACGCCACCCACGGTCAAACATTCCGTTTTCGAGTTCGGGCAACAGAAGATCAATAGCTTTGCTAGAATAATTGCCAATCACCATTCTTCCTGCGCGCATTGCTGCTTCCCGCACATATTCTTCTGTGTCAGAAAGACCTCCAAGAATGGGCCCAATTATTTTGGGAAGGTGCGGTTGGAAACGTGTGCCAAAAGTGGCAGGTAAATACACGAGAAGAGACATAAATCCCTCACGAACTGTCGGTCGGGGAGATTGAGCATTAACAAGGATATCCGGGAGCAGACCCTCTAATCGTTCCATGCCAAGACCAGCAAGAACTTCACTGAGACCCTGAGCAGCTCCTTGTCGATCCACCCCTGAGACATCGGTTTTCAAAGTCCTTAGCAGTCCGGGAACGAGATCGGGAAAATGAACCTCTCCCAAGCGCTCGACAAGAGTACCTAAAGCTTTTGCAGCGGTTGCTCGAGCCTCTGGAACAGGATCGACTAGAACTTGATGAATCATAGGGAGGAGGTTGTTGAGATATGGAACGAAATCTTTCGCATCTGTCAGAGACGCAAGATTGCCTACAATCTGAACGGCTTTTTTCTTTATATCGGCCCCACGTTCTCGAAGGCCACGTTCAATAATGGGAATGACCTATAAGAACACATCCATTAGAGTGATGAACGAAAGAAAGGAGTCTGTTTACCAGTGCTAGGGAAGAGTGGTCGATATAATGAGTAAATGAGGTTTTCAAGAGAGACGATAAAGCATTTGTAGTCTTCATGGGATCGACAAGAGCCTTTAATAAAACGGGTGTAAGGGCCTGAATTTCCGGGTTGCTGATGACCTCGCCGAACTGCTTCAAGCTCTTGTTCGCCGCAACGCGCACTTGGGCATGAGAATCGGTCAAAACCCCAGTGAGACGAGGTATGATGATCGGCAGCGATATCGACAGTTGACGAGGGGAACAGTAAGCCATCATACCCAATAGCTCAATAGAACCTTTTTTCGACCGCCATTGCTTTTCGTCTAACCCCTCCAATAAAGTCGGTAGTATAAGTTTGACTCCGTAGCCAGACAAATTTCCCATGATCACTCGCGCAGCGTCCTGAGTTGCTTCGCGGACGTCCACAATAGAGTCCCCGAAAAACGTGAGGAGAAGTGGGAGAACAAATGTGATGTACGGTTCGAACAAGCGGCCCAATGCCGTCGACAGTGTCTCGAAAGCGAACATTACTCCCTGACGGGCTTCATATCTTTTTTTTTCCTCCGAAGCCGATTTTAATCGAGCCATAACGTTGTATTCCTTCATGCCCCCGATCCCTATTCCTTTGATCACCCCTGCCAGTCCGTATGCAGCACCGCGACGTTGGGGATACTTCGGAGAATCAAAGAGTTCGTTGAACAGTTGACCGACAAGGTCCGGTAGCCGGAGACGCATCAAAGGGACAAGAGGTGAAAGGCACTCCGACACAGCAATCTGAACCTGCTCCGATGGGGTCTTCAAAGATTCAACCAGTCTGTCTACGATACCTGGAATGCGAGGATCGGTAGAGTCTAGATGGCTGGCAAGACGGCCAAACAGAATAACGACAGCTTCCTTGATGAAATCATCCGTTTTGGACGATGCGGATTCGGCCAAATGATTTTCGAATATTCTAATGAGAGGAGCCAAGCGATTGGCCCCATGAAGCTCGATGATACTGCTACCAGCAGTTAACATTTCCCTGCGAACGGCTGCTTCACAGTCTCCAAGGGCTTGGTCTTGAATGAGGAAGTCGAAAAAAGGTTCTACTACATCAACTGTAAAGGCCGGTGCCAGATTGTTGAAGGTTTGTGCGGCTGCCAAGCGTGCAGGCCATGGGTCTGAACGATCGACCGTTTCAGTTATGACCATGCCCTGATCAGATTATGAGCATCAGATGCTAATCGAGGTAAGTTGTACTGACATATTCATCGAATTCTGGCGCCAGTAATTGTGCCTACAAGACAGTTCTAGTATTCGGAAAGAAACGAAGCAAAAATCAAGGTACCTTTTCACGGTAGTAGTTTCCTAGGGTTGAGAGAGTAGGGACAATAGTCTGAGGATGTTGCTCAAGGGCGCCTGCAATACCACGGGCTGTGCATGATCTTACATATTCATTGGGGTGTCCTGATCTAATCAGCAAGGGTCATGAAAATGCAAACGTGTCTGACTCACCAAGGAATGCTAGAAGAGTGTTAAGGAAAATTTCAGGAACGTCAAGGCCATTGTCTTCCCAAGCACGACTAGCAAGTCTTGCATTTTGTTCGTCATCGTCAAAACAAGCGACCCATAATTGTGGTGACCAGTCCATATCCGTCAAATCTAATGGCTAAAAAGAGGGTTAGTTGTCAATGTATAGAAATCAGTATCAATAAAAATACCTGAATAGCTTGCAAGCAAGAGCTTCTCGCATACGATTCCTGTGCCATCGTACCTCCAACGAAGCTATCAATTTCCGCAGACGTTGCATTAGCTGAAATGGCCTCTCCCAGGCCAATCAGAGCAGATGATGCGTCTTTTCGAAGGCTTGGATGTTGTCTGATAGCGTGGATAAGCTTATCAATGATTTGTAGTCTGGGATATGCATGGCTGGCAACTGAAACCCGATATGGTGAGAATGACTAAAGAGTATTTATCGATATTCTTACATTCGCCGGAATGGAATTTGAAAATCTCCACAGTTAGGGCTTCTTGTTCCACTGGTTCACCTTCCTCCCCTCCGATTACACCCCCCATGACAAGGATATGGCTAAGAAGAGGAAATGCATATGAAAACGTGGCGGCATCAAAAGTCGCTTGCTCTGAGAGAAATCGGAGTCGATAAAGGATTCGAAGCATAAGAACTATTGTTTTTTTAAACATTGAACGTAAGTTTAGTGTGATTTGCTTACGATGAAGAGATTCGTATTGTAATTCCTCAGGGATAGATCCAATCTTAAGGCATCTCAACGTCGCGATACCAATCCATCGCTCGAGGCCACCCAATCGATCTGAGATACAACGAGAAAGATCCTATAGGATGAATAAATAGTAGTATACAGGAAGAAGGAAGGAAACAAACGAGGTATGTTTCAAACGCCATCGCACCCGCGAGAAACGATCCTCGGTTTAATGCACCATCAAGAAGCAAAGTGATGATTTGAGACATATAACCGTGCATTTCTTCCACATTTGCGGCGATAATACTTCGGATGAAGTGTAATCCACGAACAAGATGCGTGTGAATCTCCCTCACTCTCTGCCTAACTTTTGACTCCTTTTCCAGCTGCTGTTTGACGAGTATCTCTTGCTGTTTAGTGAGTGTGACAGGGCCTGCCTTCTTCGTCGCAAGTGATTTTCTGACCTCCTCTTCCCATTTCGCAATTTCGAAGTCTTTTCCTTTATTGGGATTCTGATCTTTCGTCGACAACACTAAGAACAACTTAAAGGGTATTCAGATTTCTCATTAAAAAACCTGTACTGACCATCTACAAACATGGTTCCTTCTGGTGTTGCCCAAACCCCCAAATCGAGATCCGTTATACCATTCAAAATGTTCGGTTTGATATCGTTATTTATTCTTTCCATCACTCGAGGGAGAACGTCCGAAGGAGCAACAAAAACCAAAGTGGCATTCGCCGTGTAGCTTGCTTCTGAAAGTCCCTGGTTAAAAGTGAGAAGTGAAACATGTAAATGAGTTGGATCTAATCTTTTTACCTTCGAATCTGACAGGCTGTTCTCCAACACGATCTCGAGTAGTCTATCAAGATATTTCTTGATGAGCTTTGGGGGTTCCAATCCTGCCTTTTGACAAAGGTCGATCCATATCTGTCTATCAGATCGACCTATCAGTACAATGAGTAAATCACACAGTTCTTAACTGGTAAGACACGAACATATCAAGTGATGGTGAACGAGGACAATGAGCTCGACAACGGATTTCTCCCTAATAAAGCTTTCCGTTTCTTCGGAAAAAGATACGGCACTGAGAAGAAGAGCAGACAGTTTCGCATGATTATTCCAGGGGACAGCAGTGTCATCAGCAGAAGTAGACTGGTGAGTGCGAAGCCCGCGAGAAAGGAAGTTTGCCAGAGCTTCACGGACTATTTGATTGGTTAACATGGGATTGTTAATTGTTGCAGCTGCGATGACAGCATTAACATTTCGTCGACCTCTGGCAGATTTACTACCCAATGCAAGATGGATCAGGGCTAAACCAAACTGCACTCTAAATTTCCGATTTCAGTCGAAACACGTATCAGTTCCATCAGATTCGCACCTCAAGGCTTCACCCTTAGACAACTCTTCGGAAAAATACAGGAGAGAGGCTTCAATGGCCCTCAAAAACCAAGTTTCCTCTTCCTCGTCCGTGATTTTCTGATAAACTCTATCCCACAGCAGGAATGACTGTTTTGCACCTACAGTCCCAATACTCGACACGATAGAATTCTTCTGTATCAAGGCGTCTGAACAAAAAATATTAGCGGAAAGGAAGTTTCAACCTTGCATGGACGAACCGAGCTCCTTCGATTTCGCAAATGCACCAAGCAAGACGGTGGTAGAAATATATCCCTCAAGAGGACCAGTATTCACTGGGTTTGATGAAACGGTCTTCAAACAAGATTCGAAACACGGGAGTAAAGTTTTAGCGAGGGCTGCTCCACTCTCCGTATCCAGAACGGACTGTTCACCCAAGAAAATAGATCCAGCCAAACGAACAAATGCCTTTCGTACAGCGGGTTTTATATTCGCCATCTCTTTGGCAAGAACTTGAACCGTTTCGGAAGGAACGGATGCATGGCGTAAAAGAAAGATGATATGTGGAGGTAAAGCTGACGCAAGAACCGCGATAGCACCGTCGCTCGCCTCTTTTGATAACAAAGAACTCGTCGTTTGAACCAAGGTCGTGGAAACGTCTTCAGCAGGAGGTAAAATTGATAGCATGGAATAGAGAGCTATCCGATGATCAGGACCAGCTGTTTTGCCAGCTTTAGGGAGGTTGAGTAGCTCTGAAACTGCGACTTTGTGGAACCTGTGAGGATCTTGTGGGTCATGTAACCTGAGAAGGGCTTTGAAAAGATTGACAGAATTTGTTCGAACGGCTATGTTGGTTGACTTGGAGATGTTGATAACCTGGGTCAGAAGCTTTTGGAATGAACTGAGTGACAGAGGATGTCTGAAAGCGAGAAAGAAGGTTGCAACGGCTGCCAGAATAATTAGATGTAGCACTTTCAATTGAATAAAAAAGTACCAGAAAGAGATATCTCTGGGGAGCGAAGCAAGGCTTTCTCGATTGTCGGAAGGATGTCTTTCTCGAGATCATCAAGCGTCACATATGTTGACACAAAGTCGTCGAGAGCAGTCTTCCAAAAATAATAAGAAACACACTGAAGAGAGTAGGAAACGGCATACGAGAGTATGTTCTTGAAGGGGTGATCTGCTCATCAAAACAACGTTCTGATAAACTCCAATAATTCCAGATTGCGATTCTCGGGGTAAACGTGCAACTGGGTCTTCGGGTACATTCTTCAGGCGGATTAGAACGCTCACTGCAACCCCTAGCATTGTAATCATCCGGCTGGGGTTCGCGTTGGTCATCATCACCACTAACAGGGTGTTTATGACTTCTGATACTTTGGAGCCATCCTACTTTGTGAGCTATATCAGCATACACTCAAAATAATCCATCTTCCTTACCGATCGCAATGCTCGACGCGTGCGGAGGAGACCACCATGCTTTAAGGAATGTTTTGCATTGGACGATGAAAGAAGCATATCAAGAAGTATTGCCATGGAACCGACAAGTACCTGCCAAGAGCCAGACCGAACGAAACTGAGGTTGTCCCCGACGCAAGTAGTATATAAACCGCACGACCAACTCAGAAGGACAAAAATATCAGAAGGAGCACACGAGCTGCATTGATAAGAGTTCATGATCTCTATGGTTTGCAATTATCCAAAACACGTACTCAACGTTAGGTTTTTTCGACAACTCCGCAACTTCATTAGATAGCCATCCAAGGATTTGTTCTGCAACGCCGAACCTGGCTTCACCTTCTGTTCGAGCGCGAGCTTCATCTTTGCGAACCAGCTCGATTCCGATCGCTTCAACAGCATCCCGAGATCCAGAATCCGTGTATCTGGAGTTTGTCAACGTCAAAAGCCTGAATATGTCCATTATCTGTGACAAACTGAGGTCTACACGCGTAGTTTTCATGAGTCAAAGTGACCAGCAATCATAGTGATTTGGAAATGTATTTACCTGCATGTTTTGCAAGCCCTGATATGTCGTTTCGCAAAAATTCGATACGAGCTTTGGCTTTCCCATTTAAAAGGACCTTTTGAGCGTATTCCATCGCAACTGGCCAGTTTGTTGGTACACGATCTCGCTGCCACACATTTTCTTGTTGGTCACCATCTTCATCGACTCTGACAGACGAAGAGATCCAGGACTGAATGTCAGATTCGCTCATCGCGGTCACTGGCCCTTGGCCTTGAGTTTTGAAAGAGCAGCTTTGGACGGCAGTTTCAAATACGAATTTAAGACGTAGTAAAAATGACTCGTGGGAACAAAAATTCAAGATATATTTTGAAGACCAGTGGATAGATATCCAGTTTCGAAGTAGTAATACATACTCCAGTATAAACCCATTACTACATGGTAGCAATAAAAGAAAACCAATGAATGTATAAAATAGATTTGGAAGCGTGTCGGTCATAACGTAAAGCAGAAACGAATGTGGACAACAGAGAATGTTGAGAGAATGATGATATCCAGCATGGGAATTGTGTAAAAACAAAATGGCGACAAGAAAACAAGAGTAGACAACAAGGAAATCAAGTCGAAGGAATGTTGGAGTTATCCGACTGTTCGCGGATGGCTTCTGGATGGTAAGCTGGTGGTGGGGGAACAGTTGGAGATAAGTCAAAATCTAAGTATGGATCATGACGGCGACGGCTTTTTTCCATTTTGAGTTCATCAGCCTTTTTCGAGGGTATTCTTCCATTGGAAGATGACGAGATGATACTTGCGGAAGATGATTTCAAAGACGGCACGTTGTCAAGGTCCTTGACTCCGGAAGGTTTGAAGGGTGTTCGTGAGTCAGTGAAATGCCAAGCACCATCAGGTCGACGGAGGGCAATTCGCATGTCTTGACCTGGAGTGTGTTCTACACGGACACGTCAGGTGAAAACAACAAAACGAGTACAGAAAACACACTAAATTTTGGTCCAGTTGCACCGGAATAAGAATTACTGCCGAATGGCGCGATCTCTGCTGCAGGATGGTCGGATTGTATCACTGTACCTTGATATGGTCCAGCATGCTCAGAACGCATTTGCCGCCTCTTCGTCTTTAGTGTGGTGTAAATGATGTATGCCACTAGGATCGCAGCTAAAATTGAGAGCACTACAATAACAGTCCGCAAGCGGCCATCGGTAGAAATGGTCGATTTGCTTGATGTTGCAGTCGAAATGGCACTCGGGACCGCACTTGAAGGAGAGGGATAAGGGGACATATCTAATGAACCCAATATCAGTCTTGTTAACGCATAGAAACTTAGTCAAACGCGCCTGAGTAAGGCCTCCAGGTAAACGAATGGTATTATGAGACTGGGTCCTGAGTCTCTCTGATATGGTCAAAACACGAACTTAAAGTAGCTGGGTTGTAACTCACGCGGACATCCAGCGGTCCAGATTTTGTATTGGCACCGTCAAGGGTCTAAAGGTACGGACGTTCAGTTCAAAAGGCTAAGCGCGGCCGAAGACCTAGACTTCCAAATCACATGATCGAATTTCCTTTGTTTTCTTAGATTGGCCAAATTGGCAGGACCGGCAAATCCCATGCTTGATGTTATTTGGATGTTATACAGTATCGCAATTTTTTCTTCTTCATAGGCCGCATCACTAATTAGTAATGCCAGGGTGGTGTCACCTCTTTTTTGAATGTACCAGTGGGTCAATGAGAATTATGAATGCTTGCCGGCATGTTACGATCTCTACATTAAGTCAGATGAAAACAACTGGTATGGGAGAAGGAAAATCGGTTTTCTTTTATTCTTTCCCAGTCTTGAGACGAGGACGGGCATGCAGAGTCATCAATATATTATATTCTAGTAGTTGGATATATTATAACATTATTTCGGCACAAGTCCATGTTTGAAAGTCATCGGCTTACGTAAATATCGTTGCAAGCACACCGTTATCGGGCCAAAACTTCAGTAGCACTTAATCTTGCCTTTGTCTACTCTGCAATTCGACACCGTCCCATGCATCACCCACACTCCGTGAAGAAGCCCAGAGCACAACTACATTGACCCATAAGTACCTACTGGAGTTGGTCAAGTGTATACCCATACGACAGGCACGCCAGAGGATTGGTATGGCAGGGACAGAGGAACTGACTGGAGAGAAGTCTGCCAGGGTGACCCACTACTTCCTGGAATCTACGAATTCGAGTCAAGTATCCCCATCCTCTTATCCCGACTCAGTAAACGCCACAATCGTTCAAAAACATCCTCGGGACCCGAATCTGGTGCATCCACTTTCAGTCAAGGTATAATGGAACGCGATGGCACATGCGTGGTGACAAGTTCTGCTTGGGCACTCGTTCAGTCTCATCTGATTCCGAAACGTATGGGCGCTGATGGTGTAAAATGTGAGTTAGTTGGAGGCTTGGAGCGCAGGCGGCCAGTCACGTTCACAGGTTCCACCCAATTATTGGGATCTGTCTCAATAGCAATTTAAGTGAGCGTGTAGGCCAGAATATTTTGGGTCTACCACAATACGGTGAGTCATCATACCTGTTCAACAATCCTATCACTGACTCCTTCGCGGTCACTAGGGCGATACCCATACTCTTCATAATTTTGACACCACGGCGTCAGATATACCATTCGATGGCAGTGGGATCCCTTTGTTAACCAGTGCCAATTTACCACGTCTTCACTCGTACCAGGTGACGCTTTCAGTGCAATCCGGAACTGAGGCCTGAGGCTTTACCCCCGAAGGGCATCTTCGATTGGCATTATTTGCAGTGTGTTGCAAAGCGATTCGCCACCTCAGATTACAAGACATTTGACAACAATTTCTCTGTTCAGCCTTTCAAAGCGGACGATGACACAGATGACGAACTTGAATTTGAGGACTATGACGGGATCGACCCTCCGTACCGCACGTATCACTTTGATCGTTATTTGGCAGAGGAAGGGGAAAAACAGATGCTGCTTGAGCGTGCTGAAGTGGTGGCTCTGTGGTGCTTCTGATGTCCAATGAGGGCTCCTTCGTTGTAGAAAGTTAGCGTATCTCAATTTTTACTCGAGATTATGCTCTTGACTCGTATTCTTAGAACTTGCCAAAAAGATCTTTTGCCTGAGGTGAGGCCCTTAACGACTTGTATGATGCCGCAGCCCCGTCCTGCAAGTCCGTGGCCAGTCAATGTCAGTGGGTCCTTTTCTCGTAACGGGTGGTAACCTGTGCGTCTGTTGCCAGTGTGTCCAGACGTGTGAAAGGGAGGGAGAGAAATAAAGGTTTATCGGAAAGACTGGCAACCCACCGATTGTTTCTCTCTCCCATACAAATTGTACTCTTGAAAGTTGAGCCAATGTCGTCGTGCTGAACAAGAATGGCATAATTGACGGTAGCCTTGAGCACACGCGAATGGTCTTCAACCTGAGGGCCTCCTCCCATCGGCCCTCTAGGCTGCCAGACCGTTTCTGATGGAAGACATCCACTTTTTCAAGTTGTCCACTATCTGAACTCATTTATTCCAAATTGTTCTACTGGACTTCCTGTAAAAAAAATATAAAGGTTTCCAAATAATAAAACGATGACGAAAGACAAAGAGGACAAATATGAAAGGGACGCTGCCAGTGAAGAATGGAATGATGCACATCTTGATAGTGAATTGTCGTGGCGCCATACTAATAGGAGATATGGTAGAATGCCAAATTGGCCAAATTGGCACGGTTCCGAGGTTCATATAATATTCAAATAATGTAGCGTGATACGTGTTCAACAAGTTCATCACAGTGAGCGAACGAAGGGGATTTCTGGTGTTCGTCACCCATTCTGTCTTTCCAGGCTAAATTCGTAGTTGAGGGGTTTCTGGATTTCAGAGACTAGTATTTCAAGTGTCAAAATTTGACTCTGAGAGAGATGCGTCCGAGTAATGAGATGGCTATGGAGAATCATTTTCGCTCGTTGAACATTTGAGGATGCTTATTTTGATCCTCAAGCAAAATTATGATCAGACTGAAAATATTACTCGCATGAAAGCCACGAAACATATTACCGTAAACACCCAAAATCAAAATGATTCAGCTTCAGTCGTGAGGAGAAGTCGCTTAAGGAGAGCAAGCAAATATAACATATTAACAATGTGAGGCCTTAAAAAGATAGAATGGTCTCACCCAGCTATTCGTCTAGTTTGGATATCCCTTTCAGGATCGAATAAAAATATTGGTCCACATCACTTCGACAGTTGACGCAGTAAACCTCCTTCTGCAACTCATCAGTGATGAGCCAGGGTTTCGTACCGACAAGCCGACGCAGGGTTTGATTCGCGGGGCAGCAATAGGCTGCTGAGAATTTAAGACGGTGATTGGCGACGACTCCTCGAATCGCCTCTCGACGATTGAAATGAAGAAGGCAAAGTCGCTTGCATGCACCACCCCCCATCAGTTCCGCATCCTCTTCCGGAAAGTCTTTGAATATATCGATCATCAAAGTTTTCGTGCATGCGATCTTGGCTATTTCCTTGAAACCCCAGTATGAGGCTAAAGCGTACACACGGAGTGGGGACGTCTCGAGAAACCGATGAATCAGCATGTCCCTGAGCGAATCCATGACCGCCTCGGCTATGTACTTGTCGGCGGTGGTGTATAAAGCCTCCCACATTTTCAGGTCTGATACCTTGGGAGGTGATCGAGGGTAAAGGTACTGGAGGAAAAGACGAAGAATGCCAGAGGACTCTGGGACATCGATAGTGGGGATCTCAGAAGGAGGTTCGGTGGTTTGAGGCAAGCTGAACATGTAACCGAAAACCGGAGATGCGAGGGTGAGGATAAGCTTGTGGACATGGAGTTCTTTCAAATCTGACGAGCGCAGAATAACGTTCGTGTCTGGGGCGTCGAAATTGTACGGGGCCATAATGTGAGGTGGACGCTAAACAAGGCGGTGACCTCCTCATGGGTGTTTCAACTCCGATAGATGCCGCGAGGTCAAGCAAGGCTTGAGCAAGGCTCAACCAACATCCGTTGATAGTTCAAGACACCGTGTCCGTCAGTTCTTTCCGAGTCTCTAAAACGAGCGTTTACAGTGGCCATATTTCTTGAGAAGGGGGACTCCAGCCCAGTGAACGAAAAATCTCCATTTCGTGCAATGAGGCATTGATGAATTCTTTGAATCAAAGTTCAGTGACAAGCCGTCCGATTGTGCTGACAAAAATCCAGTCAATCGTACTCTAACTACCTTCGTTAGCTGCTTCCGCTTCTCCATCACTACCACCTGGAGCACACTACGATTTCGTTCAGGTTGTATTCATATCCGGAACGCTGGGGGCTGCCGATTCCATGGTTAGAACGAGACACACCATGTTGGAATGGATCATAGACTGTGTGTGCGGAAGAGTCAAAATTTCTGGCCATATATATGAAAGGAAGTACAGATGGGTTCATTTTCGAGAGTTGTGATCCGAAAAGTCAGACCTTTTAGCTCTTGCTCGAAAAACGGGGGAGAAGAAACACTAGATGAGTGCAGCAACGACCAAAAGAGCAAGGCCGAGCGCGATTACTCTGGTTGTGAATGAGAGAGAAGGTCAGCGTTTTTTTAAAAAAAAATCGTGCTCACTAAGGGGTGTCTGAGCGTTCTCTGAACGAATGCGCTGTGGAGGTTACACGTTGAGAATGATTTATCCGTCGGGTCCGAATACGACGCTAAAACAGAATGAAAGTCCTTGTATAATCCATGTCTTAGTATAAGGATTTTTGGAAGGCCATGATCATCGCAGGGGGATGTTCGACTTGGAAGGTCTACTCACTGCTTGGTTTTCCCTGTCGTCTTCTCTGATGACTACCCCAATGGGGGTGCTGCGTTCGCAATCGGTCAGTAAGTACCGAGACTTCGGCCTGGCTAGTTCGTGTCTTGATATTAGGCTTATGAAACCAACTTGGATGTGAGTGGTTGCGATAAGGCAGGAGAAAGGGTGTAGATTTACCTCGGCGATCTGTGAGATTTTGGCCACAATATTTGGGTTGTTGGACGTTGAGAGAAGGGTCTTGGGGTATGA
>Ga0307517_10001418_pt1 | contig 40340 bp, 53 predicted proteins | sample 23_EM_MG_FD_194515 | JGI IMG/M metagenome (GOLD analysis project Ga0307517, IMG submission 194515) | Populus trichocarpa ectomycorrhiza microbial communities from riparian zone in the Pacific Northwest, United States - 23_EM | ecosystem: Host-associated > Plants > Roots > Unclassified | place...
TTGGGAATTGAGGCCGAAAACTATCGGTATGTTTGTTTCGGGGAGGCCTAGAGGATGAAGAGGAGGAAGTTGCGGCCATGGGATGGTCGCAGGTGGATTGGAAGAGGTGGGAAGAGTGGGGGGGGGAGGGGGCAGTCGAGGAGCAGGGAAAGGTGGGAGTAAGGTCACGACATTGAAATAGCAACTCGGGGAGGGACCGTGTGGCGATCACGTCTCCAGGAAAAAAACGGCCACGAATTTTACTGTGCTATCTTTCCACCTTGGCGGCGACCTCAGCAGGCAAGAGACCCCACTATGGTCCACTTGCCCAGCGATGAATGTCCAGAATTTCGTCATCGGTGAGGCTCAACCGAGTGAGCCACCGGCTGCATGCGATCCCCACATCATCACCGATGATCATTTTTGCAATTCATCCAACCCTATTCTCTCCACTAACTGGTTATCTCTCTTGAAATACAGCGCGGCTGTATCATCTTGAAAAATTGCGAGGGACTGAGAGACCGCACAAAAAAAAAACACACGACGAGGATTGTCCTCGCTGCAGCCACATGGCCGATGGCATCCCTGCTCCAAGTCAAAAGAACCATTGGTGACAGAAGACTCTGGATCTCGGAATCCCGTTTAGTACCTTTGTGTGAAAAGTAGGTTTTTTTGTATTGACTGCGCCCTATATATCACCGGCATCTTCCTCGACACTGGGCGAGGCACTGGCGGCACTTCCGCGGCATTGGGCTGGTATGTCTGAAATTCCCCCAGCAACAAGACACAAATATTGGCATTCCTGCAGCAGCGTCTTCGCACAGAGTCCCCTCGTTTCCACCCACGTTCAATGGGTGGCGAGCGGCGGGCCAAGAGATGAGACGGAGATGCCTCGGCGTGAGACTTACGTCCAGCCATGTCAACATCCATTCGGCTTCACTGCCTTCAGGGCCAGAACGAGGTGCCTTTGATGGATATTAACCAATCATTACCATCTAACCCCTCGGCAAATGGGTCCGGCAAGTGAACGGTGATCGATTGCCTCGTCCACGTGCCCAAACTCCACAAGATTACGCCCACCATGAAAGTCACCGTAACAGGTCTGGTTTCACGCCTCTGCCTAATCGCCAGCCAACTGACCACCGATAACTGCGGTCAGGGGCGTCAGGGGTCCTCGGAACCGCCGTCTACAACGCCTTCAAGGCCGCTGATCACGATGTGACCGGCCTAGCGCATTCGCGTGCAACCGATCGTCTCAGAAAACTCGACCTCACCAACTTTCCAGAGACGGACGCTTTCTTCGAAACCGCCCGCCCGGACTGTGAGTTGTGTTATCTCCGAACTTACGGCCCCATTCCTTCTGACTGTATAAACCTGAAGGGGTGATCCATTGTGCTGCCGAGCGCAGACCAGGTTATTAATCTCCCACTCGCATCCCTCCACGACAAGGTTCTCATCGCCGTTTCGCAGATGTCGCAGAGAAGGCTCGTCCTGCCAATCACCCCACCGAATCTCGCTTACATGTTTGAAATCCCAGGACCCCGTGGCTACGCGAAAGGTGCGCACCTCTTCTTGAACCGACACCCCAGGCTGACCAAGCCTTATCTTAGCTCAATGTAGACGTTTGTGGACACTTGGCGGAGCTCGGCGTGAAGCTCAAGTTCACTCTCATCTACATCTCCACTGGTAGGCGCTTCCACTATCGCCCGCTCGGCCGGCGTTGAATGCATCTTCTCCACGCCAAGACTACGTGTTTGATGGGACGTCTCCGCCTTATCTCCCTTCCTCTGCGACGAATCCTGTAAATCTGTATGGAACCACAAAGCGTGACGGAGAGATGGCGGTGCTCGGCGTGCAAGACTCAAAGTCGGTCGCTCTCAGAGTTCCAGTCCTGTAAGTCAGCCTCCCGGGGGGGGGGGCATTCCGACCCTCACTGACACATCCCGATTCCCCATCCTTCCATTTCACATAACCTCACCATTTCACTCTCGACGTCTCCCTGTGCCCGTCGTAGGTACGGCCCGGCTCCCAAGAACAGCGACTCGGCCGTCAATATTCTCTTGGACATCGTCCAAGACCGGTCCGGGAAACAATACAAAATGGACCACTACGCCACCCGATACCCGACGAACGTGGTGGACATCGCCAACTTTCTCGTGCGCCTCTGTGAGTAACCCGCCCTTACCCCTCTCATCTCCCCACCATCTCTCGCCCGTTGCGGTCGTGGATACATACCCCAACTTTATAATCTTCCCTGTTTACGTTCCCGTTCATTGATCCATGGTCACAACCGCAGCGACGACCAATCCCACCTTGATTCCTCCTATCCTCCATTATTCTGCCCCGGAGCCGTATACCAAGTTCGAAATCTGCTTGGCGCTCTCTAGGTTGTTAGGCGTGACTATCTCACACATCACCCCCGACGCCGATGAGCCAACAGGGGCGGCTGCTGTTTCGCGCCCGAGGGATTGTCAACTCTACACTCGCGAGACGGAAGACTTGATGCAAGGCGCTGGCGGACTGGGCACCACCGGGTTTGAGGAGTGGTGGGCCGAGTATCTGGGTGTCAACAATACGTAGAGTTTGAAGAGAAGAAACTCCTTTATATATGTTTGTATTATACGAGTGACCTACTCTCACAGTTTAGAAAGGAGAAAAGAGCTAGCAGAAGGATGAAGCCAGAGAGAACGAGACAGGCAGTGAAACAAGCCCTAAGCTTAGGTACAGTGGGGGTTGACAGATGAACAAAAGGGGTTGGCAACATATATGAAACGGGGGGATGGGGGAAGGGTGTACTAATAAAGACCTAAGCATCTACGAGAGAGACAACAGGGGGGAGGAGGAGGGGTGAAAGGAAACAACAAAAGAAAGGATTGGTTCGGTTCGGTGGTATGTGCCTGTGTGCATTGGGACATGGGAGACAGGTGGTTGTTTTGGTAGCGTGGGGGATGGGATGAACAGTCCGTGTGAGAGAGACAATGAGAGACGGTAAACATGGTAGAATTTGTGTTCCGTGACAGAGAGGCCGGCGAGCCAAACAGAGGTGAAAGAAGAAATGTTTCCCCTACCTCGATACACCCTGAAAGAACGAAAACCCGTGCACGGTCGTGATTTTGATGACGATTTTGTCCACTGAGAATGACCATTCCCGATCCAACACATCCGACTTCCCACGAACCTCTTCGAAGCGAGAGTCCTAAGCCAACTCCAAAGATGCGTCGCCGCCCCCTCTGCCTCACGACATCATTCCCTCTGTTTAGCCCCACACAATCCGCAATGCCCACTTGTACAAATCGTCCCGCCCAGTCACATGCATTGAACCAACCGATGAAAGAGTGTGATAGAAAGACTCAAGGGAGGAGATGCTGAGGTTTGGAAACTCAGATCTTCTGACCATCCTTCTTTTTCTTGCCACGTGGCGGTGTCATCTGGCGGCCCATGTTCCCACCGTAAGGGTACTTCGCCTTCTTCTCAGCGGGTTTCAGGATCTGTAGAGCACGATCAACACACGTTGGAGGGTGAGCACCGACTCCAAAGCGTACCTGGAATGAGCATAGGAGTGTCTCATCGACGCTCATCATGGCACCAGCGTTGTCGAACTCTCCACAGTAATTTGGAGCTGAGAACAGTGTCACTAGGTGCCTCTTCGCAAAGAACTCATATCCGTCTTCAACGACCTACAAAGTGAGTCAGTTTCTGGTCACACGATCCCAAGCGCTCACAATGACATATCTCATACCTGGTGCGCCCTACAAATCAGGTCCATGTCATGTTTTTGCAAGAATCGTGATACAACGTCCGGACCAAACGTAAAGGATACACCACGGTCGTTCTCTGACCATCCAGTGATATCCTTGTCTGGGTCGGACCAAAGAAGATCGCACAAAAGGCCTGTAATATTCTTAATATGTGGGGACGAGACAACGCCACGTCGTAGTGCATACCGGTATCAGGCACATCTGTGGGTCTCATCACCCTCCGTATCTGCTCCATCGACTGCAGATCAGGACTCAGTCCTCCATGCATCGTGAAAATCTTTTCGTCGATAATGGCGGCGATCGGCAAACAGTTGAAACAATCGGTAAACGTCTTCCACAGCTTGATGTTGTACCTCCGCTTGCCTAAGTAAGGCCGGTAAGGAACAAGCACACCCCGACCGGTTCGGACGGAGGGGAAACTCACATTCGTCATAAAAGCCGTATATCCTATTAATGCTCGCACACTCGTGGTTTCCTCTCAGAACAAAGAAGTTTTCGGGGTATTTGATCTTGTACGCAAGGAGGAGGCAGATTGTCTCCAGCGACTGCTTGCCACGGTCGACATAATCGCCTAGGAAAAGGTAGTTCGCTTCTGGTGGGAATCCACCGTATTCGAACAACCGGAGCAAGTCATAGTATTGCCCGTGAATATCGCCTGTCCATCTGGCCGTTCAGATACAAAGGGGATAGAATGATGTCGTGAATGCACACCGCAAATCTTGATCGGAGCCTCGAGTTCCAAAAGGATGGGTTGGTTGATGAAGATTTCTCTCGCCTTCGTGCACAAGTACTTGATTTCGTATTCCTGTAACTGAACCGGCTTCCCAGGTCGGTTACCGCGCACTGTGAAGAGGAGAAAAAACGATCAGCGTCGGGTGAGTCACGGGGTGGTGGCGAGACGGGGGGTCGAAAAATCGATGATCATCGTGGCCAACGTCAAGCGATCAGCGCAAGGGCTTGTCTGGTAAATAGTCTTTTTCGACTGATTACCTTGCAACTCGTGGCGGGTACGAGCCGGTTGCCGACAAATTGACAAACCCCGGGCATGGGACGACCACGAGGACCGAGCGGACGATAAAACGAAGTAGGGCCAGCGCACAATCCGCCCCATCCGCTTCATAGATGTCTTCCGGAGCTTGCAAGTACGGGGAAAAAGGAGGGGGGTTTGCAAGGAAGACTAACCTTCTAACAGACGGTCGATGACCGAGTCCAAATCAATCTCCGTCGTCGAATCGGCCATGACAAACCGTCAGCAACGATGGCGTGGTGGTCGTAAGGTGGGATGGAGCTGGATTAGGGCGAAAGGAGGACGTTAAGGATGGGGTTGGAGGATTAGCGCTTTAGTAATTTCGTACTAGTGGTTTGGGGGGGTTTGAGGCTGGGAGAGAAACAAGGTGGCTTTGGTGAGACTCTGGGAACTTTTTTTTTGATGGGTGAAGGCGGGGGCGTCAGACAATAATCAAAGGAAACGGCCGCCGACCTGAACTCGTTCAAAGGGAAGACGACGGAAAATATGAAAAAAAGCGGGGAGAAAAAGGCGAGGGCGGAGGGAGGGCTCGTACAGATAACACGATTGATGATACAGCGCAAACGGCAACCAAGGGCGAAGTCGGACCTTCCTTTTCCGGAGCCAAGCGATCCGGTGGCCTCTCGCCATCCGCCCGTCATCTGCACATTGGCTGTGAGCTAGGAGTGGTATACATATATGTACTTGTAATACACGGGGAACATGCGGATCCCTACCTAAGGGCGAAGCACAAATAATTACACCTATACAACATCGTAGTAGAAAAATGCCTTGAAATCCAAGCGTGACTGCTCGTGAGTTTATTACTGAGGTTGCCGTTGATGCGGGTTTGCTCGTTCCACCCCCTGCGCCCGCGGTAGGGCGTTGGAATTGTGCGCACGGCGTCGCCTTCGTCTGTTCAAGCACACTGTCAGCATAGGATCCCTTCAAACCGGAGAACCAGCGCGTACCGGGGGAATATTGGTCCTTTGGGCATCTGGCGTTGATCCAGATCAAGTGCTATCCCGGTCGCAGTCTGGAAACCCTGATACCCGCAGCTATCAGTATCCGGAATGGACTGCCACCAGGCACGCAATCCAGAAAACCCACCTCGATCCAATCGACCACAGCCTGTACAGTAGGCACCTGCAGGAGGAACTGTTCCCCCTCCATGCGAACGCGAATAACGTTCTTCCTCTTCAAATAGTCGTTCGCCAGCCCACTCTCCGCGTGTTGAAGTGTATAGACCCGCAGCGGCTGACAGTTCCGAGGGTATGGAACATTTTCGGGCTGTGCGGATTTCGTGGGCATTGGTGATGCGGCTCGCCTGTGCGAAGAGATAATCGGTCGTCCAGTGTTGTTAGTGATCGAAGACGTGCTGGGTCGTGAGGCTGATACCGAGAGATTGTTGCGCACTTCATCTCGGGATGTCTCCCCGCTCTGTCGCCTTGATGAAGCTCCTGACGTATTGTCGCTGCGGTATAGAAACCCGGATGAGTGTAGCTTCGACTTCTTTGCCGGAGAAGTGTTCTCCCTCTCTGAGGCCACAATACTAGGGGTTGGCCCCACGGTTGACCAATCCTCATCGCCATCGAGATCTCGATCGATTTTCTGCGACCCTGGTGTCGCTGTCCTCGTCTTCTTGGGGAGCGGTGCGTCAGATGTCAGATCTCCAACACCAACCTTCCTCTCCCACCACCGCCCCACGGCTCCAATACCCACACCGGAGGTAGGGGGTTCAAGGACCCGGAAAGCCGTTCCCTCCAACACGCACAACACGCGTCTCCACTTGCGATCCCGCGATTGAACTCCTGGAGAAGAAAATTCAAGCTTTCGTGGGAGAACAGCGGAGAGTAGGATATCGTTGCTGTATGCCGGTAAACGCTCCTTGCCTTCTTCATCTCGTGGGAACACTTTCGGTACGAATTTGCCTGGTATCTCAAGGGACGGATATGGAGGTGGTTCGGTGGCTTCGGTAAACGTGGGGAGGGAACGACGACGTTGTATCCGCGGGTCCTCAGGGAGTGCGTTGGTCTCGGTAGCGACCACCGAAGAAACAGAATCGGTGGCTCTGGCTTTACCTTTCGTCTCTTCGTCGATAATTGAGAGGTCTCGGCGTTGACCGGGCATGAGATTGACCATACTCTTGGAAGCCTTGTGGTACAAAGCCGCGGGGCGTTCTTTCGGAATGAGTGGCGCTCGTTTGGAATTCGACCCGGGAGACACCCAGTCCACAGAATCCGACCGTGTGGGGTGAATTGAGAAGTAGTCCTGTGGGTGTTTCAAAACCGGCGTCTTGTCCTCATCCACAAAACAAGACGGGGTGCTGGGGACGGGAGATGAATTCGCACTGAAATACGTGCTGGAAATTTCCTCCTTCTCCATGGCCGCGTCGTCGTCTTCGTCCTCGGATGCAGGGGACGACGTAATTGGCACGTGGTCATCGTCATTGTCGTCTTCGTCATCACCGGAGCCGTCCCCGCCGTCATCATCGGTGCCATCGATAGCGAGTGCTGGCACACTACGTAATCGAACGTGACTCGCATTGCTCATAAGACTCGGGACCGGGGAAGAAGAGCGACGGGCGATAGAAGTTGGTGGTAAAGGAAGAAGGGCAGTCGGGAAATGACGTCCGATCGGTGCAGGGGAAAGTCGAACGCTTCCATCCTCGTCGTTCATCGTAAACGCAGGGGGTGGCAACGACGAAAGTCGTAAAAGGGCCACTCTCTTTGGTGGGAGAATGGTCGGGCTGATGTTGGCGGGCGTCAACACGGGGGAATTGGTGGCTTCATGGTAATTCGGAGGTTTAGGGGGCACGGAGCTGCGGGAAGGAGGAGTGGGGGTTCTATCGGGGGTTAAGTTCGGAGCCCCATCCACGGGTGGCTGACCAGTGAATCGCACATATTTAAACATGTTCGGATCAATGGGCTCGCCAAGGTTTGGGAGGCCCTCGATTTTCGGAGCTTGCGAGAGGAGGTTCGTGGTCGGTGACCGTCCGGTCCCAGACAGGTTCAGCAAGGAGGTGTTGGTCATCTGGCAGGGCGAGCGATGCTCGGGTGCATCGACAAGGTTCGTCTCGAAACTACCGCGCCTCGAGCGTTTGTTGTCCTTGTTGGAGGGTGGGCGGGGGATGTCGAAACTGACACTGCGACCGGAGGCGAGTGACGTAGGCAAAGCCAAATGGTTTGGAGAACGTCCGTCACGGTTGATCGTCCCGGGGGGTAATCGGGTTCCTGCCGACGTCGGCCGCGGGGGATCGCTTTGTCGGTTGTCCCGGCCACCGCCCGCCAAGCTAAGATTGGGGAATCCAGTGCTGGGTACGCCAACGCTGAGGGGCGAAGGCCTCGACCGCAGGCTTGGAGATACCGAGCTCGACGACTCGTCTCGCTCTGGGGAAAAATCGGACATTGCGAGCGCAGATTGCGAGAGATACGGCTTAGGTTGACCGTGCCGGTCGTTATTGTTGTATGGACATATATCTGAACTGTTCTTCCTGCCCCTTGCGAAGTTGGAGAGATTCTTGAAGAATTTGGATGCCTTGGCCTAACCGATCGAGAGTTACACCGGTGGTCAGCGTGTGACTCTGTATTTGAGTGGGGGCTGAAATAGATAGCGTACCTGGAACAGGGAAGAGCGCGTACGGACGTCTGCTGCGTGGCGGCTGGTATCTGAATGACCAGCACTTGACGCCGCGCGCGGACGCATTGGGAAAATGGAGAAGGGAGAAGGAAGAAGGGAAATTGCCTGTGGATGGAAATTGAAGGGAGTGTTCCAGAGCGGTGCTTGAGTCGCTCCACCACCATCAATCGGTCAAAGAATGCTGTCTGTCCGGACTCTCCGCCCCCTACACCGCCTGTTCTCGACCACCCCACACAGAAGGGCCGACCCATGGCCTTTGCCACACACAAAACAGCACATGGAGGCAACCACCATCCCGCCTAACACCCCAAAGCCTATCCCCATCCAGAGACACAACGAATCACTCGAAACACTACGCGCCAGACTGACATACCAGACCCGGAAGCGAGGCACCCTCGAAAGCGACCTAATAATGAGCACCTTTGCCAAGGAATACCTCCGTTCTCTCACCCGGGATGAACTCCTCGAGTTGGACCAGGTAACGCACTCCGAAACGGAACGCACGCCTTACAGTCTCTTAACTGATTGGAACCGAACACAGCTGCTTGACGAACCGGATTGGGACGTGTACTATTGGTGCACAGAGGGGAAGGCGCCTCCCGAGCGTTGGGCCAATTCACCAATTCTCACCAAACTCAAAATTCACGCGCGCAACGAGGGCAAGGCTGTCCGTCGCATGCCTGACCTCGTCCCACCGCAGCGTTCTTCATGAATGGCTATACATATAAACAGTGCATTATCAATCTGTAAGCTCTGGCTAAGGTACCACCGTGAATTCGTTCGTTCCCGAGCCCGGAACCGCAATACACAATCATCCTTATCCCTCGCGTGATCCAGCGAGCTACAACGTCTCCAGTCGCTTTTGGTACCTTCTGAATAGGAGCCGCTCGACCCAGCCATCTTTAGGATACACTTTCTCCCATTGGTTGTGCAAATGAACGGAAAAGACTTTCTGGAGTACCTGGTCTAGGCTTCCTCCTTCCTTGGTGTGGAAGCTCATCGTCTGACCGCGGTCGGGAGCGAACGGGTCTGGTAGGCGATTGTCTAACCGACATGAGCGCCCATCCGTGAAACAAAAGGGTAGGATTTTGAAAGGAGGGACACCTCCGGCAACGAGCCGCCGCCAGATCCTGTGGTAGAGGATCGATCCCCAATCCGTCGACCCTGGCCTGGGAGGCTTAGAGGTGTGCATGACATGAAACGCCTCGCATAGATATGGCGAACGCTGTCTAAAGTGCATCATCGCACCGTTCAGTGGTTGATACGCCTTATCTGGGTTGACACAAAATCCACGTTTAGTACGATCTTGGTGAACGAGATAAAAACGAGGATATGACGGACCGTAACAGTCCCATTGCGTGACGAATTCGTGTTCTAGCAGAGGGGACATATCTCTGGTCAGGAGAGAGTCCATGTCGACCCAGACCCCTCCATACTGCCACAGGAGCAGTAACCTGATAAGGTCCCCATCCACCCAAGCCTTCTTGTCATTCAAGTGAAGCATCGGGCTGTCTTCCAACTCCGTCCCTCTCGAAAGCTCCGTGATATCCACGACCCTCAGTTCAAACGCGTTAGGAAACCTCTTCAACCACATCTGCAGCACCTTGTTCCCGCTGAGATCGCCGTTGGACCACAGGATGAGTTTCGTCCGCTGAATGTCCTGAGTCGCAAAGTACGACTTGAGCATCCACTCCTGCTTTTCCGTGAACGGTGCGAGGTCGACCCTCCAATATGTGTGGAAGTTGACCCTTCCTCCACCCTCGACAAGCCCATCCCAATCCAACTTGGAGGGTTTGATCGTCCCCGCAAAATCATAACAGTCCGTTCCCATACTCATCGCCAAGCCCGAATGCACCTCCGTCCTCTTCTTCCCGTACACGTTTTCGGTCACGTTGTAAAACCTTGAAACATACGCGGGGTCGAAGCAGCCCTTCAAAGGCGCGATGGGCTCGAGTTCGTTCTTCACCCACGCCCGCTCGTAGAACGACAACTCGAAGTGGGGTTCGTACTTCGTGTACCCGGCGATCAGGAGGATGATGGTAACAGGAATTGCAACCTTGAGAAAGGTGAGCAGTCTGCGCGGTAGGACGCCTCCTGGTTTGGCATAGTATCTGCTGGTCAACCGACGGGTGGATATCGGTTGTGGGAGGGGAAAGGAAGAAGAAACGTGAGCTCCTTCTGTTGACCGAAGACGAGGGTTAGAACCGTACATGGGTAACCGTCCGTCTGATGGCATTCCGTTTATCCCAGCGGATCGACGATCGTCTCAAAATATGTATCGCTGCGGAATGTCGCGTGTGGGGAACATGAAGGCAGCCACGCAGAAAACCTCAAGGATGACGACAAGAGTATATAGTCGAGACTACCTACTACGGCACTTCAGGGCTACATGTGACGCTGAAAGGGGTTAGAATACGCTACTATAAGTGACAGAACTGGGAAAGCTACTCAAACAATTCGTTGACGCGATGAAAGCTGGGAATAAGCAGAGTGAAAGCGCGACGGTTCGAAAAAAAATATACCAACAAAAAGAATACCCATTCAGACAACACCTTGACCGTTAGCACCATCTCAGCACCCTCAGACCGTTGCTCCAATCGTCCGGCCACACACAACAACACACTCCTACATCCCACACAAACCGGGCCAAACCACGCGACCCCCACGACACACAACACTCTCCGCACGCGAAACGTGGGCGCACCCCGAGGTCAACGAGCGACCGGAACCGCACCGCGATAAGCGGGGTTCTGGTTTTGGGGCGGTGCCCTGGTCGTCTGGGGGTTCACCGGCGCGCCATTGACACGCTGTTGTGGCTGTGGTTGTGGTTGCAATACGGGGGCAGGTGCTTGCTGGCGCTGACGTTCCTCGGGAGCGGTGGTACCAGGTATGGCCGGGTCAGTGCTACCTCCGGGAGCGACATAAAGCGCACGATCAATGTGCTGAGGGATGGGAGCAATCTCCGTCCCAAGCTCTTGCTCAATACGGTAGAGGTTGAAACGATCCTCGTATGTCACCAGGTTGATGGCGAGACCCAAATGTCCGAACCGACCGGAACGGCCAATACGGTGAAGATATGTTTCCGAGTTCTTGGGGAAATCAAAGTTGATGACGACATTGACAGCTTGGATGTCGATACCACGGGTGAGGAGGTCAGAGCACACGAGGTTTCGACACACGCCGTTGCGGAAGTCATGGAAGACCCGGTTACGGTGCGACTGCAGCATTTTCGCGTGGGAATAGAAACAAGAGTATCCAAGCTCGGTGATCTTCTTTGCGAGCAGTTCGACCCGGTTTGTCGAGTTGCAGAAGATGATCGATTGGTTGATTTGTAGCTGACCCAGAGGTGTGAACAGAGGATCGACGATCGGTAACGACCACGTCACTGACCTTAGAGAAGAGGGTGTTAAGACAATGGACCTTCTGGCGTTCCTCTACGAAAGCGTAATATTGTGTGACGCCGCGGAGGGTCAGTTCGTCCATTAAGTTGATCTCATGGGGAGATTTCATGTGTTTGTCCTAAATCCACGTCATCAGTCGCCAGTTGGCGTCTGAAGGCGAGGAACATCACCTTGAAATCCTTTACGATCAACGGGAAGGTTGCGCTGAAAAGCATGACCTGTCTCTCCTTTGGCAAGAAGGAGAGAAGTTGCTCCATTACCGGAGCGAATTCCGGGGAAAGTAGTTTGTCGGCTTCGTCCATGACGAAAACGGGGCACTCGCTGAGGTCAGCGACGCCCTTGCCGGAAAGGTCGAGGATACGCCCAGGTGTGCCGACCAGAACGTGAACGTTCTCGCTGAGACGCATGATATCATCTTTGAGGGTCGTGCCTCCAGTGGTCACCATAACCTGGATACCCATGTGCTTGCCGAGAACTTTGCATACCTGAGACGTTTGGAGTGCGAGCTCCCGAGTGGGGACGAGGAGGAGGGCTTGGATCCTTGGTTTCTTGACGTCGATTTGTTGGAGGGAGGGGATAACAAAAGCAGCTGTTTTGCCCGTTCCATTCTTGGCACGGGCTAGGACGTCGCGTTTGGTGAGGGCGATGGGGATCGCTTCTTCTTGGATAGGCGAAGGTTTTTCGAAACCAGCTTCGAAGATGCCCATGAGTAGTTCTCGTCTGAGGAACATTTCCTCAAACTCCATCCCTTTCGTGTTGGTTACGTCCTCCGTCTGAGGCCGTTCATCCTTGGGTGGGGGACGGAGACCGGCTTTCCAGTTATCGTTGTGGCTAATGGGAGAAAGAGGATTTGTTTTTGTCTTTTTCTGAGGGATATATGCAAGAGGTTTACTTACGGTGTCGATGAAGATGGTCGCGATTGCTGGGCCATGATGATGATGCTCGGTTGAAGGGGGAAAGTTTATTGGTTGTCAATTGGTAGATTTGGGAGCCGAACGGAGTTGGGATATAGGTCAAGGCTCAGAGAGAGTTATCAGAGGATGCGCGGTGGCCACCGAGCGAAGGTTAAGGTCGAGGGTTGGGAGGACGTTGAGGACGGGATCTAGAGTAGTGCAGGTTCAGAGACAAGCCACGGCAGAGGCGGAGATCCAATCACCCCTCTTATTTTTTTTGCACATGCGTTCAGGCCAGCAAATTTTTGCCAGTCTCTTCTTGGAGGCTCTGTATGGTCTTCCTCGATAGCGAATAAAAAATTCCATGTCTGAAAACGAGAGCACGAGCGACCCCAGAGTGCCATATCATCATCATCATCACCTTCCTCAACAACACCCCCAATCCGACCCACGCATCGTTCGACTTTCGGCTTCAACTCCACCTTGAACCAAGGGGAAAAAATAGTGTTCACTACTCGATATTCGCCTCCACCAGCTCCAGTTTGCCTGAATTTTTTGAGAGTTTGAAAAAATGAATATCCGTGAAGGTCGGCTATCACCACGTGACGTAAAACGCGTTGACGCACGCGGCAGAGGTCGAAAGGCGTGGCCACCATTCGGAGCGGCACGCGGCGACAATAACGTTTTTCACTCTCTCCCTCCATCCTCCATCCTCCATCCTCCCCATGCCAGATCTCAACGGTGTCCAAGTCACCATCATCAGCAACGGCCAGCCCTTGGAAGAGTACGAAGTGACCTACGAAGGCGATACGACCACTTGCTGGATACCAAGTGAAGCGGGCAAGGTGCGCATGGCCACCCAAATCCTTCTACTTTCAGTCGATCGACTGCGAGGCGGAGAGGTACTGACGATACGCTCTGTTTCAGACTTTTGAGATTCAGTGGAGGGTTCAGCCTGGATTACCTTTGCATAATGTTCATAGGGTTTTCGACTGTTACATGGACGGTCGAGGCATGAAGCGAGCTCTCGGAAAGCCCTCACATCGGTCTGGGTCCGTCGTTGGGGTCAGCACTGGCGCTACAACACTCCGTCCTTTCACCTTCTCAACAATACAACTGACCGGTGTGTCTGTCTTTAAACCAATGAGGTTTTTTTGTCGCCAACGACTGACGGCGTTACAGAGGACGAAGACCACCTACCATCAAAAACCTCCGCGGATCTATCTCACCTGGGCACAATCATCGTCAAAGCCCATCGCGCGAAACCTTGGTCGACCTCATCTTACGTTGACCAACTCCGGTCGTCTCCTTCAGAACTCCCCGCCGTCAACGAAAAATCCAAGAAGGCAGCCTCGCACTGTATAAGGTTAGAACTCCTGTCCGTCCAACTTCAGACATGCCGTACCGACTCTCCCCACCAGCCTAGGTGTGCAGCGGACGCAGAAATCTCGGCCTCGTGCTCATGGTGTCGAACTCCTCGGCAAATCCCCCGTTGCCACATTTGTCTTTCGATATGCATCCAAAGGCAAGTCTCTATTACACCATTTCTTCACACACCCTCTTGCTCTCCGATGGGGGTTTAACCTTATATCCTATATCCACCCAGACATGCTCCTAGCTCAGGGTATAATTCCCAAACGACGACCTTCCGTGACAACGAACACGTACGACCGCCCATCACCCGCGACGAATGATCCGACGAAGGGCGCAAGGAGGGCGAGGAGGCGCCCGATTTCGAAAGAACCTTCCATCATCCGGCAATGTGAGAACGCGATTCGGCGGGACGAGGTAAAGCGGCTCCGGGTAAGGACAAACATCTATTCCCCAATCATCTACCCAGTTTCTGATACGTTCCGTTCCCTTTGGCGTGCGTAGAAACAAGTAAAGGATCTTCAGCGTCGACTCCGAGAAGCCGAGAATGTCAAACGGGAAGACATCAAACCCGTCATCCGCCCTACTCCAGAGGTCATCGACCTCACGCAATGACAGCCTCCGGAACCGACTTCGGTTCAGTGTACCATATATCATATCTATGTATAACCTCATCCACACGAGTTCGACGTAGTGTACACTTATCATCACACCTTTAGTAATGGGCTCGAACTTTTGTAGACGACACAACAGAGGCAACGTTTCGATTTTTCGAATTATCATAGTCCGTACAAAAGTGGTTCCCCAGACATTTGAAGGGGGGTGAACAGAGTCCATAACTGAAGGATTTTCCGAGCCAAGGTGCCTTGCGAACGATGCGAGAACGACTTGCAGAATTAGGGGATATCACTGGAAACGTGCGTCAGAACGTAACCGCCCCGACCAGTGAGTGACGACGAACTTATGGGAGAACTTGTAGAATAAGCCATTTTCTGGTTTCGAGGGCGAGAAAGACGAACCAAAGCCGAAAGAAAACGCGAAGGAGGGGGGAGGGGGGTGACGCCAGAGGGGGTAAAAACGCTAAGAGTTGCGTGCAGTCCATGAATCCGATATAGAACAAGCGCGTCGGGTGACAGTACAAACAAAACCTTGGAGTTTCTTCTTAAGCTTCTGCGAAACGAGTGAGAGGCCGAGCGTTATCGAGTCTTCCATCAAACAAGGGGGTATTCGAGGCAAAATAGGACGGAATCCCGGACTCGGCATAGAACGGGTATGGTGTGGTCGGTGCGGAAGTGGCGGGTCCCGGTGCACTCATACCTACTGCAAAGAACCCATTCATGGGAGTGGTCATTCCAATCGGCTTGGAATTGTAGTTATACGAGGCATTTACCAATAGAGGACGACGAGGAGCCTGAAGGGGGGAGGGACCGTCCACCAAAGGGAATCGAGAGGTCCGGGGGGACATGGTATCGCAAGCAGAGGGCACCGGTTGGACGAATTCAATCTTGAGGATGTGGTTGACGTAGACTTGACCGTCAAGGGTCATCTTCGCCTCGTAGGCACTGTCAGCAGTTGCGTACTCCACAGCGACGGTTATAGATCCGGTGGTGGTATCAGAACCAGAAGTCTCAAGAATGTCCAATTTCTTGATGTGTCCAAAGGGCAACAGGAGCGGCTCAAGTTCCGAGGGCTGAGAGAAGAGCAGCAAAGGCAAGTTCTTAATCAGCAGAGTCGAGGTAACAGCGATGGAGACAAGAAAGGACTGGGTCCCGTTTGGTGGATTTGCAGTCGAGGTATTTTCCGGAGGGTTTTCCTTGTCGGCCAAGGGAGCGGACATGATCGAAGGTGGAAGTGCAGTGCTGCGATCGCCTCCATCCAGGAAACCTACGATGGCCACGTCAGCACTTGTCAGGCAACAGACGGAAGTGACCAGTTGACCTTGAGACCTCTGGACAACGGCCCAAGAGACGTCAATCATATGGCCTCTGCAAAAGGCGCGGTGAGCACACGTTGGTGTGTAATCGAGAGTACCCACTTGATTTCTGTGCGCGAGAGCGAATTAATCGCCGAGCGTGCCTCCGCATGGGTGGACATGACGATGAAACCACGTCGGCGCGAGGCATTGTCGATGGTGGCGAGGATGACGGCGTGCGATACTCTGCCGCACCTAGAGAAAGCCTCCACAAATTCACTCCTAGTCATGTCATGAGCGACGGGCGTGGTTACGACATCACGGACGGAACGTACTTGACCAGGTCAAAGGGCAAACCGAGGACGTAGAGGTTGCGACGTGTGTCGGCTTGCCTGTTTGTGGCGAGTCGGTTATTGGTAGGGACGGACAACGGCGTAACGGTTCTTTTCGACGTCTAAACTTGGAGATGAAAATCGGGGTCGTTTAAAGACTTACATGGGTACTCCAGCCACGGTGTATCCTGACATACACAAGGCTTTCCTAAAGGGACAATGTCAACGACTGGCGGGCAAATTCGGACGGCAAGGACCACGCACACGAACGCATCTCGCGAGGAAAATGTGAGTTCCATGAAGCGGGGTTCGCCTGCTTCAACACGTTCTTTGCATTGAAGGACCTCGCCTGTACGAGAATGGAAAAAGGTTGAGGATCCCTGAGATGAAATTGAAACGGCAGCTCTCACCGATCATGTTCTGAAAAAGGTCAAGAATGGTCTGACGGGTCGCTGAAGTCGAATGTTAGGCCCCGTCTAGACGACGGGATTCCCTGGGTGATAGGCGTGGAGGAGGCAGGTACCTTGTTCGGCGATGTTCTGGATTTTGATGGTGTAGGTTTCGCGATTGGTATTGAAGTTGAAGACTGGACTGTTTGGGGGCACTGTGGAGGATTCACGAGCCATCGTGAAAAGAGGCTAGGGATGGAGAAGCAAGAGAGGGAGAGAGGGTATTCGTGCGACGGGCCAGCAGTGGGGTCGGTGTCTCCAGCTGACGGTGGTGGACAGAGGACGAGGAGCCGAGTTGAACCAACAATCCTGGTTTTTATACCACAACCAACTACTCCTCGATCTATCACACTTCCTGCCGGCCGCCGCGGAGAGAGATCCTAATGTCACCCAGGTCAATCTCAACCCTTGCGCTTCCAAGGTCAACTCTCTTCGCCTTGTCACAAGCAGGCTACGAGACCACGGACGAGTTGGCGTCGTCAACTCCGGAGAGTCTGGCCAAAGGTAAACCCGACCGCCGGAGCAGGGACTTCCTGTTAATGAAATACAGAGCTAGGTATATCCGTCCAGTCGTCTCAACAGATCCTGTCTGTTGGTCCTAGACTGCCGGCGACCCAATCCGCGGCCGCTTTGTTGGATTCCGCCAATGACGTCTTTCGTTGTTGTCCGCCGATTGACAATCTTCTGGACGGTGGCTTGAGACGCGGGCACGTTCTTGAACTGTTAGGTCCGCCAGGGACGCCCAAGACAGCCCTGGTCCTCGAGATCATCAAAGATTTCATTGAAAATAGAGAAGATGTACTGATAATCGGTATCTACCCACACGCCCCCCTCTTCTGCCCTGCCTGTGCTTATCTGTGGATTAGATCCCCAGAACGCGATCGCCCCAGGCGTTATCGATGAGAAGCTGCGAGGTAAGACAGCCACCCGTATGTTCTCTCGAGCCGGGGCACACTGTGACGCCGCCATCTGGACAGTTTCTTCATCAGTTCCAAAGAATCATTCGCGACACGTACATCTCATGGGTATATCTCATGTGGCCGGGTTAATGGCATTCCTCTACACGTTGCCATCTTACTTGCAAGAGAATCCCAAGGTATTCAGGAACGCATTAATTACAATCGTCCGAGTTCGGTTCGGATGACGAGACTTTTGGGCTCCAGGTTACCCTACTTGTGTTGCCTTCATTTTCGTTCTTCTTCCAGCTGTCGCCCGCGACGGTGAATGCAACCTCGTGGCGCAACGCGTTGTTAGAGTGTTCGAAACGGATCTTCACCGTCGCGTGTGTGTCTCGAAATCTCACCATCGTCCTAACGTCACAGCTATCGACCAAGATGGTCAAGGCGGACGGTTCGGTCGGGAACTTCGATACCGGCACGCGAGCAATCATGACGCCGTCATTAGGTAAATCGAGCGCAAATTTCTGGGCTGCTAAGTATGCAGTTTCTGATTTACGAACTAGGGTCTTCTTACCTACCGCAGTCCAGGGCGTACCGGGTCATGATAACGCCAAGGTCACGAACATCGGGGCAAGTCTCTCTCGGCTGTTTCATTAATTTGGGAGGGGTGTGTGTCTGAGAGGAGGTGGGCTGACACTGTTACCCAGGGTCGTGCGCTTGTTGAGTTCTCCTGTGACCCAAGGGGACCAAGAACGAGTGCGAGAAGAACGGTTCAAGATGGTGAGTAGCAGGATTGTTCGTAGTGTGTATATGGCGAGGACTAAAATATGATTTCTCAAATCGAGGTGGATGGAAATATGCAGATTTTCTGATTCTGATGGAAAATGGTCTTCAGGCCCTCTGCCACCGCCTTTAATGTGTGGCACTATCGAATAAATTATCGGGGTCCAGCGTGCCATCGGCGTGGACTATGCAATCCATGCTCCAGTCGTGCCCGGATATCATGGGTACGTGCTGTCCCTGGAGGAGCTGCTCATTGAGAGCGAGGGCGACTATGAAGAGAGAGAAAGCGTCATCAGACAGACGTTTGGGTTAGCACAATGCGGTTTGGTGGAGGATGGCTAACCCAGGAAAGGCCGAGACCGGCCCGTTTTTGCGATATATTCAGTGATGAAGGAGTCGTAATAGCCCTTGCCGTGACCTAGCCGGCCCATTGAGGTGTCAAAGGCGACACCTAAGAAGGTGAAGATCAATCTCCGTTACCATGACTCGTGCGTTCCACACCGGTGGACATGCTCACCTGGTACGATTATGAGGTCCAGACGTTGATCGGCGTCGAGAGCTAGGGTGAGAGAGATGTCAGGGCACAGGGACAACATGAGTGAGGTGGATGGAGAGTGACCACTTGACCGCGGTTTGCCGTCCTGGTCGTACGGGGGTTCACGGATACCCCAGAGCCCAGACGGAAATGAATCGAGATCAGACTGGTCATACACGCGGAGCATGTCCATCCTCGCGTGGGAAAGCTCCGAGGTGCCCAGCTTTGGGACGTAAAGGACCTTCCCTGGAATGAAGGGCCCTAGAGCTCGTTTTCCGCTTGTTGCGAAGAGAAGCGGACGAACCTGCTGCGAGGATGGCGGAGACTAAAGGTGCCGTGTCGAGTTCACCTTTGGGCATGCTCAAGTAGCAGCTAATGTATTTGCTCGTCTGAAACACGGTCGAGTTAACGACCGCATCCGCGACCATCTTTGCTGTTCGAATTGAAAAAAAAAAATTCATTTATTTCGCTTCTTTCGAAATTACGCGCACATTGGTCTTGGATTTGACATTGAGAGAGGGATTTCAAGCTGGCAGAAATGATTTTGCGTAGAGCTCGTTTTTGACCCTGGATGGTGGCCGTTGCCATGGCCGAGGAGGAGGGTTTTGGTTGGAGAGAAAGGGATCGGGGAAAATGGCCAAAAAGGAGGTTCGTTTGTTTCTCTCTCTCTGATGTCGGAGAATTGATCAATTTGGGTATTTGTTATTTCGGCAAACCAAAGGAGCCGAACGCCCGGCGCTCTTTTTTCAACTCTCTCTCCACTTTCTTTCTCTTTGTGAAGAAAGAACGACGAGGAGCGATGAAGGAACCGACGTCCCCAACCGCTCCGTTGGCCTCATTTCCTCCGCAACCAGAGGAATACAGGTCGAGAGCGCCAGAGTTCTACGGGTTCGTGGCTTGGTCGTCGACGTATCTGCTCTTCGTCCTCTTCATTCTCTGGAGTTTTTTGCCGGACGAGTGGATCGTGTGGAGCGGTGTGACCTGGTATCCTAATCGGTACTTTCACCTGATTCGTCTTTCCCGGGGGGTTCTATCTGAGATCGGTGTGACCGGACGCAGGGAATGGGCGTTGCTTTTTCCGGCGTGGTCGATGGTCCTCGTGCTGTTGACATACTTCACCTACTTCTCTTTGGCTTTATTTGCAACCCCTGCCTTCTCGGACATCTCCACCATCACCGGTACGTTCCAATTCCCCCCGCGCCATCCATATATCCCCCCCACGTTCAACCGCCCGGCCAGATTCCAAGGGTCGTCTCCTCGATCCAGCCACATTTGATTTTGCAGATGAGGGCGCGGCTACGGAGATGTATGACATACCAATCACATTGATCAACCTTGCGCTGTATGATCGAGGGTGATGGCAAGAAAGAGATATGTATTTACTGCGTGTGAGTACTATCCTGCGTACACGGTGTGATGCAAAAAGCGGAGAAAAGAAATTACTCGAACCAAAAGAAGAGGCCCCCAGGTAGACAATATCAAGGCAGAGATATAGATAGATGGTACGGTGCTCGTCATGCCTTCAGCGGCGCGCTGCTGGTCCTGGTAGTCCCCGCCACTGTTTCCGAGTCAGCGATCTTTGCAAACGCAACGTCTAAACGGCCTCTTACGTTGCGCGGGTGGTACGGGTGGTTGTCACCCCCCTCGTATGCAGATTCACCGCTCGAGTAGCCACAATCCCACGCCAACGACGATGGTGTAGCGGGAGACAGCGGCACAGACAACGTCGGGAAACTGTCCTCTCCGTCGCTTTCCGAGTCGCTTGATTTGTTGTTCCACGCGATCGTTGTCCGTGATGTCAGACTCTGCGGAACCCACTTGAGCATCACCGGCACTTGATTTGCCTGTCGGACATCGGAAACCATCGGTGTCTCGAACCCGACACTGTATTCCAGAGTCTTGCTTGTGGTCTCTGTCGCTGGATTGATTCCGTGTGTCCGAAGGTGTCGCTTCGCGTTGGAGCGCACGGCAAAAGATTTGTTGCACGACTCGACTAGGCAGCGATAAGCTATCAATTCCCCTCCATTAGTCCAAGTACGCAATCACGAGCTATGTTGTCACCCTTACGTTTCATCCCGGAATGGCTATTCATGTGCGTCGCCAGGCCGCTCGGTCGTGGGAACCACTTTTCACAGACGGCGCACTGATGCATCTTGGACCGTTTGCTCGACTGGTTCGCCTTCTTCAAGGTGATGCGACCCCCGCGTTTTTGCCCATTGGCCGACCTGGGCGCTGGGGATGGACTGCGCTGGGCAGAGCACGAATCTAGTTATCGGTCCCATGTACTTAGCCTCCTCTTCCGTCCCTGCGAATACAAACCGTTTCCTCACCATCGTCGGAACCATCCTTGACCGAATCCGGCGAACCGAACTGGTTGTCCCGTCGAGACTCGAAGAAGAGGGAATCCGAGCTGACTTCATCGCTCGTGACCGGGGTGTGGTCGCAATGAGAGGTGACATAGCCAGACTGCGTGGTCGCCTGTTGGCTCGGCAGCGAGTGGGTGCTCTGCGTGTCTAAGTCGGGAAACATGGTGTGAGTCTGCGCGTTGGGGACGAGCTAGGGAGAGAACATACCTTCATCCCGAGCGGCGGTGTCCGCGCTCTCGTAGGTGCCAGACCCCGTCAAAGACGCGAAGGCAGGGTAGTCGTAGGGAGACGGGTAGTAACCCTGGCCTAGTTCATAGGGTTCGCGGGGGAGCTGCTGTGGCGCAGAGAGCGAAACCGAATGTGGGGTGGCGCGCACTTGACCAAAGTACAAGTACGCGTCGGACGAGGCGATTGTCCTCTGGGAGGACTCTGGATACGCCAGCTGGGCGGGCTGATAGATGGCGGCGTCGACGGTGCCGGTGAGGGCATAGCCTGGATGGGGGACAGACCAATGAGAAGAGTTCCCAGGGTCATGCGCCAGTTCGTCATCCAGCGAGGGCGGGTTTCCAAAGGGCTGGGATGTGTAATATTTATCCATCGGGTCTGATAGATGGAGGGTAAGAGGAGAGTGGATGGGGGGAGGATGGATGGGGGGAGGATGTGGGGGAAGTGGGATGACGGAGGACTGGGGAAGAGAATCTACCAAAGGAGGGAGGGTTAAATAAACGGATCGTCGACAATAGACGACTGACATTGCTTTGCACCTACACGACTCGGACCTCTTCTCTCCCGTTCGCACCTCGTCCTGCACTTATCGATAAACGGTGCGAGCGAGAGGCGAGAGTCTCGTGATTCATTCGCTCTTGAATCGGATCAACTCACGCTTTGTGTTGCAAAGAGGTCGAGGTGATATGAACAAGAGGGAGAGAAAAAAAAAAAAGGTCCCGATGAGATCAATGATTGTCTCTCCAACGGCTCGTTCCTTCCTCCCCCCCCCCCTTCCCCTGTCAGCACAAATAGCCGCAGAAGAGGTTGGCAGAAAAAAAAAGCTTATCGCTCCCCTCGTCATCCCCATCTTGCTCCCTCTTTTCCAATATCATAAACCTCCAACGTTGCTTGCCTTTCGAAACCCCACGTCCATCTCCCGATCAGGTAACCCCAGCCAGTTTCCAAGTCCGCGCATCCGTGTGCATTCCTCCTCGCCCGACAGAAACGTAATCCGAGCCCTCTTCCCGAGCTATTCCACTGGCTGCTCCGATGGTACTAACTGATGTTCACTGATCTTTCAAATCTTCATTGTACACTCATGACACGGACCCTTTAGTAGTCTCCTCGATCCCTCGCTTGCACGAAATGAAAAAATCGCGCAAGGGTGGGAACCACACCGAACCTCGTTCTAGACACAACTCGTCCTCGCATCATCGTCATCTAATCACCATTCTTCCCTCTATACTAGGCCACGCCGCTTCCTGGCCACTTCTATGTTCATTATCATCAGAGATATCATATCCTACGCCAAATTCATCATCGGGGCGTCCCTCCAATTCCGTCCCTAGCCTCCCTCTTCTTCGGTATCGGTGTAATCCCACTGGATCGCACGCCAACTTTAGCTTCAGATCGTTTCTGATAACTCGGCCGGCGTCCACTGTCACCTGTCACCGTCGTCTCTGTGCGCCTAATCGGTGTCTATCCATTCGTCCACCCCATGTCATCGTCAGCAAGATATCCCCCCTCACTCCCTCACTCCGACGTGTATCACTCACCTTTTTAATCTCAAACCCATTATACGACCACCGTTTCACCCACCCGTCTGAGATCGATCCCGTTCTTGCCATTCGCGTCCTCTCGTCTTCCGTCTCCTCCAAAAAATCTTCCACATCATCCAGGCTAGTAGAGTGACTGGGTGTAAATGGTCCTGCCGATGACGTCGTCGCCGTGCTGGCAAAAGAACTTTCAGGGCCTGGGCAATCGATATCGCTCGGCAACTCGTCGACATCTTCGAAGCTTCTGCGCAAATCCGGGCCATCATCCCCAGAATCGATACCATCCCCATTAATGGTCCATTCCGAGTACTTGTGGTCTAGATCGACTTCATGCGCTCGTTTCGAAGTCTTGCCACTATGACGTCGTTCGACCGGGCTAGATAACAGGTCTGCATCAAAGTCGTCATCGTCCTCCTGTCCAATGCCTGATTTTAACGTCCTCGAATGACGATGGGGCGTTGATACCTCGGGAGTTTCGAATCTGTACGAAGAACGCGTCGGAGAAATGTATCCGTCCTCTTGCACGATGTCGTCAGATTCCGCCTCGTCCCCGTCCAACGTCAAGTCGATCATTTCAACAACTCCGCTCCGCTTGACCATGCTCGGGGTGGTGCTTGATGAACTTCCCGATGCCTGGCCATCCCTAGATGAAGTTTTTCGGGGTCCGGAGAAAAACTTGCTCGTGACGACCCTCATCTCTCCCCAAGGCTTATCGTTCTCGCTCGACCTTCTTCTCTTCTTAGCATTGGTGTCCATCTCCAGTGCTTCCGTTAGGGTGCGTTTTCCACTCCCCTGTCCAACGGTTGTCATCGGTTTCTTCGTGGGTGGCTGGGCCTGTCTGCCAGCGGAAGGTCCCGGTGTCGACACCTTTGGCTTAGGCTCTAGGTGAATAAATGAAAGCATGTAGTTAGGGGCCGGTATCTAACGCAGCGCTCTACAACAATATACTCACGGAAGAAGTCGTGTAACGTGGTTTTTGGCCCCGCCTGTTTCATTATGGACTTATCCGACGTCACAGGGGTGCCACCATTCAGTAGCAGGGGCAATGGCTTCAGCGTCCGTGGAACATAGGCAGGATTGATGTCAACGATAGGAAGGAGAGATATCGGACAAATGTCCCCGATCGCCATCCGTTTCGCCACCGAAGGTTCCATCTCCCTTGAATTCAAACGGCCCGCGAGATATCCAGGTGAGCGAGAACAATGCACGGACCACCCGCGGGAGAACAGATGACCGGGGGGAGGGGAGCTTACCTTCCGACGGACTCCCTTGCTTCTCCGTCCAGCTCTTCCCCGTCTGGAAGTTCAATCAGATGAACCAACCGTTCCGTCCCCGGATCGTAAACACGCTGATGCAAGAAGACCTTTTCGACCAATTTGAAGGAATTCAGATAGTCCGGTGGAACTTCCTTCTTTCCTTCCAGCATGATCGCTCGTATCACCTTCTCCACCGTCTTGTACTTCCGCAACAGGGACCAGGCTGTCTTTAATCCTACACCCGGAATGCTTGGCAGGTAATCGCAACCGCTCAAGATGGCCATGGCGCGAAATTGTACATCCGACCAACCGATGAGAGAGATACCTCCTTCCGCGGCGGTGACCGAACCAAAGTCTGAGCGTGAGATCGAGGTGACGGTGGCAGCGGCAGAGTCCAGCTTGAACAGGACGTTCTGGCAACCGAAAACCAAGAGGTCCGAGTCCTCGGTGAGGATTGCATCAACCATACCGATCCGTTCGAGGTGCGCGAGTTGAGCATCCGCCTCGTATGGGGCCACGACGTACTGTACGCCCTCTGCACGCAACGCCTACCAAAAGCAGATGAACAGGTCAGAACAGATAAGCGGAGAAACTTAGAGGGCAACCTTGATCAACTGATATGCCATCTCCGTGGTCACGTCTACGCATTTGACATAGTATTCCCTAGCCTGTGCGTGTTTGCCCTCTGCGGCCAACTTTTTTGCCAAGGCCAGGTTCTCATCTCTCCTCTTCTTCCGCTCGGATTCCGTCCCTTTCTTTGCTGGTAGAGGTCCTCCGTCAAAAACGATGTACGGAGTGATCTTGTGATGTCGTAATAGCCGAACGCGGTGCATCGAATATTCAACGTATCTGATCATTGAACGACACGTCGGCCGTTCGTTGTGATCCAAGGTAGGGGGAGGGGTGTCACGTACTTGGTTGTCCTCTTCCCAGTGGCCACTTCCGGAGCGCACGCATATACGCCCTTATGCAACCAACCATATGCGTCAACGGCGATCGTCTTGCCGGCCAACTCTGACAAGTGCTTATTCTTGTGGATTGGCTTGAGGAGGGGGAGCAGACCGGAGATACCCATGACCAAACGGAGCAGAGAAGTCGCCTAGATGATTCTCAGGGGAGAGGGAGCGACCATCCAAGGTAGCCCTTTTCTGAGAGGATGGGGACAAAGACCGAGGTGGCGCGGTCACGTGAGACACTTTTCCCTTTGCGAGGGACGCGTCTCTCGATCGCGTTTCACAGAACCCCTTGTGGGGTGCTCAGGCCAGAGCAGTAAAAGGTAGCCATAGAGTATCTAAACCGCAAAAGCTTGGGAAATAGTGTCCCTTGGACCTGTTTCACCGTACCATATGAGTCGGATTCTGAGCACCGATTGCGGACCAATTCCCCAGAGATAAGATATCTCAACGACCGCGAACGGCGTCGGGGGTGCTGAGACTACAAGCCAACTTCGTCCGAGCCCGCAACCGAGTGTGTACCGACTGTAACCGCGTAATGATAAACGAACTGCAAATCATTCCTCGATTTACGTAGTACATTGGAGTGAAACAGTACATTCCACCGAGAATGGAAAACCGACCTTGACTAATCGAAGAATTTATGCGTAAGAGAATGGAAAAGGAAAGTGGGCGCCGTTGAGTAAGAGATATGTCCATAAAAAATAATGGAGGTCTATAAAAAAGAAAAGAAAACGAAACGAAAGACAAACTCAGACCGATTCCAGTGGTTCAGGCAGAGATTCAACAGCCTCGACAACAGGCTCGCGGTACTTGTCGAAGTATGCCACGCACTTGTCCATCAAGCTCGGCGTGAGCAATAGGATACACAAGGGCAGAACGGATGTAGCACCGTCGGTACACCACCTGAAGACGGCAAGGGCGATGCTAAAAACCGACCAACATTAGAAAAGAACCCAAGAAACGAATGAGAACAAACACGCACGCTGTCTTCAACAGGTTGTCATACTTCTCTCCCTCAAGGCCGGTGGAAATCCTGGGTATCTTTACTAAAATCCACATCGCCATGCTGACTGCCTCGTATGTCCATCGGAGCCCGCTATGGAGGCAGGCGACAGGGACAAGGACAGTACCAACCAACATCTTCTCGGTAGAGAGGTCGCCAACATGCGCGAATGGCCAGAAAATAAGCCCACAGCCAATCGTGGCCGCAGAGGCAACGACGCCGGTCACAATGGCGCAGTGCAGCAGTGAATGTCTAAACGCCTCAACAAGTCTTCCGTTGGCGATGTAGATGCTGATAACTTCATTCCTTGCCTTCACGCAAGCCATGAACCGTTGGTTGGTGAAGTATATCGGTCCAAGGATAACGCTGCCGAGGATGCTACCGAAGACGGCTATTGCGGTCGACGCCTCATCGTTGGTCAACGACCCGTATAGACAGAAAAAAAGCGTCGCGATTGTGAATGCAATGGTGTACAGGATCGTAAGGAAGAACATCTTGACTCGAGATACCTGTTGAGATTCGGGGGAAGTGGTGGGCTGAGCGATAGCGGCTTTAACGTCGGGGGCGTCATATGCCGGAGGGGGGACGTCCTCTACGACCTCGGTGAGGAGCGGTTCCTTGAGATCGGGGGATTTGAAAGACGGATTAACACTCATCCTAACGGGTGGTACAAAGGAGTGTGGTTTGCGAGAGAAGGATGAAGCCCCAAAAGCGGTTGGGAAAACATAAAAGCGGCCACCACTGGGAGCGGGCTTGCGTGATTGTCAGCATCAATCCCCACCCTCCCGGTGATCCTCATGGTTGATGGTTACGCGTTAGTACGGGTCTGAAAACGTAAGTCAGTATGACAGAGTCGGAATTGCGAGGTTGCCCACAGTGGGTCCACTTGTTCGCCACGATGAAAATGAAGACAAACTTGAATGGGTTGAGCATCGTCATACACCGAAGTTATACGGTGCAGAGCCTGGGACGTATGTAGATGGGCCCACCACGAAAACAGAATGGGAAAATTGTACAGCCAACGCACAGTTTCACGTTTGGAGTGCGGGATCCTCCGCTCCCATCATGCTGTGCAATATTATTGGCGGGGTCGGGTATGTACTGGGTGACTATTCGTCAGGTGTATAAATCAACGTTTGAGGACTGAAGGCAGAGAGATCCCAACCGCTCTGTCGGGTCGTCGACAGCGCAAATCTCGGCACTGGCACCCTTCTGGCGCCCACGGACAGTCACCGATGGATGAAACCCAGCAAAAAGTCTGTAGATGAAACGGCAGGGAGTTAACCTACAGCATCTGAGGTTTAGGAGACCACACCGCCGTGAAATCAGGCTGTCAACAAGCGTAGGGTCTCCAATTTACACGATAATAGTTTTAGCCACGCTGAACTGAAGGGATCAGAACTCGTGAATTGCACATATAGGGACAATTGTACAACTGTGGGAGCCACAGTAATTCTGCACGACAAGACCGGGTGCTGAGATTAACGTCCCGGGAACCTACATCCCAATGGCGTTCACTGCACATTCTTGGCTCTCTCTTCTGCAAACTTCTGGCGGGCAGCTTCCGCCTCCTCAGATGGAACGAGGACAAAGTCTTGTTGGAGGAGCTTGAAGCTTTTGCCCTTTGGGAACCCTCTACTTCGTGCATCTTCTTCGTTATCGACGTTCTTCAGATCCTATTGAATAGTTAGAACCCAACCCCAACCCCCAAGAACACGAACAAGGGTGCATACAATGACCAAGGAGCTCTTGACACCAAAAACAGCATCACTGGATAGCCACTTATCGCCTTGCGGATAAAGAGCCGTGACCAGCTTTCTGTACCCAGGGGCCTCGATCGCAATATGGAGGTGATTCGGTCTCATGTTATGACGATTGAGGTGAAGGAGCAGTTCCCCAACAGGACCCTATCGCGTGAGATCAGAAGTGTGGGTTAAAATCAGGGTGGGATCGCCGTACATCGCCTGGGATTGCATAAGCCACGGGCACAACAGCCCTATACCCGTAACGACCCTGGTCGTCACTGCGTAGCCTTCCTCTGCAATCAGGTCTAGCCCTGTTTGAATACTGTGTGTCGTAGAACCCTTTGGACCGTCATCATCAGCAACGCGCATGCAGTATACCATACAAGGCAGCACCTTCGGAATCAGTCTCCCAAGTTTCAATGTGAGCGTCTGGTATAGGGTTCCCCTGAATATCCAAGATACGTCCTTCGACATACATGTACTCTCCTTTGCCCTCAGAAGCAATGGAATCTCCGATGCTGACTAAGGTTGGATGAGAATAGACACCCGGAATGGCCGGCTGTGACCTTACGATCTGGTGCATCTTCGGTGAAGAACGGGCCAAGGACTGAACTAGCTGTCCCTCCGGAGACTGTAGGATTGTTTAGTCCGTCCACGAGGGCAGATACCCCAAGGACGTCGGAGAGGAGGATGAACTCTTGTCTGATCGGGCTGCAAGTCTGGCCGGTGCGGGTGAGAAAGTTGATCGCAGTCATCCATTCCTCTGTGGTTAAGCTTCAGGGGGTCAGCGTTCACGACTCTGAATTGAAATATGGCCTTTTCACCCTACCTGGTCTCCTCGACGAACTGGTGGAGGTGGACGATCAAACGAGAGAAGACAAACTTTGTTCGTCTGTGTCAATCATCCAGTTATGGGGTCAGAAACATCGTCGACAGAGCAATCCGACACGATGTATACTCACGGATTCTCGGCCAGCTGAGTCAACCTCAACAGGTTTTCCGTAATAGTCTCTGGGCTTTCCGGCCACTGCGCATACGGTCAGTTCCCGATGATGTCATCCTTAAAGCACCCATACAGGCAGATGCAGGTCGGGTCCAGGGTTCCCGTTATACTGAGGACGGTTGGCAGATTCGCTCTGAGGCATCTTTTGAAGGTGGTGGTCGTAGTGAACAACGAGGGGGATATATATTTGAACTGCATCTTATGGCCCGGGTCTTGGGTCAGCTGGGAATAAGGGGTATAAGTTTAGAAGGTCGGCAACTGCCGGTCCTGTAATGTGTTCGCAATTTGAATCTCATGTTGAATGGCGGTCGTACATACGAAGGTATACATACGAAGTTAGAGTCCTAGGAAACAGAAGCTGCCGGTCGTACAGATGCCGTTCTACAATTCGAGCCATTGCTTGTGTCGCTTCACCAATTCTTCGATGATATCCTCCTCAATCTCTTTTTCTGGATTTTTCTCCAAGTCAATTCGTATCCAGGACTCTGCGAACTGGGGTGCGGAGGGGTCGGTGCTGTGCGTCCTGTAGACGAACGCGACCTCGAACTTTCTTCGATGGAGTTCGTTGGCGATGACAACGCTGTGACCGTATCTCTCCAAGGCAGCTTGAGCCTTGGGGATGAGTAATCCATCCTCCGTCTCCAGCTGAAGTTGGATAACGAGTGAGTAACGAACGTTGCGCCCCCTCATTGAGCAATTACCTTAAAAGACACGACAAAACCCTGCCGGGTCCACTCGGCCACCATAGGCTTCAGGATTTTTGGCACTTGGTCCATTTCAATATGCAGACTTCCCTTCCCCGACTGGATCTTGTGGACTGACTGCAACATCATCAACAACGCAGAGCATAAACGAAAGAAAAGATATACCATCTTCTGTCTCGGCAGGAAGAAATCACTAACGGCCGCGGCCAGATAATACATCGCATCCTTCCCAAGCACAGACAACTCCTGACTGACGGCCCTCAGCAACCACAAATAATCGTTCACCGTCACGAAATTCAGCGTCAGCATCGTTCCAGCCTTTTGCACAGACCTGTACGTATTCAGGACCTCGAGTAAGTGATCCCGCTTGAATGGTATAACGGATATCGAAGGAGCGGCGGTCGAACCTTCCGGAGGTTCGTCTATCTCAAGCAGATCCAAGAACGGGTTCGTGGAGTGGGAATAATGTCGGCTGAATGGTTGGAGACTGAACTGCCTGTGCATGAATATCACAGCGTAGCCAGCTTTGAGGAAATACTCCGCGGATGTTGCCCCACGAGTTCCTGCAGTTCATAGTCGACCGAGTGTACACAGCAGTCACGGTAACGGTGAGATCAGAGGCGCCAAGGTGAGATGGACTTGGCTCACCAGCACTGAAGTTATCCAAGAACCGGACACTAGGCATGTCAAAGACCGAAGAGAGGACGTGCCATTCGGATGTAAATCAAGGCGATCGTCGCGAACGATAACGAGTCGATTTGCTCACACATTGAGTTCCAAGGGAACAGTTGTTCCTCCACTCTGCGACACACCCAACCAGAATCAGCACACCGGGTTCACGGTGGGATACAGTGGGGATGCGCACCGTCACCAAAACGACCTTCCTCCGATGTTCCCGTTGTTGTTCCAAAAACGTCCGAACGGATTGAACATCCTGTTCAATCGTTGATGGCGGCGGTTGCGTCTCAAAGTACGCCTCGGCAGAGAAGGTCGTCGGCAATGTTTCCATCCTATCCGCCCGCACGTTGTCGTAGGCTTTCGGGATGGGGAGGGAATGAGAGAATATCGGAACTGAGGCGTTGGGAGGACAAAGCTGTACCACGATCGAGAACACCGATTTATTACAGCAGGTAAGAAGTCCAATGTTGTTACAGAGATAGCGCCGCAACATAATTAATCCAACACGGGGAGAGTGTAAACAGGGGATGTAGCAGAGGATGATACAAATGGGGTGGTGTAAGAAAGCAACGCGCAACAAAATGCAAGAGATAGTGAGGAGGGGGAGGGAGAGAAAAAGGAGAGGGTCCACGAGCAGCGTTGAAACATACGTTTAGGAATTGGAGAATGTGGCCAGCCACTCATCGATACCCTTCCAAACCGCTTCCCTGACCATTTCATCCCACCAGCCCATCATAAGAATATCGTGCACAGCGTCCTTGGCCCCGATCATCTTCATTTCAACACCGTCGTGTTCCATAGCACCAACCAGTTTCAAAACCTCAGATTCCAACCGTTCCGCATCCCCAAGTACGACACACGTCTTGGCGAAGCCCTCGAATAAAGCAAGCTTCCTCGGATTGATGGTTGAAACTTGGCGGAGGAGAGGCAAGTTAACATCTGAGTGATAGTAGGACGGAACGCGTAAAGGTCCCTGTGGTCGCCCCAACAACGACCCGGGTATCTTAGGTGTAGCACTTGGCGTACCGCTCGGGGTTGAGATGCCAGAGGCTGGTAAGCTGCTTGGGTAGCCCACGCTCGGTGTGTGTGTAGGATCGTCGGTGATGATGACCGGAATTCCTTCAGCTTCAGCTCGGGCTTGGGCTTCAGCCTCGGCCTTGATTTTCTCGAAATGTGCGAGAGCATATTCGTTGATGCGGACTCCAACCTTGGAAGCGATCTTCTCAAATTCTTCGTCACCGTAAGCCTCGCGAAGTACTCGTTCACTGGCGGGGGAGAGGTATGGAGAATGGATCATCTCCATTGGGTGATGACCGAGGAGAGTGAGAAAGAGGAGTGCCCGGGGTTCCGGAGTGTCGACGAGATAATCTGTACTCTCATGAGGGCGTGGAATGTATGATGGTGTTGTGAATGGGAAAGCTTGGGCTACCAGAGGCGGTCAGAACACACTAGGATGGAATTTAAGACGGAAAGGAGACGTACAAGGATCACAAGACGGCTTGGAGTGTGGAAACAGTGAAATCAGTCGCAAGTTACGGGGATGATGGGATGGACTTACTGAAAGGAGCAAGAGACCATCGGGTGGAGGCAGCAGGTTTTCGTCCCGCAACCACCGAGCAGTACCGAGCACGAGGTTTCCACCAGAGCTGTCACCAATGAGAACGATCCTGCAGCCTTTCGGTTTGCCGTTCGCAGAGCATTTCCCTGGTCAAAGGATCACTACGAAAGCACCTTGACCGTGGCATGACGTATGTGCTCACCGTATTTCTTTACAACATGGTGGTAGACAGCTGCTGCGTCTTGGATGGCACCCGGAAACGAGGCTTGGTGCAGCAACCTATATTCGACGGCTGTGTGACAACGGGTGAGTTCGCGTGAGCGAAATTGCGGTGAATAGAGTGCGAGAACCGATAACGCACAATAGATCTCAGTGAACCGGCCATCCTGGGAAGCCGTCCGGGAGAACGATGAGTAATCCGTCTCATGGGCTGACGGCCAAGACGGGGGGTTATGCTCACCTTCGTTAGCCTACGCGGTATCTTGCTGGTGGGAGATTTCTCATCCGCTGACATGTGGCAATATCCGCCGCCGTGCATGAACATACCAATCGTGGGGATATCATCGATAGCTTCGAGGTCAATGTCCGGAGAACGAGTCTGTGAGCCAGAACCTGATGCATCTGTTGCTCGGTAGCCTTGCTTCCATAATAGGGTGTCTTGTGACAAATGGATGTTTGAGTGCATGCGCCGCCGGAGAGGAGAAGGGACATACTTTGAGTAGAGTTGGAGTTATCGGTCAACTTTTTCGAGTACTTTGGCCACACGAATGTCCCAACCCTGACACAGGGGACCACTTCATCGTTCACAACACCTTTCTGGAGTTCTTTTGGCAAGGGGTCGATCCACTGGAACCGGGTTTCTTTGAGACTAGATTGCTTGGGCTCCTTAGTGTGGTCTCGGACTCCCCAGACGACACCGGCCATTTCGGTAACTTTATGCACGCGACGAGTAAAACGGACGGCGACGATTTGTTTTATGGACCAGGATTTTCTAGGTCTTGAAGACCGAGGCATCAGGAGATAGTAGGTGACCCATATCGGAACGAGGAGGAGAGTGGTGGTGAGACGTTGGACTACGTATAGTGTTTTCCATGGCTCGTGCGCGAAAGGCAAATGAGTGGCATGGGGCTGTGGAGGCATCAGGGAGAGAGTTGAGGACGCGGTCTGGGATCCTCAGGTACTATGTATGCCCAGAGCTGGCAGGCGCATCCAAGCCGGATGGCGATATAACTCGATGACATCAGCGTTCCCACAATAACCCGGATGGCCGATCGCCAAGTTGGCTCACCTTCAGGAGACTGCGGGCTGCAGTGGGAGATATTATAAATCATCCTGTTGAGTATATACATACCACCTCTATCTACCCGCTATGAAACCCATGGTGCCAATCCACACTCAAAATACCACTACCGATATACAACCAATAAGCAAAACAAACCACAGCGACGAAAATGAAAGCGATAATCCCGGCGATCCAGATACGGCGGTGGCGATCACCTGAACGAAACCGTCCCCGCACACACCAATTGCGATACGAGCGGCATCTGAGTATGCGCGGGCCAACGTGGTCCGGGCGTCCTCGTCCTCAAGCCCTTCTTGCCCCGAGATCGCTGACGCGTAAAGGTTCATGAGGCTCTTTGTACATGAAGAGCAACTCGGCTTCGTATTGTTGGGAATCCCACGACCGAATTGGGTCTGGTAAAAGTATATGTCGGAGGGGTCCAACAGTGCAGCGGCTTGGATATAACAGTAGACGTTTGTTGCCGGGTTCGATTGACATCCTGCTTTTCGGGAGATGCCATAAATGTTGAGACCCTCGAGCGTATTTACAACAAACGGATTCCGTTCGGTGAGATCGGCGGCGCATTGGGTCTTGAGTGAGGATGCGAACCAATCCATATTCTTGGAACAGGTGTCACTGTCAAGTTTCGTATTGCAAGTGCCCCAGACCATGTTGTTCAGTGACGTTACGTTGTTTTGTGCCTGCTTTCAAAACCGTCAACTCGGCACTGTACGGTTGTATTCATTGGACAGGAGCTCACGTGTATGAATTGGGATGAATACTGGGTCAACAATCCAAAAGGTCGGCACTGTCTGAATTGAAGCGACAGCGTCATGTTGGTGTAAAAGTCCATACAGCCCTGGGTTGAAAAGTTCCTCGAAAGCGTGGTATCAAACGGTTGAGGGAATGGGGTGGGTATTGGAGGGTTGACGGGTATTGTGGGCACTTTTGTGACCGGAGATTGGTTGTCGTCCGCACGGGCCGCATGCGGGACGGCGAGATGTTGAGGGCTAGGGTGCCGGTTGTGAAGTCCCCAATCGTCGAATTCAGCGCCTTCGTGGGGCGAGCGAGAGAATCCAGAAATCGAATCGAATAGGACGGGGTGGGAAATATAATGAGTTGATAGGGTGATCAAAACCAGGACTATGGGGACAGCGAGGATACCCCATCTGATTCTTGAGGCCCTCCTGTGCTTTAGAACTGCGTTGGGTGAGGACTCTGCCGAAGGAGCTGATGTATGTTGGCCGGAGGATGATTCCTGCGGGGGGAGGGGGGAGGGCGGGGGTGTGAACATTGATGGAAGGACCGTGGGGCGTAAGGAACGTGGGCGATGGCCGAAACCAACTGGAAGAAACGTGTACTACGGTGAGTGGTGGGGTGTGGACGGAGGAGGTGAGCACGGGGAAATACGAACCTAGAGGATGGGGGGAAGGTCGACGTCGAGGACGAAGATGAGGCCGCCTCAAAAGCAGCTTTCTGGCACCGCATGATTTTTGTTCGCGATCGCCGATCTCGACAACTTTCCGTACAGAGGCTCGGGTATTTGATTCTGCGCTGACCCAAGTTTGCACCCTCCAACAAGAAACCGCAGCTATTTTCCTTACGGAGAGGTCAAGCGAGGACGACCGGTGGGTCTCGACCCGAGTGCGTCCGAAGTGTTCGGTTCTCTCATCCCTGATACCGCGATCTATATCCGACCGCATTTTCCGTTTCCGCCTTCTTCAAATTGGGGATCCTTTCCCGTCCGACTTACTCAACAGAGGCATAGCGTTCAATCGTGTATACTCAAAACATAATCACTCTTCTTCCACCTCCCCACGGGTGAGGGGGTTTCGCATCCTTTGTTGGTTACCCAAGCCGGAAAAGGATTTGTTCTGATCGACATTCCTCACGTCACCATTCATGCCAACCGATCTCCGTGCCCTCGCTGGCCCCTCCCCACACTCCCTTGCCGACATTTCGGACAAGGTCAACACTGGCCAAGGCCACCGCATAGTCTCTGATGCCTTTGAAGGCTCCCTATCTCTGCAGATCAAACGCTTCCCGGTGCATCACCGCACCACCTCCTCAGACTATTTCGAACGTCCAGATCGTCAAGGGATCACTTGGAGCATTCAGGTTCAGGGTTCGCTCCCGCCCTCCTTCTCTTCTTCGACCCCCGGGTCAACCCGGCGCTCATTTAAGCCATCGTTCAGGCAGATTCCTTCAGCCGCACTCAGCCGACGACGTATTGTTTGGAAATATATTCGAACGTCCGCTTACTCTGCCATGGGGCTCGAGTGCTGCATTCCAGTTCATGAAGTGCGTATGATGCCGCTCGCGCGTTCGCGGTCTGAACCCTGACGCTTGCGACTCGTGCACCGCTCTCGCCCGACTTATCTCAGGTATATTGATCCGACACTGGAGCATGATTTGACTTCGCAAAACAAGCCCTGGGCTCTGTCCCCGCTCATATCGACAATGCCTCATTTCACCCATAGAAGAATAAGTGACTCCGATATCCCTCCCGAGTTCCCCCCTCGAGAGTCCCTAAAGGACGACAATTCCCAGTTGGTCGACGCAGTTGAAGATCCTATCGAGAGGAAGCAAATATCACCTCAGCTGGCGAAGATCGAGACCGCAGATCAGCGCCGGGCGCACTTCGCCAACAAGGACGCTCGAAAATCCATCACCTTCGGTCCAAATGTGGGTTCCCCCTCATGATTTTCTCCGTGTTTCACGTGAACGACGTAGCTTCCGTTTACGACCCCACTTGACGTTAGGATCTCATCACGACAGACTTCTGTTACGGATTTCTCGAGTTCAGCCCAGAACTTGCGCTCAGAATTCCAGGAGGAATCTCCTTCAACCTTACAAGGTATTGGGACGGTCAGCCGGTTCTGTTTGTTTGTTGTAAACGGCGGAAACTTCCGGATGATGAAGCTTCTGGAAATCAGGAAGGAGTTCCGTGGGGAGAGTTCTTCTGGTGTGTTTCCATTCAACTGGAGGAACAGGAAGAAGACGAGGAGACCCCTGAAGTCGAAGAGGAGGATGAAGACCAATCGTCCACTCTTGATATAGACTAGACCCCACCCTGTTTCACAAGGACGTTCTAGATCAACAGAACGACCCATATGCACCTGTACAGATGGACCGCTGTACCGTACCACTACGCGGACGCAGGCCATCAGAATGTTCCACTGCACACGGGTCGATCGCTAGAAGCCAGCAACCTTGTTTTAGCATGATCTAGTCGAAGTTTCAGCACAATTGATTATAAGGTGCGAGCAAGTTATGTGTCTTTAAACGGATCTTTTGGGCAGCGCCCCCTCCGCCCTCCGCCCCAGCCAATACGCGCCATTCGGCCATTCGTATTCAACAATACTCGCTGCGTACATCTCACCGCTGCGGGAACGTCAGACACCGGACACGGGCGGCCAGGACGACATTGGAAACGTACCTGTAACCCTCCTTCGGGTCATTGGGGACGTTATACCTTCCGTTCTCATCTATCGTGCATGGGTTGACGAAGTGCTCGTGCAAGTGGTCAGCAAACTCGAGGACGTTGCGCTTCATCGTGCCTGACACCACGACGTAGTCGATCAAGCTTCAGGGAGTCAGCCAACGTCGGCAGGGCACCACAGGTGGAGGGGATCCAACCTTAAATGAATGACATGCTCGCACAGACTCACACCCCCGGCATGAGGGCAGACAGGGACACCAAACTTGGCGGCCATCAACAAAACAGCGAGCACCTCACTCACACCAGCGAGGCGGACGGAGTCAATTTGGCAGACGTCGATGGCTTCAGCTTGGAGCAGCTGCTTGAAGACCATCCTGTTATGTGCATGTTCGCCTGTCGCGACGCCAATACCATATGGCTTGAGAGCCTTTCGGATGGCGGCATGACCGAGGATATCGTCTGGAGCAGTGGGCTCTTCAATGAACCTGGAGGACGAAGATCAGAATGGCCCCGCGGTAAATCGAGATCTCCCGTACCAGGGCTTAATTTCAGCCAGGCCTTTGGTGTACTCGATCGCCTGATTCACCTCCCAAACTTGGTTCGCGTCAATCATCAGTACCGCACCCGTCGGTCCAGCATTTTTTCCCTTCAATCCTGGGCCGTTAGGATCCAGAGGCTGCTTGCCCTTGGGAAGGTATTGAGGATCGTCGATGACGGATCGGATGAGTTTACCTCGTCGGAGGTCAGACTCGAAGTCACTTCCGACTTTCATCTTGAAGTGGTTGAAACCTTTCGCGATAGCTTCTTTCGTCAGGCGAAGGACCTTCTCATCCGAGTATCCGAGCCAGCCTGCCGAAGTGATGTAGGCGGGATAACTCAATGAAGGGAACTAGTTAGTATTGTAGCTCTTCGAAACGAACGAAAGAAAATGAAGCTACCCGAGTTTCCGAACATTAGCTTCACGCTCAGCCTTGCCACCCTCCTTTTCCTTCAGCCATTTCAAGGCTTCCTCGGGGGTGATGGCATCGGTGATGTATCGGAAAGTCGTCGAACGGACCAACTCCTCCTATAAGACATCGTTTGCTCACGAGCGCGCGATGAGACCGGAAGGAACCTACGGGTGTCATGTCCACGATGAGTTTCCATAATGGTTTTGACCTTGATCTGGCGTACATATCCCAGATGGCGTTTCCAACGGCACCAGTGGCGATGTGAATGACACCTTTCTCCGGACCAATCCTAGCAATCACAAAATTTTGTCAATTCTGGGCGAAGAAAGCAGGAAGTAGTTCTGTACCAACGGAGCTGTGAGTCTGCGGTAAGGTGTGCCCACGTCTTGCCCATATCAGCGAAGAGGTCCTCGACCTTCTTGCCAAAGATACGATCTGCAACATTGTGGATTGCTTGGCAAACCTAGGCCAGAACGACCGTTTTTGGATTATCCCTGCAGGGGAATGAGTCCGGGCGTACGATGTCATTGCCGCGCCCAATCGTGAATGTCATCCCAAAACCTTTGAGGTCTGGAGAGGACGTCTTGAGGATAACGTATGCCGATGAATAATCGCAATCAACGTTCCTATCAATCGACGGTAAAACCGAGTTCATGGGTTCATTCACCTCGAAGCATCCCGTAAACGCGAGGCGAAACCAGAAAGTCGACTCACATTGCATCCGTTCCATCTCCAGTCAGGGAGGTTGGGAAGCGGACATCGCGGGTTTCATGGCCCGTTATGGTGATGTCTGACATGACGGACAAAGGGGATCAAGCGAGGGGCAATGCACCGCCTTCCCATCCTCCCCTGGCCCCAGCCCCCAGGTCACGGCTCAGCGCTCAGCGTCTCAGCTTCCTCCACCATACAAGTCGGACCATCTTCGCACCCATTTCTCTCTTTCCCGTTCCCCCATCCCCGTCCTCGACTCTGAGGTCACAAGCCCCTTCTTGGATATCCATCCGCATCCACCGCACTAGAAATGGCATTGCTCAGGAGACAAGCTGTCAGTTTGGAGATTTTCGACGACCAGAGTCCAGTGTTGTGGAATTCTTACGTGGGGAACTGGACCCATTATTCCATCGATGGGTTCGAGAACGGGACTGTCACCGCCACCCCAACCCCAGGAGCTTCCCTCTCCTTCACTTTCTCAGGTACGCACGTTGCCTACGCTTTTGTTATCTTGCGCAGCACTCACGTCATGGCGGAAACAGGGTCTCAGGCGTGGCTTTATGGTGGTCTTTTGAACATCACCAGTGCAAATGGACAAATCCTCTCTTATCCAACCGCCGATTATCGTATTGACGGTACCTCTGGTGAATCGCTCAATGAGAAAGCCGATCATTTCAGGGCACTCACCTAGTTCCACATTACAGCCGGTTCCCAGAAACCATGGCTTGACGGCACATCGGTCGTCTACTTCCAGACACCAAAACTTGCGGACGGCACTCACAAGATCGACATAGCAGTGACGACGGCCAACTCGACCAATCAATTCATCCTCGACTTTTTCCTCATCACTCCCACTGCGGGTGGATCCAATTCCGGTGTTGGGACCTCACGCAGTGTACCCACTCCCACATCGACGCCATCTAGTGTGCCCATCACGACCACAACTTCGACTCCTATCGGCGCAATTGTTGGTGGTGTGGTTGGTGGCATTGCCGGTATTGCCATCCTGGCCGTCGCTTTGTGGTACTTCCTGAGGAAGAGGACCCGTGGCAACAAAGCCTATTACTTCGACAAGCCCACCCCGGCAGACGTCCTTGCCGGTGAAGGTCTGTACACACCCATTGACTAGCTCGCGGAAAACGTTGAAAGTTTACCCAAGCTCTTTTAGATCGCGTTGAACCATTCAATGCCACCGCTACCACCCCTGCTCCTACGTCCCCCGGCTTCACTTCGACCACTGGCTTCACTTCGTCCCCTGGCTTCAGTGGACCGGGACCTCAGTCTGCGTACTCCGACGGCAGTTCGAGCCAGCCGTTGAACAGGCAGACTGTTCTCAGCTCACTCCCATCACAATACAGCCAGACTGATGCCGGCACCCCTGGCCTGACATACGTCACCAGTACCATGGCACAACCAAGGACCGGAAAGGCTGCTCTAATAGCCCAGCAACACCAAAACGTGCAGCAACCTGTCCAGCTCGAAGACTCTGGAATCAGGTTCAACGAGACTGGGGAACGGGAGGCTGGCCCATCACAATTGGCAACCGAAATCCCTCCTTCGTACACGCCTCGTTAAACACCTGGCTCCGTGGAGTCGCGCCGAGTTTTTCCTCCATCTAAGTGGGGTTTGGATGCTTTGCCCAGATCTTCACGATCACGCAATTTTGTGATCTTGTTGTGATATATATGCCTTGGCCCTGACGCCCCTCGCTACTTCTCAGTTTTGACATCCCCCTTCTCCTAGTCCTTGTGTTTCATCGGTATTTTCAGTCAAGTCGCCACCTTAAAATATAACCAATGTCAATGGATGCCTGGTGGCCAACCCGCTCGTGATCTTGAGAATGTCTCGCTTTAGGAGGAGGATCTGGTCACCGAAGATCACTTCGTTCTCTTAGGCGGCTGAACTCATCCGAGGCAGGGCGAAGAAGCGAATTCGGGCGCCCTTGGCCCCTGTGTTATATCATGCC